>Ga0181559_10005136_pt1 | contig 12571 bp, 10 predicted proteins | sample 011ome_21_FD_133752 | JGI IMG/M metagenome (GOLD analysis project Ga0181559, IMG submission 133752) | Coastal salt marsh microbial communities from the Groves Creek Marsh, Skidaway Island, Georgia - 011508AT metaG (megahit assembly) | ecosystem: Environmental > Aquatic > Marine > Intertidal...
CGTACTGTCCTTTGTTGGAACTAGGTCATCAACCTGCATTCCCCCGAACAGTCGTTGGTCGACAAATCGCATTTCGATTTTTTCGCCATTTGGCTTTTCAAGTCTCAGCGTGATGCGATTTAGTTTGTCCTCCTCATAGCCGTCTGACCTCACGAGTACCTGACCGCTCATACCGAGATGGCAAACGAGGGCGCGGGAGCTAGAAATGGGTAGCCACAGAAATTTGCCGCGTCGGATAACTCCCTCGAGCTTTTTGTGTCTCAGCTCTTCGACAAAACCCTCAGCCCCGGAGAAATTCCGCTTTAGGCTGCGCTGGTCAAAGACCTCTATGTCTTTGACTGTTGCACCAATGACATGGCTTGCGAGACCCGCACGAACCGTCTCGACCTCTGGAAGCTCTGGCACTAGAGCTCCGAGAGGGTTCTCAAAGCACTAAGCGCGGCGTCCGTCTCAGCTTTTCGTTTGGTTCTTCCGGAGCCGGTGCCGAGGCTGACCTGACCCGAAAAGCAGGTTGCAAAGTAGGTTCTCTCGTGCTCAGGTCCTGACTCTGTCATTTCGTAGCGGGGCTCTTCGCGCTTTAGCTTCTTGAGCTTGACCGCCAGCGAGGTTTTTGGGTCCGCGAACTCTCTAAGTGCATCCGAATCATCAAGGAGGGGCAGGATGTGAGAGGTGATTATTTTCCCTGCGTTTTCAAGACCTGCGTGAACATAGGCAGCTCCAATGACTGCCTCAAAGGCATCTGCGAGGATGTTTTCTTTGTGACGTCCGTCGGTCTGCTCTTCACCTTTGCCAAGCAATAGATGCTCGCCGAGATTCGCCCTATTCGCCGCAACCGCTAGCGCCTGGGCAGAAACGACGCCGTTTTTGAGCTTTGTTAGCTCACCCTCGGATAGCTCAGGATGCTCTTTGAAAATGTAAGACGCAACCAGATAGCCAAGGACAGAGTCTCCGAGAAACTCGAGGCGTTCGTTGTCAGATCCGCCATTTTCATACGCGAATGACGAATGAGTGAGGGCGAGCCTGAGAAGCTCGGGAGATATCTCAGCCCCGAGCCGCCCTAGCAGCTCGTCAGACATTAGTTAGCTGTCGGCTACTTTGCGGCCCTTGTATTCCATGTAGAGCTCGGTGCCGACGGAGTCGGTAACTACCTTGGCCCTGTGAGGAAGGCTGTAAACGGTCTGGCCGTTCTCAACTGACTTGACCAGCGTTACAGGCTGTGCCTTCCACTGCGAACGGCGTGCGTGAGTGTTAGCACGTGACTTGCGCCTTTTTGGTACTGGCATCTCTATAGCTCCTCATTTAGCCCGCTCGTTCTAAGGAAGAGAGGGAAAACTTCTTGTTTCGAAAACGACGGGTGATCGTCGAAACCCACGAAAGCTTACTTGAAAATCCTCGGCTTTCCAAGAAAAACCTTGTGATTACTGGTCTTGCTGATTTGGCGGTAGAGCAGCCACCAATGGGTGATCCCCAGCTATTGGCCCTGTCTTTGCCGCCCCTCCAGGAGAGCCGATTTCATTGAAGAAATCAACATTGACCGAGTAGTAGTCACTCCACTCACCCGGTAGGTCGTCCTCATAGTAAATTGCTTCGACCGGACAGACAGGTTCGCACGCACCACAGTCGACGCACTCGTCGGGGTGGATGTAGAGCATGCGATCACCCTCGTAAATGCAGTCCACTGGACATTCGTCGATGCAGGCCTTGTCCTTGAGGTCTACACATGGAAGTGCGATTACGTAGGTCAACTAGTTACTCCTTGAAAACTCTGTAAGTCTAAATCAGCAAGAATGAAAATTGCTTCCAGGGCCCTTAGTTTTCGGCTTTTCTTGCGACCAGACCGTTGGCGAATTCCTCTGCCGAGAAAAAGGCAAAGTCATTTACCCCCTCGCCCACGCCAACGAGCTTCACCGGAAGATCTAACTGCTGCTGGATGGTGTAGACAATGCCGCCCTTTGCGGTGCCATCGAGTTTTGTCATTACGATTCCGGTCACATCCGCGACTTCGGTGAAGGCCCTGGCCTGGTTTATCGCGTTTTGACCGGTTGTTGCGTCAATAACGAGAAGTACCTCATTTATCTGAGCCTGTTTCTCTACAGCTCTCCGAATCTTGCCGAGCTCATCCATCAAGTCCTTTTTGTTTTGGAGCCTTCCTGCGGTGTCAACAATGGCAATGTCAGCATCGTTTTTGATTGCAAGTTCAACTGTTTGGTAGGCAACAGAGGCCGGATCCTGACCATCTCGCTCGGGTCTCACGATTCCAGCTCCTGAGCGATCTGCCCAAGTTGCAAGCTGGTCAACCGCTGCCGCCCTGAATGTGTCCGCAGCTCCCAGAACCACCTCCCATTCACCGTCCCTCAGCCACTTTGCAAGCTTTCCAATGGTCGTCGTCTTACCTGCCCCGTTGACACCAACAATCAAGAAAACGTAAGGAAGCTTTCCATCAGACAAGTTCAGCTGGAGATCTTCCCTGTCAAGTTTCTGGATGAGTAGGTCTTTGAGTAGGAGCCGTAATTCTGCATCAGATGAGGCACCAGACTTATTTGCTGCCTTCCGAAGGCTCTCCGTAATCTCGACTGAGGCCTCAAGACCAAAATCTGCAAGCAGCAAGATATCCTCAAGGTTATCAAGCTCGATGTTGCTTGAGAACAAGGAGCGAATGCCGTCACTCAGTGTGCGTTTCGGAAGCTCAACCTCAACGACATCTTCTGCGACCTGAGTTTTAGTCGGTTTAGTCGTTTTAACTGAATTCTCCTTGTGCCGAGGGGTCGCCTTTGGCGCGGGTTCAGGAGTGGCGGGTGACGATTCGGGCTGTGTTTCTTCAGGCTCAGCCTCCACGGCCTGGTCAGTGGAAATCTCCTCTTTTGGCACCACAATCGGCGCCTCAGCAACGTTGGCAGCCTGTTGCTCCACTAGAGGATCGATGCTCTGCTCAACCGTTGGATCAGCTGGCTGCTCCTCTTTCTTTGCCCTTAGACGCTTGAGAAACTTAAACATTTAGCTTGCCTTGTCCAGCTTTTGACCAACTACTCGAGTTATTCCGTCCTTACCCATGCTTACGCCATAGAGAGCGTCGGCAATTTCCATCGTTCGTTTTTGGTGAGTGACGATTATGAGCTGAGAGGTCTCTCGGAGCGTTTCCAAGACCTCAAGAAGCCTTCCGAGATTGGCATCGTCCAGGGCAGCTTCAACCTCGTCAAGGACGTAAAAGGGGCTCGGTCTTGCCTTGAAGATGGCAATTAGCAAAGCTATCGCCGCCAGTGAGCGCTCGCCACCGGAGAGAAGACTCATGCGTTCAACGCGCTTTCCTGCGGGCCGAACGGAAACTTCGACGCCGGCATCTTGGCCCTCCTCAGGCTGGGTCAGGGAAATTGAACCAGTGCCTCCAGGGAACAGGATGGGGAAGATCTCTTCGCAGGCCTTTTTTGTGTCTTCGAATGCAGCCAGGAATGTGGTGTTCATCTTTTCATCGAGATCTTTTATGATTCCCCTAAGGTCAGCGCTGGCGCTATTGAGGTCAGCAAGCTGCTCTGTCAAATATTTGTGACGCTCCTCCAAGGCTGCGAACTCTTCAAGAGCCAGGGGGTTGAACGTTCCAAGTTGGGCAAGTTTACTTTCATAGCTTCTGATGCTCTTACGAAGTTCGTCCTCTGACTTTGGCGCTTGATCCTCGAGACTGGCGACCTCCTCTAGGAGTTCTACAGGAGTCAGAGCGAGCTCATCAAAAACCTTTTCGGTGATGCTCTGCTGTTGAAGCTTCAGTTCATAGGTCTTCATCTCGGCCTCCTGAGCGCTTCGTCCAAGCTCCAGAGCCCGTGATTCCATTGCGCTTGTTTGACTTCTGAGCTCACTCAAGCGCGACGACTTCTGTTGGCGCGAAGCCTCTAACTCCCTAAGGTCCGCCCTAGCGCTAGCAATGAGTCTCTCCATGAGTGGCAGCAGGTGGTCAGCGGCGAGGAGGACTCTTTGTGCATTTTGAACCTGCTCCCCTTGCGACCGGAGTTTTCGCTCCCACTCCGCTTTCTCGTCTTCGGCTTTTTGAAGTCTTTGCCGAAGGAACTGCTCCTCTCGCTCGGCTGCAGCCAGACGTTCCTTCATCGCTCCAAGTTCAATCTGAGCCTCTATTTCGGCTTGCCGGGAAGCCTCTAGTTGTTCAATCAATTGGAGTCGGCGATCAAAATCAAATGTGGTGCTTAGAGGCTGGTCTTCTTCGAGTTGCCTTCCTATGGCAGCCAGCTCTTGAGAGTCATGCAGCATCTTGTCACTAAGTTGCGCGATTGAGCTCTCCAATTTTGTTCGTTCAGCTTCAGCGCCCTCAAGTTGAGCGATTAGCCTGCCGAAGTTTTCTGCTTTCGCTGCTGACTCAGCGTCTTGTTGTTGAAGCTCACTTAGGTTTGATGACACCTCATCGCTAAGAGAAACTTGACTTTCTCTGAGCAGACTTAGAGACTCAGTCGCCTTTTCTATCTCTTTTCCAAGTGATGTCAGCTTCTCAGAGATCTGAGATCGCTCTGAAATGAGTTCGACTTTGGAGGGCTCTGACATTCCGCCGCCCTTGAGCAGATTTCTCGATAAGTAATCGCCATTTGTGGTCACAACGGTGACTCCATCGAAACCAGCAGATTCAAGCAGCTGCCTCGCTTCGTCAAGATTCTCAGCCAGGACAAAGTTATGCAGAAGGACCTCAAGCTCTGCCGGTCCCTCCACAACTGACAGCAAAGGGTTTACCTCTTGTGCCCAATCCGCTGTTTTCCGCGGCGCTATACCGGAAACAACCAGTTCTGCACGACCCAAATCGTTTTCACTTAGGTGAGAAATTGCCGCGATTGCGGCGTCCCAGGAGGTGGCACTGACCGCATTAGCTAAAGATCCCAATGCAGCAGCGACTGCTTTTTCATAGCCCGGCTCCACCTTTACTTGGTCCGCCAGCAAACTTTCAATTCCCCTAAGTTTTGCCCTAATCAGGTTTCCCGCACCGTCCGGATTCTCAAGAATCTGACCAAGCGCAGCATGTCTTGCCGCCAAGTAGTCTCGCCTTTTCTCGAGATTGTGCAGGTCATCTCGTGCCTTCTCTACGGATGCTCGAGATTCAATCTCTTTCTTGCGAGATTCCTCATATTTAGCTCTCAGGTTGCCTGCCGAGAACTCGGTGCCTTTCTCGTGCTGATCGCGTTGCAGCTCGAGCCTGGCAATTTCTTCAAGTAGGTCGTCCAACTGCCCATATTGCGCCTCGAGAGTTTCTTTTGATTGTGCAATTAACTGCTCAAGTGTCCTTTGATTGCCCTCTTGCTTGGCCCTCGCGGCTTTACGCTCTTCCGCCTGCAGGCGGAAAGCCTCAGCCTCACCATCGAACTCCTCTACTCGTTCGAATGCAGCAGATTTTGCTTCCGACGCAGTTTTTAGGGAAACTGTTGAAACCTCGACAAGTCGATGAATTTTTGCCTTTCCAAGCTCAATTTGCACGATTAAGCGTTGAATATCATCCAGCTTCTCCACTTGGTAGCTGCTTGCGCTCTCGGACATCGCATTAATCTTTTGGGTTGCGATGGCTTTTGCGCTTCTCAAAGCGGTCTCGACTGATTCGAGGGAGAAAAGTCGAGATCTTGCTGTATCAGTGAGAGCGTGATCTAGCTCGCCTTCGATTTCAGACACGGCGCTTTTCAGCGTATCCAGCTGAGTCTGGCTCAGAGAGGCCTCGGACTTTCGCCTCGACTCTTCATTCGAGCCCAATTCAAGCTTCTGCTTTAGATCCTCGAGCTGCAATGCAAATAGCTGTGACTTGGCGGAGCGGATGCCGGCAGAAATTTCGCTTGCCTGCTGCGCGGTTTCTGCTTGTCTTCCCAATGGCCTAAGGTTTCGCTTGACCTCGGAAATCAAATCTTGAAGCCTGAGGAGATTCGATTGCATAGCTTCCAATTTGCGTTCAGTTTTCTCGCGTCTTCTCCGGTATTTGAGAACGCCAGCAGCCTCCTCAATAAAAGCTCTGCGTTCCAGAGAAGTTGCCCTGAGTACGTTGTCTAGTTGGCCCTGACCAACAATCGAATGCATTTCACGGCCGAGACCCGCATCGCTGAGTAGCTCTTGAACATCAAGCAGTCGGCACTTCTCACCATTGATTGAGTATTCACTCACTCCGTTTCTGTACAAAACTCTTGAGAGAGAGATTTCAGAGTACGGAGATGCAAGTTTCCCTTGGCAATTGTCTAGATTTACGGTTACCTCAGCTCGGCCGAGCGGGGGTGCACTTTCCGTTCCTGCGAAAATAACGTCTTCCATTTTGGAACCTCGCAGACTGGAGGGACCCTGCTCCCCCATAACCCAAGCGAGAGCGTCTACTACATTTGACTTACCGGAGCCGTTAGGCCCTACAATCGCGGTTATCGAGGCGCTTAGGTGAAAAGATTCGCGGCTTGCGAATGATTTGAATCCGGAGAGGCGAATGGATTTAAGGTTCATGGCCTACCGATAAAACTCCAGTGCTGCTTCTCTCACGTGCGCCTGAGAGGCTTTAGAGCGAATTGTTTCTCTGTTGATGAGTCTATTGGAAGAGTCATTGGCAAGCTCCAAGCCCCGTAAGATCGCAGCTGAAACCTCATCCACATTGAGATTTGAAACTTTCACACCCGTATGATCAAACCACTCGTCACAGCAAGCGGTTGATGATTGGACTGGGATTGCCCCCATTGCCATGGCCTCTAGCAGTGAAGTACTTATTCCATCACTGAGCGAAAGGCCGACATAAATTTTTGCCTGTGAATGCAAGTCTAAAACTTGACTGTGAGTCAATTTCCGTTTCCCGAAAGTCTGGATTTTCAATCCTGTTTCCCGAGACAGTTTCCTTGCCGCACGAATGGTTGTAGCGTTGCAGGAGAAAAGGACAATTGAGTAACGGCTTACATGGGTGCTTATTTGTCCCAGAGCAGCCAATGCGACTTTGGCTCGCCCCACCCAACCGTGATACCCCTTCACCAGTATGGTTCCGCGATTCTCTTCGGTCGACAGCGGTCTGTCAAGGAGCTCATCCTCGAAGCCGCCCGCATTTGGTCTAACTGGAAAGCTTTTGCCTCTAAACCCCAAATTTTCTGCAAGCTTGACGTCTCGCAAGCATTCGGCTCCGTACCTGTCGCAGAGGTTCAGAACAGCAACAATTTCTTTCTTGTGTCTGGCGTCGCGCGCAAACCAAAAAATATCGCTCCCATAGTTGGTGACTATAAAAAGTGGACGTTCACTAACTTCCAAAGTCTCAAGTGCTTTTCGCGAGGCATATCCGGCGTGCTGAATTTCAAGCGCATGTAGGTAATTTGGATGCAGTCTTTTTATCTGAGTTCGAATTAGCATCGAACGCAGGCGCTCCCGAAAGACTCGATCGAGAACCCACATAGGTAGAGATAGAGCTCGCGCCCCCACTGGAGTTGAATACGTCGCGCCCCCGTCAACCCCCCGGCGCAAAAGTTTTCTGAGTCGTGGATGTGACCTGCGGTGTGGTGAAGAAGGAAGCAACTCAAAGTCAAGTTCTTCGTCCACAAATTGTTCGAGCCATCGAACGAAGTGAATGCTATCAAACATTCCCACCGCTAGGACCTTAGGACGAAGATTTTGGGTCAATGTTCCTATCCCTCCTTTGGTGAGCGAGGCTCAAAACTTGTAGTCGTCTCTCTGGCTCCTTCAGCAGACTAGTGCAGTTTGCCCGAATTAGCTCGAGCCAGGGCACCTAAACGTTCATAAGTGGGGCGGCATTGTTTCGTATGCCAAGGGAGGTTTTATTTGCGAGGCTCCTGTTGGAAAGTGTATTTGTTGAAGTGCTAGAGATTCGGGCGCCTAAAAATGTGGATCTTAAGAATGAAGTCCACTCCAAGAGCGATTCAACTTAGCCGTCGAGAAAAGGAAACGTAACACCCGTGACGAGAAGTCCTTCACATCATAACCTTCTGGCACTCTCTCGTGGACTTCCTCGGAAAGCACAAGTCGCACGGATTGCAAAAGATTTGATGCGTCCAAGCCGGTTTGAATGATTGAACCGGTCTCCATTGCTTCGGGCCTCTCCATTGAGTCCCTAATTGTCACTGCCCTGAATCCTAGAATGCTGGACTCTTCGCTTATTGTGCCAGAATCAGAGACAACGCATTTTGCGTTAATCTGCAAACACTGGTAGTCGTTGAAGCCGAAAGGCTCGTGAAATGAGACCCCTTCCAATTTTGAGACGCCTTCCACCTCAAGACGTTTGCGTGTGCGGGGATGGGTTGATACGAGAACCTGAAGGCCCCACTCTCTGCTGATCTGCTCCAAGCAACCCAAAACTTTGCCAAGTCTCACGCTGGAGTCGACGTTCTCCTGTCTGTGGATACTTGCCAAGAAATATTCACCTCGAGTAAGAGACAGTCTTTCGAGTATTGCGGAGCCCTCTATTCCTCCTCTGTTCCTCTCAATAACTTCTCTGAGGGGGGAACCGGTTACAAGGATTCTACGTGGATGGATTCCCTCTGCCAGCAGATTTCCCCTTGAGTGCGAATTGTAAGGCAGATTAAAGCTAGAAATATGATCAACGAGGCGACGGTTCAACTCTTCAGGAACATTGGCGTCAAAAGACCTGTTTCCAGCTTCCATGTGATACACGGGTATGTGCATTCTCTCTGCGACCAAAGCAGCAATGGCTGAATTTGTATCTCCTAATATCATCACCGCGTCAGGAAGCTCTCTTTTTAGCACTTCCTCAGTTTTACGGATGGTATCACCCAAGACGCTTCCCAACGAGGCGGTGTCCACGTTCAGGTAGTAGTCAGGTCTCCTCAAGTTTAAATCCTCGAAGAAAATATCATTCAAATTTTTGTCGCTGTTTTGGCCAGTATGCACCAGAACATGATCAGTGTGCTTGTCTAACTGGGGAATCAAGGCAGACAGCCTAATAATTTCTGGTCTGGTACCTACGATTGTGACCACCTTTAGTCGTATCATGCTCGCAGCTCCTTTTGCACCTCTGGAAGCCCCATAAGAAGATCAACTACTTGCGTCACTAAAAGCCTCTCTGTGTTATGCGAAGTGTAAGCGTCTAGCCCACTTTCTCGAGATTTGCCTTGCTCAAAGAAAATGCTGTAGTTCAGGTCTCGCGCATCTAGCGGAACCCGAAAAAAACCACCTAGGTCCTCTGCGACGGCTCTCTCCTCAGTGCTTAGAAGTGATTCGAAGAGCTTCTCACCGTGGCGAAAGCCGATTGTCTCTAGCTGACTTTCGTCGCCTCCAAAGATTTGGACCAGTGCTTGCGCGAGCGTTTGAACTGTTGATGCAGGAGCTTTCTTGACCAGCAAGTCCCCCGAAGCCGCGTTTCTGAATGCAAATTCGACCAGTTCTACAGACTCGGCCAACGACATAAGAAACCTAGTCATGTTGGGGTCGGTGATTGTGAGCTTCTTTCCAGACTTTATCTGCGAAATGAACAAAGGTATAACAGACCCGCGAGAAGCCATGACGTTTCCGTACCTGGTGATTGCAATCTTCGTCCTCGAATCTTGGAAGTCTCGGGCGAAAGCTTGTGCTGTCTTTTCCATCAGAGCTTTAGACATACCCATGGCATTAATCGGGTAAACGGCTTTGTCGGTACTTAGACAAACAACGCTGTCGACGTCACTGTCTACGGCTGCACGAAGCACATTCGCCGAACCGTTTATGTTTGTGTTGACGGCCTCCAAAGGGAAAAACTCAGCTGAGGGCACTTGCTTTAGCGCTGCCGCATGAAAAATTAAATTGCTCCCCCTAACAGCACGCCCAACTGAATCTTTGTCTCTAGTATCTCCGAGAAAAAATCGTACTCGTGAATCATTGAGTTGATGACGCATTGCGTCTTGTTTTGCCTCATCACGACTAAATATGCGCACTTCACCAACGTCTTTGCCAAGAAGATGGCGCGCCATGTTGGACCCAAACGATCCTGTCCCACCTGTAATTAGGACACTGGCACCCGTAAAATTCTGGTTATTCAAAGCTATCTTTCCCTCAGAACTTCCCACGGAAGCTCCTCCATCATTTCACGAATTGTCGGCACACGATCATAACCACCAGAGGCAAAAAGCAATCGATTAACTTCTGGTTGTTCTGTTGCTAGCGTTCGATCAATCTCTTTTACATCGCTAAAGTTCTTGACCATAATATTTTCGCGCTTCAGCATCTCGAGTTCTAGCTTAATCAACTCATACTTCGTGAGTTCATCAGCTGGCACCAAATGGTGAAGGCCTGGGATGAAGGTGTCGTTCTCAATGATGCCAGCAACAATCCTTGCGAAAGCGAGTGAAGTCAGACCGTTCCAGCGGTGGTTTACATAGCCGTTTAGCAGAGAATCTGGTGCTGCAGCCCGGACCCACTCAAAGAACAGGGTTTGCCTACCTTCGCCCTCCGGACCAACCAGAGAGCAGCGTATGTGCATAACGTGCTTGGAAATGACTTCCCCAAGACTCTTAGACTTTCCATATGCGTCGAAGGCATCGTGAGCACTTGACTCGATGTACTGACCTTCACTACCAGAAAACACGCAGTCGGTAGCCACCTGAATTACACGAACATTTAGCGCCTCAGCTGCTCGTGCGAGAGCAATAGGAAACAGAGCATTTAGCCTGATCGCCCGCTCTAAGCTTTCCGTGCTGTTCCTGCAGATATGCGCCTTTGTTACACCGATACAATTCACAACGAAGTCCCCGGATTGGAGACCTGCCTTCCCTAGAAGATCCCCAACCGATTCCACTTCTGCATCGAAAATAAGACCTCGGGACCTGGAGGCCGCCAGAACTTCCGTGTCACTATCCCAGAGCGTCTTTAGCACCGTGCCGCCGAGCATTCCTGTAGAACCGAGAACTAACGCTCGCCGTTTCGTCATTGGGAACTCCGAACATGGGTAAGTAACTGCTCAAAAGCACTCACACTCTTTTCCCTTTCAAAGGTCCTGTCAACGATTTCCCTATTCGAATCGCCCATTTCAGAGAGATTTGCGTTAGCGGCAATCCAAATTGACTTTTCCAGCACCTCTTCAGGTGATGAAACGATGCTCAATCCTTCAGCATCAGGGAACAATGAAAAAAGGCCCTTCAATTTAGTGCTCACTACGGGAAGGCTCGATGCCATGTACTGAAGCACTTTATTCGGAAGCGCTGAGTCTGCAACAAGGGATGGGAGCATGGGGTTAATCGCAATGTCTGCCAAAGATAAATACTCGGGTAGTTCTTCGAATTCGACAAACCCAATAAAAACTACATAATCTTGGAGTCCTAGATTGGAGACCAGCTTCCTTAGTTGGACTTCCTGATCTCCACCACCGACAAGCACGAGAAGTGGTTTGTCGGCTACTTTGCCTAGATGCTCAATAACCCGATCAAGACCTGAAAAATAGAAAAAGCTGCCCATGTACACGATTACGATGGCATTCTCTGAAATACCGAGCTTTGTTCTCAATATCGCCCTGTCCCGCGCACCCGCAAAAAAATGACCTAGATCCAAGACTGGAAGTTCCACAGAGGACCTTTCCGCATCGGCACCTAGCTTCAAACAGTAATCCCGCAGCGCCTCATTGTTGCAGGAAACCCAGTTCGAATTCTTGTAGACGAAGCGCTCGGCCAACATCACCAGCGGGCCAAAGGCGCTTCGACGAATCTTGTGACTGACATCCAAAGCCCTAAACAAAATAGGTAAATTTCGGAGCTTGCAAATTATGACGGCCTGCCATCCAGAAGTTGGTACGGCAAAGTTGACCACGATGTCAGGCTTGAAGTCGCTCAGCACTCTGTAGAAAAAAATAGGGAACTTGACAACCGCAAGAAGCCGTCCAAGAATGCCCGGCAATGATGATTGCATGCTATACAGCTTGAGACCTTGGTTTCTTAGCACGCGCCCCTTGATGTCAGCACCGAATTCGTGAGAAGAGTTTCTTGTCTCTTGATAGTCGGCGAAGGCAACGGCGTGCCCCCTCGCAGCCAGATGCTCAGGGAATTCATGCATTTCAAATATTGGCTTTTCGAGGTAGCCCACTTCGTGCAAAAAAAGGATTCTCAAAATGCGGCCTAGTCAACGCTATAGATTGCGAAACCTGAACCGGATAGTTCAAGAGACGCCCCTTCAATGACCTGTAGATCTCCTGTCACAATTATCTTTTTCGTTCCTTCAGGCGCCATAGATGCACCTAGCGCAGAACCTGGCCCATAAAGTTGATACGTCAATTCTGCATTATCTGCCCAAATGGCAACGTTGGTAACCTCAAATCTGGAGGTTCCTACCACCCAAGTCTTGGATAATTCTTCCGCTGAGAATTCTCGGGCTATCTGCTTGCCAACAATATCCGCCGCATTTTCTGACCCTCGGAACGCCTGGTACTGGTCCTGAATTTGCCACCCTGTTCCAATCATTGTCACGGGCAGCAACACGAGAAATGCCCAAGGACTCCAACGGGGGAAAGCGGCAAACAAAAGTAAGGATGAAAACCCCAGAAGAGCAGCCGCATTGAAGACGTCCATGTTTACGATTAAGCCTGCGAGAGTAGGAGCATCTGCTATCTGAATTGTCAATGTCCCAAAAAAGCCGGTAAACGCTGGCGTTATGA
>Ga0181559_10005137_pt1 | contig 12571 bp, 9 predicted proteins | sample 011ome_21_FD_133752 | JGI IMG/M metagenome (GOLD analysis project Ga0181559, IMG submission 133752) | Coastal salt marsh microbial communities from the Groves Creek Marsh, Skidaway Island, Georgia - 011508AT metaG (megahit assembly) | ecosystem: Environmental > Aquatic > Marine > Intertidal zone...
CATGCTGCTGATGGATATGCCAGAGCGAGTGGCAAAATGGGCGTTATGATTGCGTCTACCGGCCCGGGTACGTCTAACACCGTCACAGGCCTCTATGAAGCACAGTACGGCTCTTCACGGGTGCTGGTGATTACTGGTCAGGCCGAAACCGCATTTTACGGCAAAGGTCGAGGCTACGTTCATGAAGCGGAAAATCAAGTGCCCATGTTGGCTGCGGTTTGTCGTCGGGTCGAGAGCCCCCGCCATGTCTCTCAACTCGGCGCAGCCTTTGCTGCGGTCGTGAACGATATGTTTACGGGTCGCGGTGCGCCAGGGGCGTTGGAAATACCCATTGATTTGCAGTACGCGCAAACCCAGCCCATGGACTTTGCTCTGCCACAGCCTCAGTTTCTTGCAGATGAAGCGGCGGTTGAGCGTGCGCTGGAGCTGATCAAAGGCAGTAGTCGACGCATTATTGTGGCCGGCGGAGGGGTCATTGCGGCAGGTGCCACACAGGAGCTTCAGGCGCTGGCGCGGCAACTTGATTGTCCGGTGCTGACAACGGTAGATGGTCGCGGTGTCATTCCCGAAGACGACGATCTGTGTGTGGGTAATTATTACAATAGCGCGGGCATCTACAATGCGATACAGGGTGCGGATCTCACTATTGCCATCGGCACTAAATTTGCTGTCGGCGTAGACGGCCAGTTTCAAGCCCAGACGCCGCCGGGCAAAATGCTTCAAATCGATATAGACGGCAATATGATTGGGCGTACGCACACGGCACACCTGGGTATGCAGGCTGATGCCAAAGCGGCCCTCGGGGCGATAAATCTGAGCCTCGGCGAGCTACCTGCCAACGATGGCCAATTTAATGAAACCATCTGGGAAGCCCGTGATGGTGTTCGTGGCGCGATGCGTGCGCGTCTTGGCGAAGACTGGCCCCAGGTGATGGATTGTATTCGGGCAGCGTTACCGCGCGACGGCGTGTTTGTGCGGGATCAGACGATTTCGGCCTATAACTGGGGTAATCAGCAATTTCCCATTTATGAGCCTCGCACTTCGCTCAATCCCACCTCTGGGGCTATTGGTCCGGGGTTCCCAATGTCGATCGGTGCGGCGATTGCGTCAGCCAGGAAAACTGTCGTGATACATGGTGACGGGGGATTTATGTTTCATGCCACCGAGCTTGCGACGGCCGCTCAATATCAGGTGCCTTTGATCGTTTGTGTATTCAACGATTCGGGGTATGGGGTGTTGCGATGGCTACAAAGCAATCGTTTCGGACGGATTAACGAAACGGACTTAGGCAAAGTCGCCTTTGCGCAGATGGCTCAAAGTATGGGTGTCCCGAGCCAGCGAGTGCAAAGTGTTGCAGAGTTTGAAGCAGCTATGGAGCTTGCGGTGCAGACGTCAGGGCCGTATCTGATCGATGTTGATATGGAGCATTTTGCGCCCATGGAAATCTCTGTCATGCCCAAGAAGGCGGTTGAAGTCGATCTCAAGGCGTAGGGGTTAGGCCGTGGCGATACGCATGAACAAGCCGTGGATGACGGTGAATGATGCTTTGGCGGTTTTGCGAGGTAATCTTGGGGTCTTCCAATTGGCTGATAGTCAAGATCAAGTCCTCTTCATTGGCTTCGCTGGGGCCAATAGTGCCTTTGGTTTGAAAGGCGTTGTCAGCGACCTGTTGCCAGACATTGAGCAGGTCAGTCAAGTTCGCTTTGAAGTGACTACCGCTTATCATACCCGTTATCGCGAGTTACTGATGCTGCACCAAGCCGACTTTGGCGCATTACCGCCTGCGAACCCACCGTTAACGTTTAAACTTGGAAAATTGAGCCCCGCCTGATGGATTTAAATCTCACCACAGAGCAAGACATGCTGGTCGGCATGGTGCGCCGCTTCGTCAAGGAAGAAATCCTACCTTTAGAATTGAACTTGGATCCTGATGCGGATGAACTGGCGCCCACGGATAAAGCGCGCCTCATCGAAAAAACCAAGGCCATGGGGCTCTACGGTCTCGATATACCCCCAGTCTACGGTGGCCCGGATATTGATCTCGTCACACGCACGTTACTCGCGGTAGAGATGTCCCAGCACAGAGCCGGACTTTATGCCCCGTGCTATGGCACGTTTGGCGGAGCAGGCTTGGCCCAGTTATTCGAGGCCACAGAGGCGCAAAAAGAACGCTATTTGTATCCTGCCTTGCGGGGGGAGAAAAAGGGTTTCTTTGGCTTGTCAGAACCCTCAGGTGGATCAGACCCTGCACGCGCCATACAAACTAAGGCCCAACGCGATGGTGATCACTACATCATCAATGGCGGTAAGTTATGGATCAGCGGTGCTGATCGTGCTGATTTTGGACTCGTCTTTGCCCGTACTGATGCAGACAAGGGGCGCAACGGCGTCACGTGCTTTATAGTCGATACCGACACGCCTGGTTTTCACGTTCGCCGGGTAGTGCATACCCTGCGCTCAGCCCACTACGCGACGGAATTACAGTTCGAAGACATGCGCGTGCCGGCCGATAATATTTTAGGAGAGGTCAATCGGGGGTTCGCGATCGCAAATGATCGATTAACACGCCAACGCATACCTTATGCTGCCGGGTGTATTGGGGTGGCCATCAAGGCACAAGCCTTAGCCCTAGACTATGTGCCTCAACGCGAAACCTTTGGCGCACCATTGTCCACTCGGCAGTCAATTCAGTGGATGCTGGTAGATAACGAAATGGATATCAAGCAATCCCTTTGGATTACTCTTGAGGCCGCCGCTAAAGCAGATCGTGGCGAGGGATTTCGTAAAGAGGCGGCCATGGCCAAGCTGGTGGCAACCGAAGCGGGCGGGCGGGTGGTCGACCGCTGTATGCAGATGTTCGGCGGGCTTGGAGTAGCCAAGGATCTGCCCTTTGAGCGCTGGTTCCGAGAAATGCGGATTCGCCGCATTGGCGAGGGTCCCTCAGAGGTTCAGCGTCATGTCATCGCACGAGAGCTGTTGGGCGCATCTTTACGCTAATCTGAGATTTGCTCGTAGGTGACCCGATAGACAACGCCCTGGTCATCGTCAGAAATCAACACACTTCCGTCTGGTGCCACCATGACGTCGTTGGGCCTTCCCCAGGCCTCGTCATTGATCAGCCATCCGGTGACGAACGGTTCGTAGGATAATTGCCCGCGACTGTCCCTGCGTACTTTGCTCACCTGATAACCGACTTTTGTACTGCGGTTCCAAGAGCCGTGTTCGGCGATAAACAACGTGTGTCGATAAGACTCAGGAAACGCGGTGCCCTCGTAAAAGGCCATGCCTAGTGGCGCAGAATGCGCTTGAATTTCAAGCACCGGAGAAGTGAATGAACTGATGTTTGCACGATCATGTGTGCCAAATTCAGGGTCACGGGTATGGGTAGCATGCAGAAACGGATAACCAAAATGTTCGCCGGGTTGGCTGATGACGTTGATTTCTTCCGCGGGCAGGTCGTCGCCCAGCATGTCTCTGCCATTATCACTGAACCAAAGTTGTCCGTCTGATGGGTGCCAATCGAATCCAACGGTGTTGCGAATACCCTCTGCCCAAATTTGTGTGGCGCCAGTTTCAGTATCCATGCGTAACAGACTGGCGAATCGGGCATCGTCGGATAAGCAGATGTTGCACGGAGCGCCAACAGGCACGTACAGGGCACCGTCCGGGCCAAATTTCAGATATTTCCAGCCGTGGTGTGACGCCTGCGGGAGACGATCGGTCAGCACGGTCGATGGCGGTTGAGCCACCAAGTGGTCGTCTATGTCAGGCACGCGGATAATCTGATTGACCGCGCCAATGTATAGGGAGCCCTCATTTACGGCAACACCACTGGGCATGTTGAGTCCTTCCATAAGCGTAATGACGCGAGGTGCGGCAGAGGTGAGCGCGTTGGGTATCGCATAGACCTTACCCTCGCGGCGAGTGCCAATGATGAGGGTGCCTCGGGACGTCAATGCCATTTGTCGGGCGTTAGGGACCGAAAAATTCAGGATTTCGATGTTAAACCCCGTCGGGACTTCTAGGGTTTGCACATTCGCCGCGTAGGTAGTGGCGCTGGACAGAAACCAGGCGAGCGAGATAGACAAGGTTGAGAAAAATCTGATTGACGAGGGCTTGTATACAAAATTTGTAAGGATGCAGTGCATGGCACAAATGTCGCACAGGCGTTGCGGTGACTCAAGTGTGGTGTCCATGCACTGGCCCAAGTAAGCTATCGGTATGAACGCCACTGCGCCCGCACCCGGAATTGTCCATTTAAGCGACGAACTCAAAGAAGAAATTCAAGCTGCATATCGGGCTTGGTTGGACGCTCGAGGGTTCAGTCCGCGCCGTGGACAACGAGAAATGATTGCTCATGTGGCTCGCACGCTCACCCAGGATCGACACCGAATCGCGGTCATCGAAGCAGGCACGGGTACGGGCAAAACAGCGGGCTATTGTCTGGCGGCCATACCTACCGCGCGAGCACTGAATAAAACGGTCATTCTAAGTACGGCCACGGTGGCTTTGCAGGAGCAGGTCACACTGCTGGACATCCCTGATTTGAAGAAGAACGCCCAGCTCAAGTTTACCGTGAGTCTGGCGAAAGGTCGGGGTCGCTACCTCTGTCTGAAGCGCCTGGATGACCACTTGAAATATCAGGGTCAACAGGAAATACCGGTGTTTGAGGCGGAGTCGGGAGACCACACGGTTCTGTATCAAAGCATGCTGGACGAGTTCAGCCAGGGTCGTTGGGATGGCGAATTAGACAGTTGGTCTGAGGAGTTGCCCGAAGGCGCCTGGGGCAGTGTGACCACGGATCATCGCGGCTGTAGCAACAACCGGTGCAGCTTTTTTAAGTCTTGCCCGTTTTTCAAGGCGCGTTCCACGTTGGAAGGGAGTGACGTGATTGTCGCAAATCACGATCTGGTGCTGTCTGACCTGGCTTTGGGTGGTGGTGCGGTGTTGCCGGAACCCGAAGAGTGCATCTATGTGCTGGATGAAGCTCATCACCTGGCGGATAAAACGCAAAATCATTTTTCCGCTCGGGCGCGCATGCAGGGTACCCAACAGTGGCTCGACCACGTGAATAGTGTATTGGGGAGTCTAACCCAGCGTTTTGCTCGACCTACAGATCTGGTTGCGCTGGCGACCAGTGCGGCAAACGAAACCGGTGCCTTGCGCAGTGCGCTAGAAGCGTTGGCTGAGGCGCTACAAGCATTGGAGTATGTGGTTAAGGATGACGAACTGGAGACGTATCGCTTTCCGCTTGGGGAGATTCCTGACGAGATTCGGACTCTGGCCGATGCGGCTGCGCCGCATATGCGTACACTTTGCCATGACATTGAGCGCACCCATGAATTGGTGCAAGACGCAGTTGCCGGTGAAGTGCTCTGGGAAAATGCGTTTGAAGCAGAAGATTGGCTGGTACCCGTGGGGCAATTGCAGACAAGAGCTATAGGGGTGCTGGCGTTGTTGGAAGACTATGCCGGCGACTCACAGTATCGACACGCGCGCTGGATTAACCGTACGCCCTATGATGTAGAAATGATTAGCGCGCCAATTGAGCCAGGGCACATTCTCCAGGAAACCTTGTGGGAGCGCGCGTTTGGCGTCATTTGCACCTCCGCCACGCTCAGCGCGATGGGGCGATTTGACCGCTTCTTTGAACGCACGGGGCTAAGCGGCGACGTGTTGCGCACGCGTATTCCGAGTCCCTTTGATTATCCCAATATCGCCACCTTTGCCGTACCTAAGATGGAGTCAGACCCGCGCGATTTTGATGCCCACACTGCCGAAATTGTTGAATTATTGCCGGCACTGTTCGCCAAGGAAAAGAGTGCGCTGGTGTTGTTCACCTCCTGGCGAGCACTGAATGCGGTGGCAAAAGCGTTGCCAACCTCCCTCAGTGACCAATTGCTGGTTCAGGGCGAGGCGGCCAAGCAAGTTTTGATAAAGGATCACAAAAACCGAATAGACGAGGGTAAGCCGTCCTACTTGATGGGCTTAGCGAGCTTTTCTGAGGGGTTAGACTTACCCGATGATTATTGTCGCCATGTCATTATTGCCAAACTGCCCTTTGCAGTGCCAGACGATCCGGTAGATCAGGCCATTGCGGAGTGGGCGGAGGCCCGCGGGCGAAATGCGTTTTATGATATTTCGGTACCAGACGCTGCGCTCAAACTCATTCAGGCCTGTGGTCGATTGATTCGCCACGAGCACGACTACGGACGCATTACGATGTTGGACAAACGCATTGTCACCCAACGATACGGCAAGGCGCTACTGGAGTCGCTACCGCCCTATAAGCTTGAGCTATAGACTGGCGGATTCGGCTAGAGCCAGACAGCGAGTCAGCCAGAGCGCCTTCGGCGCTCGGTTGGTTAAGAGACTACAGACCCGATGGGCGCTCAGTGGCGTTGCCGGAGAGTAAGCGACCCCGTAGCGGAATGTCTTCAAACCGTCCTTTGGAGAAAATCAAAAGTCGCTGTGCATGCAGGTGGCGCTGTAGGCGTTGGAAATAGTCCAGCATGTGGCCTGGTTCAATAGTGTCAACCCACGCGGCTATCTGCTGGCGCGAGTCAAATTGATACTCTGCGTCGCGTAAATCAGTCCAGTAGCGTTGAGATCGCTCATTCAGGCTTTTGGGTTGTTCAACTAACCGGCTGATCAAGCCCGCTTTTTGAGTTTCAAACTTAGTCTCTGGTTGATTCTGCCAGTCAGCAATGAACGCCTCCATAAACTCCAGCGTCGCGATCTCCAAGTCGGCAGCTGAAGTATTGGGGGACTGCACGATGAAGGAAATGCCGCCACGTTTGGCGATAGGTCGATTAGAAACGCTGACGACATACCCCAGTTGCTGCTCGGTTCTGAGCTCTTGAAAATAGGCCTGATGTAAAATTTGTGCTGCCAGCGCGCTCATGGCTCGACTAGCCGGTGTGTCATCTGGATCGGGTACATGGAGCACCATGGCTGCGTCCTGATGGTCGACATCAAGCGCCAACAACTGTGCATCGTCAACGCGTTCAGCGACTGGCTGAGTAAAGGCCACAGGGGAGAGTAGGAGTTCAGCAGTGAGGACATCGCGGAGATCTGCAATGCGTGACGGCGCTACACTGCCGTGAATAAGGCCGCGTACGGCAACGTGGGCAAATTGCTTTTCTCGCCAGTCCATCAGTTGCTCAAGGGTCAATGGCTCCAGTGCGTCGATCATTAACGGGCGGGGCCAGCGAGCCTCATTCAATACATCCGTGAGGGCAGCCATTGCCTGAACGTACGGACGCTCCTTGGTGCTGTTTCGCCAGGTTTTAATCAAGGATGCTTTGATCTTCGCGAAACGCTCGCGGTCGAATGGCTCATGGCGGAGCGAATTCAATACTGTGTTCAACAACGTCAGTTGTTTATCTTGGTAGCCACCTATCTGAACCTGAAAACCGCTATCGGGTACGGAGAGGCTATAACCGAGCCCGGCGAGGTAGGCTGGGTAGGTGACCTCGCTTAAGGCATCTTGCACCAGCAATCGGTACAACTGGCCTAGGGCTCGGTCTTCAGGGCTGACCAAACCACCGCGGACCGCAATTTCTATAAACAGGTTGGCGCGAGGAGTGCCGAAGGACGTATCGATATCCACCCACAGCTCGAGCTCAGGTATATCGAACATACGCTTGATGGGCGCTGTGTCGTCTTCGACCAGGGTGAGGTCCTCCGGAAGATAAGGATTGACGCTGGGTAACGACAGCTGCGCCAACGCCTGCTCCAAGTCCATTATGCTGCGCCGTTTGATGGGGCCGGTTATGAGGTTAAACGGGACCTTGAACCAGGGCTCAACGGAGGCGCCTTCGACATCGGCCGCGGCCAACTGAACTAAGACATTGTCGGGCCGCAGGTGAGTGAGCAGTTCGATAATGGTGCTGGCGTCAAATGCTTCCATCAAGTAGGGGGCGACGAGCAGGTCTTCGGGCGGATAGTCATTAATCCGCGGTGCAAGTTGGTAGACAAGACTGGTCGGTCTGACGGTGTCTTGAAACTGGAAGCCCAGTTGCGCCACACGCGCTTGCTCTTCATACAACCAGGCTTGCGGTGGTGAAGACTTCAACAGCTCGATATAGCGAAACAGTAGGTCGGTGATTTCTTCAGTATGTTGTCGTCCCTTGGGGGTCAGCTGCATGCCAACCGTTAAGCCACTGGTGTTGTGATCCAGGGTGCTGACGCCCGCACTGAGGGATTCGATCCAACCATAACGGCTGAGCAGCTGATACAAACTGCCCGCGCCTTCATGTCCAAGCAGATTGCTTAGGTATTGCTCTGCCTTGTTCTTGTAGCCACTGCGTGTGCTCGGAAGGGGGAACTGAAAGCTGATCTGTGCGCCGTCTTTTTGAGTTTTATGTTCCAACAACGCGGGTAGCGCACCCGGTGAGTACAAGGGCACCACGGGATGAGCGGGACCAATTTTGTGGTTTTTTATCTGACCAAATAGCGGCGCAATCCGGCGTTCCAGTTCGTCCAGACTCTCACGCCCAATGGCGACTAGCGCCATTTGGTCGGCGGAATATTGTGTCTGAAAGAAAGCTTTAAGGTCCTGGTGAATATCCCCGTCGAGTGTCTCCAGCGAACCGATGGTGAAATTTGCATGTGGGTGGGTGGGGTTCAGGGTTTGTTTGCTGACCATGAATCCGCGCCAGCCGTCATCCTTGAGTTGCATCTGGTATTCAGAGTCGACCGCGTTTTTTTCACGGGCCGAGTATTCCGGACTCAGAATCGGATCGATAAAGAAGTGGGCGAAACGGTCCAGACCCTCAATAAACCCATCGTTGCGGACGTCAAAAAAATAGTTGGTGTGATCGAGCGCCGTGTAGGCATTCGAGGAACCGCCGTTTGCACGGATGAAGTTAAAAAAGCCATCTATTTCAGGATAGGTTTCGGTCTGAATGAACAACATATGTTCAAGGAAGTGTGCCAGCCCAGCTCGGTTGCTGGGTTCATGTTGGCTGCCTCTAAATACGGCCAGTGCAGCGGCAGATTTTTCTGTAGAGGGGTCGGACACCAAAACCACACGTAAGTCATTGGGGAGCTCCAGATAGCGATAAGCGCGGGGGTCGTTGGGGCTTTTGCGTAGCTCAACAGAAGTGTCCTGGGTGGTTTGCGCGGGGGTGATTACCCCGTTTTGAGCGCAGCTCATGGTGAGGAAGAGGCTGACTGAGAGAGCGCCCTGGCGGCAACAACGCACAATGTTCAAAACAAGGTCCTTAATTCAGTGATCAACGGCGTGCGGGTGATGTTTGGTACCCTACAGCCTCGGAATGACCCGCAGATGAGTGATTGCCTGCAAACCTCTACAAGATAGAGACGCTTGATCGTTTCATAGCGTGCGGTCTGGGTTAGACTTCGAATTTTACAAAGGTTCCCGGATGGACGCATTAGATACGCGGGATATGCATCAACAGCTCGAGCGCGCTTTCGGAGAGGCGCTGACCTTGCCGGAAGGACAAGCCACTCCGTTTGAAGACTGGCGCGAACTCAGTCGACTGGTTGTCGCTTTGGCAAAGGCGCGACACGCCAAGGTCATCGCCATTTGCGGGAGTCAGGGGAGCGGGAAAACGACTCTGGCTGAGGTTGTAACGCGAACCTTCAATGTCGGGCAAACACGCGATGATGCTGTGGCAACAGCCGTGACGTGTTCATTGGATGATTTCTATCTGTCTAAACAAGCGCGCGCTGACTTGGCGCGTAACGTGCACCCCTTGTTGGAAACCAGGGGGGTGCCCGGAACCCATGACTGGCAATGGCTCGGAGAGGTGCTAAACGCTGTGAAGACCGGTTCAACCTATTTCAAACGGCCTGTTTTTGACAAAGCCACCGATGATCGTAGTGGGGTGGTGAGCGTGGAGGCTGAGGTATTGGTGATTGAGGGTTGGTGTCTGGGCGTGACGCCGCAACCAGAGGAACAAGTGTCGCCGCCCTGCAATGGGTTGGAACGCTCAGAAGACAAGGATGGTCGTTGGCGCCGATATGTGAACAGTCAAATAGAGACGCACTATCAGCCCTTGTGGGCGAGTGTGGACTTATGGGTGCACCTGCGGGTGCCGAGCTTTGAAAAAGTCATTGAATGGCGGACGCTGCAGGAACAGCAGTTACCCCAAGAGGCGCGGATGTCGGAGGCCGAGCTGATAAAGTTTGTCCAGCACTACGAACGCTTGACGCGTTGGATAGGGTCCTCTCAGCCGATTCCGCCTGGGCTAAAAGTGGATCTCGATGAGCACCATGCAGTGCAAAGCGTGGACATTGTTGTATGAAGCCAGTCTGGTCGATCGGCGACTGAAACGGTCGGCAGCTCTACGAAATGGGTGATCAGCGTTCAGTTGACGTTCAGGAGAAAGCGCTAGGATGAGCGCACTCTTGGTGGTTATGAGAACAAAATGATCCAAATGGTCCAAATAAATAAGCTCAGGGCGCCCAGGGCGCTATGCCCCTCAGCACAGATACCGAAACCGATACCTCTGGCGGCACGGACAATCAAAAAGTCGCTACACATTCAAAGGCAGGTTGTTGCAGCTGTGTGCCTGATCGGTCTGTCTGGAGCGTTACACGCCGTTCCCGTCTATGACCAGGCGCAAGTAGTGCGTGCGGTGCCGGTGTATGAAACTGTGTCCTATCATGTGCCGGTTGAGCAATGTCGGACTGAGGCAGTAGCGTACACCAGAAACGGAACTGGGCAGAGATCTGCCACGGCACCGATCATAGGCGCGATTATAGGCGGTGCGCTAGGCAACGCAGTTGGCCATAAGAAGCGTAATCAACAGGTCGGTACGGTTGTGGGAGCGGTCCTGGGTGGATCCATTGGTGCAGACATCGCACGCCGCCATGAACATGGTTATCCAAACCGGGACAAGGTCATTTATCGCGACGAGGAGGTTTGCTCATGGGTCGATGAGGTGCGCGAGGAGTCCCGTCTGACGGGCTACGATGTGAGCTATCAATATGCGGGTCAAACGTATCGGTCTCGCATGCCCCATGATCCTGGGGAGACCGTGCGCGTGCGTGTGAATGTCCGGCCTGCAGAGTGAACAATATTCCATTGCAGGTACAATAGCGGCGTCTTGATTCTCCGGATAGATATAGAAAAACAATGCGAACTCTTTTTCTTGAGCGGCCGTGGACGACGTTAAAACATGGGCTAGTGGGGGTGCTGTTGTTGTCTGCGGTCACGGGCGCGGTTGCGGCAGATCCTAGACCGGGACCAACCATCGTTCCTCAAAGTCGTGCATTTGCCCCTCCGTTAGGCATATCGATAGATCAGGCAACGGCCATAGCGCGGCAACAAACGGGTGGACGAGTGCTGTCCGCTGCCCCACAAACTCAGGGCACTCGCACGGCTTACCGAATACGGTTGTTGGTTGACGGCCAGCGCGTTGTAACGGTAGTCGTAGATGCTGAAGGGCGTATTAAGAACAAACGTTAAACAGGTGGCAGAATGCGGGTCTTGATTGTTGAAGATGAGGTGCATTTGCGTGAGCAACTGGAAAAACACTTACAAGGTCAGGGGTTTGCGGTAGACAGTGCCAGTGAAGGCGAGGAAGGACTGTATTTCGGCAGCGAGTATGACTATGACGCGGCAATCATTGACCTGGGTTTGCCAAAAATCGATGGGTTGAGCCTGATCAAGGCGCTACGGGATCGATTGCGTGACTTTCCGGTTTTGATCTTGACCGCGCGCGGACACTGGCAGGACAAGGTGCAGGGTCTTGAAGCCGGAGCGGACGATTATTTGGCCAAGCCATTTCAAATGGAGGAACTGTTGGCGCGTTTGAATGCCCTGATTCGTCGCTCGGCCGGATACGCTTCGCCGATATTGAGTCAAGGGCATCTGCGTCTGGATACCTCAAAAAAGGAAGTCAGGGTAGCTGGCGATGCGGTCGAGTTGACGGCCTACGAATATAAAGTGTTAGAGTACCTCATGCTCAACCCCAATAGGGTGGTGAGTAAAACCGAACTGACTGATCATTTGTATGATCAAGATTTTGATCGTGACAGTAATGTCATTGAAGTATTTGTCGGAAGGCTACGCAAAAAAATCCTCCCGGTTGAGATGATTCGGACTGTACGTGGACAAGGCTATCGCTTTGTTGCGGAAACCCCGACTTGAATCGTTCGATTCAAAAGCGGTTATTAATCACGACCACGGTCGTGCTCGGGCTTTTTCTGACCCTGACGGGATGGGTGCTTGAACGCTCGTATTATCGAAGTGTGGTGGCCGGTGCTGAAGAGCAATTGCGGCTGGTGATTTACTCGTTGATGGGCGCGGCACAAGAACAGGGGGGCGCATTAGCCTTCAGTCAGGGTGTCGCTGAACCGAGATTGAATCAGCCTGATTCGGGTTTGTATGCGCGGGTGGGTGATGAATTGGGGACGGTCATCTGGACTTCACCGTCAGCGGTCACCACGGGGGTCAATTTTCCTTCACTGCAGGGTCCGCCCGGGGCGTTTTCCTTTAGCTCAACCCAAGGCCCTACGCCACGCTTCCACCTGAGCTACACCGTATTTTGGGAAGACTTGGATATTGAACAGGTGATTTTTAGTGTCGCTACGGATC
>Ga0181559_10005141_pt1 | contig 12562 bp, 10 predicted proteins | sample 011ome_21_FD_133752 | JGI IMG/M metagenome (GOLD analysis project Ga0181559, IMG submission 133752) | Coastal salt marsh microbial communities from the Groves Creek Marsh, Skidaway Island, Georgia - 011508AT metaG (megahit assembly) | ecosystem: Environmental > Aquatic > Marine > Intertidal...
AATGATTTGAAAACAGTGTCAAATTCGTATGAAACGCCCCTAGACTTATCATTGTAAGCGTATTTCGCTGCTGCGCAAATAACAGTGCTGTCTGACATCATACCCAACAATTAGAATTATCGTTTTGCGATCTTGCGCCAGATATATTGATAGGTCTGGTGTCGCCATATTAATTTTTTAAGAGTAAAACAGACAAGATATTTTCCGGCAATGTAAGCACTCATAAATTTTTGCCGTTTCAAAAGATGTCGAAACATTAACCTTATATGTTTGAACCGGTATATTTCGGTGAAAATTTTGCTATCTGATGTTTGTAACACCTTATGCATAAAGTTGTACAAATTTCGGAAGTCCAAAGTGGATGGGGTTGCGCTATCCTGGGCTGAATGCAAGCGATAATAAAGTTGCGGATCAAAAACCCATCTGATGTTGCCGAAGTCAAACAGCTGTGTCAGGCCAACGACATCGGAATATTTGCCACCAATTGCGCTATCAACAGACATTAATTTGAACACGCTGGTTCGGTACATATACCCACAAAATGGCGGTGGAGAAATAGGACCAATATCCATATAGGTCTCTACGAAATCTTTTTTATTTGTGAGCGTCTTTTCACCTGAAATTTTTCCCATCAAAGTGCGGTTTTGGATATTTCTGTCAATCATAATCCGTGCGTTTAATCCCACCGCTACGATGGTGCGGTCATGTTTGAACTGGTGTAACGCGCGTTGTAGGTAAGTTGGGAACAATTCGTCATCGTCATGAAAAAGTGTGACGAAGTCGCTTTCGCCCAGATAATTGTCTTGTATATATTTTGTGTGTACATCTGACTGCATATCGCCGGGCGTTGGTATTATCTCTACAAGACCGTTCTGGTCATCAATAATGGATTTTAACTTTTCTTTATTTTGAGATTTAAATGCGGCACTCGAACTGTTGTCGGAAATAATGATTCTGCTAAATTTCCTGGTTTGCTTCACTGCAGTTTTTACAGCCAAGCAAAGGTACTCAGGTCGATCTCTTGTCGAAATGATTAAGGTAACTTTTGGGTCCGGCGCCATGATGTTTGAGTTTCTGTTACCTGAGCCTGCAAATACAATTGAATTTTAATTCGAAATACAGCATTTTATGCTCCTTATTTCTAATCTTTCCCTGGAAGACCATAATGCCGATCACAACAATTTCAAACTGTATCATGGCCTATTTAGCAGATTTGGGTGTTGACCGCGTATTTTTGGTTCCCGGCGGTGGCAATATGTTTCTGGTTGACGCTGTTGGTGCTGAACCTCGTATCGAATTTGTGCCGACACATCATGAACAAGCGGCAGTCATAGCGGCTGAATATTATGCCCGGAAAACCGGCCGGCTTGGCGTTGCGGTTGTCACAACCGGCCCTGGTTCGTCAAATGCGCTCACTGGTATAGCCGGTGCGTTCTTTGACTCGGTTCCGCTCCTCGTTCTTGCCGGTCAGGTAAAAACAGCAGATTATAATGAGGATGGCCGGCTACGACAAAAGGGCCCTCAAGAAATTGATTTAGTCTCTATGGCCAAGAATTTGACAAAGATGGCAAAAACCTGTTTTGATCCGGATACGGTGCCGCAGGATATCGAGGCTGCTGTGATGGTTGCATTTTCGGGTCGCCCGGGCCCTGTTATGCTGGAGGTGCCGCTGGATGTGCAATCAAAAATTACAAACGGTGACAGGTTTAATGCGCTGACGGTATCCCGGCACTCGCCAGACGCTGAAAATTTTGAAGCTGATCCAAAAATGCAATCGGCCTGCGCTTCGATAGGTGATCGCTTAATTGCTGCGAAAAAACCTTTGTTGGTCATCGGGCATGGCGTTGCATCATCCAGGCACACAGACACCATCAGAAACTTTGTTCGTGATCACAGATTGCCTGTCTCTCTGACCTGGCCAATGATGGATTTTCTGCCTTTTGAGGATGAGCTAAACGCAGGCCGTTTCGGTGTAGTTGCCAAAAGATACGCCAATATTGTGATACAGAAGAGTGACTATATTCTGGTTTTGGGTAGCCGTCTGGACAACATCCAAACAGCGTTCAATATAGACCGCTTTGGAAAAAATGCGTTTATTGATGTTGTTGACGTTGATAGCGAGGAACTTGCAAAGATGCCCGACAGATTTGCATGCCATGAATATAATTTGGTTAGTTTCGTTCCAGAACTGGTCAGAGCGCTGGGTGCATTGTCAAGCTTTGATAGCCATCAAGGCTGGGTCGAAGAAATAGCCGCGCTACGACAGAAATTTGGGTTTGAGACGTTCAAATCAACCGAAGAAGAAACCGATAGAATCAGCATTTATGATTTCATTGAGCGGTTGTCAGATGGGTTTGCCGGGGGTGAAACCATTGTTACCGGCAGTTCTGGTCTTTCCGTAGAAGTGTTTTATACGCATTTTAGAAATAAGCCAGATCAATGGATTAGCCTCACAACCGGGCTGGGGGCAATGGGTTATGGTTTGCCAGCTGCGGTTGGCGTGACATCAGTGTCAGACCAGAAAATATATTTGTTTGAGAGTGACGGTAGCCTGATGATGAATCTACAGGAACTGCAGACCCTCAAAACACTTAACCGTCCTATGACGATTTTTTTGCTGAACAATGAGGGCTATGCCTCAATACGGGCGACGCAAGAAAATTATTTTGAAGGGCGATTTGTTGGCACTGGTCCATCGTCAGGCCTTGAAATGCCTCAATTTGAAAAAGTGGCTGAAGCGTTTGGGTTTGACTATATTGCCATTTCAGACATTGACCATGTTGATCATCAGATTGGACAGGCCGTCACACATCAAGGCCTGTTAATTTGTGAGGTCTTTGTCAGAAAGGATGAAAAACTCATGCCAAAATGTAGTGTAATCAGAACCAATGATAACCAATTACTGTCTGCGCCGATTGAGGACATGACACCACTGCTGTCGATTGATGAATTTAAATCAATCATGGGTGATCAAATTGATCCCCTTTCAGTGCGCATTCGTTCATAGAAAATCTGGATTGGTCAAACATATGATTTTAAGTCATCTTTATTGACTCATTTAGGTGCGTTTAGTTACAGACTGAGCAGAGATTAAGTCAGATATCTTGGCGCTGTTGGGTGGATTTGAATATGAACAAGCATTGCATCATGTGTGGGGGGGATTTGAAAAACCCTCTGCGATTGAAAAATATGCCGGCGAGCGCGCAGGGGTTTGCAAAGACGGCTGACCAGGCAAAAGACGACAATCTGCGCATGGATATTTATGATTGTCCGCATTGTGGTCTGGTGCAGTATAGCGGCCCTTTAGTGCCCTATTATAAAGATGTTATCAGGTCGACACGGTTGTCACCATCCATGCTGGCGTTTCGAAAAAAACAGTTCAGAGATCTGGCTGATAGATTTAACGTACAGACGGTGTTTGAGCTTGGCGCCGGAAGTGGTGAATATTTGGATGTTTTCAGAGATTTTGGCCTAAAAACCTATGGGGTTGAGGGGTCGTACAAATTTGTCGACGCAGCGTTAAAGGCTGAGCATTCTGTTATAAACGGGTTTCTTCCGGAAACTAACCTGACCGGCCAGTTTGACATTGACAGCTGTGATCTCGTGACCTCATTTAATTTTATCGAACATTTGCCGAACCCGGTTGCGTCGCTGAGGAGCCTTGCAGAATTTTTAAAACCGGACGGGCATGCGCTTCTCGAGGTACCCAATTTTGACATGATTTCCGAATTTTGTCTTTTTAACGAATTTATCCCAGATCATCGGTCATATTTTACCCAATCTAGTTTTCAAAATTTGCTGTCACTCTCAGGCTTTGAGATTGTTTCAATGGAAACAGTCTGGGATCAATACATAATCTCGGCAATAGCCCGCAAGCGGCAACAAACAGACTGGCGTCCTTATGTCGAGGTCCAATCTGCGCTGAAAGATCACTGCAGGCTGTTTTTCTCCGAAACGCCCAAAAACCAGAATGCAATCTGGAGCGCAGGTCATCAAAGTTTGGCAACGATTTCAATTTTAAATCTGTCCAAGCTGGTCTCGGTTATTATAGATTCGTCCCCGGATAAACAAAATAAATTTGCCCCTGCGAGTGGCTTGCCCATCCTATCCCCGGATGTTTTGGCTGATGGACAGATAAAAACAGTTTTGCTTGCGGCTGCTGGCTTCAATGAAGAGATAGCCAGAACCATAAGAACTGATTACCACAGTAATATAAAGATTGGGGTTCTGAACAAAGGAATTGTTGAAATTGTCTCACAGTGAAACTGACGTCGGGCTGGTAAGAAAATGGTTTGATGAAATTGATGCGGCTAACGGCATTGGTGAAGAGCTGTATTTGGCCATTTCGCAACTCACACCGTCAATAAATGTTGATTTGATCGTCAAGTCAGACAACGGAAAAAAAACGCTGCTTACCTGGCGTGATGATTTCTATTACGGGCCCGGCTGGCATGTGCCGGGGGGTGTAATCCGTTTCAAAGAAAAACTGCTTGATCGTGTCCACAAGGTGGCGTGGAAAGAGCTCAACACAGAGTTAAGCCGCGTTGATGGCCCTATTGGCTTTCACGAAATGTTTAATAAGACACGCGATGTGCGGGGTCATTTCATCTCTTTTGTTTACGAGGTAAAGTTGGCAGCCCCACCGGCAGTGGATCAGTTTGCTGGCGAAGCGCCTCAAAATGGTCAATGTCAGTGGTTTGAGGCATGTCCTGAAAATCTTATTCCCAATCAATCCGCCTTGCGCGGTTATATTTAATTGTGAGATGGGTAAACTGTGTCTGAATTTGAGAGATTAACACCATATGCTTGGTCTTTTTTTGACAAGCATCCGATTTTTGAGAAAATTGCCACTGGCTGTGGTGATAATCGCTATTTTCTGACTGGCGGAACAGGCCTGTTTGGCACGTGGATATTGTTGTTTTTTGATTGGTGTCATGAACGAGGCCTATCCGAACCACGCACAACTATTCTGACGAGGCGCGATGTTTTGCCGACCCGGAAAAACATAAGCTGCGTGCAAGGAACGACCGAGTCGTTTGAACATCCCGACGGTGTTTTTGACAGACTTATACATTTGGCGGCACCCTCCGCTCGTGATACATTTAGAGGCATGAGTGACCGGGCCAAGCTCGAGCAAATGTATGTGGGTACGAAAAACATCCTGGAATTTGCTTCTTCCAAGGTAACAGGCAGAAGCTTGTTCACCAGTTCCGGAGCTGTGTATGGCGGGTTCCCAGCAGCTGATGACGGTCTCATCAATGAGATGAACAGATCCGCACCTCTGTCAATAACGCCAGGTATCGGCCTTGGATTAGGCAAACGCGTTACAGAATTTTTGGTTTCTGATTACGTTCGTGACAGCGCCGTAAATGCAGGTGTGGCGCGTTGTTTTTCTTTTATCGGTCCAGGTTTGCCAACGGATTTACATTACGCTGTTGGTGATTTTGTCGGCAAAGCAATAGCTGGCGAAGATATCAAAATAAATGGTGATGGCTCGCCCATTCGGTCCTTTATGGATTTGGGAGATGCGGTGTACTGGCTTATGATGATTTTGGAACAGGGTGACCCCGGTGATGATTTCAATGTTGGTTCATCGCAAGCCATTACAATTTATGAGCTCGCCCAAATGGTGCGTGATCTTGTTAATCCGGACATCAAAATCACGGTTAAACAGGGCAGTAATGCATCGCCGGGGAATCCGGTCAATTATTTTTATGTGCCGGATACATCGAAAATTAGAGATAAATTGAACGTAAAAGAATTAGCGACCTTGACCGAGTCAATCGACAATTACGCCAGATTTTTGTCTGAACAGTGATTGGGCGAGTGGCCATTTATATTTGGCTTTTGTGCTCAACTAGGCCAAGTCTTCCATGGTGCCTTACCTGACACCCACAATTCCTCTAGCGTATGTTTGTCCCGCAAAGTATCCATCGGGCGCCAGAAACCTTTGTGTTTGTAAGCGCTAAGCTGAGACCGTTTTGAGAGTGTTTGCAGTGGCTTGTCTTCCCAGACGGATGCGTCGTCGTCAATTAAGTCGAGCGTTTCAGGCTCTAGAATAAAAAATCCACCATTGATCCAGCTGCCATCACCAACTGGTTTTTCCTGAAACCGCTTTACGAGGTCGCCGTTGATTTCCAACGCGCCGAACCGCCCTGGCGGTTGCACGGCGGTTACGGTTGCTTGTTTTGAATTTTTTTCATGAAATCTGATCAATTTGGATATGTTCACATCACTGACGCCATCCCCATAGGTCATGAGAAACCGACCGTTAATGTGTTCGTGCACGCGCTTTAACCGACCGCCTGTCTGCGTATCCGAGCCGGTGTCAATTAATGAAATAGTCCAATCTTCAGATGATTTTTTTATTGTCGTTTTTTGTGCGTTTTTGAGTTGGATGGTAAAGTCATCCATGTGCCGGTGATAGTTATCAAAATATTCTTTGATGACATATCCTTTATATCCACAGCATATAATGAATTCACGGATACCGTGTTGCGATAGGCTTTTCATAATATGCCAGATAATGGGTTTTCCACCAACTTCCACCATCGGTTTCGGGATTGCGGATGTTTCTTCGCTCAGGCGAGTCCCCAATCCCCCTGCCAGTATCACTGCCTTCATATTTAAATCTCTCCAAATATATGGTGATCGGATCTGAGAGTTGGGGCATTAGAACCAGAGTGTCAACTAATTTAACGCGTCACAATTCTAAAAAGCAGTTGACCGCCCGAAACTGTGACGTCACATTACAAATTTCCTGTGAAGGTTTGTCACAGATGTTTGACGCCGTCCTCGGTAATTAAGCCACTCACTAGCTTTCTGGGTGTTACATCAAATGCCGGGTTCAGTGCCTTTACATTATCTGGGCAGAGACGCACATTCACAATCTCGTTGTTTTCATTCAGGCCCTGAATATGGGTCACTTCTTCTTCCGATCTGTTTTCAATAGGTATTTCGCGAATGCCGTCATCAAGTGCAAAGTCGATGGTGGATTTTGGTAAGGCAGCATAAAATGGCACCCCGTTATCCTTTGCGGCAAGTGCCTTGAGATAGGTTCCAATCTTATTGCATACATCGCCGGTTGCCGTTGTTCGATCTGATCCAACAATACAAATATCAACCAGACCCTGTTGCATGAGATGGCCGCCAGCATTATCCACAATCAATGTGTGAGGCACATGATTATGCAGCAGCTCCCATGTGGTTAATGCCGCGCCCTGATTGCGTGGGCGGGTCTCATCCACCCAGACCTCGATAGGGATGTCTTGTTCATACGCTTCATACATTGGTGCAGTGGCTGTGCCGCGATCGACGGTGGCGAGCCATCCAGCATTACAATGTGTTAAAATACGCACGGGTTCGCCGTTTGTTTTTGTTTGCGCAATATCGGCAATAAGTTTTGCACCATGTTTACCGATAGCCATATTCGTTTGGACGTCTTCCTCGGCCATTTGATCAGCAAGCGCCATCGCCGCACCGGCGCGTTTGTTTGCCTCAATTTTTTCAAGTTCGGTTTGCATTTTTGACACTGCCCAGGACAGATTGACAGCAGTAGGACGCGCGCTATTCAGGAATTTTCCGGCTTTTTGCAAATTGTCTTGTGATGGGTCTTCAGCAATCGCGATTGCCATTCCGTAGGCCGCTGTGACACCAATAAGCGGTGCGCCCCGCACCCACATGTCTCTGATGGCAACCATGGCGTCATTTGTGGATGACAATTGTTGTATTGAAAATTCATGTGGCAACCATCTTTGGTCAATAATATTTACAGAGCCATTTTTTTGGTTTCGCCAAATGGAACGGTAAGGAACGTCATCTACAAGCATAATGTATCTCTTTCTCTTACCTGATTTTAATGTAATCTATTTTTGTATGTCAAAGACAGTTTTTATGGCTATTGTGTAAGGATATGATTATGGTGTTTCTGAATGCAAATTTTTATGGGTGAGTGAATGTCTGCGACAAAACTTGGCATCGTCGGTGGGTCCGGTATTTATGAAATTGAGGGCGTTAAAAATGGCACTTGGGTCGCTGTCGAAACGCCGTTTGGCGCGCCATCTGACCAGATTTTCACCGGCACATTAAATGGTTTAGATGTTGCTTTTCTCCCGCGTCACGGGCGCGGGCATGTTCATAATCCAAGCAACGTTCCCTATCAGGCAAATATGTGCGCGCTCAAAATGCTCGGCGTTACAGATATCGTCGCGATGTCAGCTTGCGGAAGTTTGCGAGAAGACATGAAGCCGGGTGATTTTGTTTTGGTTGATCAATTTATCGACCGCACCTTCAAACGTGAAAAAAGTTTCTTTAACCAGGGATGTGTCGCTCATGTGAGTGTTGCAGACCCAACCTGTAGTCGCATGACAGAGATTTGCCGCACAGCGATGCAAGAGCTTGACGTCGCATACCACGATAGAGGCATCTACCTCTCGATGGAGGGGCCCCAATTTTCAACAAAAGCAGAGTCTGTCCTCTATCGTGAGAATTGGAAATGTGACGTTATTGGCATGACAAATATGCCAGAGGCGAAACTCGCCAGAGAGGCTGAAATATGTTATGCGCCAATCGCCATGGTGACCGATTTTGATTGTTGGCACCCTGACCACGAGAATGTAGAGGTGTCGGATATTATCAAGACATTGACCACCAATGCAGCGACTGCGAAATCCTTGGTTAAAACAATAGTGGCATTATTGTCATCAAAGCGTGATCGATGTAGCCAAGGCTGTGACCGAGCGCTGGAATATGCTATCATCACTGACAAAACCAAAATTTCTGATGCGGAAAAAGAGCGTCTGCGGCCGATTGCCGGGCGGCTTTTAGGCTAGTTATTCACAAAAAATACAAGGACGGTCTCATGGATTTGTCAAAATTTATTCGCACGGTTCCGGATTTTCCGGAACCCGGCATTATGTTCCGGGATGTCACAACATTGTTTTCCGAACCGCAGGCATTCAAGGCGATGATTGAACAATTCAACCAGCAATTTAATGACGTTGATATTGACTATATCGGCGGCATCGATGCGCGCGGCTTTATTATTGGTGCGGCACTTGCTCTCACCCGCGAAATTGGATTTGTGCCGGTGCGGAAAAAAGGCAAACTACCGTATGACACGATCTCTGAAGATTATGCACTTGAATATGGCACGGCGACGCTAGAGCTTCACAAAGATGCAGTCAGTGCCGGCTCAAAAGTGTTGATCGTGGATGACCTTATTGCCACAGGTGGCACGGCGATTGCGGCTGTTAATTTGTTCCGGAAATTAAACGCAAATGTGATTGGATGCGCATTTCTTGTTGATTTGCCTGAACTGGGTGGCGGTGATAAATTGCGTTCGATAGATGTGTCCGTAACATCACTATGCGCTTTTGATGGTCGCTAGTCTGATATATGCATAGATCCATGGGCATAAATCCCAAAGGCGGATGGTTTCAGCTATAACGGGTCACCTTTCTGTTAGGATCGAAAAAGATGTTGTTTTCAAATAATTGGCGCGATGAAGAATGTGAGAAGCGGCGCCTGACCGCAGGGAAAAGTGATTTTGACTGCGATTTAGCTGATCGTGTTTATACCTCTCAATTGATCGGAAAAGTGCCCGATCTGGTGATGCATGGTGGCGGTAATACGTCCTGTAAAACAAAAGCCAAAGATCTTTTTGACGACGAAATTGATGTTTTATGCATTAAAGGATCAGGGTGGGATCTTGGTACAATCCAAGCTGCCGGATTGCCTGCCGTGAGGCTGGAACCACTACTGAAACTCCGCAACTTGGCAAAGCTTTCCGACGAGGATATGGTCAATGTACAACGCGCAAATTTACTTGACTCATCATCGCCGAACCCATCTGTTGAAACATTACTTCATGCCTTTTTGCCACATAAATTTATCGATCATACCCATTCAACGCCCTTCCTGACGTTAGCTAATCTACCAGATCCAGAGGCAGCAATGCGGGAGATTTTTGGTAACAGATTCGCCATAGTGCCCTATGTAATGCCGGGTTTTGATCTCGCAAAACTTGCCGCCAAAATTCACGATAAAACGCCGGATATCGATGGGTTATTGCTTGCCAAGCATGGTCACTTTACGTGGGGTGATACCGCAAAAGAGTCCTATGATCGTGTCATTGACCACACCAATAGGGTCGATGCATGGCTGCAGAAATACCGATCGCAGCCGACGGTGCAGGTGAAAAGGCCAGAGGCCTCAACGGTGCAGGTTTTTTTGCAAAGCTTGCGTGGCGCATTGTCGAATTGTTCTGGGGATGCCGCAACGTCTTTTATATTTGACCTGATCCAAACAGACGACACCTTGCGGTTTTTTGCCCGGGACGATGTTGCATCGCTGGCAAAATCAGGTGTCGCCACACCCGATCATGTAATCAGGATGAAGGCGCACCCCTTGCTTTTGGAAATTGACGACACCCGGAAAAACAAAGCAGAACTGGCTAAATGTATCGAGGCATATGCCGAGAATTACCAAGCTTATTTTGAACGCTGTGCAAAATCGGATCATACAGCAAAAAAAATGCTGTCACCATTGCCGAAATTGATTTGGGCAAAAGGTGTCGGGTTAATCGGTGTGGGCACAACGGCGAAAGAGGCCCGTGTGATCACTGATCTGGCTCAGCAGAATATTCGTGTAATGTCTGATGGCGCTGATGCAGGTGGGTTTCACCCTGTGCAGGAACAGGATTTATTTGATTTAGAATATTGGTCGCTTGAACAGGCCAAACTCGGCAAGTCTAAACCGTCTAAAATGCAGGGGCAGGTGGTTATCGTTACGGGCGGAGCTGGTGTCATTGGGAAGGCCACTGCGCGTGAATTTTGTGCCGCCGGCGCGGAAATAATGTTGGTTGATAGAAACGCTGATCTGCTCGAAGCAGCGCGATCTGAGGTCGGGCCGGCAGTCGCAATATTGGCGCTTGATGTAACGCAGCCTGACGCACCGGAGCGCATCATAGAGGCCGCCACCATGCGCTTTGGCGGCGTTGATGTTTTGATTTCAAATGCGGGTGCGGCGCATCAGTCTAGTGTTGAGCTGCTATCCCAAAAATCACTAAGAGAGAGTTTTGAGCTGAATTTTTTCGCACATTTTTCTCTCGCACAGGCTGCTTATAAGATGTTCAGGACACAGGGTATTGGTGGACAAGTTCTGTTTAATGTGTCAAAGCAGGCCGTCAATCCGGGTAAAAATTTTGGTGCCTATGGATTGCCAAAAGCGTCACTGTTTTTCCTCGTAAAACAAATGGCACTGGAATGTGGCAGCGACGGTGTTCGTGTCAATGGCATCAATGCCGACCGCATCCGGTCTGGCTTGTTAGATGATGCTCTTATTGCAGAGCGGGCGACGGCACGGGGCGTCGATGAAGCAACCTATCTGGCAGGTAATTTATTACATAAGGAGGTTGAGGCGCATCACGTGGCTGAAGCCTTCCTGGCACTGGCAATGAGCAAGCGCACGACGGGTCATGTTATGACCGTTGATGGTGGTAATATTGAGGCGTCATTGCGCTAGCATTTCCAGACTGTTATCAATCTTTTGGACATAATTGTGTTTAGTGAGGGTAAAAATGAAAACCTACACAATTGCGTCAATTCCGGGTGATGGTATTGGTGTTGAGGTGATTGACGCGGGGTTGCGGGCGTTGCATGCGCTGGCTGAACGCGCCGGTACATTCCGGTTTGATGTTACGCATTTTGACTGGGGCACAGATCGTTACAAGCGCGAAGGTGCGTTGATGCCAGCCGATGGCGCACAGGATCTGATTGATTTTGATGCTATTTTATTTGGCGCGGTAGGGGCGCCGGATGTGCCGGATCATCTGACTTTGTGGGGGCTACGGCTGAATATTTGTCAGCCGCTCGACCAATATGCCAATGTTCGGCCAACGCGGATTTTGCCGGGTATTAAAAGCCCGCTCGCCGGTGTCACTGATAAAGATCTGGATTGGGTCATTGTGCGGGAAAATTCGGAAGGTGAATATTCCGGGCAAGGCGGGCGCAGCCATCGCGGTCAACCGCATGAAGTGGCAACCGATATGGCTGTCTTTACCCGCACCGGCGTTGAACGCATCATTCGTTTTGCCTTTGAATTGGCACAGTCCCGGCCACGCAAGAAGCTGACGATTGTCACCAAATCAAATGCACAGCGGCATGGTATGGTGTTATGGGATGATGTAGCGCGTGAAGTTGCCGCCAATTTTCCTGATGTGACATGGGATAAAATGCTGGTTGATGCGATGACGGTGCGGATGGTGATGCAACCACAAAGCCTCGATACCATTGTTGCCACCAATTTGCATGCCGATGTTTTGTCAGATCTGGCGGCGGCATTGTCGGGATCGATTGGCGTCGCGCCAACAGCAAATTTGAATCCGGGACGCGCAACGCCATCGATGTTTGAACCAATCCATGGATCAGCTTTTGACATTACCGGTAAAGGTATTGCCAACCCGGTCGGCACCTTCTGGAGCGCCGCCATGCTGCTGGAACATATCGGTGAGGCTGACGCCGCGGCGCAATTGATGCGGGCGATTGAATCGGTCACCGCCAAT
>Ga0181559_10005144_pt1 | contig 12559 bp, 8 predicted proteins | sample 011ome_21_FD_133752 | JGI IMG/M metagenome (GOLD analysis project Ga0181559, IMG submission 133752) | Coastal salt marsh microbial communities from the Groves Creek Marsh, Skidaway Island, Georgia - 011508AT metaG (megahit assembly) | ecosystem: Environmental > Aquatic > Marine > Intertidal zone...
ACAGATTTTAATCTAGATTATCAAATTAATTATGATACCGCTTACGAAGCTATTTTTGAAGGAAATTATGAAAGCCAATTTTCAGCAGTTTATACAGGTACATATGACTCGCAATTTTCAGCAGTTTATACAGGTACCTATGACTCACAGTTTTCTGCAGTTTATACAGGTACTTATGACTCGCAATTTTCTGCAGTTTATACGGGTACTTATGATGCACTTTTTTCAGAAGTTTATACCGGTACCTATACCCTAGATTATATAGTAAGTTATATACTTACTTATGAGTCAGAGGTTGATTATGTAGGAGATTATTTGAGAGCCGCTTCTTTTACAACAGATTATACCGCCGATGCTCCGTACGTAAGAGCCTACGCCCGAAACATATCCTATTTAACGGCCTATGGAAGAAATTACCAAAGAAACTATACCGCGGGTGCGACCTATCTAGGAAATTATGTGCGACTGGAATATGGCCGAGTTTATCAAGCACCCGCCGCTTTTGCAGGCCAACCGCCGGGGTATTACTTAGCAGTTTATATTCGGACTGATTACATAAGAAACTATATCCGGATTCCGACGGCATATTATGCAAGAACCTATGGGCGTAACTATACCAGACTTTATACAGTTACCCTTTATTACGAGGCCGATTATATTCCTACTTATGCAGGCAACTATGCTGCGGGGACGTATACCGGCAACTATGTTGGCACCGCGGGGTTTGAAAACCCAGGAGCAGTCTTTACAGTTTATTATCAAAGAGATTTTTCGACATCATTTACCGGTACCTATGAGGGAAATTTCGAAACAGCATTTACAGGTAATTATGATGCAAATTTCGAAACGGCCTTTACCGGTAATTATGATGCAAATTTCGAAACGGCGTTTACCGGTAATTATGATGCAAATTTCGAAACAGAATTTACGGGTAATTATGATACAAATTTTATTAATGATACAAACGTTGCAGATTACGTTAATTCCTATACAACCGACTACACAAATACCTATACCGGCGATTTTATAGGAAATTATATTGGCGAATATGCAGGAGAAACTATCGATGCTGCTAGTGAAACAATTGAAACTTATACCCTATATATTAGGATATCTTGATTAAGAAAGTGATAAAAATGAAAAAAGAATGGCTACACCCATTTTGGGAAAATTATCAAAAAGATAGAATTACTGTTAAGCTTGTTATTAAACATGATGACGGTAAAGTATCATCTTCCACTGCAAAGGTACAGAAATACGGTTCAGATGGAAAAGTTAATCCTGATTGGACAGAAATACTTGAACAAAATACTATTCAAAGTATCGATAAACATACTGAAGAAAGAGAAGAACGCCACAGAAAACGTCGTGAGGCTCAAAAAATAAAACAAAAAGAAAGAGAGCAAAGTGACAAATTGGCCAGACTTTTTGATTCTAAATTAGAGGTATTTGAAATTGAAGCAGTCAAAAATTCTACTAATAGAAAATTAAAAGCCAAAATGAGAAAATCTAAGAACTCACATGAACTAATGGCTTATACGACTATTTTGATTATGGAAGAAATGAAGGATGAACAAAAAGAAACAACTGTCTAAAGGATTTGTTATTGTAGCATCCGTTAAACCGGCTTTTTATACTTCAGCTCTTAATCTTATAGATTCTATCCTAGGTTACTATCCAGACGCAAATATTTCACTGTTTACCCATAAAGAATGGGTAGAAAATCGTGCCGAAGAAATGTGCGATAAAGTATTTGACTGCCCGAAACATGTTCGATCTAAAATGTATGGTATGATGAATAGTCCATATGATATTACGTTTTATATTGATGCTGACTGTGAAATATGGCATGAAGATATAGTAAAAGTATGGGACCAATTAGGTGATAACGACCTCTGCTTTGTACGACTAACAAAAGATAAAAAGCCACAATCAGTTTTTGCTGAAGTATATGCAGATATTGAAGGTACAAATGATCGTATAGATTTACAGCTTTGCGGTGGTGTTTGTTTATATAATAATACTAAACCAATAGTAAAAGAATTTATGAAAGATTGGTGGGAAATGTATATTATTCAAGAAGAAATAGCACACGAAAGAAGAAAAGATCCGAATTTCGACCGGCACGACAGGTGGTGGCATAACGGGGTACCTCAATCTATGTTAAGATGGGATCAATTTACATTATGGTGGATGGTGAATAAAATGGATAAGTATAAAGACCTAAAGATTGGGGAATTCGAAGATAATTACAGATGGAATTGGTTTACTAGTTTCGGTGACCACGTAGAAGGTAAATATAATAATTTAGTAGATAAAGAACCAATTGTTATCCACAATTCTTCCACTATGAATAAAAATAAGGACTTTAGACAATGAGAGATATCAAAATTAATAATGAAGTAGTTCTAGAATCTTTAAATAAATTTCAAGAATTTTTAGTAGAAAAATATCGGTCAGGTGCTCTAGAAAAAGAAGTACCTCTAATGGCTAAAAATCATACTAGAGATAGATGGTTAGCAGATGATTACCTTGAAAGAATTATTTCTAGAGGTAGGGGTCATAACGGATATCCGGAAAGCATGCATTCATATACTGGTATGTCAGCAGATGGTCATGATATTCCTGGGGGATATGAAGAATCTATATTAGAATATAGACAAAAAAGTAGTGAGATGAATATGGAGTTGATGACAGAACTTTCAGCCCATAGAAGTACTCTTACAACTATTTATCCTCCAGGAGGATGGATTTCTTGGCACAATAATGCAAATGCTGCAGGATATAATATTATTTTTAGTTGGTCAGAAACAGGTGATGGATGGTTTGATTATTGGGATTTAAAAGAAAAGAAACGTGTAAGGGTACAGGATGTTCCTGGTTGGCAATGTAAAATGGGATATTTCGGATCCTATGAACAGCCAGAAAAACTATGTTATCATGCAGCATCAACAGATTGTCTACGTATTAGTGTTGCTTATGTTTTCAGAGAAGCGGAAGATATTTGGGAACAAATAATTGAAGACGTTGAAAATCCATTATGATTAATGTAGTATGTGTTAAAGCTGGCACAAAATACAATTCAGAATTTGTTAATAGACTTTATCGAATGGTAGAAAAGAATTTATCTTTACCATTCGATTTTTATTGTTTGACTGAAGATACTACTGGAATTAGGAAAGAAGTAAAAATAAAAGATATCTCTGAAGAAATAGAAGAAGGTCTATCAGGTTTCTGGCCTAAGTTTCTTGTATTTAATCCAGAAATTTACGATATACCAGGCGAAACCGTTTTCTTCGATTTAGATATTATTATACAGAACAATTTCGATCATTTTTTCAAAAACATTGAAAAAGATAAAATAAAGATTCTTCATACAGGAACAAATGATGTACTTCTTGAATATGAAATAAATGTTGGATATTACTATGAAACTGAAGTAAATTCTTCTGTTATGGTTTTTAATTCAAATGAAATGATAGAAATTTACAATTATTTTATAAATGATATGTATTCTATTATGGAAAAATATAAAGGGGTTTGTAGAGTACTGTGGAACAAATACAAATACAAGTTGCAGTATTTAAAAGTATTTGAAGATCATTATTCTCTTTTTTTTAGTAACGCAGAGATGCAAAAAATAAAAGATTTTGATACTTTTCAAATTTACATAGATGTTATAGAGGATACAATATACTACGTTCCTAATTGTACTATTGCTCTTTTAAACGGTAAAAATGATATTTGGCATAAGACCGAAGGACAACAACTTCGATCCTTTTTTTCTGATTATTATAAATAGGCTTAACGTATTTTACTTATAAATAACAGTGAAATCCTATTTAATCGAGAGAAGATAGAATGTCGCAATATGAAGAATTTGAGATCGGTCAGGGTACCGATGTTACCATCCAACTTAATCTTGTTAACGCTGACGGATCAAAAAAAGATCTTACTGACCATTCAGTAGCGGCAACCCTTAAAAAAGGTTATGATGATAGTGCAGGTGAAGCAGTAAGTTTTGCTACACAAATACCAGCACCAACAACTGACGGTACAGTTACACTAACATTAACAAATGCACAAACTACTGCACTCCGAAAAGGAAGGCATGTATATGATGTTGAGCTATCCTTTGTAGATAGCGATGGTGAAACGATTATCGAGAGAATTCTCGAGGGAAGATTTAACGTAACACCATCCGTTACCTAAAGGAATTTATATATGGCTACTGAAATACCTATCAGGCCTTCGGACACGATTGTACTAGATGTAGAGTATACTAATAGAACACAGGTAAAAACTGTTGTAGTCGGTACGCCGATTCGAAGTATACAAGCTGGCGGTAGTAATGTTAACTTGGCAGCAGATTCTGGTACTGATACCTTTACAGTTGGTGCAGGTCAGACTCTTACGTTTTCTGGAACAGATCCAGTCCAAACATTAGCAACAGATAATGATATTGCAATTTCTGTTGATAATGCTACTAATACTTCAACTGGTATAGCTAAATTTGATTCAGATCACTTTACTGTTGGCGGTGATGGTAATGTACGTCTGATAGCTTTTGATTCGAATGGTGAAAATACCGGAAGCCTTATTCCAAATACAGATAGCGCATATGATCTCGGTAGTCCTACCAATAAATGGCGAAAGTTATATGTTTCTGGCCAAACTATTTCTCTCGGAACAATTAATCTACAAGATTCTGCTAGCGGGTTTGCAGTAAAAGATTCGGCAGGTAATCCAGCAAAAATAAGCTTACAGGGAAATACTACGGATGATCTTCCTGAAGGTATTACAAACGTTTTTTATTCAAGAGCTCTTTTTGATTCCGCTCTTAATGAAGGCTTTGAAGATAATCAAATATTAAATATTGGTACTGATAATGATCTACAAATCTACCATGATGCTGGTAATTTCCGTACAATTCTTAATAATGCAGGATTTGGTGATTTAAGGATCCAAAGTAACAACGTAAGATTAATGGGGGCGGCTGGTACCGAAACCCTTCTTCATGGTACAACCGGCGGATCAGTTGATATCTACTATGATGCCAGTAAAAAATTAGAAACGACCAACTATGGTGTTACAGTTACCGGTAAGCTAAACGCTGATTCTGGGGAAATAACCAACCTGGAAGTTAGTTCTCTAATAGGTAACGAAGCTAGTTTCACTACTATCACTAGTGAATCAATAACTGTATCTGGGGATAGCAACTCCGTATCAAATCTTGATGCAACTAATATTAACGGAAATCTTTATGTTACAGGTAATCTTACAATTGATGGTACAACAACAACTGTTAATTCTGTAACTGTAAGCATTAATGATAAGAATTTAGTACTTGCAGATTCTGCAGCTGATCTAACTTCTCTAGATGGCGCTGGTATTACAATGGGTGGTCAGTTTATTACTACACCACCTGAAATGAAATACCAAACAACCGGTAATCTAATTAACTTTAATAGATCTGTTGATGTTACCGGCGCAGTAACTGCAGATTCTGCTACTTTTACCAATATTACCAGATCTGGTGCAACTAGTTATGCTGGGACGTGGGGTTCAGCCACACTTATACCTGTTGTTACTCTTGACGCATCAGGATTTATTGACAGTATCGGCACAGTATCAGTCGCTGGCGTTAGTAGCACATTATGGGATTCTTCAACAGCGCAATTAGTAATTAATACCGCTGATGGAGGAATATTCAGAACTACTATTAATGGTTTTGGTGACGATCAAAGATTATACTTTGGTGATGCTAATGAAGCATCGATACGGCATACCACTGGTGGTACAACCGTTATTGAAGCAGGGGCTACTGAATTAGATCTTGATGGTGCTGGTCATTTCTTAATAAAAAATAATGTCGGTGGTGCTAAAATTGCAGAATTTACTCCTTTTGCTGGGGTTGATCTATATTATGGAAGTGCTAAAAAATTAGAAACTACATTAACTGGTATTACCGTTACCGGTACGATGAACGCTGATTCGGCTACAGTAACAAATCTAACTGCTGATTCTGCAGTAGTTACAGATATATCAGGTACATCAGCAAACTACAGCTCAGTAAACGCTACAACAGGTACGATCAGTCAGCTTGATGTAGACTCAGCACATATTGGTATTATCGATAATAATACTCTAAATACAAATGCACTTATCGCTGATTCAGCCAATATAACTAATGTATCCGGTTCTTCTGCAAATTATAGTACTGGTAATTTTACTACTTTAACAGCTGCCGGATTAACAGTAAACGGGGATATTACTGGTACAGGTAACACATATATTGCTGGTAACCTAACCGTTCAAGGTACTACGACGACTGTTAATTCAACAGAAGTTACTATAAATGATAAAAATATAGTACTTGCCGATTCAGCCGTAAACAATGTTGATATTGATGGCGGTGGATTTACTCTTGGTGGTGCATTATATACTGGCGGAACTAAGCCAACTATAACATACACATTAACTAATGATCGCTGGGCATTAAATAAAGCCCTGAATGTATCAGGTTCAATAACAGCTGATTCGGCTACAGTAACAAATCTAACTGCTGATTCAGCATCAATTACCAATATATCTGGTACTTCAGCAAACTATTCTACAGTAAATGCTACTACTGGGACTATTAGTCAGCTTTCAGCTGATTCCGCTCATATTGGTATTATCGATAATAATATTTTAAGATCAGGTACCGGTACTATTAGCCAGTTTGATGCAGATTCAGCACATATTTCAGCGCTGAATACTGATACTCTTACTCGTTCAAATACAACTGTAACAGCCGGAACATACGGTTCAGGAACATCTATCCCAGTAGTAACTGTTAATGCTTCAGGCTTTGTAGATAGTATTGGTTCGGTTATTGCTCCTGCCGTATCATCTACATCTTGGGATTCTTCTACTGGCCAATTTACTATTAACACTTCTGATGGTTCAAGTTATACAACTGCAATAAAGGGGTTTGGTGATAACCAGGCATTGACATTTGGTGATGATGGTGATCTTACGATCAAACACGATGCAGATAATTTTAGAACAGTAATTAATAATGCAGGATTTGGTGATTTAAGGATCCAGAGCAACAATGTAAGATTAATGGGTGCAGCCGGAACAGAAACCCTCCTTCACGGTACAACTGCCGGATCAGTTGATATTTATTGGGACAATAGTAAAAAATTAGAAACAACTACTTATGGCGCTACTGTAACTGGTACACTAAATGCTGATTCTTCTACAGTAACAAACCTGACCGCAGACTCTGCAACAATTGCAACTTTAAATAGTACAGATTTTGTTAGTACTAATATTACAAGAACTAATACAACAACCGTAGCTGGGACTTATGGTACTTCTTCTACTATTCCGGTTATTACCGTTAATGCTTCCGGTTTCGTAGACAGCATTGGTACTATTGCATCGGATGCGGCAGGAATAGATAGCGTTTCTTGGGATTCGGCTACAACTACATATACAATTAATTTCGGTGGTACCCCATATAATCAAATTATTAATGGATTCAGTAATCTTCAAGCAGATTCGGCTTCTATTACAAATGTATCTGGTACTTCGTTAAATTATTCTACAGTTAATGCTACAACAGGAACAATAAGCCAATTATCGGTTGACTCTGCTCATATCGGAATTATTGATAATAATACGCTAAGAAGCGGAACTGGTACTATTAGTCAGTTTGATGCCGATTCAGCTCATATACAGACACTGAATACGCATACCCTTACGAGATCAAATACTACGGTAACTTCTGGCGTATACGGATCAGCATCACTTGTTCCTATTATAACAATTGACGCATCAGGATTTGTTGATAGTATCGGCGCAGCAAGTGTAGCTGGTGTATCAAGTACTTCTTGGGATTCAGCAACAACTGCATTTACTGTTAGTACTGCTGATGGTGGAAGTTACTCTACTACTATTAATGGATTCAGTAATCTTCAAGCAGATTCAGCTTCAATAACAAATATTTCAGGTACTTCTGCTAACTATACTACAATAAATGCTACATCGCAATCTATTGATTCAGCTGTTGTAACCGATATATCTGGCGTAAGTCTAAATTATGGTTCTGGTCATATTAGTCAGTTTACATCAGATTCTGCAACAATTACAAGCTTCCAAGCAGACTCAGCTACTGTTGGTGAAATTCAGTTCCAGTTAGGCTGGGCTGATAGTCATATTGGATTTAGAGAAGGTGCTCTTTGGTATGATCCGCATCATAAAAATCTGAATTATTATACTGATATCGATCATCCAATTGAGCTTGGTATGCAAATGATCGAACGTGTTTATAATAACACAGGCGTAGAAATTGCAAAAGGTAAACCACTCTATTATGCTGGCAACTACATTAATGATTCAGGACAAGAATCACCATTAGTTGCTCTTGCCGATGCAACAGATGGTGCAAAATATAATGTTCAAGGTCTTTCAGCTGAAGCTATTCCGAATGCATCTTATGGACAAATCGTTGTTGCAGGTGTAATTGATGATATTGATACGTCATCACTGAATGCTGGTGATAACTTCTTCTTAGGATTAACACCTGGAGCAATTCAGAATGCTGCTCCAGCTTATCCTAACTTCCCAATGTGTCTTGGCTGGGTTATTAAGTCTGATCCAAATAATGGTAAGGTTATTATTAACCAGCAGAACCATTCGGTTCCTAGCTTTAGAGTACAAGCTAATCAACATATTAGTGGAAGTCTTACAATTGACGGTGACTTGAATGTTACTGGTACACAAACTATTACTTCAACGGCAAATCTTGAAGTTGGTGGTAACTTACAATATTTAAATGCTGGTGATACAATTGGTGAAGCAGGTACAACGTTTGTTGGTACAGGTTTAGATGACGCATTCTACTCAGGACATTATTCCGGGGATTCTGCAAGTAAGTCATTCTTTGTTAAGATTGATGCTACTGGAACACCTGATACGTTTGAATGGGGATTTGATTCAGCTGTAGGTACAGAAGCAACGGGTATTGCTATCACAGGCGATGCTCAGATATTAGACAGTGACTACGGTATCGAGATTGACTTCGGTGCTACAACAGGTCATACACTTGGTGATAAATGGACGGCCACAGCTACTAAGACAGATATTGATACAGGATTCTTCTCTAATAGAAATGATTCTGCATATACCCACGTTGGTCTATACTTCGACGTATCAGAAAATAAATGGACATTCCTGAACAGATATGATCCAGAACCAGATGCACCAATTGATCCAAGTGTACCTGGTACACAGTATGGTGTTGTTAAAGCAACTACATTCGAAGGTAACTTATCAGGTAATGTAACTGGTAACGTAACCGGTTCACTCACAGGTAATGCTGATACAGCAACAATACTTACTACTGGGCGTGATTTCAGTTTAACTGGTGATATAACAGCAAGTGCGGTAAGCTTCAACGGATCAGGTGACGTAACACTTACAACAGCATATAATCCAGGTTCAATTGTTAATGATGATATTAACGCATCTGCAGCAATCGTAGATACGAAGTTAGCTACAATATCAACTGCTGGTAAAGTTCAAAATTCAGCAACAACTGCAGTTAGTACAAATACAGCCTCAGCTATTGTAACACGAGACGCTTCGGGTGACTTTGCCGCTGGAACAATTACAGCCGATTTTGATCGGTCAGCAAATACAACAGTTATTGCTGGTACATATGGATCAGCTTCTGAAGTACCAGTATTCACCGTTGATGCTTCAGGATTTATCGATTCAATTGGCGTAGTAAATGTTGCTGGCGTATCAGGAACAGCCTTTGATTCTAGTACCGGTATATTTACTATTAGTACTGCTGATGGATCTTCGTTTAATACAACATTACATGATTCGGCTGATTTAGAATCGAGAGCAAGATATGCTATTAGCGTAACAGATAATGGCGGTGATGGATCACTTTCTTACGATGCTTCAACTGGTGTTATAAGTTATACTGGTCCAAGTGCATCTGAAGTAAGAGCACACTTCAGTGCTGGAACTGGCATTAGTATTTCTTCTGGAGAAATTAGTACGAATGATGCACAGATAGTTCATGATAACTTATCAGGATTTGAAGCTAACGAGCATATTAATCATACATCAGTATCAATAACAGCAGGAACGGGCTTAGTTGGTGGCGGAGATATATCTTCAACAAGAGATTTATCAATCGATTCTGCAGAATTCTTAGCATATTTCGAGTCTTCAATAAACCACGATAATCTAACGGGATTTGTAGGAAACGAACACATTGACCATACAGGAGTATCAATAACAGCAGGTGTTGGTCTTACTGGTGGTGGCGATATATCTGCAACAAGAGACTTATCAATCGATTCTGCAGAACTAAATGCTTACTTTGGAGGAACTGGTAAGGGATTCGATGCTGATACACTAGACGGACAAGAAGGCACATATTATCGTATTAACGTATATGATGCAGCTGGTTCACTTCTAAATTAAGGTAAATACAGATATGGCAAATCCAAATTCAAGACAAAGCTTAATTGATTACTGCTTAAGGCGCTTAGGTGATCCTGTAATAGAAATTAATGTTGAAGAGCAACAGATTGAAGACCGCGTAGATGAAGCAATTCAGTTTTGGCGCGAATATCACTCTGAGGCAACCTATCGTACATTTGTTTCTCATCAAGTAACAAGCAGTGATATATCAAATGAATATATTTCAGTTGGTAGCGATGTATTGTATATCACTCGGCTTTTTAGACTCTCTAGCTCTTTTAATACGTCATTTAATTTCTTTGATATTAAATATCAGATGATGTTAAATGATATTGCAGATATGCAAAATTATGCCGGCGACTTAGCATATTACGAACAATTAAATCAATATCTTTCATTGTTAGATATGAAACTAAACGGGCATCCACAGACAACTTGGGTAAGAAAACAAGATAGACTTTATATCCATGGCGACTTTAAAGACGGTGATATTAATGCAAATGAATATATTGTATATGAAGCTTATAAATTTATAGATCCGTCTACATATACTGAAGTATATAATGATATGTTTTTAAAAGAATATGCAACTGCACTTATTAAGCAGCAGTGGGGAACAAATCTTAGCAAATTTGAAGGCGTACAGTTACCTGGTGGTGTAACACTAAATGGCGTAAGAATTTACGAAGAAGCTTCACAAGAAATTGAAAGGTTAAAAGAAAAAATTAGGCTTGAACACGAATTCCCTGCAGACTTTTTCGTAGGATAATATAATGGCAGTTAATCCCTATTTCAACCAAAATCTTAGAGGAACACAAAACCTCTACGAAGATCTTGTACTAGAATCGATAAAGATATATGGTCAAGATGTATATTATCTTCCTCGGGAAACCGTTAATGAAGATACAATTCTTGGTGATTTAGAAGCATCTCGTTTTTCAAATGCCTATAAGGTTGAAATGTACATCGAAAATATTGAGGGATTTGATGGTGAAGGCGATCTGTTTACTAAGTTTGGCGTAGAAATAAGAGATGAAGCAACATTTATTGTAGCCCGTCGAAGATGGACAAGTGCAGTTGCTAGGGTAGATCAAGCAAATATTATACGTCCGAGAGAAGGTGATTTAATTTATCTTCCTTTATCAAAGTCAATGTTTCAGATCCAACACGTTGAACATGAACAGCCATTTTATCAATTAAATAATTTACCAATATTTAAAATGCGTTCACAGCTATTTGAATATAGTGGTGAAGATTTTGATACAGGTGTCGATGGTATTCAGGCCGTAGAGACAAAATATGCTTATCAAGCTCTATTACAACTTGATTCTGGTGGCGATTTTGCTGTAGGTGATGTTGTCCAGCAAGATCTAGGAAGTGGCGTAACTCTAACAGCTGAAGTAAGCAAATATTCTGATTCTGATAAAGTATTGGGTCTTGTTAACTTTGGTGCAGATGATGGCTTATTCCATCTACCAACTACAAGCAGTCCTGTAGTACACCAAGCAGCATATGGAAGTGAAACATCTCTTGTACTTTCTGTAACAGAAGATAATCAGCTAAGTGAAAACGAACAGAATGATGCATTTGAAACTACAACATCAGACCTTGGATTCTTAGACTTCTCTGAAAGCAATCCATTTGGAGATCCTCAGTAATGTTAGGTGATTATTTTTACCACGAACGAATTCGTAAAACTGTGGCCATGTTCGGTTCACTTTTTAATAATATATACGTTCTGCGAAAAAATTCTGCAGGTAGTGTAATTAATACTCAAAAAGTTCCATTATCCTATGCACCAAAACGTGATTTCTTAGAACGTCTTCGTGAAAATCCTGATCTTTATAATGATACAAAGGTAGCTATTAAACTTCCTCGTATGTCTTTTGAGATTATCGGATATACGTATGATGCTCAAAGACAGCTTCAGAAGATGAATAACTTTTCAAAAACTGGTAGTGCAATAGAAAACAGGGCAAAAATTAATTCGCCGGTTCCTTACAGTATTAGTATGCAATTAAATGTATATGCAAAAACACAAGATGATGCATTGCAGATTGTTGAA
>Ga0181559_10005163_pt1 | contig 12541 bp, 11 predicted proteins | sample 011ome_21_FD_133752 | JGI IMG/M metagenome (GOLD analysis project Ga0181559, IMG submission 133752) | Coastal salt marsh microbial communities from the Groves Creek Marsh, Skidaway Island, Georgia - 011508AT metaG (megahit assembly) | ecosystem: Environmental > Aquatic > Marine > Intertidal...
TAAAAATAAATCAGTAAGCTGACGCTGAATTATTTGCGTTTCATTGACTGGAAAAATTCTTCGTTGGTCTTGGTGTCCTTTAACTTGTCGAGAATAAACTCTGTTGCGGGAACATCTTCCATTGAAGTGAGCAACTTGCGCAGAATCCAGATACGTTGCAGTTCTTCTTCGGTGGTCAGCAGGTCTTCACGGCGCGTTCCTGACCGACGCACATTGATAGCAGGATAAACACGTTTCTCTGCCATCTTGCGATCAAGATGCAGCTCCATATTACCAGTGCCCTTGAACTCTTCATAAATGACTTCGTCCATTTTTGAACCGGTTTCTATGAGGCAGGTAGAAATAATGGTCAGACTGCCACCTTCCTCAACATTACGAGCGGCACCAAAAAATCGTTTTGGTCTTTCCAGAGCGTGGGCATCGACACCACCGGTGAGTACCTTGCCTGAAGAAGGAATGATTGTATTGTATGCGCGGGCCAGTCGCGTCATCGAATCAAGCAGGATGACGACATCTTCCTTGTGCTCTACCAGACGTTTGGCTTTTTCAATGACCATTTCAGCAACCTGAACATGGCGTGATGGCGGTTCATCGAAAGTACTGGCAACCACTTCACCTCGAACTGAACGCTTCATCTCTGTTACTTCTTCAGGGCGCTCGTCGATTAAAAGAACAATTAGTCTGCAATCCGGGGAATTACGTGTAATTGATTGTGCGATATTCTGCAGTATCAGGGTTTTACCTGCTTTTGGCGGAGACACAATAAGGCCGCGCTGGCCTTTACCAATGGGTGCAACCAGATCAATAACGCGGGAGCTTAAGTCTTCCGAGCTGCCATTACCAGCTTCAAGAACGATACGTTCATCGGGGAATAGAGGCGTAAGATTTTCAAAAAGAATTTTGTGTTTGGAGTTTTCGGGTTTATCAAAATTAATTTCGTCTACTTTTAACAGTGCAAAGTAACGCTCACCATCCTTGGGTGGCCGGATTTTGCCGGCAATAGTATCGCCCGTTCTTAAATTAAAGCGCCTGATCTGGCTTGGCGATACATAGATATCATCCGGTCCGGCCAGATAGGAAGCATCTGAAGAGCGCAGGAATCCAAAGCCATCCTGTAGTATTTCAAGAACACCATCACCGTAAATGTCTTCGCCATTTTTTGCATGGCGCTTGAGCATATGGAATATGACATCCTGTTTCCTGGTTCGGGAAACATTGTCCAGGCCCATTTCATGAGCGGCTTCGATTAATTCAGATATAGGTTTGGTCTTTAATTCGGAAAGATTCATGGTGTAAATGCAGTTAATTTATTTTAGGCGGTGAACGACGTAGTTCGGCTAATTGGAAGTTAAGATTTAAAGGTTTCTAAATCAGTGACGAATTTATTTTGATTTTTTATTTTCTTGCGGGTTATTTAGGTCTATTGCTCTAGGAAAAGATGTCGGAAAGACGAGCAGGTTCTTAATCTATCACCACAATATGCAGGTGTCCAGAAAAAAAATGGTGATTTTTTATGGATCTATTATTGGGCTATACAGAAGATAGAAAACAGATAGAGACATGTGTGATTTAAAAACGGCTCTCAAGTCATCACTTGTGTAAAAACAAAGTCATACTCAAGAGCCATAATTTCGTTCAGTCATGCTGAACTCAATAGAAAAGAAAGTCGTTCAGATACTGCTATCAAGAAATGCCGCTAGCTGGGATTTTGATAATGCGCCAACTTTTTTGGCGTCTGCATTGCCATTTTTAAACAGGATCAATGTGGGAATACCCTTAACATTGTACTTGGGAGCTGTGTTAGGATTTGCTTCCACATCAAGTTTGCAGATTTTCACTTTTCCGGCATATTCTTCAGCAATCTCTTCAAGTACCGGGGCTATCATTTTGCATGGTCCGCACCATTCAGCCCAGAAATCAACAAGCACTGGGCCGGTTGCATTGAGGACATCTTCTTCAAAACTGTCATCTGTTACATGGGAGAGATTTTCGCTCATTATGGTTTCCTTGATATGGGGATTATTGATATAGAAGCTTTTAGTCGGTTAATAATAAGGGTAAATAAATACTATTCAAGTCCAGGCCGGCAAAATTACAGAAACTGTAACCTGATCAATTGGGTGAATAGCTGAATAGCTGACCAGGGACTTTTGATTCCAGACTTCAGACTATTCAGACAAGGATAAACTGTTTAATAAGAAAAAACAGAATTTAAAAAGAGGACCGGCCCGTTACTGAATTCTTTGTGCCGCGGTTTTGGCAAAATAGGTCAGGATGCCGTCTGCGCCCGCTCTTTTAATGCCCGTCAGTGCCTCGAGAATAATCTTGTCCTCATCCAGCCAGCCTTTTTCAAAAGCAGCGCATAACATCGCATACTCACCACTGACCTGATAGGCAAAGGTGGGGACACCGAATTCGCTCTTCACACGCCGAATGATATCCAGATAAGGCATGGCCGGTTTCACCATGATCATATCTGCGCCCTCCGCCAGATCAAGAGCCACTTCGTGCAGCGCTTCATCAGAATTGGCTGGATCCATCTGATAATTTTCCTTGCTGGAAGCACCAAGGTTTCCTGCTGAACCCACCGCGTCACGGAAAGGACCATAAAAAGCCGAGGCATATTTGGCTGAATAGGCAAGAATCCGTGTATTCACGTGGCCGGATTCCTCGAGGATTGTTCTAATGGCGCCGATTCTGCCATCCATCATATCGGAAGGTGCCACGACATCGGCACCGGCCCGGGCATGGGAAAGTGCCTGTTTGACCAGCGTGTCTACGGTGACATCATTAAGCACATAGCCATCAGCATCAATAATGCCGTCCTGACCGTGAGTGGTAAAGGGATCCAGGGCGACATCGGTAATCACGCCCAGATCAGGGCAGCCTTCCTTGATTGTCTTTATTGCCCGTTGGGCCAGACCATCGGCATTAAAGGCTTCCTTGCCGGATTCTGTTTTGGTGGCCGGATCAGGTACCGGAAAAATAGCCATGGCTGGAATGCCCAGACTGGAAATATGGCGGGCTTCTTTTGCCAGTTCATCCAGGCTCAGTCTCTCAACACCGGGCATGGAAGCAACGGGTTCGCGAGAGTTGCTGCCTTCGATGACAAACACCGGATAGATCAGATCCGCAGGCGACAATAGTGTCTCGCGCATCAGGCGCCGGCTAAAATCATCCCGACGCATGCGCCGCAGTCGGGTAGCTGGAAATTGCCGTGTAAACCGATTTGAAGACACGCCTTTACTCCTGAATTCAGCTAAACTGTGGGGCAGTTATTTCTCCTGTCCCCACTGGTTATCAGTAAAACTGCTGGTCAATATGTCTGTAAATAAGGGCGACACTATATAACATTCCGCCTCACGGAGTAAGCTTTGAGGGATATTCCGGTCTGCTCTGGTACATCAGGGAAGTTGCTGAAAAGTTCATGGAAGATTATTTTGAACAGTGTTCGTATATGCCCAGTAGCTCGAACAACATTACCAGCTAATCAAGATAATAAAAAAAGCTATGAGTATTAAAAAAGTAGTCCTGCTGGTCATTTTCCTATCCCTTATTACCCTGTTTTTTGTGCTGGATTTGCAACAGGTATTTAATCTGGAATATTTTCAGGCACAGCGTGATGTCATTCTTGCCTACAAGGCTGAAAATTTCTGGCTTGGCAGTCTTATATATTTTGTTCTTTATATCATCGTAGCGGCACTTTCCCTGCCCGCTGCTGCCATTTTGACAATTGCCGGGGGCGCCGTATTTGGCCTGGTCTGGGGGCTGCTGATAGTTTCGTTTGCCAGCACTATCGGCGCCACGCTGGCATTTCTTCTGTCCAGAACCCTGCTCAGGGACTGGGTGCAGGCAAGGTTTGGCAGGTATCTCAAGCCAATAAATGACGGTATTGAGCGCGACGGTGCGTTTTACCTGTTCACCTTGCGCCTGATTCCGGTATTTCCTTTTTTCCTAGTCAATGTGCTGATGGCGCTTACTCCCATCCGTACCCTGTCTTTTTATGTGGTGAGTCAGTTAGGCATGCTGTTTGGCACGGCGCTGTATGTGAATGTAGGGGCAGAGCTGGGGCTGGCCACCAGTTTGCCGGATATCTTTAATATCGGCGTTATCAGGGCTGTGGTGGTGCTGGCAATTTTTCCCTGGTTGGCAAAAATCGGCATCAGAATACTCAGGAACCGCAAAGTACTGGCGCCCTGGAGGAAAAGTAAACCGCGCCACTTTGATACCAATATGGTGGTCATCGGGGCAGGCTCAGCAGGTCTGGTTACCGCCTATATTGCGGCGCTGGTCAAAGCCCGAGTTACCCTCATAGAGAAACATCAAATGGGCGGTGACTGTCTGAATACCGGCTGTGTGCCCAGCAAGGCCTTGATTCGAAGTGCATCGGTTAATCATCTCATCAAACGGGCAACGGAGTTTGGTCTGGAAGATGCTTCTGCCAGAGTGAATTTCAGCGCCGTGATGCAGCGTATCAGGGACGTCATCAAGACTATTGAGCCCCACGATTCCGTGGCACGTTATAGCGAGCTCGGAGTGGATTGTGTGCAGGGCGAAGCCACTATTACCTCGCCCTGGACCGTGCAGGTCGGTGAGCAGCAGATTTCTACCCGCCATATTGTAATTGCCAGCGGAGCAAGACCCTGGGTACCACCGCTTCCCGGGCTGGAAAAAATGGACTACCTGACCTCGGATTCAATCTGGACACTGGATGAGTTGCCCGCCAGGCTGCTGGTGATGGGCGGTGGTCCCATTGGCTGCGAACTGGCGCAGGCGTTCGCCCGGCTTGGCTCCAAAGTCACCATTGTGAGCCGTTCAGAGCGTATTTTACCTCGTGAGGATGTGGATGTTTCCAGGTTTATTAGCGAGCGCTTTAAAGCAGAAGGCATAGAAGTCATTACGTCCAGGGAAGTGGATGGCTTTATGGATTCCAATGGCAGCAGGGTTGCCATTGCCAGTGGAGCCCGGGGTGAGTTGCATATCCCCTTTGACCGGGTACTGGTGGCAGTAGGCAGAAAAGCCAATACTGAAAACTTTGGCCTGGAAGCCCTCGGCGTCTCGCTAAATCCCTATGGAACCATCAAGGTTAATGAATACCTGCAAACCAATTACCCGAATATTTTTGCCTGCGGTGATGTGGCCGGCCCTTACCAGTTTACCCACATGGCTTCCTACCAGGCCTGGTTTGCAGCCGTTAACAGTCTGTTTGGCGGCTTCAAAAAATTTCGCATCCATTACAAGGTCGTGCCATGGGCCACCTTTATTGATCCGGAAGTTGCCCGGGTTGGGCTTAATGAACTTGAAGCAGAAGAAAAAGGGATCGACTATGAAGTCACTCTTTACGGTATTGATGACCTGGATCGTGCCATTGCCGACAGTGAAGCCATAGGCTATGTCAAAGTGCTTACGGTACCGGGTAAAGACAAAATACTGGGGGCCACTATTGTTGGATACCATGCCTCGGAATTGATTAATGAATTTATTCTTGCCATGACCCACGGTCTTGGATTGAAAAAAATTATGGGAAGTATCCATATTTATCCAACGCTTTCCGAAAGTGGAAAGTTTGCAGCCAGTGAGTGGCGCAGGAACAATGCGCCGCAGTGGTTATATCCTTATCTTGAAAGGTTTCATCGCTGGAGAAGGGGATAAATCCAGGAAGCAAAAGGCAAGAGGCAAGAGGTTTGTAGGTCGGATAAGGCCGCAGGCCGTCATCCGACGAGACGCTCAGGGGATACCCGGGAACAAGTTAATGAAAGCCTTTGGCCGTCATCCGACATGGACTAAAGGACACTTGAAAAAATCCGTCAGGTGTTCAGGTAGTGAACACAAAACCCAAAGCTACAATATCATCTACTGTTTCAGGCAAATGGCTGCTTGGAATGCTTGCCTTTGCTTTTGTAAATTCTGACCCAGAATAAAAGCTCAAAGGCTGCGCCAAGCAGAAAAAACAGTTTAAAGCCCGGGGTATGGCCGATCGCGTAGCAAGCAAAGGCTGCTATCAGCAAACTGAAAGTTACCAGTAGCCGCGGCCATGATTGAGGCGTGAACCACATAATCTAGCGCGTCAGTTCCAGTAATTGATCTTCAAGAGCAAAGCGAATTGTTAGTGCGTTATCTAGTCTTGCCAGATCAACAGGCAGTGATGCATCTTCAGAGGAATGCAGCAACTCACCCTGGTATTTTTCATTGAAACCCAGCGCGAGGTCGGTGGTATTTTCAATACTCTCGTAGATATCTTCCAATAATTCCCGGTGTGCTTCCAGTTGCTCGGTGCTGTCATGAAGAAGCTTTTCATAGACTTCGAAATGACCGGCGCAGATATAGTCCATCAGTGATTCACAAAAGTCTTCTATGGGGAAATCCTGTTCTTCCAACTGTAGCGCATGATCTGAATACAGGGATTCATCAAGGTTGTCGTGGATTGCCGAGCGTTGGCTTTTCCAGCGCGTAATAATCGCTTCGATTTCCTTACGTCTGGCGGCAGGTATATTTTTATTCATTGCGCTTTCCTTGTTCGTTGCATTTTGTACCTGGGACCTTGCACTTTTTTGTCGTTTTCAGCTTTCAAATTTCAGATCAAGCCATAATGAAAACCTACACCAATATCCTAGGCCAGCTTATAAATAATAGCCAGAGTAAAGGGATCAGGTTGAAACAGGGAATCTTTTACTTTCTGAAGGCTTGCCAGATGCAGACACCGGCCAGGGCAGTAAAGCCCACCAGGCTCCATTGCGGGATGCTCATGCCAATGACGGGATCCTGCCAGGCGATTTCGGCGCAATTGCCATCGCCGGTAAACATGGTGGCCAGCGCTTCAGTCAGAGGAAACTCCTGGAACATGTAGGCGACACTTGGACCACAGGCGGGAACCTGATCCTTGGGTAAATGTTGAAGCCAGATCTGGCGAATGGCAAAGCCACCACCGGCCACAGAAAACAAGGCGGCCAGTAAGCCATAAACCAGTTTGCCGGTGCCTGCGGGATTATGAATAAAGGCAATGAATGAGGTGAAGCCCGCCAGAACGAAGAAAAATCGCTGAGTCATGCAAAGTGGGCAAGGCTCCAGCATCATCACTTTTTCCATATACATGGCAATGGCCAGCAGCGTGACACAAAACAGGAAAATATAAAGATAGAGCAGGCGTGTTTGTAAGAGTTTTAGTAGCATTGGATTTTTCATAATTTTATTGATGTAGCATTATTATGAAGCATTCATTTGCTTCAGGTAAGTTTCAAAATCAATAGTATCTGAGGATTCTACGGCTTGCCTGTCAAGATTGGATTTTTCAGACTTTTCTTTCAGCGAGGCGAATACATCTTCATCCAGCGTCTGGGCGCGAAAGTAGTCACTATTGGCCAGCGACTGATTCATGGCAAAGGTGAAATAGGGTGTTTTCAATTCGTCCATGCGTTGCAGAATTTTTGCCGAGGGAGTCTGTGTGCTATCCCGAACTTTTGCAAGTTGTGCCCGGGTTGCGTTGCTGTGCACATCACTGCTGTGAATGTCGTCCAATAACCCGGAGATCTGAAGAGTTTCATCAAGAATTTCTTCTGCCCAGTCCTGCAGGGGAATCAATTTTCCTGTGCTGCTGAGCTCCAGTCTTGGTTCCCTGCCGCGATTTACCACAGTTCTCAGATTCTGTTCAATTTCAGTATATTCATCGGAATCGGAAGGCCGGCTTTTGCGCAGCAAACAGAATAAAAGAAAGCTGCTCAGGAAATGCATTTCCTCTTCATCAATACCAACTGGCAGGAAGGGGTTCAGGTCAAGACAGCGAACCTCTATATACTCAACGCCCTGTTCCCTTAAAACTTTTATCGGTCGTAACCCTGAAGAGCTTACGCGCTTGGGTCGTATGGTGCTGTAAAATTCATTCTCGATTTGCAGAATGTTGTCATTAAGTTGTTTGTACTGACCGTTTTCCGGCGCAAATTTTTTATAGGGCGCATAGGGTGTTTTAATCGCACTGGTGAGGTCATTGGCATAGTTTTCAAGATTGTTGTAACTGACATAAAGACCAGCCTGTGCATCACTGGTGTAGCCAAGATCGCCCATTCTCAGACAGGTACCATAAGGCATATAAAGTGTGCCGTGGTCATACGCTTCAAGACCGTGGTCTTTGTTATCCCTAACAAAACTTTTGCACACTGCCGGGGATGCGCCAAACAAATAAAGTAGCAACCACGAATAGCGACGGAAATTGCGGATCAGTTTGAAATACTGTTCTGTCTTGAAATTCTGAAGTGGCAGTTCCGAGCGATTCAGCTCTTTGTATAACTCCCAAAAGCTATCAGGCAATGAAAAATTGAAATGAATACCGGCAATAGTTTGCATAGCCCGACCGTAGCGATAACTTAGTCCCATTCGGTACAGTGTTTTCAATTTTGCGACATTGGATGAGCCGTATTGTGCCAGGGGGATCTTGTTGTCGTCATCCAGCACACAGGGCATGCTCGAGGTCCACAGCATTTCTTCCCGGTCCATCTGGGTAAACAGGAAGGTATGCAGGTCTGCCATATAGTCCAGGCATTTATCAGGAGAATGGAAAACCGGCGTAATAAACTCCAGCAACGCCTCGGAAAAATCCGTCGTTATGCTGGGATGGGTGAGTGGAGAACCGAGGCCGGCTGGGTGCGGGCTCTGGGCAATATGACCTTGCGGATTTACGCGCAGGCTTTCCTTTTCCAGGCCGATACCAATATCAGCGAGACAACCTATTGTGGAGGACTCGGAGAGCTGGCTCAGGCGCTGCTTCAATTGATCCGGCAAAGCACAATTCCTGAATAGTAATTAATGAGTATTCGCTTGCTTTTAAACACTACAGTCAACAGAGAAATAGTAACAATAATAATCATGATATTGGCTATTTATTTGCAGTAACTTATTAATATTATTGGAGATTTACTGCAGGAATTAGTGCCTGAAAGACTGTGGCTGAGGATTATGCCATAGATACCCGCGTCTGGATAATTCAATTTATCCATATTTTTTAGATGCCAGGGTGCCAGATAGCCTTAATAGCGGACATCTTCCATCTTTATATTCCTAATATTCTTTATATAAAAATGGAGAGACCCAATATAAATGTGAAGAGACTCAGGTTTCGTTGGTTTCTCTTTTGAAGCGGTGAATCTTGCGACGGTCCTGTTTGGTGGGGCGTCCACTGGCCAGCGGATTCATGTCCCGTTGCAGTTTACGCTGCTGCGCATGCAATCTGCGTTTTTCGATGCTCTGCGCGCTTTCTTCATAGAGCAGCGCAGCCTGGTCAGCACCGCCGCGCTTGTCCGACAGGGCTGTTACGGTGACGGTTTTTTCATCCCAGCCCTGACGTATTTCAAGGACACTGCCTATCTCTATGTCCCGGCTGCTTTTAGTCCGTGCGCCGTTGCAGTGTACCTTGCCGCCTTCAATAGCCTGCTTTGCCATGGAACGGGTTTTATAAAAGCGGGCAGCCCACAGCCATTTGTCGAGGCGGACTTTGGTGGTGGAATTTGATTTATCGTTTTGGCTCATGATTCTGGTGTTGGGTTCTGGATTAAATCCCCGCTGTTATTAATTCATCAAGATGTACTATACCATTGAAATGGGAAGGTTCCCGGGGTTCTGTTCCTGAGTCAGGGTGTAATACCTGAACCAGCTGGCCTATACCGCCTCGCCTTGCGCACTCCAGTACCGGCAGGCTGTCATCAATGAACAGCGCGCGCGAAAGCTGAAATTTTTCACGCTGTTCAAGTTTCTCCCAGAAGCCATCATTTTCCTTGGCAAGATTAAATTCGTGGGAGCTGATCAGATGGTCCAGGTGCTGGTCCAGTCCGGAGGCCGCCACTTTTATGGCCAGCGCTTTGGGGTGGGCATTGGTCAGCAGTACAACCTCTTTATTCATGCTTTTCAGAAAGGCCAGAAGCTCAGGGCAATGGGGCCGCATTCGCACTAAATGACGCACTTCCTTTTTTAAGGCCTCGACGTCCAGATCCAGTTGTTCAGACCAGTGATCCAGGCAATACCACAACAGAGTGCCATGGGTGGCTTCTGACATTTGCTGCAGGATTTGCCGCGCTTCTGGCAGGGGGATATCCCGGTGCTGAGCGACTCTGAGAGGAAGAAATTCCAGCCAGAAATAGTTATCAAAACTTAAATCCAGCAGGGTGCCATCCATATCAAGCAGCACGGTATCAATTTCTGTCCAGTTCACCATAAAGGAAATTCAACAAGTCGTGGGAACTGCTATTATAATCGACTGCCATTTTAATGCTCTTTATAGCGACAGTTTTCTTTCAGAAATAATGCGGGGAAAAATCAAATGATACTGGATGATCTCAAAATTATTGCCCGTGATGCTGGCAAGGCCATTCTCGAGGTTTATGATCGTGATGAAGAAATTGCCATTACCACCAAGGACAATGATTCTCCACTTACTGAAGCTGATCTTGCTGCCAATCGTATTATTGTTGATGCGCTGCGTGAACTTACGCCAGCCTTGCCCATTCTTTCAGAAGAATCAAAAGCGGTTTCCTGGGAAGAAAGACAATCCTGGGAAACCTATTGGCTGGTGGATCCCCTTGATGGCACCAAGGAATTTATCAGTCGCAATGGTGAGTTCACGGTTAATATAGCCCTCATTGATAATGGGCGCCCGGTTATGGGGGTGGTTTATGTGCCGTTACTGGATATTATGTACCACGGCAGTGGTGACGGGGCGTTCAAGGAAGAAAATGGCAATACCCAGGCTATTGAAACCGCCAGAATTGATGCGAACCAGCACACTGTGGCAGTGGTTGCCAGCCGCAGTCACAAGGGCGATGAACTGGAAGCCTGGCTGGAACGGGCGGCGCTGCGTTTTCCCCAGCTGGAGCTTGTCAGCATGGGTAGTTCACTGAAAATTTGTCTGGTGGCGGAAGGGCGTGCTGATATTTATCCGCGTCTGGCACTGACCTCGGAATGGGACACTGCGGCTGCCCAGGCGATTCTGGAAGCAGCGGGAGGGATTCTCACTGATACCGACTTTACCATTTATCGATACAACCAAAAGGAGGATATCCTTAATCCCTATTTCTTTGCCATTGGCGATCGTCAATTTGACTGGCAGGCGATCTGAATCTGGCTATAAACTATTGCAGGTCAGGGAAAGTTATTCCAGTCGCGCCAGGGCGTTGCGGGCACGTTCATTACCCCTGGAGGCGGAATCCCGGTACCAGCGCAGCGCTTCATTCAAATCTTTTTCAACACCGCGCCCCTTTTCATACATATTGCCCAGCTGCCATTGTGGAATAGCATCACCTGCAGCTGCCGCCTGTAACCACCAATAAACGGCCTGGGCATCGTCCTGTCTGACACCGGTACCTGATTCATGGATATTGCCCATGTTGTGCTGGGCCAGAGTATTACCCAGCAGCGCCGCGCGTTGATACCAGTTGGCCGCCATGGCACTGTCTTTATCTTTACCCAGTCCTTCAGCGTAAGCGGTGCCCATCAGGAACATGGCTTCGGCATGATTCTGGCCTGCGAGTTTTTCTACCTCATCAATCACATCCGCGGCAATCTCCTGGGCCAGTCCATAGTCCTTTTCAAATTCCATGCGGCCGGTTGAATGCACCCGCGCCAACCACATGATTGAAAGCGTATCGCCAGTGGCTATGGCTTTTTCGAGATGCTGCTTGGCCCGACTGTCGTCTACCTTGCCGGTTGAGCCGATATACCAGGCAATGGCCTGTTCCAGATCAGGATTAATTTCATCTACCCCGGCTGCCAATAATGACTTGCCCAAAAGAGGTATGAGAAGAAGGAGCAGGACTCTGATCAGGGAGTGTTTACTGTTCATTCTGGACTTCCTGAAGGCTCTCACTGGCTGGTTGGGTGATCAGGCTTGCCAGTGCTTGCCAGCGTTGAGTTTCAGGCAAAGCGTTCAGGTGGCTATTAATCATATCTCTGGCAATGGTGTAGCCGATGGAGTATGTGCCATACTCATCAATAAACTCCAGTAGTGCAATGGGGCTTGAAATCATGGCTTCTCTTTCCAGGCGGAAGGAAGCGGCATTAAAAATACTATCGCCGTTATAATATTCTTCGATAACAGGAACCACCGCACTGGACAGCTCATTAACCAGGTTATGAATCTTCAGGTTGGTTTCTGCTTCGGTAGGCGACAGGCCGGCGATCGGGAACAGCACATCCCTTTCAAACGCCAGCCTTTCAGCGAAAGGAAATACCAGTTCAACGCCGGCATTGGCCGCGCCTTCGCGCAGCACAGAGCCTGGTGAGCGTAGCAGTACCAGCGAATCCTCAATGGGCAGCCCTTGTACATTATCGGCGTTATCCATAAGCACAAACTGGGCGTGATGGCCGGGATACCCTTCATGGCAGGCAAGATCCACAGCGCCACTCACCAGTCCAATGGTCAGGCCATTGATTCTTAATGTGCTTTTATTAGCGCCTTCATATTGATGCCAGGCGGCCTGCGCATCGCGGGTCCACTCAATACTCAGTGATTCATCAGCGGGTAGTTGCCAGTGATCCAGGGTTCGCTGTCTGCATTCAGCCA
>Ga0181559_10005171_pt1 | contig 12531 bp, 8 predicted proteins | sample 011ome_21_FD_133752 | JGI IMG/M metagenome (GOLD analysis project Ga0181559, IMG submission 133752) | Coastal salt marsh microbial communities from the Groves Creek Marsh, Skidaway Island, Georgia - 011508AT metaG (megahit assembly) | ecosystem: Environmental > Aquatic > Marine > Intertidal zone...
ACCACCTCATCTGCGTCAGGATCAGTCGAGGTATCCGTGAAATCGACCCTGAGATCAGTCGCTACGTAGGTAAAGCTTGCTGCGGGCGAATTATTCCCCGACGAGCCACCGTCTGGAGCACACGTATACGCCTGTGCGTTGCCTAGACTGGCGTTGTTAAATGAAATCAAAGTGCCGGCATCACCATTGGCGTTCTCAATACCCACCGTCGCAGATAACCCCCAGTCAAGCACACTGTTACCGAAATCGACATCCTGATAGTGAAAAGAAATGGCGCCATTCGTTTCTGCCACCTGCACTTGCACACTGACCCCGTTAGAGGTCGAAAAATGAGGGACGCCTTCCCAAGCGGTCACAAAAACCCGATTGGGCGCAGCACCGATGACCTGGTGGCGCACTGTGCCTCCGGCCGACGGGTTGAGGTCATCCCACAAAGGCGCGGCTATACCATTAGGCAAACTACTGTCGGGAATTGTGGCGTTGGTGTACTGGGTCGAATTAAACCCTCCAAACTGAATAAATCCGTTCGACGCAATCGCGAGGGTATCGGTCAGGGTGCCGTAAAAAGGCACCGCAAACGGTAACGTGACAGTGCTAGAACCGTCGTCCGCTAGACTTAAGGCAGTCGCACCCGCCATGTCGATCCAGGCGTAATCCGCCACATCACAGATGTAGGGTGGTGGCGGCGCTTGAGTGCGCGCTGAGACAGTATTTGATGGTGATGAAGTTTGCCCCCCGTCAAAGTTGTTAAACGCGGTTAATTGAAAGCAATACTCGGTATCCGCATCGAGACCAGTGACTACGGTCTGTGTGCTGTTCGCACTTGCTGTGCCGACCGAGGCAAAGTTTACGCAACTACCGTCAGCGATCTGAATATCAAAACCCGCCTCATTCTCTGCGCTGTCTATCCAGTCAAGCTGGATTGTAGAATCGCTCTGGGCCTGCGCCACCAGACCACTCGGCCCACCTGTCAGCGGGTCATTCGGCGCGCAAGCGAACGCCAATGCGGCGGCATCCAGACGACCGTTTGTGACCGTGATGCCATCGAGGCTCGGGGTGAAAATCGCGGTCTCCATCAACCGATCACGGATGGTGGAGACCGGAAGTGTGGGGTTAACAGCGGCACACAGTGCGACTGCACCGCTGACATGCGGCGTCGCCATAGAAGTACCGCTGTAGGTGCTATACCCGCCCCCACCGACCGTTGATTTGATGGAAGAGCCTGGTGCGCCGAGGTCGACCGTTGTCGCTCCGTAGCTGGAGAAAGAGGATTTGGCTCCGCTGGAGGTGATCGAAGCCACCGCGATGACACAATCCCAACCCCGGTTGTTATTGTCACCCGTGCATTGATAGTTGGCAGGATAATAACTGCTGCCATCATTATTGCTATTTGAATTACCAGCGGCAGCAATGAATAAAATACCCGCGTCACCTGCACGATTTAGAGCATCCTGCATCGCAAAACTGTAACCGCCGCCGCCCCAGGAATTGCTGGTGGCTACAATGTTCACGCCGGTGAGTTTGAGCGCCGTAAAATAGTCGACCGCTTCAACTGCATCCGCTATTGAGCCGCCATTTGGCCCCAAAAACTTACCTGAAATGAGGGTGACTGCCCAATTAACCCCGGCTACGCCATAGCCGTCATTACCACGTGCGCCAATTGTCCCGGCAACGTGCGTACCGTGATTGTCGCCATCTGCAAGGTCAAACACAGAGTTGTCATTGTTAAAAAAATCCCATCCGTGAACGTCGTCAACAAAACCATTGCCGTCATCATCGATGTTGTTGTCAGCAATTTCACCTGGGTTGACCCAAACATTTGGTGCTAAATCGGGGTGATCAACTTGCAGGCCTTCGTCAATGACACCGATATAAACTGCGCTAGAACCCGTAAACCCGGCAGCCCAGGCTTCTCCTGCCTGACTACCATAGACGTTAGCGTTAGGAGCGGTGGCATCGCCATACATGCCCCATAACAGCCCCGCGAGATAATCGGGATCGTTCGCTTCATTCGTGTGCTTCACGATAAAGTTGGGTTCAGCGTATCTGACGTTTGGGTTATTCCGAAGACGCTTTAATGCCTCCTCCACCGACATACCTTTTTTCAACTTCCAGCGCTGGGCTGTGCCGGATAATTTAGATAACGGCCTGACTTGGGCCGCCCGGGCATTGCGGCGGGCTGCTGCCCGACTATTTGCATTCGATCCAGGCACAAAGTCCACAAGCACTTCGCCTTCGACATAAGCGGGTAAGGGTGCCGCTTGCAATGCCACAGAGAACAGCGTTAACAGCATCGCGCCCAGTAGCGCGTACATTAATGACGGAGCCTTTATTTCGACCGATCTAGTGTTTCTATGGCCACCCATGGTTGTTTCCCCCATCGTCCTTGAATAAACGCGCCAATTTAAGCAATAATATTGCCTTTAAGCAACATTCCCTTCATTGCATGATTCGTTAGATGCAGCAATCTTGGCCAGAGTAGACGTACTCCGGCAGCGAATCTGTAGCGGATTCTACTTACGGGGGTTTAAGACCAGCGATTAATAGGTGATCGCTTCATCGAGTTTAACCCAGCGACCGTTTTGCACCTGAGAAAGCACAGACTCAGTGGCGCCACTGTGTTTATTGGGACCAAAAGAAACCCGATACCCAAATATATCTGTGTAGTCAGTGATACTCTCCAGCGCATCCACCAAACCTTGTGTCGTCAGTTCTCTCCCAGCCCGTTCCAGCGCCAGGACGGTTAAATCCGCCGCCCGATAGCCTTCCATTGCCGCAAGCCCGGGTTCAGTACCGTAGACCGCGACATATTGATCCCACCAAGCTCGGACCGTGGGGGTCATATCATCATCCGCATAGAGCCGCGCCATGTGCACAAACGAATAATATCCTTGGCCACTTTCCTGATCCGCAATAACCTGCGCGTACGCTGCGTTGTTGCCCACCCAGGCAACCTCTGTCCAGCCCATTTTACGCGCTGCATCCAGTACCAGTATGGTGTCACGATGAATGGTTCCCATAAGCACCAAATCGCAGTTCGCTTTCTTTAGACGTAGGATCGCTGCGGTAAACTCAGTCTCAGTCGGCTTATGGGCAGATACCGCGGCAATCTCCACTCCCATCGCCTGCGCCTGGTCTTGCGCGCCTTCAAAAATCTCAACCCCGTAATCGGTGTCCTGGTAGATCACACAGGGTGTGCTTTTACCCCGCTGTTCCAAAAAATATTTTACCGAGGATCGCACCTCATCATAGTAAATACCGCGCTGGGTAAATTTTAAGGGGTGAAACGGTTCAACCATCTGTCGCCCGCCGCTGATAGGAAAGAGGTTCGGCACATTAGCCTCAAACTGAATGGGCATCACGGCGTTATTGAGGGGCGTACCCACAGACAAAAGAAACGCCAACACATTGTCTCGATTAATTAATTTATTTGCCGCAGAGATGGCCTTGGGTACTTGATAGGACGTGTCTTCAACAACATAACGAATGGTACGCCCATGGACACCACCGTTCGCATTGACCTCTTCGAAGCGCATTCGCGCGCCGTTGGTCGCACCGACTCCCCAAACCGCCGTTGCACCAGACAAGTCTGTTCCAACGCCAAGAATGACTTCTGTATCAGTTACACCACGGTTCGACGTATTGCTCGCCGTCGTCGATGATTGCTCTGCGCCACAGGCACCCAACAGCCCCAAGAGGCCTAACCACCCCAACCTTTGTACTTTACGCATGGCTTGCTTCTTCCCCATTTTAGTTGTTATTCCATCTTCAGTATGCGTTCGCTTCCGCACTTGCTCGATATCCACATGCGGCGATCTTCGAATTCAATACATTTCGCTGATCAGGTCGATGTATTTTTCATTCACCACTTTACGCTTGAGTTTCATGGTCGGTGTCAGTTCTTCATCTTCCGCATCGAGCAGTTGATCTATCAAGCGAAACTTTTTGATGGTTTCCACGCGAGCAAATTTAGTATTCACCGCCTCGATTTCCTGCCCGATTAGATCTTGAACGGCCTGAGCGTGACACAGACTCGTGTAGTTGGTAAACGGCACATTATTATCCTGCGCAAAGTTGGTGACATTCTCCTGATCAATCATCACCAGGCAAGTCAGGTAGGGGCGTTTGTCACCCACCACCACCGCATCCGAGATAAAGGGCGAAAATTTGAGCTGATTTTCAATCTCGCTCGGCGTAACGTTTTTCCCACCCGCGGTAATGATGATGTCCTTCATGCGGTCAATGATATAAATGTAGCCATCATCGTCGATGCGGCCAACATCACCGGTATACAACCAACCGTCAACAATGGTTTCTGCGGTTTTCTCCGGTTTATTCCAATACCCCTGAATAACTCCGGGGCTTTTAATGAGGATTTCTCCCGCTGCAGACAGTTTAACCTCACAATCTTTTGCCGCCCGCCCGACGGAACCCACTCGGTTAGCCCCGGGTCTGTTGGCCGTTGCTATGCCTGTGCATTCCGTCTGACCATAGACCTCATACATCGGCCGCCCAAGCGCCCAGTACCAGTCAATCAATTCAGGGGCGATCGGCGCGGCGGCGGTGGAAAGCCAGCGGCATCGGTCAATGCCCAACAGAATACGAATATTTTTCAGCACCAACACATCCAGCACACGATGGCTCAGTTTTAACCCCCAACTGACTCGCTCACCGCGTTTGTTCGACTGTGCGACGCGATCACCCACCGCGATAGCCCGCTCATATGCCCAGCGACCTATCGCCGTCGCCTCCTTTAGCTTTATGGTCACCAAAGAATATTGTTTCTCCCAAACTCGCGGGACTGCAAAATGAATGGTCGGCGCGATCTCTTGCTGGTCTGAGGTTGCGGTCTCCAGGTCCTCTACCAGGTTGACTACACAAGCCGCCTCTAGCGCCATGAAGTTGTAAAACATACGACCAGCGACGTGCGCCAGCGGCAGAAAACCGAGCTGTTCGTCATGGGGATATACACCATAGATATCCTGCAAATTAGCTGCCATGAAGAGCATATTGCGCTGCGAAATCATCGCCCCTTTGGGAGGGCCAGTGGTGCCGGAAGTGTAGGTCAAAATCATCAGGTCGTCGGGGTGAGCTGCCGCAATTTCTGCAGGCCATAAATCCCCGTGCGCCTGGGCGTGTTGCTGACCTAATGCCAATAATGCCTCAAAACTCATGCACTGCGGATCAGCAAAGTCTCGCAGACCTTCCATATCAAAAATGATCACTTTTTCGAGGGTTGGTGTGCGTTCACGAACATCCAAGACTTTGTCCAGTTGTTCTTCATCTTCGGCAAAATAGAACCGTGTACCGCTGTCATTGATCAGATACTCGACCTGATTCGCAGCGTCAGTGGGATAGACGCCATTCGTGACACCCCCCATGCAAATCACGCCCATATCAGCAAACATCCACTCTTTATTCACCTCAGAGGCAATCGAGCAGACATCACCGCGCTGCAGACCCAGCGCTTTTAAACCCAGGCCCACCCAGCGCGCGTACTCGCCATACTCAGACCAGGTATATTCATTCCAAATGCCGTAATCTTTTTCGCGCAAAGCAACCTTGTCAGGCAGTTCACGCACCCGTTGCGCAAACAGTTGCGACACCGTTTCACAGCCGTGGACAATTACCTCATTCATCTATTGTCGCTCCACACTAACGCCATGTCTTACGCTGCTTCCAGCGTCTGCGTCCCCGGACTCCCTGGTCTTTCATACCCAAATAAAACTCCTGGATATCCGGTGCATCCCGCAAACGCGCACAGGTGTCTTCCATCACGATACGCCCTATTTCCATGACGTAACCATAGTCTCCGACTTGCAATGCCATTTTTGCATTCTGCTCAACCAGCAACACCGTCACGCCCTGTTCGGCATTCAGCCGCGTAATAATTTCACTGATGTCTTGCACCAAACGAGGCGACAACCCTAACGAAGGCTCATCAAGGAGCATCAGTTGGGGGCGCAACATGAGCGCGCGACCGATGGCGAGCATTTGCTGCTGACCACCTGATAAATTCACCGCCTGAGCCTTAATCAGCGTCTTCAGCACCGGAAAATACTCATAGACCAGGTCCAGATCGGATTGAATTTCTCGATCGCGACGAGAAAATGCGCCCATGCGCAAATTCTCATCGACACTGAGAAATGGAAAAACTTCCCGGCCTTCTGGCACATGCGCAATACCCAGTCGAGCCACCCAATCAGGGTCGTGTCCCTGCACGGCTTGGCCGTTGTACGTGACCGTGCCTTTCTGTGGATCCATCGCGCCTGAAATCGTTTTCAGTACGGTGGTTTTACCCGCTCCGTTGGCTCCGAGGAGCGAAACTATCTTCCCTTTCGGCACATCCATGCTGACCCCGCGAATCGCCATGACAGGACCGTAGTAGGTTTCGAGATTTCGAATTTCCAGTAGATTATCCATGGTTAATCTCCCAGATAAGCGCGCAAAACTTCGGGATGATTTTGCACTTCCGCGGGGGCGCCAATGGTCACGAGCTGGCCATCAGCTAACGCCAGTACACGGTCTGATGCCTGGCTGACCAGATTCATATCGTGCTCCACCATGATCACCGTGATGCCCAATTCCTGATTGATATCCTCCAACCAGAACGACAAGTCGTCCGTCTCTTCGGGGTTCAACCCTGATGAAGGTTCATCCAAAAGCAACAGCCGAGGCTGCAAGCAAAGCGCTCGGGCAATTTCCACCATCTTGCGCACGCCATACGGCAGATTACCAATAATCTGATCCCTGTAGCTCTGCAGATCTAGTAGCTCAATTACATCCTCAACGGTTTTACGGAATGCCAATTCCTGCCGCCGCACCGCCGGCAAGAACAACAGCTCTGACACCAGGTTTGTTCGGCGATGCACGTGACAGCCAATCAGTAAATTGCTGAGCACTGATTCCTGTTCAAACAATTCTGTGTTCTGAAAGGTACGTGCGATGCCCAATTCGGCAATCTTGTGGGTGGGTACGGTGGTGATGTCTTCATTATCAAAGAAGACCTGACCATGCGTGCAGTCGTAGATGCGACTGATCAGGTTGAATATGGTGGTCTTGCCCGCCCCATTCGGACCAACGATACTGAACACTTCACCGCGTTCCACCGCAAAGGAAACCTCCTGCACGGCTTTTACCCCGCCAAAATGTACCGATATCTTTTCCGCGCGTAACAGGCTCAATGCAATCGCTCCGTGCGCAGAAATGACTTTTGTCGTTTATAGGTGGATTTACGATAGAGCGGAAATTCCTCAAAAAATAATCGCACCTTGCGCCATCGGCCATAAATCCCCAAGGGTTCGTAAACCAGAAACAAGATCAGAATCAAACCAAATATGGCGGGTTCCAGTCCCGGTATCTGGGCCAGCGCTGGCGGCACTGAATCCCTGAATATAGCGATACCCTGGGGTAACAGTCCGATGAATATGGCGCCATAGATAACGCCGTGCAGGGAGCCCAGTCCACCAACCACCACCATAAGCAATAACTGAATCGAGGTGATAATCGTGAACGCATCCGGTGCCAGGTAGGTCAGCCGGTGCGCAAACAAGGCGCCGGCCAGACCGGTGAACCCTGCCGACAGGGCGAACGCCAGGGTTTTCGTGCGGGCAATGTGAATACCCATACTTTCCGCAGATGTTTCAGAATCCCGCACTGCCGTCATGGCTCGACCCGCAGGGCTGCGTAACAGGTTCAGCACCAGCCATAGACAGACCAACAGCAGCAGTAGGCACATAAAGTAGAACGCCGTCGGGCCCGCAAAATTGAGTCCAAACAGCTCAGGCTTTGGCACCGCAAGTCCCCTGAACCCGCCGGTTACTGATACCCAATGAACGAGCACCTGTTCAACAATAACCGCAAATGCAAGCGTGGCCACGGCGAGATAAATGCCGGTCATGCGGAGCGCAGGCACCGCAATCAACCCGCCTACCAAGGCTGAAAACAGGGTGGCGATCAACATGGTAAAAGGAAAAGGCAGCCCCAGGGTCAGGAAATAGGCGTGGACATAAGCGCCCACGGCCAAAAACGCCGCATGCCCAAGGCTGACTAAACCGGTGTAACCCACCAAAATCATGAGACCAAGTCCGGCAATGGCATAGATAAAAACTAATGCGAACTCGCCCATAAGGAATCGATCCAGCCATAAAGGGCCCGTCAATACCGCCAGTAACAACAGCCCAAACCAAAACAATTGGCCGTTATGCTTAACCAACTGGATGTCCTGCTCGTAACGGGTTTTTCGAATAAAACGCATGCGATTAACCTACACTTTCTTTTTCTGCATCGTGGCAAATAGGCCTTGAGGGCGGATCACCAGCATCAACAAAAGCAATAGATAGGCGCTCATATCAGAAAAGCCTGGCGGCAGGTAGAGACCCGCAAACTGCTCGACAACACCCACCAGCAAACCACCAATAATCGCCCCGGGCATACTGCCAAATCCACCGACGATCGCTGCGGCAAACGCTTTGATGCCGACAAATCCAATGAGCGGATCGACCAGCGACACCGGCGCGGTGAGCACCCCCGCGATCGCCGCGATCGCCGCTGACAAGGCCCACACCAGCGAGAACATACGTTTGACTGGAATACCCACATAAAAGGCAGCCAGCTGATTCTGCGACGCGGCCTGCATTGCTACGCCAATACGGGTAAAGCTGAAAAACAGCCACATCAACAGGCACAGCAACGCGGTGCCCAGAATAATAGCCAGATTTTCATAGCCCACCACAACGTCTCCGAAGCGCAATACCTCGCCGACATAGGGCATAGGCAACGCTCTGGGCTCATTACCCCAAATGGCACCGGCCAGTGCCCGCAACACAAAACCTAGCCCAATCGTCAGCATCAGTACCGCAAAGTGCGGTTCACCAATCATGGGCCGCAACAGGACCCGCTCCAAGACCACACCAACTGTGGCCATCACCAAGATCGTCGCGGGGACAGCCCAGTAATAGGGAACTTCCCACAACGATATAAAGGTGATGGCCACATAGGCGCCAAGCATCATGATATCGCCCTGAGCAAAGTTCACCATTTCGGTGGCTTTGTATATGAGTACAAAACCCAGCGCGATCAGGCCATAGACACACCCTTGGGAGATACCGCTGATAAGCAGCTGCAATGCTTCCACGTTTTTCTTGCCCCTCCGCGTCGCGCGTTATTCGATACCCACCGGCGGAACCCAGTGAGAATGTCTACCGGACAGTAAAGCCCCATTATTAGGTGGTGAGAGCCCCTCAACCTAGCCACAACCGATACCCCGGCACGGCCCTTTCAAGCATACCATTGTTGCAAAGATCACCAAAAATAAGGACTCCCTGCTGCCTGGAAGCCGCAGCCCACGAGTTGATCGATGATTGGTTTTAAAAAGCCGACGTCGTATTGTGTGGAGATCAAACCTAATTGTCACTATATAAGGCGAACTTTGTATGGCGGGAAAACTCACCGGGAAACGCGTCCTGATTACACAAGCAGACGACTACATGGGGCCAGCGACACAGGCCTTATTTGCCGAAGAAGGCGCAGAATTGATCCTCGACACCTCGGACTTAACCGTGCCCGGCGCGTGCGACGCGCTGGTTTCCAGGGCCGGACAAATCGATATATTCATCGCAAATCTGGCTTCACCCAACTACACCGGTATACCTGCCACAGAGTTACCCGATGACGCGTGGCACAACGCCTTCGATATGATGGTGCATCCATTGCACAAGATATGTCGGGGCTTGATGCCGCAAATGATAGAACGTCAAAGCGGCAAAGTTGTTGTATACGGAAGCGCAGTGGCGCTCAAGGGCTTGAAAACCGTCACTGCCTACAGCAGTGCACGAGCCGCTCAGGTCGGCTATGTACAAGCGCTGGGTGTAGAAATGGCACCCCACAATATCCAGATCAACCTCATCGCGCAAAATTATGTCGAAAACCCGGTGTACTATCCGGAGTCACTCACAGAGAAAGCCTCATTTCAGCAGTCACTGAAACGTCAGGTGCCTCTGGGACGTTTAGCCACAGCTGAGGAAGACGCCAAATTCGCCTTGTTTCTGGCCTCCGACGACAGTAACTTTTTTGTTGGTCAAGCCATTCCGTTCACCGGCGGCTGGATCCAGCGATAGCCAGACCAAAATAAATTGATGATGAGGGGACACCACCATGATGACAGGAGACGAATACAAAGCCTCGCTGAACGACGGCCGAGAAACGTTCTTTGAAGGCGAACGCATTGACGATCTGGCCAACCATGAGCTCCTCGGCATGACGGTCGATTCTGCCGCGCAAGGCTATGATCGGTTTTACAACCCCGCACCGGATGCCGTCGGTGCGTTCATGAAAGTACCGAGCTCTGCCGACGAGTTGCGTGAACAAGTCGAGTTGCACGAGACCGTAGATTTACTGACGCACGTCACTTATGCCTCAATCATGACCTTGCTAACGGCGGCTGACCGTATCGAGTCTGAACTGCCCGACAATGCTCAGCGTATTCGCAGCTACGTCAAGCAGGCACAGCAAAAGGATCTGCGCATTACCCAGTGTATTACTGATGCTAAGGGGGATCGGAGTCGCCGTGCCGGCAATCAAGATGACCCTGACGCTTACGTCAGGGTGGTTGAGCGTCGTGAAGACGGCGTGGTGATCCGAGGCGCGAAGCTACACATTTCAGCGGCGTCCATGGGCCATGAACTCATGACCATCCCGACCAAGGCAATGAAGCCTGGAGAGGAGGATTACGCCATCGCGGCCATGGTACCGGTCAACGCCCCAGGCGTTAAAATTGTCAACACCACCTACGCCCCGCGACATGCTGACAAACGTGACTTTCCAGTGTCGGGCCAGCATCACACGCCTGAGGGCTTTGTAATTTTTGATGACGTATTCGTCCCGCATGACCGGGTTTTTCTGGATGGGGTACCAGAACTTGCTGCGGTCTTCGCGCACTCCCTCGGCTTATGGGAGCGACTTGGCGGTTTGGCCGGTATGGCAACCGGCTACGATCGCCTCGTCGGCTTTGCGCAATTGGTCAGCGAAGCAAACGGCCTCGAAAAAGTAGCTCACATCAAAGAAAAAATTTCCGAAATGATGATCAACGCCACGTTGATCAGGGCGTCGTTGGAGGCTGCGATCGAAAATTGCAGCATCACTTCAGACGGCGCGGCATTCCCCAATGAGTTGTACACCAATGTCGGTAAATATCACGGGGCTGCCAACTACGCCCTGATGGTTCGCCACTTACATGACATCGCCGGTGGTTCGGTGTTAACTGCACCGGGCATGGCCGATATGGACAACCCAGAGACAGGCCACTTGATCCGAAAGTACATGAGCACGAAACAATCCGTGGACGGGCTCTATCGTACTCGACTGTTCCACGCGATCCGCGACACGACGGCAGACGCGTTGGGAGGATGGTCGGCGGTGACGAACATACAAGCCGGCGGTGGATTGTACGCCCAGCGCATCGTTTCGCGCATGCATTACGACCTGGCAGAAGCCAAACGACTGGCGTTGGAGTACGCCAATATGGGCGAGTACATCGAGGCGCCCTAAGTCCGCTTTGGGCAGACGAGCGCTGGTTGGGGATGGCGGTAGACTGGAATGCGATCAGGTTCGTACAAATGAAACTATAGGAATGCGGGATGCACCCAGCAACTCCTATAAAGTTCACTTGCAATCAAAAAAGAATACTGTAAATATATACAGTATGAAATTACTAAGACCCCTCCATCGGCAGCGCACTCGACGTCGAACTCGGTTGCAAGTTTTAGGCAACGAAGACCTGGCGGCGCACTATTGCGTGCGCCACGATGAACTCGAGGCGTTCCTGATTGCCAAAGGCCTACCTTTCCATAAGGACAGCTGTGGCAATTTGTGGGCATCTTGCGAACAACCTGAGCGCATAAAAGCCCGAGCGCACCCTCCGATCAGTCGCGACGAGCCACCACGTAAACGCGCCAAAAGCACAATCAAAAGCACAATCAAAAGCACAGCCAAAAACACAATCAAAAACAGAACCAAGAGCATAGAAAGCACCGCAAAAAACTCTGGTTCACAAACCTCTGCTTAGTCATAATTGTTTAAAGTGAGATTAGCGGGGTATTTGGGCCCGTATCCGCTGCACTGAAACCGATACGGCTTGTGGCACAGCGGTGCGGTATCACCTCAAAACCTCATTCTGAGATCCCCAAGCTGAAGGTTGACCTGAAAACCCGAACGCGTGAGACCGACACCGTTATCTATACATCACGCGGTGAATAGTTGGCGCATGATTAGAACCTGACGGTTTATCGAAAAATCTCAACTTTACGATACCCCACACGAAACATGGCCGGTATCATGCCGCTGGGAGATGGGAAGATGAGGGCAAGCCTCGGCAGTCGCGTCACTTCGCGCCTCTCAGACACGTCAATACGCGTTGTTGAGGGCGCAGTGGTCAGTCCGGACCAGGATCAGGTGGCCAGCGAAGCGGAGAAGCTTTGTTCCAGCGCGAAGCGTTTGGGCAGACGATAAGTACTGCACTACACCCTCGCCTGC
>Ga0181559_10005172_pt1 | contig 12528 bp, 11 predicted proteins | sample 011ome_21_FD_133752 | JGI IMG/M metagenome (GOLD analysis project Ga0181559, IMG submission 133752) | Coastal salt marsh microbial communities from the Groves Creek Marsh, Skidaway Island, Georgia - 011508AT metaG (megahit assembly) | ecosystem: Environmental > Aquatic > Marine > Intertidal...
ACAGAAGACCGTGAGGACCCGAAAAAGAAGCCGCTGGATGTTCGCAAAACAGAGTTTGTGGAGATCTATAACGCCTTTGAAAAGGAAGATGCCCAGACCCAGTCTGAACGTTGTCTGGAATGCGGTAACCCCTATTGCGAATGGAAATGCCCGGTTCATAACTATATTCCCAACTGGTTAAAACTGGCTCAGGAAGACAATATTCTTGAAGCCGCCGAGTTATGTCATCAAACCAATACCCTGCCAGAAGTCTGTGGACGTATCTGTCCGCAAGACAGGTTATGTGAAGGTGCCTGCACGCTTAATGATGGCTTTGGCGCAGTGACCATAGGTAATGTTGAAAAGTATATTGTCGATAAAGCCTTTGAGATGGGCTGGCGCCCGGACATGTCTCAAGTGGTGCCCACAGAGAAACGTGTGGCAGTGATCGGCGCTGGACCTGCTGGCCTGGGTTGTGCAGACATCCTTGTGCGCGCCGGCGTTAAACCCGTGATTTTCGACAAGTATCCTGAAATTGGCGGCCTGCTGACTTTTGGCATTCCCATGTTCAAGCTGGAAAAAAGTGTAATGCACCTGCGTCGGCAGATTTTTGAAGATATGGGCATGGAATTTCGACTCAATACCGAAGTGGGCAAGGATGTCAGCTTTCAGGAACTCAATGATGAATACGATGCCGTATTCCTTGGCATGGGCACCTACACCTATATGAAGGGTGGGTTTCCCGGTGAGGATATGGAAGGGGTATATGAATCATTACCTTATCTGGTTGGTAATACCAATTATCATATGAAGTACAAGGCTGACCTGGCTGAATACATCAGCATGGAAGGCAAGAATGTGATTGTTCTGGGTGGTGGTGATACTGCCATGGACTGTGTGCGTACCGCTATCCGTCAGGGTGCCAAATCCGTCAAGTGTGTCTATCGAAGGGATAAAAGCAATATGCCGGGTTCCCGTCGCGAAGTACGCAATGCGACACAGGAAGGGGTGGATTTTATTTTCAACCACCAGCCTGTGGAAGTAATTGGTGAAAATGGCAAAGCCACAGGGGTCAGGTTTATGAAAACCCGCATGGGCGAGCCTGATGCCAATGGTCGCAGACGTGCGGAAGAAATTCCCGGTAGTGAAGTCGTGATGCAGGCAGATGCTGTATTGATTGCCTTTGGTTTCCAGCCCAGTCCGGCACCCTGGTTTGCAGATTTTAATATCAATCTCGATGACCGGGGCAGGGTAGTGGCGCCTGAACAGGGGGCTTATCCATTCCAGACTTCCAACCCGAAAATTTTCTCCGGTGGAGACATGGTAAGAGGCGCGGATCTGGTGGTAACAGCCATATTTGAAGGGCGTCAGGCAGGCAATGCGATACTGGATTATCTGGAAGTCTGATTCCTGAGTCACAATTAATTTACCTATTTATTCTTTAACCCGGTCCAGGCAATGGCAGAACTAAAAAACGATCGTTTTCTTCGTGCTCTTTTGCGTCAGGATGTTGATGTCACTCCGGTGTGGATGATGCGACAGGCTGGCCGCTATCTTCCTGAGTATCGTGAAATAAGACAGCAGGCCGGTGATTTCATGAGCCTTTGCCAGAATCCCGAGCTGGCTTGCGAAGTCACATTACAGCCACTGCGTCGTTACGCGCTGGATGCCGCCATTCTTTTTTCCGATATTCTTACCATCCCGGATGCCATGGGCCTTGGTCTTTACTTTGCCCAGGGTGAAGGACCAAAGTTCAGAAAACCCATACGCACTGCCGCCGATGTTGAGGCGCTTAAAGTCACCAGTGCTGAAAAAGACCTGCCCTATGTGCTGGACGCTGTAAAACTCATCCGTCAGGAGCTTAATGGCAGTGTCCCCTTGATAGGTTTTTCCGGTAGCCCATGGACGGTTGCCACCTATATGGTTGAGGGCGGTTCCAGTAAGGAGTTTGCCCATATCAAATCCATGATGATGAATACCCCTGAGGTCATGCATCAACTGCTTGATACACTGGCACAATCAGTGACCGATTATCTGAATGCGCAGATCCTGGCTGGCGTGCAGGCCGTGCAGATCTTTGATACCTGGGGTGGTGCATTAAGTGCCCATGCCTATCAAATTTTCTCCCTGGACTATATGAAGAAAATTGTCAGCGGCCTGATCAGGGAACATGAGGGGCGAAAGATCCCTGTTATCCTGTTTACCAAGAATGGTGGGCATTGGCTGGAACAGATAGTCACCAGCAATTGTGACTGCGTAGGACTGGACTGGACTCTGCCAATTAACGAGGCAAGAGCAAGGATCGGTGACAAGGTCTCGTTACAGGGGAACATGGACCCTGCTGTACTATACGGGGGTGCGGATGCCATTCGACAGGAAGTTGCCTTGATTCTGGAACAGTACGGACATGGTAATGGTCATGTCTTTAATCTTGGTCATGGTATTCATCAACATGTGAATCCTGATCACGTGTCGGTTTTTATTGATGCTGTTCATGAACTATCCGCGCAATATCATGGTTAGCATGTAATATTGCTGGTCATGACTGATCCCAAAAACTTTTCTGATTACAGCTTTATCTCCATTGGTGCCAATCTGCCCTCCGCCGCAGGCTCTCCTCAACAAACCATTGCCTTTGCTTTTGATCGAATTGCCGGGCTTTCAGATTTTCCATTACTAAAATCATCGCTGTATGGATCCAGTCCAGTGGATAGCCCGGAGGGAACTCCTGACTTTTTAAATGCCGTGGCAGGCATTATTCCCAATGAAGCAGAAACACCTCTGTCTTTGTTGTATAAATTACAGGGCATAGAAAATGCTGCGGGAAGGAAAAGAAGTGGGATTAAAAATGAAGCACGTACTCTGGACCTGGATCTTATTGTTTTTAGGGAAGAGCTTTGTAATACCCCTGAACTGATACTGCCCCACCCCAGGGCTCATGAAAGACGTTTCGTTGTTCAGCCTTTAATAGAAATTACAGCAGGCGATTTATTCTTGCCTGGTTATGAAAAAAATCTCAATCAATTGCTTATCGCTATTTCAGATGAACAGCTAATTCGAAGACTCTAATACCGCAAGCCTCTTCATAACCTGGCAAATGCATTAAACAAGAAATAAAAGATTCAAAAAAAAACCCGGGGTTAACCCGGGTTTTTTTAAGTAGTGAGACCAAAATCATGAAAGGAAAATGATTCGACGTTTATCTTACTCAATCCTTCATTATGGTCTGCGAACTGATTCACAAAGACTTTGCCAGATTGAGAAACGTATCACATTCTGGCTCATAGACTTTGTCCGGTTGTTTTAGATATCCAGTTCGCGGGTTAAATCAAAGCCGCCTTTTTCATTCAACTCAAAATCACCGTCCATTACCGCATACATCCAGGCTGCTGACTTTTTCATGCCGCCTAGTGGATATAAATGGCAAAGGGTAATGCCGCAGTCCGGGTCATTGGCCTGGTAGTTGGCCAGATCACGGGTAAGTTTGTCCGGCATGCGGGTGGTCATCAGCTTGGCAATGTTAGCGGCCTGACGTGTAAGCACACGCATGGAGGGACCAATACCACAGTGCTTGGCATGGGCCATCAGCGTCTTGATAGTGGCCAGACCCGGAATGCCGATATGAATTGGCAGTTCATTGCCTTCAGCACGTATTCTCTTATCCCATTCAATAATAGGCTCTGCTTCAAAGCAGAACTGGGTAGTGATGTACATTTCAATGCCGTGCTCTTTGGCATAGGCATTTTTTTCCAGCAGGGCACTGGTGACGTCTGCTGGCGGGATATCAGGAGAGCCTTCCGGATGACCGGCAACGCCTAATTTCTTGATGCCGTATTTCTGGAAAAGGTCTGTGCGCAGTACTTCCATTGAGCTGGAAAAATCTCCAACCGGATTATCAACCCCACCACCAATCAACAGGGCTTCATCAACCTGGGCTTCTGCCTGAAGAATGTTCAGATTTTCTTCAAAGAATGCCTTTGAAGGGATGGAGCGGGCAGCAAAATGGGGTACAGGATTCATGCCTTCGGCAAACAGCCTTTTTACACAGGCGACAGTATCCTTTATGTCGGAACCAGGCAGAAAGGTAACAAATACTGTGGTTCCTGGGCGCAGCAGGTCCCGGAAATCTTCTATTTTCTGGGCGCCACCTGGAGTAACCTCAACGGAGGTATTTTCCAGGAATTTGAGAATATTTTGTTTTTCGTCTGACACGATTTCTTCCTTTAAGTTAAAAAGGCGGCTATTTTAGCTATTTGCGACCCACTTGGTAAACTTTATTATTGCCTGGGTTAAAACAAGCAGATCATCGGGCGGCATGATGTAGGGAGGCATGATATAGACCAGCTTGCCGAAAGGCCTGATCCAGACACCCTGGTCGACAAAGAAAGCCTGGGCGTTGGCCATATCCACCGGATTTTTCATTTCCACCACCCCGATAGCGCCCAGAACTCTGACATCCTCCACGCTTGCACTATCCCGACATTCTGCCAATTCGGTATTCAGCTGTTTTTCAATAGTAGCCACTTTCTCCTGCCAGTTTTCCTGCTCAAGCAGCTTGATGCTGGCCAGTGCCGTGCTGCAGGCCAGAGGATTGGCCATAAACGTGGGGCCATGCATAAAGACCCCTTTATCCCTCGAGATTCCTGCACTGACCTTTTCGGTACAAAGGGTAGCGGCGAGAGTCATATAACCTCCGGTCAGGGCCTTTCCCAGACAGAGAATATCCGGGCAGATAGCGGCATGCTCACAGGCGAATAATTTGCCGCTGCGGCCAAATCCGGTGGCAATTTCGTCTGCGATTAACAGCACGTTAAATTCATCGCACAGGGCTTTTATGGCCGCCAAATAGTCAGCTGAGTAAAAGAACATTCTGCCGGCGCCCTGTACGATGGGCTCAAGAATGACTGCTGCAATGGCGTTGTGGTGCTGTTCCAGCAAGGCTTTCATGCTGGCTATATCCTTCTCAGAGCAGCTTTCATTGAAGCGGCATTGAGGCGCATCGGCAAAATAATGCTGAGGCAGAATGCCGTTAAAAATGTCATGCATGCCGGTAACCGGGTCACATACTGACATGGCCGCAAAAGTATCACCATGATAACCATTACGGATGGTCAGGAACTTGTGTTTCCCTGTCACGCTCGAGTTGATCCAGTACTGCAAAGCCATTTTCATAGCGACTTCCACAGCAACAGATCCGCTGTCACAAAAAAATACCTTTTGCAGGTTGGCCGGGGTGCCTTCCACCAGTTTTCTGGCTAATTCCACGGCGGGGGCATGGGTAATGCCGCCAAACATGACATGAGACATGCTTGCAAGCTGATCCGTGACAGCCTGGTTCAGAACGGGATGGTTATAGCCATGGATGGCGCTCCACCAGGATGCCATGCCGTCAATGAGCTGCGTGCCATTTTCCAGTGTCAGCCTGACGCCCTCTGCCCGTGTAACAGGGTAAACCGGTAGTGGCTCATCCATGGATGTATAGGGGTGCCAGATATGTTGCTTGTCGTAGTCGAGATCTATCATTGCTGGCTATTCTATTGAATTAGCCTGTGCAGTCATAGCGGCATTCACGCCACCGTTCGGGCAATTGCCCAGACATGCACCTGGCTGGCGCCTGCCCTCAATAACACTTCTGCAATTTCAGACACAGTGATTCCGGTTGTGACCACATCGTCAACAATGGCGACTATGGTGTTTGGACTAAATTGAAATTCATCGTTAACCGTGAACGCTGCGCGCAGGTTTTTCTTTCTTGCTCTGGCGCTCAGGCCAGTTTGATGTGCGGTATTTCTGCTTCTACTGACGATGTCCCTGCTGATAGTAATGTCCAGATCACGTGACAGTGTCCGGGCAATTTCCAGTGCCTGGTTATAACCACGCTTGCGTATGCGGCTCTTATGAAGAGGTACTGGAATCATAAGGGAGGGAAGGGGAGCATGCAGGTATTGCCGGGCAATATGAGAGGCTAGCTGTTCGCCGAGAACGGGTCCGCTCGCCAACTTTTGTCTGTACTTGAATCCAGCTATCAAGGAAGAGAGGGGCGGCTGATAGTGAAAAGGTATAACGCTGCGGCAAAAACTGCGCGGTGTCGCCATGCAAGTGCCACATAAAGAACCAGCAAGCTCCCTGCTCGGTAATGGGAGTCCACATACGAGGCAGGGGTTCATGATAAGAGGCAATTCAAGCAGGCAGTTATTACATAAGTCGTGGTGCTGACAGCTGGGTTTGCGGCACTGAATGCAGGTACCCGGAAACAGAACGAACTGTACGTTTATTAGCCAATTGTAAACAATTTCTGGGATTCGGGTTGACATGGTAAGATGCGCTCCTTAGCCACTGGCTTCAGTGTAGGCGTTAATTTGTCCTGCGCCAGTCCAGTTTTATTAGCCAGAATTTCGATCCTCAGGAAACCCTATGACATCAATTATCCGCCACGACTGGTCATTTGACGAAATAAAGTCACTCTACGAGCTACCGTTCAATGATTTGCTGTTTCGCGCTCAGGGCGTTCACCGGGAAAATTTTGACCCGAATGCGGTACAGGTCAGCACTTTGCTCTCAATCAAAACCGGCGCTTGTCCGGAAGACTGTAAATACTGCTCCCAAAGCGGGCATTACAATACTGAACTGGAAAAGGAAAAGCTGATCGAGGTGGAAAAAGTTCTGGCAGAGGCGCGTAAGGCTAAACAAAGCGGTGCTTCCCGTTTTTGTATGGGCGCGGCCTGGAAGCATCCTTCAGCAAAAGATTTCCCCCATGTTCTGGATATGGTGAAGGGTGTCAGGGCGCTGGGAATGGAAACCTGTATGACACTGGGTGCCTTGAGTCCGGAGCAAAGCGCGGCACTGGCTGAAGCGGGGCTGGATTACTACAACCATAATATCGATACCTCTCGCGAGTATTACAAGACCATTATCTCCACCCGAACCTTCGATGATCGTCTGCAAACTCTTGCTAATGTGCGGGATGCCGGCATCAAGGTTTGCAGTGGCGGTATCGTTGGTATGGGCGAAAATGAGCAGGACAGGATTGGTTTCCTGATGGAACTGGCGAACCTTCCCCATCATCCCGAAAGTGTTCCCATTAATAATCTGGTGAAGATAAAGGGAACCCCGCTGGAAAATGTGGATGACCTGGATGAATTTGATTTTGTTCGCATGATCGCGGTGGCCAGGATTCTGATGCCGGCCTCACATGTGAGATTGTCGGCCGGACGTGAAGAAATGAATGACCAGATGCAGGCCTTGTGTTTCTTTGCCGGTGCCAATTCAATTTTTTACGGTGAAAAACTTTTAACGACTTCCAATCCTCTCGAGAACGATGACATGCGGCTGTTCAGCAGACTCGGCATTCATCCCGAAGAGATTGTTCTGGACCATGATGATCGGAAGTATGCACAGGTACCGAAGTCGTCACCGGCTTTTTACGATGCACTGTCGCAGCAGCAGTAATTCCAGAAGGCTCCGGTGAAATCTTTTCGACAGGAACTCCAGACAGCACTGGATGAAAGAAAACGAAGTGCGCTATTCAGGCGGCGTCGAACGCTATTTTCTCCGCAGGGAACAGAAGTCATTCTGGATGGGGAACATGTAGTAAGTTTCTGCAGCAATGATTACCTGGGTCTGGCAGATCATCCAGATGTGGTTGAGGCCTTCCATCAAGGTTTGAATAAGTTCGGCGCTGGTAGTGGTGCTTCTCATCTGGTCAGTGGCCATCTGGCTCCCCACGCGGCTCTGGAGCAGGAGCTCGCGGAATTTACCGGTCGCAGCTCAGCGCTGGTTTTTTCCAGTGGTTACATGGCCAATGTGGGGGTGCTGACGACGTTGCTGGATAGCAACGATTTTGTGTTGGAAGACCGGCTTAATCATGCCTCGCTACTGGATGGTGGTCTTTTCAGTGGCGCAAGATTCAAGCGCTTTGCCCACCTTGATACAACTGCGCTGGAAAAGAAACTATCGTCTATTCATGATGCCAGAAGAAAACTGGTGGTTGCGGATGGTGTCTTCAGCATGGACGGTGAAATTGCACCACTGCCGGAGTTGATCAGGGTCACCAATAATCACAATGGACTGTTAATGATTGATGATGCCCATGGTATTGGTGTGCTGGGCAAGAATGGCGGCGGCACAATAGCTCATTGGCAGGAGCAGGGTGCCAACATTGACGAAGAAAATCTGCAAATTCTGATTGGTACATTTGGCAAGGCATTGGGTGCAAGTGGTGCTTTTGTTGCCGGGGGTGAAGAATTGATAGAAACATTAATTCAGTTTTGCCGACCCTATATTTATACCACTGCAATTTCTCCCGCACAGGCCGAAGCTATTCGCGCCAGTCTTAAAATAATCCAGAAAGATAATTGGCGACGCCAGTATCTGGTCCAGCTGATCAGCCGATTCAGAGCGCATTGTGAAGATCTGGGATTGACCATGATTCCTTCCAGTACGCCAATCCAGGCAGTTGTAATTGGCGATGTCAGCAAAACTATTCAAGCCAGCGAACAATTAATGCAGGAAGGGGTATTTGTTTCTGCCATTCGGCCGCCCACAGTGCCAGCAGGAACAGCAAGATTACGTGTCACTTTTAGCGCGCTTCATACAGAAGCACAGTTTCAGAAGCTGCTTGATGTATTTGAAAAATATGCCCACAGCTGGGTTACGGATGTGTCAGAGTGAACAGCTTTCAGCGCTTACCTGACAAAAACAGAATTGCCCATGCTTTTGGTCAGGCAGCGAATAGTTATGACAGCTATGCCTGTTTGCAACGCGATTTTGCCGATAAATTGTTTTCCAATTTGCTTGTTACTGAGCCCACCTCTATTCTTGATCTGGGCAGTGGCACGGGTTATTGCGCAGGGATTCTTTCTCAGCAATTTCCTCATGCAACAATAACCAGCCTGGATCTTGCTGATGCGATGTTGAGATATGCCAGGGCAAACAGCAATAAACAACAGCAGGACAGAAGTGAGTTCTGGCTTTGCGGTGATGCCGAGAATTTACCCTTTGCTGATCAGAGCTTTGATCTGGTTATTTCCAACCTGGCCATACAGTGGTGTGAAAGCCCGCTTCAGGTCTTCAGGGAGTTGTTCAGGGTTATGAAACCCGGTGCACAGGCAAGTGTAAGTACGCTGGCAGAAAAAACACTGGCAGAATTGAAAGAAAGCTGGGCGGCTATTGATGACTATGTGCATGTTAACGAATTCCTGTCCTGCGAAAAAATTATTCAGGTATCTGAAACCCTGCCATTTACTGCAATCAATAATATACATACACACGAAATCAGGTACTACGATTCACTGAGCGCCTTAACAAGTGAACTTAAGGGCATTGGTGCGCAAAACCAGAATTCAGGCCAGCCCTCAGGCCTGACCGGTAAAAGCAAACTAAAGAAATTAAAGCAGACCTTTGAAAACAAAAGGATCGAGGGGAAAGGGATTCCCGTTACCTATGATCTGGTGCAATTACATCTGGTCAAATAGAGCACTTCTGAGTATTGATACGTGTAGATATTTATAGATACTTCAATTATGTCAGCGCAAAAAATATTTTTTATTACCGGAACAGACACTGATGCTGGAAAGACTTTCGTTTCCTGCAGTATTTTGTCCGCAGCAAAAGCGCAGGGTTTAACCACGGCGGCATGTAAACCAGTGGCTGCCGGAGTCAGTGAAACATCTCGCGGAACACATAATGATGACGTAGTTGCCCTGGCGGAAAACTGCTCCATGCCGCTGACCCTGGCAGACATTAATGCCGCTTGCCTCAACGAAGCCATTGCACCACATATCGCAGCTGAAAAGTCTGGCGTCAAACTTGACGCCCAAACCATTGCCGGGCATTGCCGCAAGGTCATAGATAAAAAAGCAGATCTTACTTTGGTGGAAGGAGCTGGTGGCTGGAGAGTACCGCTTGGAAATCAGGAAACCATGGCGGATATTGCCAGGTTGCTGGAAATACCGGTAATTCTGGTTGTCGGCATGCGCCTGGGCTGCCTGAACCATGCCTTGCTTACAGTCGAGGCAATCCAGGCTGACGGCCTTGAGCTGGCAGGCTGGATCGCTAACCGGATTGATGAAAAGATGCCGGTATATGAAGAGAATGTGGCGACTCTTGTCAACTTGATGCCAGCACCGATGCTGGCTGAAATTCCCTGGATAGACGATACTCATCCTGTTGAAAGTGCCTGCCGATTTGTCGATATAGATAAAATTTTGTCCAATTAATCAAAAAATGCCCAGGATTTGTTTCAGGACAATTCCTTACATGGACTTGTCAGACCCTCAATTTGTATAATCGTGGTCGTTCTTAAAATTACTATTTTGCTCCGGAATTACGCTCCGAATCGCAGAAGGAAATATCAATGACACAGCACAGTAAGCACCCTGTGGAGGTTTGTGCCCTCTACCATTTTGTCAGGCTTGATGATTTCGAGACATTAAGAGAGCCGTTGTTGCAGGAGATGCTCAAAAACAATGTTAAGGGCACTATCCTGCTGGCTAATGAAGGTATAAACGGCACGATTGCAGGCAGCCCACAGGGGATAGCCAATGTTCTTGACTGGCTGAAAAGTGATGAGCGTCTGAATAGCCTGGACTCCAAGCTATCCTTTGATGACGAAATTCCATTTTATCGCGCCAAGGTAAAGCTCAAGAAAGAAATCGTGACGATGGGAGTAGAAGGCATTGATCCAAATCGTAAGGTGGGGACTCACGTCAAGCCGGAAGACTGGAATGCCCTGATCTCGGATCCCGATGTTTTGTTAATCGATACCAGAAACCGCTATGAAGTGGAAATAGGCTCTTTTACCAATGCTGTAGATCCACAAACAGAAAGTTTCAGGGAATTTCCCGAGTATGTAGAAAAAAATCTGAACCCTGATAAACATAAAAAAATTGCCATGTTCTGTACCGGTGGTATTCGGTGCGAAAAATCTACGGCATATTTGAAAGAAAAGGGCTTTGATGAGGTTTATCATCTGCAGGGCGGTATTCTGAAATATCTGGAACGGGTGCCAGAAAGCGAATCATTGTGGAAAGGCGAATGTTTTGTTTTTGATAACAGGGTAGCGGTCAATCATCAGCTGGAAAAAGGCGATTATGATCAGTGCCACGCATGCCGATTGCCAATTACTGAGCAGGACAAACTCAGTGATCAATATGAAAAGGGCGTAAGCTGCCCGCGTTGTTTCAACAGGAAAACAACTGAACAGCAAGAGCGATTCAGGGAGCGTGAGAAACAAATGGAATTGGCTATAAAAAGAGGAGAAATACACCTGGGTTCAGAAGTTACTGATCTCATTGTGCAACGCAAACAGGAGAAAAATCATTTTAAGGCCGCACAGCAAAAACATGAGAAAAAAAAGCTGCAATAGTTTTGACTCTTTAAAAATGAGCATGCTTGATTAAATTGTTAAAACCATCAAAACTTTGCACAATTTTGTATTGTAAAAACTGGTCTGTACTCTACTAACAGGATATTTTGGAACTAAAGTATGAATAATAAATTTTTGCCTCTAGTCGTCGTTCTTGCCATATTGCTGGCTGCTCTGTATTGGGTGTTTGGGCTGCCCATGGTAGGCAATCCGGAAATACCCACTTCGGCGGATGCCATTGCCAGAGGAGCGTATATTTACAATGCAGGCGGTTGTGCGGCCTGTCATCAAAATGGTGATGACCTGGAAGGTCCTGTTGGTGGCTATGTCATAGAAGTTGAGAACCCATTTCCCAACAAATTCTATACGCCAAATATTACCCCGGATGATGAAACAGGTATTGGAGGCTGGACGGGCAGGGACTTCATCCTGGCCATGAAACATGGTCGTAGTCCGAGTGGAGGATTTTACTGGCCATCTTTTCCCTATCGTACCTATAAGAATATGACTGATGAGGATGTTCTGGATCTTGCGGCTTACTTAATGGCCCAGCCTGCTATAGCCAGTGAGGTTCCGGATCACGAGTTACCTGCCTGGCAGTTCGACTTCCTGATGGCGGGTTGGAATATTATGGCTGATTTTATGGAGGGAGAGCCTCCCACAGTTTCAGAGGATGCCCAGGCCCAGCGTGGCGCCTATCTGGCAAGAGCGCTTGGCCATTGTGGCGAATGTCATACTCCCAGAAATGATCTTGGCATGATGATGCTTTCCCGGGAATTTGCCGGTTCCGAGATAGTTTCCAAACCCATTAATCCGGAAGGGCTTTCAGGCTGGACTGCTTTTGATTTTGTGGGCTTTCTTCAGCTTGGTATGACCGCCAGTTTTGACTTTGTCGGGGGCGAGATGGCTGATGTCATTGAGCACACCAGCAAGCTCAGCGAGGAAGATCAGGAAGCTTATGCGGCATTCTTTATTCATGAAAATGAATGATGCTGAAAGGGGTTGAAGTATAAAAATCGAAGCAAAAAAAAACGCCCCGAAAGGGGCGTTTTTTGTATCAGGATTTAAGTCCTGTAAATATGGCTGCTATTAATCAAGACGGAATCTGTCATGACAGGCACCGCACTTGGGACCAATCTGTCCAACTGCCTGGCGTACACCACTTGCACCCTGGCTTTCCAGGC
>Ga0181559_10005176_pt1 | contig 12526 bp, 7 predicted proteins | sample 011ome_21_FD_133752 | JGI IMG/M metagenome (GOLD analysis project Ga0181559, IMG submission 133752) | Coastal salt marsh microbial communities from the Groves Creek Marsh, Skidaway Island, Georgia - 011508AT metaG (megahit assembly) | ecosystem: Environmental > Aquatic > Marine > Intertidal zone...
CGGCGTCGACGCGCGTCGCCATCGCTCCCGCGAGCCCCGCTGTGAGGCGGCGCGAGAATCGAGGAGACCTCCTGGCGGACGATTTCGGCCCGCGTCTCGTCAGCGTTTTCGATAAAGGTATCAAAATCAACTTTGAAGTACTCCCCGCTGGGACACGTCCCTCGACCCCGCCCCCTTCTGCATCTGCTTCGTGATGTACGCCCACGTCTCCTCCCACGCGGTCTTCGTCTCTTCGTCCCACGACTCCCCGAGGTTGTGTTCGAGCACCTCCAGCAACGCGCTCCCCATCGCGGCGTAGTGGCCAGACCTGACTTTGTACTGGTCGCAGTGCCTCGCGCCCAGCTCGCGCAGCGACGCCTTCACCGCGACGGAGTCGCCCAGCGACCCCACGGTCCGGGAGATGGTGTCCGCGAACAGCTTGCAGTGCAGGCGCACCTTAGCGTTCAGGAACAGCGTCTCCAGCGGCTGGTCCCGGAACGGGAACAGCTGCAAGAACGCGGGGTACCGCCGCAGGAACCGCTTGAACACCGCGAGGCCGACCGTCGTGGATTCGGCTTGCGTTGATTTGAACGATTCCCAGGACCGCTGCACGACCTTCACCCTGCGCGTGCTCCACCGCCGGGGCCTAAACGCCGCCAGACGTCGCAGTCGCCGCATCGCATCGCCGAAGGAAGTCATGTGATGAAGCCGCGGACGCCGAGGGCGTGTGCCGCGAGACCCGCTCGTCCGAGACGCAATGGCGAGCCCTCGCGCTTTCCGCGTTCAACTGTTTCCGAACTTTTTGCGTTTCAGGCCGGGGTGCGGCGGTGCGCCTGCGGTCTGCGGACTGCGGGTTGGTCAGTTTTCGGCGAGAATCAGCTCGTCAAGGACCCGAGGTTTTCGATGGGGTGGCGTCTCGGTGCCCTGAGTCACTCGCCGACGCGCGCGTGCCACGTGCTCTCGAGTCCGCGTCGCATCCGCCTCGTCCCCCGGACGCGCCAGCAGAGGCATGTCCGACCCCACGGCCAGCGTCGCCGACGGCGGGAACGATCGCGTCTCCCCCGAGTCCATCAAAGTAATCGCGCAGACGGTGGGGATCGAAGCGTTGCCCGATGAAGTCGCGCGCGCGCTCGCGCCCGACGCGGAGTACCGTCTTCGGGAGGTGATCCAAGACGCGCTGAAGTTCGCGAGGCACTCCAAGCGGTCCACCATCTCCACGGAGGACGTCAACGCGTCCTTGCGGCTGCGGGACGTGGAGCCCCTGTACGGATTTCCCGCGGGCGCGGGGCCCGTGCCCTTCCGCGAGGTTCCGGGGCAGCCCGAGCTGTTTTTCCAGGAGCAGAAGGAGCTCACGCTGAAAGACGTGCTCGCGGCGAAGCTCCCCCGCCCCCCGGTCGCGGTCAACGTCGTGCCGCACTGGCTCGCCGTCGAGGGCGTGCAGCCCTTGATTCCGGAGAATCCCAGCCCCCAGCCGGAGCGCGCGCGCGCCGCCGGCGGCGCCGCCAAGGACGCGCCGCGCGCCCGGGACTTCCGCGCGCCCGTCGCGCCAGACGACGTGGTGGCGCCCGCCGGCGCCACGCCGCGCGCGGCGCGGGACGTTGTGGTGGAGCCCGGCGGCGGCGTTGTGGTGGAGCCCGCGCTGACGCACGAGCTGAGCAAGGAGCTCCAGTTGTACTTTGACCGGGTCACGGCGACGGTGCGCGGCGGCGGCGTCGGTCCGGAGGCGCCCGTGCTTCGCGCGGCGCTGGAGTCGCTGGAGACGGACAGCGGCATTCACCAGCTCGTGCCGTACTTCGTGCGCTTCGCGCAGGAGGAGGTGGCGACGTCCCTGAAGAACCTGCCCCGGCTCACCGCCGTGGTCGCGGCGACGCGGGCGTTGGTGTCCAACCCGCACGTGCACGTCGAGCTGTACCTGCACCAGCTCATGCCGAGCGTGGTCACCTGCCTGGTGGCCAAGAAGCTGGGCGGCGGCGAGGGACCGGGACCCCGAGGTGGCGAGCCCTCGGCGGGACCCCTCGGCGACCACTGCGCGCTGCGCGAGCGCGCGGCGGAGACCATGGCGCTGGTGTGCTCCAAGTTCGGCGAGCAGTACCCGACGATCCAGCCGCGAATCACGCGCACGCTCGTGAAGGCGCTCCTCGACCCGGCCAAGCCGCTCGCCACGCACTACGGCGCGGTGGTTGGCCTCGCCGCGCTCGGGCCGCGGGTCACGCGCCTGCTGATCCTGCCGCACCTGCGGCAGGTCCTGGAGACGCTCGAGCCCGAGCTGGCGGAGGGCGAGCCCGGGCCCGGGCCCGGGCCCAGCGCGGAACCCGGAACCGCCAAGGAGGCGGAGCGCGCGCGCCGGCGACGGCGGGACGCGCGGCGCGTGCACGACGCGCTGAAGCGCGCCGTCGGCGCGTGCCTTCACGCGGCGCTCGCCGTGCCCTCGGCCGAGGCGGCCGCGGCGCGCGAGCCCGAGCGGCGAGCCGCGCGGTCGGCCGAGACGCGAAAACAAAACGCCGCGTCGTCTCCGGGCGCCGGGTCAGTGGCGGGGTGGAAAATCGGAAAGGCGCCCGGGACTCTGCGCGTGGACGTCGCCGGCGCGGAGACGGAGATCGCCATCGGCGGCGAAAGCGTCCTGTCGGACACCAGCGAGGACCCGAAGGCTGTGGCGGCGAAGGTGGCTGCCGCGGCGGCGCTCCTCGGGGACTGCGTCGTGCCCTACGCCGCGGCGCCGGAAGCCGCCGGCGCGTTCATTTAGAATTACGCTTTCAGTGAATCGAAAATCCTTTTCTTTTACTACTACTAGCGGTACACAGCCGGTGACGATATACGATTCGCTACGCGCTACGCCGACGTCACGGTCGCGCCTTGAGGGTGTTGCTCAGCCACTCCATCCCCTCCCACAGCCCCTCGCCCTTGAGCGCGCTCGTCTTGAAGATGGCCCACTGCCTGTTTTTGATCTCGGCGAGCCCGAGCCCCTCGGTGATCTGCAGCTCGGAGAGCGCGCCGGGCACGTCCTGCTTGTTGGCAAACACCAGCACCGCCGCCTCCGCCAGCTCCTCCTCCTCCAGGATGGCGTGGAACTCCTGCCTGCTGGTGCCCACGCGCTCGGGGTCCGAGCTGTCCACAACGTAAATCACTGCCTGCGTGTTCGGGTAGTAGCACCGCCAGTACGGCCGGATGGAGGTCTGGCCGCCCAGGTCCCACACCTGGAACTTTATGTTCTTGTACGTGAGTGTCTCGACGTTGAACCCGATGGTGGGGATCGTGCTCACGACCGTCCCCACCTGCAGGCGGTACAAAATCGTGGTCTTTCCCGCGTTATCCAAACCGAGCACCAGGATGCGCGCCTCCTTCTCCCCGAACGCCTGCCACAGGCGCGAAAACAAGATGCCCATCGAAGCGGTTTCGTTTCTTCTCGTACGTATCTTCTCGCGAAACGCGCGAAAAGTCGCCTGCGCGGAGAATCGGGAGACGCGCGAAAAAAAAAAGGTGAGTCGACGTATCATCGCGCGCTTCGCGTTCGACGTGTTCGACCGAGCGGGCTGCGGGACGCGCGCGTCGCGGGACGGCGGGCCTTCCCCGCGACTCGGACGGTTCTTCATCTCAGGTCTCCAAACTCAAGAATCTCCTCACGGAACATAGGATGACAGTTTGAATCACGAGAATCGTCGCGCGGTCGGGGCGGGGAGGCCGGGCGGCGGCGCGCCCCGCGGCGGCGCGACGCGCCCCGGCGCGAGAGGTGGCCATCTCCTCAGTTCTCCAAGGTGATATTCTTCCGCATTGTCACGGACCTAGGTAGAACGAAAGTTTAACAGTTCCTCACTGGAGATGGCCGCCTCGCGGCCGATTCGGGTCCGCGACGAGCGTCTCGCGAAAAAAACGAAAAACCACCGGGACGGCCGAAGGATCCCGAGAAGGCTCGCCGCGCGCGTCGCGCGCGCGCCCGAAAGGGCGCGCGAAGAGTCAGCAGTTTCGGTAGTTTCAAAGCTGAGCCGGCCTGGCCTACTTGATTCAAATACCACAGGAAACATGATCATCGTCCTCTCCGCGGGGGCTCGGCGTCGGTCGCTCGGCCGTGGCCGACGACGGCGAGGGCAAAAAGGCGCCCCGACATGGGGCTGCCGGGGTCGACAGTCGATCGGGCGGGGACGCGCACGCACCACTCCGGGAAGCCTCCGTCGCGATCAGTCACCGATCGCGAGCGACCGTCGCCGCGCGCGCACGGGCGACCGCGTCGACGCTTCGGCGCGGCGCTTCGCGCGCAGAAGTGATGAAGGGCCCCCCTCGCGCCGTCATTTCGTTTCATCCGCGAAGCCGCGGTCTCGGGGCAAAATTTTTCTTCACGAACTGACGCATCGCTGACGAGGACGATCTCGCAGTGCGCTTTACTGCCACGAGCGCCGTCGACGCCCGTACTTGCGTCGACGCGGGGGACTCGATGTTGCCGTCGCCGTCGCCGGTCGCGGCTCGAGGCGCGCGTGCCACTCCACGCGCTCGTCTCGCTCGAGGAGATGGGCGCGCGTCCTCGACCCCCCGACCCCACCCGGTTCGCCGCGCGGTGCGAAGGATGAGGGGCAGGCACCCCCCCACGCGATGGCGCGTTTCCTCCGCCTCGGACGACGCGGCCTCGCTGGTCCCCCCCCCCGAGCTGGACGCGCTCGCGGACGCGTCGTCGGTGGAGACGGTCGACCCGACCGTCGCGCACGTCGACGAGGCCGCGCGCGTGTGGTACGTCCCCTCGTTCCTCGACGCGGACGCCGAGGCGGCGGTCGCGAAGTGCTGCCAGAAGCTGCGCGACACGAAGAAGATGAAGCCGGACAAGTCCTTCGCGCGCGGCCGCCGCGCCGCGATGGTCCCCGTGGTCGACGACGCGTACGCGGCGCTTTCGGGCGCGCGCGTCCGCGAGCGGCTGCGCGCGGTGACGGGTTGCGATCTGCGTTGCGGGGACTTCCCGGTCGAGGCGCGGCTGTACTTGCCGGGTGCCGAGATGGCGTGGCACAGGGACGTGCGTCTGTACGCGACGCCGCAGTTTGAGCTCATCCTCACCGTCTCGAACACGTCGGACGCGCAAACGCAGTGGGTGGGATCGGACGGCGCGGCGCGTTCGATCCGCCCCGCGCCCAACTCCGCGTTGCTCTTCGTCGCGGACGGCGCGTGGCACAGGGTGGTGCCCGCGAGTCAGGGCGAGCGCGTCATCGTCAAGGCGCTGTATTGCCCGGACGCGAGCCTGGCGAAGACGCCCGCGTTCGGCGAGTGCCTCGAGGAAGCGCCGTGGAGACGATGAGACGGTGAGCGCAAAATGTTTTTTTTTACTGCAAACAAAGGTCGACTCGACGAGGACGTGATACGTGCGCGTCTGCGCGTCGTGGCGAACGAACGCCCGAGTCTCCTCTCACTCCACGCGCCGCACGCGTCGGTGCGCCCCTGTCCACCGCGGTATGCGTCGCCTTCGCGCGCTCGCGGTGCTCGCGCTCGGGGGCGCCGTCGCCGCCTCCGCCGAGCCGTTCGACGCGGACTACGACGTCGTCGACGACGCGCTCGCGCCCTCGCCGCTCGTGTCGCCCGAGGCGCCGTCGTACCTCGACGACGCGAACGCGTGGGTGGACCGCCTGCGCCGACGCGCCGAGGACATCGCGGCCGCGCGGCCGCTGGTCAACGACGCGTACCGCGGCTTCTTCGAGGACCTCGCGCACGTGCGCCCGGAGCACGCCTCGCCGTGGCCGCGGCTCTGGAGGAACGCGGGCGCTTCGGCGGAAGACGAGAGCGCCAAAAAAGTTCGGAGGTTCCGTTTCGCAACCGAAGAGGCGGAAGGGGCGGCGCGCGAAAGCGCGCTCGGGCGGCTCGCCGCGCCCGCCGCCGCGGGCGACGCCGTGCTCGGCGCGCTGGAGGTTTCCGAGGAGATCCTCGCGCGCACGTCACCCGACGCGCTGGATGCCGCGTCCGATGTCGCGCGCGTGATCCAGGAGCAGACCGAGCTGGCCAAAGCCGCGCTCGCCGCCGCCGAGACGCGCGACGACGATTACGCGGCGGATTCGGACGTTCACGCGACGCGGCTGGATTTCGCGCCCGCCGCCGCGTCTGTCACGCCCGTCTCGGCGTCGTTCGCGGTCGACCCCCGGGGTCCGTTCGCCTCCTTCCCCGCCTCAGGACCGGGGAGCTTCCCGGACACAGGGACCATCCGTTCAATCGCCGACCCGGGAACGTACGGCGCGCTCGGGTCCCGCTCTCGGGACGAGGACCCGAAGGGCTTCGGCGGCGTCGCCGGCGTCGTCGCCGCGCGCGCCTCCGCCGCCGCCGCGCGGCTGTACTCGGCGGCGTTCGACGAGGACGCGCGCGCGGAGCACTCGGTCGCCGCGAAGCACGCGCTCGCGCGCCTCGTGGATCTCACGCTGGAGGGCCAGGCGAACGCGCCGGTCGGGCGATACTTCGTCGACCCGAACGCCGCGGACCGGGCGAAGGCGGCGATGGACCGCGTCTCTGAGCGCTTCGCGGAGCGCGCCTTCGGAACGGAAACCGGCGGCGAAGATTCCGCGTCGCCGTACGACGCGTCGTTCGCGCGCGGCGTCGAACGCGCCGCCTCGCTGCGCGAGGACGAAGCCGAGCGGGAAGCGCGCGTGCGCGCCGAGCTCGACCTCGCGGGCGTGATCGAGCGCCAGGGAGAGGAGGGGACGCGAAAGCGGAGCGGAGAAACAGAGAACACGAAAACGCTTTCGTAGGATTTCGCGTTTTCGGTCGAGTTTTACCTGGCTGGACCATGTCATCAACCCGTCCGACGCTGTCTGCACGAAAAGCGCACGGGCGAATCGTTCGAACGTGCTGATGAGTCAAATTCGACCGGCGTGGTATGTTCTGCGGCGCATCCTCCGCACGGACCGGACCCTCGGCGCGGGGCCGGCTCGGCACGTCGCACACCACAAGCGCGTCGACTTGATCGCATTCCTGGCGCGCAGCTCGCGCGACGCGCTCGCGGCGCGCTCACGCGCCCATGATGTCCGCGTACGACGACATGGCGCCCCCCGGGCCTCGGCCGGGGGGGATTGCTCGGTGTTTAGTTGAACCCGCGTTGGTTGCCCCCGACGGGGCCAACCGAGCGCACGTCATCGACCTCCTGCGGCAGTCGCGCGTCCGCTGGCTGAAGAACACCGAGGTGTGCGATATCCTGCTGAACTATCGGCAGTACGAATTCGGGCTCAGCACGACCGCGCCGATCACGCCTCCAGGTGCGTAGCGGCTCGCCTCGCGCGCGCGCGGCGCGACCCAGATCCACCACCCGCCAATTGTTAATGTGCACGTCTTCAGACGAAAAAGCGGCGGCTTTTTTTTTTCCGCCGCCGCGACCGCTCCGCGTCGTCCCCTCACACTGACACACTCTGTTTTTCCCTCTTTTCGCTCCGATCATCGCCGTCGTTGTCGTCGCGCGCGCAGCCGGCACGCTGTTCCTGTTCGACCGCAAGACGGTGCGTTTCTTCCGCAAGGACGGGCACGACTGGCAGAAGAAGAAGGACGGCAAGACGGTTCGCGAGACGCACGAGAAGCTCAAAGTCGGCAACGTCGAGCTTTTGAACTGCTACTACGCGCACGCGGCGCGCGACGACCGATTCCAGCGCAGGTGCTACTGGCACCTCAACTCGGACGATGGCGTCGTGCTGGTGCACTACCTGCACGTCACGCAGAAGGCGGCGATGCAGGAGGCGGCGGCGGCGTTCGGGCAGACTCTCGCGTCCGGCGGATCGGGCGGCGGCTCGCGGCTCGCGGTCCCGGGGGCGGTCCCGGCCGCCCCCGGGAACGGGGGCGTGCACCGCGTGCGCTCGGGAGGCGACATCTCGAGCCTAACCCTCCGCGCGCCGCCCAGTGCGTACCACCACCAGCCGGGTGGATACCCAGCAGGACCGCATGCACCGAATACGCACCACGCTTCGCGGGGCGGCGGCGACGACGGGTGGTCCGCGCCGGCGCACGGAGGATTCGCGCCGCACGGGGGATTCGCGCCGGACGGGTTCGAGCACGAGTACGGCGCGTACCACGCTCCCCATCCCCACTTGGCGAGCCACGCGTTCGAGGAGGGTGGCGGCGTCTCGCAGGGGGGCTCGCACGCGAACGTGGCGGCGGCGGCGGCGCTCCAGTACCAGCGCGAGGACCCCTGGTTCGACGGCGCGCTGGAGTCCGGCGACGACGGCGGCGGGTACGACCCGCGGGGCGACGCCGAGCTGGACTTTTTCCTGCGGGACGCCTCCATGGACGTCGGCGACGTGAGCGACGCGCCCGCGGAGAGCGACGGGCTGGGGTACGCCATCCTGCGCGACTTCGTGCACCAGGAGGCGCTCGCGGGCGAGTCGCGGGAGAGCCACGACGCGCGCGCCGCGCAGTTCAAGCCGCCGAGCCTGGGCAGCCTCGGGAGCCTCGGCCAGGCGGAGCGGCGGGTCTCCGAGAGCATCTCCGTGGGCGGAGGCGACTCGGAGCTCGGTGTCGCAGTGGCGGCGGCGGCGGGCGTCGGCGGCGACGGCGCCGCCTCCGGGCCCAAGAAGGAGCCCCCGCGCGACGGGGGTGACCACGCGGCGGGCCCGGGGCCCGGCGCCATGGGGCCCGCGGCGGCGGCGGCGGCGGCGGCGGGACCGGACGTCGGGACGTCCTTCCCGGCTTCCGCCACCGCTGCCGACGTCGTCGAGCGCGCGCTCTCGCGCGCGCCTTCCCGCGGCGCCTCCTCGAACGCGGGACTCGCGCTCGCGCACGCGCCCGAGCGCGGCGGCGGGCGCTCGCCGCCCCCGCCCGCGCGCGACAACAGCGCGTCGGTCGTCCCGGGGGGCTTCGAGGACGGCACGCGCACCATGCGGGAGCTCGAGTCGCGCGTCGCGGACCTGCAGCAGTCCCTGACGCGCGTGGCGCACGTCACCGCCGAGGAGGCGCGCGGGCAGCTTTCCCGCCTGGAGCGGGACATGAGCGCGCTCGAGAGCGGCCACCGCGCGATGGCGGCTCGCGGGCACCGGAGGCGCGAGTCCGTCGACCGCCGGGGCGCGTTTTCGTCGCGCCCCGTGCGCTGGGACGCGCGCTCGGACGACGACGACGACGGCGGCGCGGACAAGGAGGACGACGACGGCGAGGACGACGACGACGACGAGGGCGACGCGAACGAGGACGGGGACGGGACCATCTCTTCGCTCGCCAAGGCGGCGGCGGCGACGCGGCGGCCGGGCGCGGCGGGCGGCGCCTCCGCGCGGGACCGCGCGCGGGGGGGCTACGCGTCCAAGCCGCTCCCCTCAGGAAGCGAGATGGACCTCACGGACCGCGACGAGGACGCCGCCGGGGGGGAGGGACCGCGCGCGCCCTCGCCCGCCGCCGCCGCCGCGCAGCTCCGCGCGGCGGCGGCGACGGCGCACGCGCGCGCCAGCCGCGGGCACCACCGCGCGCCCCCGGTGGTGACCGCGAACCTCTCCGGCGCGCAGATCCTGTGGGAGATTGTAGACTTCTCCCCCGAGTGGGACGGCGAGAGCGGCGGCGCCAAGGTGCTCGTCTCCGGCGCGCCGCGGCCGGGCTGGCCGGAGGGCATGTACCTGTGCTGCGTGTTCGGGAACGTGGAGGTGCCCGCGGAGCAGGTCTCGCCGGGCACGCTGCGGTGCCGCGCGCCGCCGCACGCGCCCGGGCGCGTGCCGTTCTACATCTCCTGCCTGGGCAGCGGCAAGCGGCCCGTCTCCGACATCCGCACCTTCGAGTACCGCGAGGCGGGCGCGTCCAACGCGCGTGACCGCCGCGCGGCGGAGGTGAGGCTCGCCACCGGCGTCACCGAGCGCGACTTCCAGCTCCGGCTGGTGCACCTGCTCATCGGCGCCGACCGCAGCTCGGTCAAGAGCGAGGGACGCGCCGGCGGCGGGAGCGGCAGTGGGAGCGGCGCATCGCCCGGCGGTGGGAGCGGCGACGCGCCCGGCTCGGGCGGGTCGGGCTCGGGCGGGAACGACGCCGGCGTCTCCGGCGACGAGCCCGCGAATGCGCCGAACGGCGATTTTCGCGACGTCGGCGTGAACGGCGTTAACGACATCGCGACATCGGTTTCCTCGTCGCTTCTTCAGAAGAACGCGCAGAAATCGGCGTCGGCGCCTCCTCCTGGCGCCTCGTTCGTCAAGAAGACCCTCGCGCAGCTGGGCCTGCCCGGCGACCCGGTGTCGGCGCCGACGACGCTCTCGGACGAGGACGTCGCGCGCGCCTTCCGCGCCGCGCTCGACGCGCGGCTGCGGCACGCCATCTCCGCGGAGGCCAAGAGCCTCCGCGCGCGGACTACGGCGATGGCCGACCCTGTGGGCGCCGGAAGTGCGCTGCTGACGCAGCAGCGCATCCCCGCGCCCGGGTTCGTGAGCCCGGCGCGCTCGGCGTACGCGCGCGTGGACGCCGGCGGCGTCGGGATCATCCACTGCGTCGCCGCGCTGGGCATGAACTGGGCCATCCCGGCGCTGTGCAAGAGCGGGTGCGACGTGAACCAGCCCGACCGCCGGCGACGCACGGCGCTGCACTGGGCGGCGGCCAAGGGACACGAGGACACCGTCGCGACGCTGCTGGCGTCCGGCGCGAACATCCGGGCCACCGCGCGCTGGGGCGCCGGCGGGTACACCGCCGCCGACCTCGCCGCCGCGCTGGGACACGGCGGCATCGCCGCCTACATCAGCGAGACGTCGCTCGCGGCGAGCCTCTCCAACATCTCGCTGTACGGCGGACCGCAGGGCGCGGCGCGGCGGGTCCCGGTCAACCCTAAAACGACGTTGAGGCGACTCGAGGGGCCGGGGTCGGCGCCGCCGGGGTCGGGGCTGGGCGCCGACCGCTCGGGGGCTGTCGTCCCGCCGCGGCCGCCGCCGGCGCCAACGCCCGCGTCGGCGCTGGCGGGCGTCTCGTCGCCGATGGTGGCGGACGTCGACACGCCCGCCGCGGCGGCTGTCGCGGGCGCGCGGCTGGCGCGCGGCGCGCGCTTCGCGCGCGCGCGCGCGGGCGCCCATGCGGTGGCGCCCATGCGCTCGCTGCTCCTGGCGACGGAGACGGAGGTGACGGCGACGGACTTCGACAGCCGCACGGACATCACGGACCTGGAGACGGACGCCGGCGAGCCCGAGCTCTCGAGAAGTTTCCTCGGCGCCTCGGAGCGCCGCGAGCGCGCCGCCGCCGGCATGATCCAGCTCGCGTTCCGGAAGCACGCGTCGCGGCGACGCAAGCTCCGGCGGCGCGTCGGCGGCGGCGCGCCCGGCGCCCCCGCCGCGGGCGCCGGCCTGGGGTCGGTGGAGGAGCTCGCCGAGACGGAACGCCCCGCGGAGAAGGAGAGGGCGGCGGGCGGGGCGCAAGGGGAGGACTCGGAGGATGACGAGGACGAGGACGAGGACGTGAAGCGCAACGTGAAGAAAGTCGTGAAGAAGGCGGAGAAGGCGGCGATGAAGATCACGTCGTCCATCCGGAGCCTCAAGACGAGCATGACGGCGGGCGCGGACCGCGAGGCGCGCCCCCCGGCCGCCGCGGGCAAGCGCGGCCGCGGCGGGGAGGAACGCGCCGAGGGGCTCGCCGCGCCGAACGACGCGCGGGACGCGGCGCCCGGCGGCGGCGAGCGCGCGCCTCCCCCGCCGGGCGCGCCGCGGTCGCCGAGCGAGGAGGCGACGGCGGAGGTTGAGCGCCGCATCAGCGAGCTTCGCGCGCGCGCCGGCGCGCTACTCCAGGACAAAGAGCGGCCGCACGCGTCCGGCTCGGTGTACCGCCGCCGCGTGCCCGCGGGGGACATCATGCGGCTGGTCAAGGTGAACGGTCTCGCCGGGTCGCAGCACCGCCTCGAGGCGTTGCGCGAGATGCGGCGCGAGAAGATGCTCGGGCGGGAACGGGAACCCGAGAGTCTCCGCTCGCCCCGGAGCTCGCCGTCGCGCGCGAGCCGAAAGGCGAAGAAGGACTCGGACGGCGGCGCGGGTTCCGGCGCGGGTTCCGGCCGCTCCACCGCCTCTGCGAGAGGCCAGTCCTTATTGGACGACGACGAGGAGGACGAGGAGGACGAGGAGGACGAGGAGGCCGCCTCCGTCGGCGGCGAGACGAGCTCTCGACGGGGCGGACACTCGCGCGCGCGCGGGGCGGCGAAAGCCGGCGCCGCGGACGACGACGACGAGGAGGACACGAAGGTTGCGGTGGAGCGCATCCAGGCGATCATCCGCTCGCGGCGCGCGCGCGAGCAGTACCTGCGGCTGCGGAGCGTGACGATGTCGCTGCAGGAGCGCATCGCGGCGCGCGCGAGGGGGGAGGTGCCGATGGGCGAGGACGGCGACGGGGAGGACATCGAGGTGGACGACGACGACGACGACGACGACGGTGAGCAGTAGCGCGGGGTGCGGGTGTGGGTACGTTTCATTCAAGACTCGTGTCACAGTGATAGAAATAATAATAAATCCGCATACACCGCGCGTCGGCTCCGTACAGGTCCAGAACGTCAGATTTTGACGAGACTTCGGCTGAGACAACGAAGGTCCGCGGTCTTGGGACGCCATCGGAGGCTGATGGAGGCATCGAACGACCCTCTCGTGTGTCACATCTCCGGCTGCCCCCCGAAAAAAAA
>Ga0181559_10005180_pt1 | contig 12523 bp, 14 predicted proteins | sample 011ome_21_FD_133752 | JGI IMG/M metagenome (GOLD analysis project Ga0181559, IMG submission 133752) | Coastal salt marsh microbial communities from the Groves Creek Marsh, Skidaway Island, Georgia - 011508AT metaG (megahit assembly) | ecosystem: Environmental > Aquatic > Marine > Intertidal...
CACCAACATGCGCGCCGATATCAGCGCCGAGGGCATTACCACCACCGGATTTACCGTGGTGTTTCGCACATGGGGGGATACGCGCGTGGCGCGGGTGCGCATCGCATGGATGGCGATTGGTGCGCTGCCCAATGACGATGATTGGGATGTCCTCTAAACAGGCCCCTAGGCCTGCGGCGCGCGGCCACCACGGGGGCGGCCACGCAGGCTGTGATTATACCTTGAAAATGCCTTCGTAAATTGGGTCCAGGCTTTCGGTTTCGAACAAAGACGACACGCTTGTGCCGTTCCAAATGTTCAAAATCGCCTGCGCAAAAATCGGCGCAGTTGGCAGAATGCGAATATTGGGGGCGTTTTTCACGGCGTCGGTGGGGGCGATCGAATCGGTAATCACCAGCGATTTCATAACCGATTTTGTCACCCGCTCGACCGCTGGGCCAGACATCACGCCGTGGCTGATATAGGCATGCACCTCGACCGCGCCATGTTCCATCAACACTTCGGCGGCTTTGCACAGGGTGCCAGCGGTGTCGCACATATCGTCGACAATGATACAGGTTTTACCTTCGACACTGCCAATCACGGTCATCTCGGCCACTTCGCCGGGCTTTTCGCGGCGTTTGTCCACAATCGATAGCGGTGCATTGATCCGCTTGGCCAATTCGCGGGCGCGCGCCACACCGCCGACATCGGGCGATACCACCATCAGGTTGTCCATGCGGCCTTCGAATTGATCTTGGATATCCAGCGCAAAAATCGGGCTGGCATAAAGGTTATCCACGGGAATATCGAAAAAGCCCTGAATTTGCGCGGCGTGCAAATCCAGCGTCAAAACCCGCTCGATCCCCGCCTCGACCATCATATTGGCCACCAGTTTTGCGCTGATCGGCGTGCGTGCTTTCGAACGGCGATCTTGGCGGGCGTAGCCGAAATAGGGCACAACCGCGGTGATCCGCGCCGCCGAAGACCGGCGCAGTGCGTCTGTGATGATCAGCAGTTCCATCAAATTGTCATTGGCAGGGTTCGATGTGGGCTGGATGATGAACATATCCTCGCCACGCACGTTTTCATACACTTCGACAAAAATCTCTTGGTCGTTAAACCGCTCGACCCGGGCATCTACCAAATGCTGCGAGGTGCCGCGGTGCATCGACATGCGCCGCGCTATGGATTTTGCCAAAGGCAGGTTGGCATTACCCGAGATAAGTTTGGGTTCGGTGAAGTTCGGCATTGCTGTGGTCCCCGGCAGCAGATTTGGAATGCAACAGATTCGTAACGTTGACACTGCCTACCACTACAATACCTTCGGGCAAACCACTCCAATACGGAAGCTGCGCAAATGGCCCATATAGACTACTATTTTTCCACCCTTTCCCCCTATGTCTATTTGGCGGGCACCCGCCTAGAGGCGATTGCCGCCCAGCATGGCGCAACCATAGCGTATAAGCCCTTTGATTTGCTGCAGGCCTTCCCGCGGACTGGCGGGCAAAAGCCCGCAGACAGGCACCCCGCACGGCTGGCCTACCGCGCGCAAGAGCTGCCCCGCCAAGCCCGTAAACTGGGGATGGCGCTGAATATGAAGCCCGCGTTTTGGCCGGTGAACCCGGCGCCCTCGTCCTATGCGATTATCGCGGCACAGGCAGCGGGGGGCGGCGATATGGGGGCCTTGGTGCATGCGCTGTTGCGCGCCACGTGGCAGGAGGAGCGTGACATCTCTGACGATGGGGTGATCCGCGATTGTCTGTCGGCGGCGGGGTTTGCCCCCGATTTGGCAGACAAAGGCCTGTTGGCCGGGGCAGAAACCTATGCCGCCAACTTGGAAGAGGCGGTCAGCCGCGGGGTGTTTGGTGCGCCCTTCTATATTGTCGATAGCGGCCAGATGTTTTGGGGCCAAGACCGGTTGGATGATCTGGCCGCCCATTTGGCAGGGAATTTGTAAATGCCCGTTGATATGCGCGGTGCCATGCCCACCCATTGGTTGCGCATGGGGCAGGGGGCGCGCAAGGCGGTACTGATCCACTGCTCGCTGGGCCATGCAGGGGCGTGGGGGGGCTTTGCCGCCGAACTGGGTGATATGCTTGATATGCTGGCCTATGACATGCCCGGCCACGGCAAAAGCGCCGATTGGAACCCCGAGACAGATTTGCAAACCCAAGCCATGCTGCAGGCCATCGACATGATCGGGGCCGAGGGGCCGGTGGACCTGATTGGGCACAGTTTTGGCGGCACGGTGGCGCTGCGCGTGGCCGATGCCCGCCCTGATTTGGTGCGCAGTTTGGTGATGATCGAGCCGGTGTTTTTTGCCGCAGCTTTGCAAGACAACCCCGAATTGCAGCGCCAAAACACCCAAGATTTGGCACCTTTTTACGCGGCGCTGCAGGCGGGCGATCATGAAACCGCCACCCGCATTTTTAGCGATTTTTGCGGTGATGGCCGGCCTTGGGGGGCTATTCCCGAAGGCCAGCGCGCGGCGATGGTGGCGCGTATTCATCTGGTGGCGGCCAGCGATCCGCAAATCTACCAAGACCAAGCCGGGCTGCTGGCGCCGGGGCGGTTGGCGCGCATCACAGCGCCATGCCTGTTGATGGAAGGGGCGCAAACCCTGCATTACAACCCGCGCATCAACGACGCGCTAGAACGGCGGCTTGCCAATACCCAGCGCGCCATTGTGGAACAAGCGGGCCATATGTCGCCGATAACCCACCCTGCCCAAGTGGCCGCCCATGTGCGCGCGTTTCTGGGCCAAGTTTCCGCCGTTGTCCGGGCCTAGCCCTTGGCGATGGCGATAAATTGGTCGATCTGTTCGGGGCTGATCGACCAGTCGCAGACCAAGCGGCAGGGCAGGGGCGTATCTGCCGGGCCGCTGTGGCAATCGCCCTCTAGCAGGTAATAGACCGCGCCCGCGTCGTGCAGGCGTTTGTGTGCGGCGCGCGGCATATGGGCGAAAATCATATTCGCCTGCGGCTCGGGGGTGGCGTGAAAGCCCGGCACGGTTTTCAAACCCTGCAGCAGGCGTGCGCAATTGGCATTGGCCTTGCGCGCGCTGTTTAGCCACAGATCATCGGCCAGATAGGCCGCCATCTGCGCTGACAGATAGCGATGTTTGGAAAACAAATGCGCCCCGCGTTTGCGGCGCAGCTCAAACTCCCATGCTTTTTCGGGGTTGAAGAAAATCACCGCCTCAACGCCCGGGCAGCCATTTTTCGTGCCCCCAAAGCTGACCACGTCAATGCCTGCGCGCCATGTCATATCGGCCGGGCTGCAGCCCAAGGCCACCAGCGCATTGGCAAAACGCGCCCCGTCCAAATGGGCCTTTTGGCCAAATTCCCGCGCCACTGCGGTCAGGTCGGCCAGTTCCTGCAAGCTGTAGATTTGGCCGCGTTCGGTGACTTGGGTGATCGACACAGGCCCGCGCTGTGGCCCGTGCACACCGCGTGTTTCTTCGGCCAGATAGGCGCGGCGCAGCGCCTCGGCGCTTATTTTATCGCCCGTGCCCACCAAGGTGAGCTTGGCGCCGCTGCTGTAAAATTCTGGGGCATTGCATTCATCCTCGTGGATATGGGCCACGGGCGAACACATGATCGTTTGGAACGGCTGGCACAGGGTGGCCAAAGCCAGCGAATTGGCGGCTGTGCCCGTGGCCACCAGATAAATGGCCGCCTCTGGCGCCTCGAAAATATCGCGCAGGGTTTGGGTAAGCTTGGCCATGATTTCATCTTTGCCATAGGGCATGGCAAAGCCTGCATTCGCATCTATCAGCGCTTGCATCACAGCAGGATGCGCAGGCCCGGCATTGTCAGAGGCGAAAAACATCAAACAGGCTCCTCTATGATGTGGTCTTCCCAGTCGTCTTCGTCGATTTCAAATTCGGGCACCGTGCGCCCCTGCATCGAGACATTGGCGGCATGCACGCTGTCGGGGGTGCCCGACAATAACGGATGCCACGCATAAAGCGGCTTGCCCTGCCACAGCAGTTTATACGCGCAGGTTTCGGGCATCCAATACAGGTTTTTATCCATCGTCTGTGGTTTCAGCACGATGCATTCTGGCACGAATTGGTGGCGAATTGCGTATTGGCTGCATTGGCAGGTGGCATCGTCAAACAGGCGGCAGGCCACATTTGTCAGCACCACTTCGCCGGTGTCTTCATCTTCCAGCTTGTTCATGCAGCATTTGCCGCAGCCGTCGCACAGCGCCTCCCATTCGGCGCGGGTCATTTTGGCCAGCGGTACGGTTTCCCAAAAACGCGGGCGCAGCTTGTGGCTCATAGCGCGGCCAAAATGCTGCGGGCCTTGGCGCAATCTGCATCCATCTGGGCAATCAGCGCAGGCAGGCCATCAAACCGCGCTTCGGGGCGCAAATACTCGATCAATGCTACCGAGGCATCGGCGCCGTAAAGATCGCCTGAAAAATCGAAGATAAACGTTTCCAGATTGGGCTGTTCGCCATTGAACATGGGCCGCACCCCGATAGAGGCCGCGCCATGGTATTGCCCCGCATGGGGGCCATTGAGAATATCGATCAACACCGCGTAAACGCCAAAACGGGGCGGGTGCAGCCCGTCGATTGACATATTCGCCGTGGGATAGCCCAGCTGCCGCCCGCGCTGTTCGCCGCCGATGATTTCACCCTCGATACGGTGCCAATGGCCCAACATCGCCGCCGCATCGCGCGGCCTGCCCTCGGCCAATGCGGTGCGGATCGCGGTTGATGAGACCTCGCCCGCGCTGCCCGCAAGCAAGGTTGCAATGCTGACACCAAAGCCCATTTCAGCGCCAAAGGCCTGCAAATCTTGGGCCGTGCCGCTGCGCCCTTTGCCAAAGCAGAAATCAGCCCCCACAACCACGTGTTTCAACCCCAAGCCATCGGCAATCACGTCTTTGGCAAAATCGCGCGGGCTAAGCCCTGCCAAAGCGGCGTTGAAATTCAGCTCATAAAGCCGGGCAACCCCCAGCTTGGCCAAGCGGTTGGCGCGCGCTTCGCGGCCCATCAGGCGGAACGCGGGGGCATCGGGGGCAAAATACTGGCGTGGGTGCGGCTCGAACGTGACCAGCCCCAAGGGGGCCCCCATGGCCTGCGCTTGGGTGCGCGCCATATCGATCACCGATTGATGGCCAAGGTGCACGCCATCGAAATTGCCGATGGCGGCACTCGCGCCCCTGTCTTCGGGCGCAACGAAACTATAATCGCGGACAATACGCATGCCGCAGGGTTAGCGGGTGTCAAAGGGCGGCGCAAGATGGTGCGCGCAGCGTTATTTGCCCGCCAGCCCGGCTGCCGCCCTGACAGGAACGCCCCATGGGCGGTGCCGAAATATTTGGGTGCGCTGGCCTCGCCTGCGAACCACAGCTGGCCGTCCCATTCGGGCCCAAACAGCGCCGCGCGGCTGCGCCCCGAGGTGCCGACCGCGTTGAAACTGTAGCTGCCCATAGCAAACGGGTCGCGCCCCCAGCGGGTGATTTGGGCCGCCACTGGCGCCGGAAAGGCGCTGCCGAACATTTGGCGCAGGGCATGGGTGGCTTCGGCCACTGTGGCTGTGTAATCAAGATCTTCCAAGGCACGGGCGCGCCCGGATGCGTGAAAGCCCAAAAGCACCGGCCATTTGGCGGCGCGCGCCAGCGACACCCACTGCGCCCATGCCCCCGGGGTTGGCCCCAGTCATTCGATCCAATCTACGTCCTCTGGCTAAGCAACCCGATCAAAGCGCAGCCAGCATTTGTTCAACAGCCCCATTTGCAGCCCGTCAATCGCGGCTTGGCGGCGGGCCGATAGCGGTGCGCCAAAGGCAATGCGCTCCGATTGCAGCACGCCTAAGGGCAGCGTGCACAGGATCTGATCTGCCTTTATGGTTTGGCCGCTTTCCAACGTAACCCGCCCCGGTGCTATGGCGCGCACGGTTTGGCCCAAGTGAATGCGCAGCCCCTTGGCCAATGGCGCCAATAGCTGGTCAAACCCGCCCGGGAACAGCATGTCTGGCCCGTCAAATTCGTCGGCCTCTTGGCCATACCACGCCGAAAGCTGGGCCAATGGCGCGCCATATTCCTGTTCTAATGTGGCGTTCAGCAGATGCTGCGCCAAGCGCTGCGTGGCGGGGGGAGGGGCGCGCGGTGCCAGCCGGGCAGGGCCTGCAGGGCTGCCAAAACCGAGATATCGCGGCTGGCATTTTCAGCTTGGCGCAGGGCTTTGGCAATCAACGCTTCGGCGGCACGCAGGTCTGGGTCAATCTCTTGGCCCGTGCCATCCAGCATCAGGCCCGCGTCATAGCTGGTGGCGCGCAGCTGGGCGCCTGCGGTTTTGGCCAGCGCGGTCAGCGGGTTGCCCTGTGTGCCATGGATCCAGCTTGCCCCCAGATCCATGGGCATGCCGGGCCAGTTGCGCGCGGTGTGAATGCGCCCGCCAATGCGGTTGCGTGCCTCGATCACGCTGACCTGCAGGCCAGCGTCTGCCAATTGGCGTGCGGCGCCCAAACCGGCCAGCCCAGCCCCCAGCACCACCACATGGCGTGCTGCGGCGTGCAATGGCGGCGCGGGCATTGCCAAGGCTGCCAAGCCCACCACCACCGCGCGGCGTGTTGGGCGCAGGGCGCGCTGCGTGGGCGCATTTTTGTTCCGGAAAAACGGTTGCATCAAACCACACCAAAACCACCTGCAGCGCAGGATATCGGCGGTGATTGTCTGCGTCTAGCGGGTTTAGTCGAACTTGCCCGAGGGGGCCAGAACAGTGGCTTCGCCCACCAACACCTTTTTGCCATTCACCATGCAGCGCGTCGACAGCTGCACGCGGCGCTTGGCATGTTCGATGCCAATCACCTCGACCTCGGCAACCACCGTATCGCCGGGGCGCACGGGGGCCAGAAACTTTAGGCTTTGACCCAGATATACCGTGCCATGGCCGGGCAGCTGTTCGCCGATGACGGCGGAAATCAGGCCGGCGGTAAGCATTCCATGGGCAATGCGGCCCTCGAAAATGGTATCGCGGGCGTAGTCGTCATCCAGATGCACCGGGTTACGATCGGTCGAGACTTGGGCGAACATTTCGATATCTTCATCGGTCACGGTTTTGCGCAGATGGCGCACCATGCCCATTTCGATTTCCTCGATCGTGATTGTTCCGCGCGGCAGGTTGTCCAACATCTCACCCTCCGTCTGGGCGCTGGTAACTTTCGGGCGCTATTGCCCCTATGCTGGCAACTTTATTACTTTGCAGGCGCAGAAAATCAAGACAAAACTGTTACCGCAGCTGCCCGATTGTATAGGTTGGATTGGCCTTGTGCAGCGAAATATAGCTGTTCAGCGCCTCTGGGTCAGGTTGGTGCGACGTTTTGGTTTCGGCGCGGGCCAGACCGCCGCTGATGAAAAGAGAATCGATATCCTCGCCCATGGCACCGGCCACATCGGTGGCGATTCCATCGCCAATGGCCAAAATCGCCGTGTCGGTGATGGTGCTGTTCAGCTCGGCCAGGCGGCGGCGGGCCAGATCATAGATTGGCGGGTGGGGCTTGCCGAAATACAGGCTTTCGCCGCCCATCTCGGTGTAAAGCCGGGCCAAGGCGCCGGCGCACCATTCGCGGGTTTCGCCGCGATCAACCACGATATCGGGATTGGCGCACAGCAGTTTTAGCCCCCGCTGTTTGGCCAGCAGAAAATCGGGGCGGTTCACGGCCGGGTCTGCCATTGGGTCAAACGGGCCACAGCACACGATCCCTTGGGCCTGATCCAGCGGCACCCGCGTGATCTGGGTGGGGCTGTCAATAATCGAAAGCGGCTGGAAAAATTCTGCGTCGCGCTCCCATTCGCCCATGAAATACACGTTCTCGCCCACGACCCCGCTGAACATGGCCGCGCGCGCGCTGTCGCCCGATGTGGCAATCGTGTCCCATGCGTCATCGGGCACACCAAACAGCTGCAGCTGCGCGGCCACGCCTGCGCGCGGTTTGGGGCTGTTGGTGACCAGCACCACGATACCGCCCTGCTGGCGATAGGCCTGCAGGGCCGCGACCGCCGAAGGAATGGCGCGCACGCCGTCGTGCACACAGCCCCACAGATCGACAAAAAGCGCTTGATAGCGGCTAGAGACATCAGCGAGGGCGGTAATGATTTGGGTCATGAAACGGCCTTTTCTGCGGCAATGGGGCAAGGATGGGCGGCGCGATGCCTTCCCCGCCCCTATGCCCAAATTTCGCACAAATGGCCAGCCGCGATCTGGGTGTTATGCCTCGGCCAGCAAGGCGGCCACATCTAGGCGTTGGTTGTTCATGGCCAAGCTGCCATCGGGCGCGCGCGGCCAGTCTTCGGGCGCGCGGTCGCGGTAGATTTCGATGCCATTGCCATCAGGATCGCGGAAATACAGCGCCTCGGATACGCCATGGTCGGCGGCACCATCAAGGGCCACGCCGGCGGCCAGCACAGCCCGCAGCGCCTGCGCCAAGGCAGGGCGATCGGGGTATAGAAAGGCCACCTGATAAAGCCCTGTATGATAGGGCGGGGGCGGGGCCGCGCCTTGGCTGTCCCATGTATTCAGGCCAATATGGTGATGATAGCCGCCCGCAGATAAAAAGGCGGCTTGCGTGCCAAAGGTTTGCTGCACCTCAAAGCCCATGACATCGCGGTAAAAGGCGATGGCGCGCGCCAGGTCAGATACTTTGAGGTGAATATGGCCGATGCGGGTTTCGGGGTGTGTGCGGTGTGTGCTGCCACGGTCCATGCCAAATCTCCTTTTGCCTGCATGCTATGGCCGGTGGGGGCATAGCACCAGTTGCGCAGGCGCACGGATGCTGTGCGTAGATGGTGCAAAACGCAAAACACCGCCCCCCGGGGGGCGGTGCATGCTGTGGCACTATTGCTGCGCCTTGCGCTGGCGGCCAGCTTACAGGGCCAGCACGGGGATGATTTGCTTTTTACGGCTCATGATGCCGGGCAGCACAACGGTGTCGCCAGTAACCGTGGCGCCAAAGCTTTTTTTGGCCAAGGTTTTGACCAGATCGTTGGGCACCAGCAGCGTGGCCTCTTCGTTCAAGATATCAACAACGAACAACAGCACTTGGTCGGCGCCATCTTCTGCGGCCACGTCTTGCATGGCGGCCATCAGGCTGTCTTTGCGGTCCAAAATCAGCTTGGGCGCGGTGGTTTCCAAAACGCTGACGCGGAATTCTTTGCCGGCAATGGCGTATTCTTTCGAATCCATCCGCAGCAATTGCGCATCGCTAAAGGCCGAAACATCCGATTTTGCCTCGAACAGCTGCGCCGCGTAGGCTGCGATATCAACGCCCAGATCGGCGGCCAGCCCTTCGGCCACGGCACGATCATGCGCGGTGGTGGTGGGGCTGCGGAATTCCAGCGTGTCGGACAAAATGCACGACAGCGCCGCCCCTTTGATGGCGGTGGGCATGCGCGCGGCATCTGCGCCCATCAGATCAATCATCAGCGTGGCGGTGCAGGCCAGTGGGCGGATTGTAATATCGATCGGGCCTTTGGTTTCCAGCCCGCCCACCAGTTTATGGTGATCGATAATGCCCTGAATATCGGCGCTGTTGATTGTGGCGGGCAGTTCGGCCGGGTTGTTCGTGTCGACAATCACCACCGGCGTGTCAGCGGCCAAATCGCTGATGATTTCGGGTTTGTCCAAACCCCAGTGGGCCAGCATAAAGGCGGCTTCGGTATTGGGTTCGCCCAAAAGCACGGGTTGGGCTGCTTGGCCTTTGACCTCGTTTAGATACCATGCCCAAATGATGGGCGAGCCGGTCGAATCTGTATCGGGGGATTTGTGGCCGAAAACTAGGGTGGTCATGCGATGCCTCGTTCAGTGCGGGAGTCCGCGCGCCTTATAAGTGCGCCGGGCGGTTTTGTCACCTGCTGCGTTGCGGCATATTTGGGCTTTGGCCCGGCATGGCGGTGGGCCCCTTGTTGTTGGGGGGCGGGCGTGGGTAAAAGAGGCTATGACGCGCGTTTTGGAAACCGATCTTTACCAGCCTGTGAAAACCTATCTCGAGGCACGCGGGTATCAGGTGAAATCCGAGGTGGCCGCCGCCGATGTCGTGGCGCGCCGGGCCGATGCGCCGCCGCTGATTGTTGAACTGAAAACCGGCTTTTCCTTGGCGCTGCTGCATCAGGCCTGCGCCCGGCTGGCGCTAAGCGATGATGTCTATGTCTGCGTGCCCCGGCAAGTGGGCCGGTCCAGTTACAAGGCGCTTTTGGCCAATGTGAAGCTGTGCCGCCGCTTGGGGCTGGGGGTGATGACGGTGCGCCTGCCCGATGGGCTGGTCGAGGTGCATGCCGACCCGGGCCCCTATAGCCCGCGCAAATCTGCCAGCCGCCAGCGCGCATTGCTACGCGAATTCGACCGCCGCCAAGGCGACCCAAACAAGGGCGGCACCCGCGGCAAGATCATGACGGCCTATCGCCAAGACGCCTTGGCCTGCGCCATTTATCTGGCCGAGGCCGGCGCTGCGCGCGGGGCCGATGTTGCCAAAGCCACCGCCGTGCCGCGCGCCACCCGCCTGATGGCCGACAACCATTATGGCTGGTTTGCGCGGGTTACAAAGGGCGTCTACCAGCTGACGGACGAGGGCCGAAATGCCCTGCCCAAGGCCGCAGTGCCCGTTGCAAAAACTTTATAATTTTTTTGGCATATGCCCGTTGACAGCCCCCGGCCACATCCTTAGCTATGCGTCGTTAGCACTCGCCCATAGTGAGTGCTAATGATCTCTCGAAGAGCGAGGGGTCTAGGGAGAAACTTTGAGCCAAGGAGCCTCAGAGATGGCATTTACACCGCTTCATGACCGCGTGCTGGTTCGCCGCGTAGAAGGCGAAGAAAAGACCAAGGGTGGTCTGATCATTCCAGACAGCGCAAAAGAAAAGCCTGCAGAAGGCATCGTTGTTGCTGTAGGCGCAGGCGCCAAAGATGAAGACGGCGACCGCATCGCAATGGACGTCAAAGTGGATGATCGCGTGATGTTCGGCAAATGGTCGGGCACCGAGATCACCATCGATGGCGAAGAAATGCTGATCATGAAGGAAAGCGACATCATGGGGATCATCGGCTGATTCCAGCCTGATTGATCCGGTCGTTTCGTTCAAAAAAATTTAGAGGAGACACTCAAATGGCAGCTAAGGACGTCAAGTTCGATACCGATGCCCGCAATCGCATGCTGAAAGGCGTGAACATTCTGGCAAATGCCGTGAAGGTCACGCTGGGCCCCAAAGGCCGTAACGTTGTGCTGGATAAATCCTTCGGCGCACCCCGCATCACCAAAGACGGTGTTTCGGTGGCCAAAGAAATCGAACTGGAAGACAAGTTCGAAAACATGGGCGCGCAAATGGTGAAAGAAGTCGCCTCGCGCACCAATGACGAGGCCGGCGACGGCACCACCACCGCCACCGTTCTGGCACAGGCCATCGTGGTTGAGGGCATGAAAGCCGTCGCCGCTGGCATGAACCCGATGGATCTGAAGCGTGGCATCGATCTGGCCACCATCAAAGCCGTCAACGCCATCAAAGACGCGGCACGCGAAGTAAAAGACAGCGACGAAGTTGCACAGGTTGGCACCATTTCCGCCAACGGCGAAGCTGAAATCGGCCGCTTCATCGCGGACGCGATGCAGAAAGTGGGCAACGAAGGCGTGATCACCGTTGAAGAGAACAAAGGCCTGGCCACCGACGTAGACGTCGTGGAAGGCATGCAGTTCGATCGCGGCTACCTGTCGCCCTATTTCGTGACCAACCCCGATAAAATGGTCGCCGAGCTGGAAGACTGCATGATCTTGCTGCACGAGAAAAAACTCTCGTCGCTGCAGCCGATGGTGCCGTTGCTGGAATCTGTGATTCAGTCGCAAAAACCGCTGCTGATCATTGCCGAAGACGTGGAAGGCGAAGCGCTGGCCACTTTGGTTGTGAACAAGCTGCGTGGCGGCCTGAAAATCGCTGCGGTCAAAGCCCCCGGTTTTGGCGATCGCCGCAAAGCGATGATGCAAGATCTGGCCATTCTGACCGGCGGTCAGGTGATCAGCGAAGATCTGGGCATGAAGCTGGACAACGTGACGATGGATATGTTGGGCACCGCCAAAAAGGTGAGCATCAACAAAGACAACACCACCATCGTTGATGGCGCTGGCAACAAAGCCGAAATCGAAGCACGCGTCGCACAGATCCGTCAGCAGATCGAGGAAACCTCCTCGGACTACGACCGCGAAAAACTGCAAGAGCGCGTGGCCAAACTGGCCGGCGGTGTTGCCGTGATCAAGGTTGGCGGCATGACCGAAGTCGAAGTGAAAGAGCGCAAAGACCGCGTCGATGATGCCCTGAACGCAACCCGCGCGGCCGTTCAGGAAGGCATCGTTGTCGGTGGCGGCGTGTCCCTGATCCAGGCAGCCAAGTCGCTGGACGGTCTGCAGGGCGTGAACTCGGACCAGAACGCCGGTATCGCCATCGTGCGCCGCGCGCTGGAAGCACCCTTGCGCCAGATCGCTGAAAACGCCGGTGTCGATGGCGCCGTTGTTGCAGGCAAAATCCGCGAATCGTCGGATCTG
>Ga0181559_10005182_pt1 | contig 12523 bp, 6 predicted proteins | sample 011ome_21_FD_133752 | JGI IMG/M metagenome (GOLD analysis project Ga0181559, IMG submission 133752) | Coastal salt marsh microbial communities from the Groves Creek Marsh, Skidaway Island, Georgia - 011508AT metaG (megahit assembly) | ecosystem: Environmental > Aquatic > Marine > Intertidal zone...
AATCTCGCGTCCGCTGGACGGAACGCGCCTCGCCTCGATCGCCACACCTCCGACGCGCGTGAGACGAACCGAACACCCTCTCGCGACTGACGCTCGGAACATGGCGATCACCAACTTCGTGATGACGGCGGCGGCCGTGGCTGTGGTGGCGAGCCTGATGCGTCACGACGTGCGGGGCTCGACCTCCGTGCTGCGACGCAACATGCGACAGATGCGCGTGTGGATGGAGGAGGCTGCCGCGGACGTGAAGCCCGGCGAGCAGACCAAGCTCCCCGGGGCGGACAAGAAACCCCCGCATAAGGACCCTTCCGCGTGAACGAGCCGCGACGGAGTAGACAGTAGACATAGGACGTGGGCGACGCGGCGAACGGGGATTCTGTCAGGAGCCATCTCCCGGCTGCTGGAGACTGGAGGACGCGTGCCTTTCGAACCCGAGAAGACTCGCGGGGTCGGACGCGCGCGTCTCGAGGCGCGTTCGCGTTCGCTCGTGGCGAACGCCACGCACTCGGACTCGGTCGAGCCATGCGGTCTCCGCGCGAGGACGACGCGGACGCCCTGGCGCGGCACCTCGGGACGGGCCATCATCATCACGGCTCGCGATCCGAACTCGCGCCCGCGGAGAAGGGACGACACAAACGCAGTCGCGCGCTCGCCGTCGTCCTCGCGCTGGGCCTGCTGCGCGCCGCGCAGGTTTCCTACGCGCGCGCGGACGAAACCACCAGGGCGCTTGTACACCTGTTCTACCAGGCGCCCGCCATCCTGATCGCCGCCGTCTGGCTGTGGGGCGCGAACCTCTTCCTATGGCGTCGCCTTCGCTTCGACCCGCACCCGCTGGCGGTGTTCCAGCTGGAGGACGCGCGCGCGCACCTCACGCACGCGCGCGTCTGGGGCGTCGCGCGCGCCAGCTCGCTGCTCTACCTCGCGAGCCTCGCCGCGTTCCTGCGGCTCGCGAACGGCGCGGCGCGAGAGGAGGAGGACTGGGACAGAGTCGGCGCGACGAAAACGCCGCGCGGCTTGGTCGCCGCGCACGTCGTCGCGGCGGCGACGTACGTCGCGCCCGCGCTCGCGCTCTGCGCGCCGGTCGACCGCTGGTACCCGCGGACGCGGCGGCTCCTGCGGACCACGATCGCGCGGTGCCTGACGCCGTGGCGCCGCCCCGTGTCCTTCGCGGACTTTTTCCTCGCCGACGTGCTGTGCTCGCTCGCGAAGACGCTCAGCGACGCCGAGCGCTCGGCGTGCGCGGCGCTCGCCGGCCCCGCCGCCATGTTCGCGCGCCACCGCGACGTGCGGTTCGGCGCGTGCGGCTCGACGTCCTGGCACGTCCCGCTGGTTCTGGCGCTGCCCTCCGCGATCCGGCTCGCGCAGTGCCTGCGGCAGGCGCGCGACGGCGGCCTGCTGGCGGAGGCGCTGCGCGGAGAGAGGGCTCCGGCGGCGGAGCGGAGAGAGGGCTCGGACGCGAAGCGCGCCGCCCGGCTCAACGCGCTCAAGTACTTCAGCGCGTTCCCGGTGGTGCTTTTGTCGCACCTGAAGTACTCCGTGTCGAGTGAGACGTGGACGGCGACGGTGCGCCCGTGCTGGGTCGCGTGCGCGGCGGCCAACACCGCGTACTCCCTGTACTGGGACGTGACGCACGACTGGGACCTGCGCCTGGCGCCGGCGCTCGCGCGCGAGTGCTTCGGGTCCGCCGGCGCGGGCGGGGAGACATCGACGTCCGCGGAGAACCTCGTTGATGACCGCGACGGCCGCGTCGAGAGAAGCGACACGGCGCTTCAGAGGAAGTACCTGCGTCCGCGTCTGCTGTACGGGGACCCGAACGTGTACTTCGCGGCGGTGGTCGCCAACGCCGCGTTGCGGCTGAGTTGGACGTACAAGCTCTCGTCGCACCTGCGGCACAACGCGGGGACGGTCCTGGCGTTCACCGCGATGGAGATCACCAGGCGGTTCCTGTGGTCGATGTTCCGCGTGGAGAAGGCGTACCTCGCGCGTTGGGGGGCGGGGACGCAGGGGATGCCCAGGTAGCGTGAGGTGGGGCGCGGCGCGGCGAGCCGGCGCGCAAACCAAATCACGATTCAACACAACGCTCTTCACAACGAACGCGCCCAGCACAAGAGTTTCTTTCGGATCATCCGACGCGTTCGCGCGTTTGAGGATTTTAGCGGAAAAAGCATCGCGTCGCGCCAAATCTTCGTCTGGAGTGCCGCGGCGACAGCGCATCCAGTCTTGTGTTTCCGATAATGGAATCGAATCCCGCGAAATATGCGGCTCCCCCGCTTTCCGCGTCGGATGGAAGTCCAAGAGGCTGCCGCTTCACACCAGCGCGCGCGCGACACCGTCGCCGCGATCGATCCGGCGACGGTTCCCGACCTCGCGATATGATCGCGCACGTTCTCACCGCTCGCGGAGGCGCGTTCGCGCCGCCCTCGGCGCAGGCGGCGCAAACGAAGGCGACCCGTCGCGTCCCCGATTTCGCGCGAAGCAACCGTCGCGCCCCGCTGTCCCCGGGATTTCCCCACGTGGTTTCCCGGCGCGCCGCGACCGCGGCGCGCGTGCTGAGCAGCGGCAAAGACTTCGAGCTGTGCGACCCCGCGCCGCTGCCCGGCCCGAGCTCGCCGCTGTTCACCATGGACATCAGCACGCCCACGGTGCTCACCTCGGACTTGGCGTCCGTGATGGAACCGCCGATGTGCCGCCTGGCGCCCAAGAAGACGCACATCATCTGCACGCTCGGCCCCTCGTCCCGGACCGTGGAGGACCTCGAGAACCTGCTACAGGCGGGCATGTCCGTGGCGCGCTTCAACTTCTCGCACGGCACGCACGAGTACCACCTCGAGACGCTGGAGAACCTGCGTTTGGCGAGCGCCAACACGGGGCGCGTCTGCGCGGTGCTGCTCGACACCAAAGGTCCGGAGATCCGCTCGGGCGCGCTGGTGGACGGCGAGCCCGTGCGGCTGAGCCGCGGTTCGAGGATCGAGCTCACCACCGATTACGCGCACGTGGGCACGAACGCGAAGATCGCCATCTCGTACGAGCACCTCGCGAGGGACGTGAAGCAAGGGGACACGATTTTGATGTCTGACGGGAACGTCATGCTGGAGGTTTTAGAGACTGATGTCACAAACGGAACGGTGGCGTGCGAGTGCCTCAACGACGCGACGCTCGGCGAGCGGAAGAACTGCAACTTGCCCGGCGTGAAGGTGGACCTGCCCACGATGACGGAGAAGGACCTGCACGACATCGTCGATTTCGGGGTGGCTCACGACGTGGACTTCATCGCGGCGTCGTTCGTGCGCAAGGCGAGGGACGTGGCGCTGATCCGCGAGACGCTGCGGGACGCCGGCGGCGACGCCATCAAGATCATCTCCAAGGTTGAGAACTACGAGGGTTTGTGCAATTACGACGAAATCCTCGACGCGAGCGACGGCATTATGGTCGCGCGAGGCGACCTCGGCATGGAGATTCCGCTCGAGCGCATCTTCTGGGTGCAGAAGATGATGATCCGCAAAGCCAACCTGTTGGGGAAGCCCGTGATCACCGCCACGCAGATGCTGGATTCGATGATCGCCGCGCCCCGGCCGACGCGCGCCGAGGCCACGGACGTGGCGAACGCGGTGCTGGACGGCACGGACTGCGTGATGCTGTCGGGGGAGACCGCGGCGGGCGCGTACCCGCGCGAGGCGGTGGAGATCATGGCCGGCATCTGCGAAGAGGCGGAGCAGTGCGTCGATAACTACGCGCTCTCCAAGTCGCTGCTCAACGTGACGCTCAACGGCGTCGGCGGCGCGCCGCTCAGCACCATCGAGGCGCTCGCCTCGAGCACCGTGATGACCGCGGCGAAGACCAAGGCGGCGTGCATCGTGGTACTCGCGGCGAACGGCGAGGCGGCAAGGATGATCGCCAAGTACAGGCCCGCGGTGCCCATCGTGGTGGGCGTCGTGCCGCGCGAGGCGCGCGGGAGCATCGGGTTCGCCGAGACGAGCAAATCCGGAAGGCAAGTCGCGCGGCAGCTGATGCTCACGCGAGGGCTCGTTCCCACCGTCGTGAACGTCCCCGAGGACCACGAGCGCGCGTTTTCGGGGGATAACGCGGAGAGTGAAGCCCCGGTAGCGGCGAAGAAGTGCGTGATGGCGGCGGTGCGGCACGCGCGCCGGCAGATGCTCTGCCGGCCGGGGGACAAAGTCGTGGCGATGTACAACGTCGAGCGGCGGTGCGCGGTGATCCGCGTCATCGAGGTCACGGACGACATGCTGGACGAGCCCACGGGAGCGGAGGCGCTCGTCGGCGAGCCGGCGGGCGTAGACCCGGCGGTCGTGCCGGTGGAGTAGGCGAACACGATTTGCGTCTCGTGTCTGTGTCTGTGTCTGGAAACGTCTGTGTCTGGAAACGTGAAGCGTTCAAAGTTGTATCACCATCACCGCCGAAGGCGCTTTTTCCACGAAGTCGCCGTCGCCACAAAGACTCTCACCCGGCACCCAGGTCTCCGACACCGCGACACGACGCCGGTTGTTTCCACTTGCAAAAAGCCTCTTCCGCGCCGTGTGATTTCAAAACGCGTCGCGTCTCGAGACGCCGCTCCTTCCCGGCTGCGCTCCGGTCGAACTCACTCCACGCGTTTGATGGAAGGCAAGCCGTATACCTTGTGCGTGCGCCTCGATCGACCCCGGAAGACGGCGAGGTTTCCCACGCGCGCGTCCGCGAACCCGCGCGCTCGCGAAGAGAAAAACTAACCGTCTCTCCGTGTGTTCCGCAGCACCACCTCTGTGCCCTACGAGACGGAAGCGGACGCGGAGGCCGTGCGCGCCACCTTGGCCGTCGATAACGAGCTGCAGCCCGATAAGGTGGTGAAGAAGCTGAAGGTGGAGGGCAAAACCCTCGTCGCGTACGTCCCTCGGTCGCGCCCGGCTCTTCGTCGCGTCACGCGCGATCGCGCCATCTTTTTCCCGCGGTCGACCGTTCGCGATCTGACCCTCGCGTCTCCCCGTCTCACCCGCGTCGCCTCCCACCGCAGCGAGTTCTTCGCCACCGAGCCGAGGCTCCTGCGCGCCGCGGTCGCGGCGTTCGTGGATCTGCTCAACCTCAGCACCAGGACCATCGAGGAGTTCGGCCACGTCCCCGCGCAGGCGGCGTAGGCGGACCGCGTTGTTCCTTTTCTCGGCGTAGGCACCCTGTTTCCGGCGGACGCGGCGGCGCGGCGGACGCCGAGACCGATTGCCCGCCGCGGCGATGGACCGGTACCACATCTACGAGGCCATAGGCAAGGGTAAGCACAGCACGGTGTATAAAGGCCGTCGCAAGAAGACCATCCAGTACTATGCCATCAAGAGCGTGGACAAGAGCCAGCGTCCGCGCGTGCTGCGCGAAGTGCAGGTGCTTCGCGCGACGGATTCGCCGCTCGTGCTGAAATTCCACGCCTGGTACGAAACCGCGAATCACCTGTGGTTGATTTTGGAGTACTGCGTCGGCGGCGACTTGCTCGGTGTCTTGAAGCAGGACGAGCGTCTGCCCGAAAGGAGCATCGCGCGGTTCGCGCTCGACCTTGTCTCCGCCTTGCGGGTCGCGCACGAGGCGGGCGTGCTGCACTGCGACCTGAAGCCCTCCAACGTGCTCATCGACGAGGACGGCCGGCTGAAGCTGTGCGGGTTCGGTTTAGCGCGGCGGGTCGGGGACATAGAGGTTCCGATCGTCGACGGCGACGGCGACGGTGGTGTCGGTCGCAAAATCGGTACCACCGCCTCGTTGGCGAAGCGAGGCACGCCGTGCTACATGGCTCCCGAGCTGTTCCGCGCGGACGGCGTGCACTCGTACGCCTCGGACGCGTGGGCGCTCGGGTGCGTTTTGTACGAGTGCGCGGCGGGCGCGCCGCCCTTCGTCTCGGCGTCGCTCACCGAGCTGATGGAGATGATCCTCAACGACGAGCCCGACTTTTCAGTGCTGGAGAATCGCGAAAATCGCGAAAATCGCGATGACGTCGATGATAAAACCGGGCCGCTCAGCGCTTCCTTCCTCGACCTGGTGCGCGGCTTGCTGCGGAAGGACCCGGCGCGGCGCCTGGCGTGGGACGAAATGCTGGCGCACGCGTTTTGGAGCGAGGGAACGCTCCAAAAGGGCGGCGAAATTGGAATCGCGGACGCGGCGGCGGACGCGGCGCGCCTGGCGAGGAAGGCGCTGCCCGCGCAGCCCGCGTTCGAGGCGGCGATTCGCGCGGCGAGCGTGTGCGAGCGGCGCGCGGGCGCGGGGGAGGGCGACGCGCGTGCGGACCCGCCGGGACGCGCCGGGAGCGACGACCGGCCGGCCTCCCGAGAGACGCGCGCGGAGAACGCCGCGAGCGTCCATCGCGAGACGACGCGCGCGAGCCCGGAATCGTCTTTAGAGTCTTCCCCCCGCGGCGCGTCAGCGCTCAGCCGCGAGGTGGTTCGGCTGTCGCTCGCCGCGCGCGCGAATCTCGAGCGTGAGCAGGGCGGCGCGTACGACCAGGGGCGCGCGGGGCGCGAGAGCGACGGCGACTTCTCAAACGGCGACGCGGCGACGCGGGGGGAAGGCGCGGGACTGACCGCCCTGCGCGGCGCGAGTGGCGACGAGAGCGCGCGCGGCGGCGACAAGGCGTCGGCGAGCGCCGCCGCGGCGGGTGACGTTTCCTTGGCGGACGCTGACGCGGAACTCAACTTTGCCGAGACGGCGGACCCGGACGAGACCGCCGCCGCGCGCCCGGACAGCGCCGGCCCGACGGCGCGCCCGCTCTCCGGCGGCGGGAACGACGACGGCGATTCGCCCGTCTCGAAGATGGCGGCGAGGCGCGACGCGAAGGCGTCGGCGCTTTCGCTCGGCGGCGGCGGCGACGACGAGCTCGTCGCCGACCCGGGCGCCGACGTCGCCGCCGCCGCCGCCGCAGCCGAGCGCTCGGCCGAGCGGGCCGCCGAGGAGGCCGAGGCGGCGGCGGGCGCCGACGTCGTCGCGATGGCCGCCGACGCGCCGGAGCCCTCCTCGTCCGGGCGCGGCGGCGATCCGCGCGGCGGCGATCCGCGCGGCTCCGCGACGGCTTCGAGCCCGCGCCGCCGCCGCCGCAAGCTGGAGGCGTTCGACGCGCTTCTCGCGTCGCTGGCGGACCACCCGAGCGACTCGCAGGTGAAGCCCATCGTTCTGAACCGGCGCATCGAGGTGACGCCGGAGCCGCACTTCGACGCGTCCGCGCTGCCGTTCGAGGCGCTCACGGTTTCCGAGATGCTCGGCTCGAATCAACCCGATCTGGAAACCTTCCTCACGCGCGTCTACCGCTGCGTGGCGCACTCGTCGCCCATCAACGAGAAGGTGAACGCGCTGTCGTACTTCGAGACGCTGTGCTGCGACACCGCCTCCGCGAACGTGCTGATAAACTCCAGCCTCATGACGCTGTTCGTGCGCATGCTCCGCGCGTCCAAGGCGCCGGCGCTGCGCGTCCGCCTCACCTCGGTCATGGGCCTGCTGCTGCGGCACGCCACCTACGTCACCGAGGAGCTCGCCGCGTCGGGGGTGGTTGCGGTGCTCACGGAGTGTCTCAAGGACGCGAACGAGCGCGTACGCCGCCGCGCCGCCGCCACGCTCGGCGAGCTGCTCTTCTACATCGCCACGCAGCAGCACGAAGCCGCGGAGGCGCGGAGGCGAGGCGCCTCGGACGAGAAGGCTTCCGAGACTTCCGCGCGCGCTCGGGACGAAAAAGGAACGAAAAAGGAAGGCGCGGAGAACGACGCGGCGCGCGCCGCCGCCGCCGCGGCGGCGGCGGCTTCGGCGTGGAAGATCCCGGCGTCCACGGTGGGTGCGGTGTGCCGCGCGCTTCGCGCGGGCGAGGATGAGATCGCGCAGCACTACGCCGTGAAGACCATCGAGAACATCGTGAGCCACGGACTGTCGGAGTGGAGCGCCAAGTTCGTGCGCGAAGAAACGCTCGCCAGTCTGGTGGCCATCATGACCGGCGCGCGCGACGAGCAACTTCGAGGGACGGCTGCGTCGACGGTGGCGCGCGCGGCGCGCGCCTCGCCCGAGCTCACGAAGCGCGTGCTGGAGAAGTACGGCGTGCAGTTGCTCGTCGCGGGGCTGCGGGACCCCTCCACCAAGGTGCAGCAGGCGTGCCTGAACCTACTCATCCGCGGCGTCGGCGACCTGGGCGCGCGCGCCGTCAAGGAGGCGCTCGCGGAGCACCGAGGCGGCGGCGCGGCGAACAGTAAAGCGGCGATGGTCCCCGCGGACGCGCGCGCGGGTTCGGGCGCGGGCGCGGGGTCGTCTCCACTCCCGCACCTCGCGACGCTTCTGGAGCGTGGGAACGCGACGCTTCGCGCGAAGGCGCTGCTGGCCATCGCGGCGCTGATCCGCCGGGACGCGCGGTGGCTCCTGGCGCTGTGCGCGCACACGGAGAAGGCGCTCCCGCTGCTCGACCGCGTCGCCAAGGAGAAGGACCCGTACGCGCGCAAGTGTCTGGCGTGCCTGCAAGCCGCTGTCGCGGCGACGGTTCCCGAGATCCACGCGCGCGTCTTGGCGGACGTGCAGCGGCGCAAGGCGCTGCACCGCGCGAACGCGGCGGCGATGGTCACCCGCGAGCTCAGGGAGGAGCAGGCTTCGGAAAAAAATCCGCTCGGAGGCAACCCGCTGGCTCTTTTCCCGGCCGTCGCGCTCGCGGTGGGGTGCGCGTCCCTGCGAGGCGCGCAGACGTGCGACGACGCCTTCGCGCGCGACGTCGCCGCGTTGCTGGACGAGGCGAGCGACGCGACGTCTTTCCCCGGGTCCGAGCAGTTCAAGGCGGACGTGCTCGCGCTGCTGGAGACGCTCTCGCGGTGCGCCTCGTGTTTGCTCGCGGCGCCCCAGGCGGTGGCGTCGCGGCTGCTCCCGTCTCTCGCGAAGTGCCTCGAGCGGCGCGACGAGCCGGTTTTGGAAAACGACGACGCTTCGCGAGCCACGGGCGACGCGCCCGACGCGGCGGACCGCCGCTTTCTCGCGCTCAAGCTCGTGTGCGACGTGCTGCTGCCTCTGCTGCTCGAGCCCTCCCCCGCCGCGGAGGCGTCGGCGCCGGGTTCTCGGAGGTCGGAGGAGGACGTCGGAGACGACGTCTCGTCGGCGCTGCGGATCGAACGTTCAAAGAGCGACAAAGAGTCTCTGCTCGGCTTGCTGAAGCGCGAGCTTCTTCCGAAGATGCCCGCGCTGCTGGACGACGAGGACCCCATCCCGCTGTACGCGCTGAAGCTGCTGGGCGGCGCGCTCGAGGCGGACGCCGGGTCGCTCTGCGCCTTTGTCGTCGAGCTCGGCTTGGCGCCGCGCTTCTTCGAGTTTTTGTCGCTGGAGCACACCAACAACAACGTGCACAACGTGCGTCTGTGCCTGGCGCTCGCCGCCAGCAGAGCGGTGTCCACGGAGTCCCTGCTTCGGTTCGAGTGCGCGAAGAAAGTCGCCGCCGTCCTGTCGTACGCGCACGAAAACGCCGTCGAGCCCTTTCTGGAACCCGCGCTCGGCATCGCGCGCGCCGCGCTGGCGCGCGCCGCCGAGGCGCGCGACCGAGACCTGCGCGGCGGCGGCGCGGGGAGCGGGTTCGCGGAGGCGTTGCGGGGCGTGACGCCTCTGCTGCGCTGCGCGCGCGTGCTTCTGGAGTGCGCGGTGCTCGGGTCGACAGAGGTGGCGGGGCCCAACGCGCCGCTGCTCGCCGCCGACAGCGCGCGGCTGCTCGCCGAGCTGCTGCCCGAGGAAACCGCCGCCGAGCTGTTTTCCGCGCGCGCGGCGGGCGCCGGCGACGGCGCGCATCACGGGCACGGATACCGTGATGACCGTGATGCCGACGCCTCGTTTCTGGTCACCGCGTTCGAGTCGGTGGGCACCGCCGCGGCTCTCGCGCGCCGCGAACCGGGCTTCGCCGAGATCGGCGCCGTCGCGCCGACGGCGGTTTCGCGCGGCGCCGCCGAAGCCCGGTTCGGGTTCGGCGGCGACGCCGGCGACTCGTACGCGTACGCGTGGGCGGGGAGCGGCGCGTCCACACACCGCCACGGGTCGGCCGGGGCATCGGGGTTAAAGGACGGTGGCTCCGGGTCGCCCAGGCGCGGGTTTGCGTCCGCGCAGAGGACCGCGTTGGAGGTGCTGGCGACGCTCGCGCGCGTCTCGCGCGTCGCCGTTTCCAAAAACGACGCCGCCGCGCTCGAGCGGACGCTCGCCGCGCTGGCGCGCGGCGAGCCCAACCCGAGCATAGCCGCCGCCGCGGGAGCTGCCGCGCAGAGCGTCAAGGGGCTGATGCTCTAGGCGCGTGGCCGTCGCATAGATACGTAAGAGAGAATAGTGTGAAAGAGAGACGCCGTACGTATGACTCGGCGCGTACGACGCGCTCCGCGCGCGCCTCCGCGGCGCGTCCGCGGCGCGAGGGACCGCACGCATCACCACTCACGACACCTGAGAGACCCGACTTGGAAAACGAAAAAGCGTCGTCCGTCTCGCATCGCGTCAGCCTCGGCCGCGCGGGACCCCTCTACGCGCCGCCGGAGCTCCGCCGGGACCGCGGCGCCCGGATGGCGTCGTCGGGCGCGGACGAGCCTCGCGCCTCGTGGCCTCGGCCGTGCTCGCCGCCGTCCAGGCCCGGGGAGGCGGCGCGCGCGGAGGAGGCGCGGAGGGCGGTCCTCGCGCAGGCGAGAGGCGCGTCGCTGACCATCGCGGACGTCCCGACGCTCCTGGCGGACGACGCGCTCGGGCTGCTGGTGGTGAACAAGCCCGCGGGCGTGTACGTGGACGATGTCTCGCGGGTGGTGGCGGGTGCCTTCGTGTGCCCCCGAACGCGTCCCAAAGTGACCATGCTGCACCGCCTGGACCGGGACACGTCCGGGTGTCTGGCGTTCGCCACCCGCCCCGAGTCGAACCGATCGTTCGCGCGCGCATTCGGCGAGCGCGCGGCGAAGAAAACCTACGTCTGCGAGATGTCCACGTCTGCGAGATGTCGTTCGACGACCGAGGACGCGTCGCGGTCACACACCTTTCGCGCCGCGAATCTCCCGCTTCGCGTGCGCACGGGCCACGGTCGGTCGGCGCACGGTCTGTGGCGCGTCTACCCCGCGGCGGACGTCGGCGCGGCTCTGCCGTCGGAGAAGGACAAAGCCGGCAACCGCGTGCGGCTGGCCGAGACGCGCGTCGCGGCGGTGACGCGCGACCGGTACGCGTTCCTCGGGCTCGACACCGGGCGCACACATCAGATCCGGCTGCACATGGCGCACCTCGGGTGGCCTCTGGTGGGGGACGTCAAGTACGGGGGCGCGCGAGAGGTCGAGACGAGAGAGGCGGCGGCGGAGGTTTCTTTTTTTCGTTTACACGCGGCGCGGTTGCGTTTGCCGCGCGGCGGCGGCGACGACAACCGCGGCGACGGGCGCTTCGTCGAGGTCGAGGCGCCGAAACCGTGGTGGTTCGAGGAGACGAGCGACGGGGAATACGCGCGAGCGCTCGGGGAGGCTGTGGGGGTGGTGGAACGGGAACCGACGTTTTGACGAACGCCGCGCGCGCGTTTTTTTTTTCGCGCGCGTCAAGTCGCGGCGGCGGCGGGGAGACTCTTACGAAAGTAGTATTGCCGTGTCCTTCTAGCTATTAGCCACCTTCGCTCGTCGATGATACGAGGGCCTTCAACGTTTTGCTGCCGCGCACTTGTGTTCGTTCTTCCCGTGCGGACACCGGTTGCACGCCGCGCAGTAAGTAGTACGAAAGTACTTCACCTTGCCACCCACACTTTTTTTGCGGTATTATTTTCACAAGTCGCGTTCGCCGCCAAGCCATTGGCTCTTCCGAGCCATCACGAAAACAGCGTCTCGAGTCTCGAGAACGAAAAACCATCACCTATACGGGAGTTCAGTCTCCCGATTATGTACTTTGTACCGTGTGCGATAGTATAGTGGTTAGTATCCCACGCTGTCACCGTGGAGACCGGGGTTCAATTCCCCGTCGCGCAGGCAAGTTTTTTGCTTTTTGGTGATGATGCGTGCTTAATCGCATCTCTCCCTCCTCGTATCTCTACCTCGGCCCCCCGCCGCCACCTTTCTTATTCTTCTCCGTCGCCTCCGCCTGTTTCCGCATCGCCGCGTCGATGTCCCGCTTTTGCTTCGCCATCGCGTCGTTCACGTTTTTGTCCTGCTCCGCCATCGCCTTCTCGACGGCCACCTTCTGCTTCGCCACGATCTCCTCGAAGTTGAGCGCGATGTACGCGATGAACCCGGCGACGGTCACGAGCACGAACGTCTCCTCCACCCCGAACGCGACGTCGAACAGGGGAGACACCGAAACTCCGGACGGCGGCAACGCGGCTCGAGCGCCCGTCGTCGCCTTTCCGGATCCCCGAAAACGCGTTTTCGAGAAGGGGGGCGTTTTCACGAAGGTCGGGCGGGGACCGCGCGCGGACGGAAGCTTCGGCGCGGGACGACGACGCGCCACGAGGGACGCGACGAGTGCGATGCCGCTGCTGCTGCAGCTCGCGGCGACTGACATCATTTCGGGTCAGGGGAAAGAAGCGTGCGCTGCGCGTCTCGAGAATGGGGGCTTCGAAGCCGAC
>Ga0181559_10005185_pt1 | contig 12513 bp, 9 predicted proteins | sample 011ome_21_FD_133752 | JGI IMG/M metagenome (GOLD analysis project Ga0181559, IMG submission 133752) | Coastal salt marsh microbial communities from the Groves Creek Marsh, Skidaway Island, Georgia - 011508AT metaG (megahit assembly) | ecosystem: Environmental > Aquatic > Marine > Intertidal zone...
TAAGGGGCTTTCTGGCGAGAAACTGGTGGAAACCAGACTATCGCCCGGTCAAACCATCACCGGAGACCGCATCTTCGCACTCGGGCGACCAGGGTTTTCGTTTAACATCGAGAACCCGGTCTGGATGCCGAAGACAAATTTTCTTGCTCTGGTGCGGGATGCACAACTGGCCGAACTGACAACTCGCTACGATGATGCCAGCGACACTCTGACCGTGCGACTGGACGGGAATGAAGTCATTGCGGCCGACCTTTCAAGTGCAGACGGACGGGCCCAGCTTGAAGCCTTCTTCGAACGGTTCATGGCCGACGAAATTTCTGGGGCGCCGACGCTATTGAAAGCCGACGGACACAGTTTTTCCGATCTCGACGACAAGGTGATTTCGCTGATCAATCTTGAGAGCGTCCGCGAACTGAACAAAAAGACAGGCGCTGACACCAACCCCCTGCGGTTTCGCGGCAACGTCTATTTTAATGGCGTGCCAGCATGGGACGAACTCGACTGGGTAGATCGGGAACTTACAATCGGGGAAATGCGCTTAAAGGTCATCAAGCGGACCCGGCGTTGCGCCGCGACAAACGTTAATCCCGACACAGCGATACGAGACATGAATATCCCGGCGACCCTGCAAAAAAAACTGGGGTCATGCCGATTTGGGAATTTATGCGCGCGTCATCAATGCCGGCACACTACGTCCCGGCGATGCCCTGAAACTCAGCAGTTAGGCAGGAGAAACTTCAGCCTCTTCACCAGACTCGCTCTCGGCGGCCGGTGCGGCATCGGTTTCTACGCTCTCTGAACGCGGCTTGCGCGCGCGACGCTTCCGAGGTGCTGGCTTGGCTTCGTTGCCATTCCCGGACTCAGCATCACGACGTTCGTCAGCATTCGAACCCCCATCATCAGATGAAGCGTTTTCCGAAGCAGGATTGTTGTTGTCACCAGACACATTCATCTCTGTTTCGGTTGAATTGCCGTCGAACGACTCGTCCTGCTGCCCGTCTGCGTTATTGCGCGTCTCGGGCTTGGGACCATTCGCGATCATCAAACGGTAATAATGCTCGGCATGCTGCAAGAAGTTCTCCGCACCTACGCGATCGCTACTCGACGCCGCATCGCGGGCGAGTTGCTGATATTTCTCGTAGATCTGCGAAGCATTCCCGCGCACACGTGCGCCTGGGCCGTTGCTGTCGAAGGTCTGATTTCGGGAGTTGCCGGACTTGCGTCCGCCGCGGCCCCGTGACCGCCTGTTGTTCGTATTATTTGGTCGCATTGCTTCCGTCTATCAGAGTTACTGATTACGGTGATCGCCCATCCGATCACTCAGATCCCATTTGGGACCATACGCTTTCTGAAGATTGCCGCCCGTGAGGGTCGACGGCTTCAAAATACGGATCCGGGAGTTCAGAGTTTTCGCAGAAAGCTTAAGGGATAGTGATCGCCACAAGCGGCGTGCGCTAAATCTGACTTGGGCACCCTAGGCGGGACGCTTTTGTTTTCCAAGCACTTTTTTCGTTGTTGTCATTCAATAGTTTCGTGCTGGAAGACCAGCACACGCGTGATGCCGGAAAGATCGTCACGAGATGAGCGCAACTGCAACCCGTTTGCCTTCGCCAGAATTGTGATCGCATCGGCCTGGCCTTCTCCGATCTCAAAAACCACAACACCGTTTTCAGCCATCAAACTGCTTACATTGGCAAGAATCGCGCGATAGGCATCCAACCCATCCGCGCCACCATCCAATGCAAGGTGAGGGTCATAATCGACCACATCACGGTCCAAGGTGACCAGCGCAGCGCTTTCAATATAGGGCGGGTTCGAGATCACCACGTCGAAGTCAGCATCGAGTTTCGTGTCCCAGCTGCCCAGCATCCAGTCGACTCGCGCATCGATATGGAGTCGCGCGCCGTTCCGGGATGCCACTTGCAGAGCCGCAGGTGACACATCGATCCCGACCCCGCTTGCCGCGCTGTACTCCGAAAGCAATGTCAGCAACAGGCAGCCACTTCCAGTTCCGAGGTCAAGAAACCGGTAGGTTTTTGTCCTATCCGGAAGATGTTCGAGAACGCCTTCGATCAGGGATTCACTGTCAGGGCGTGGCGTAAGAACATCACCGGTCACTTCAAATAAAAGCGACCAGAATTCGCGATTGCCAACAATCTGGGATATCGGCTCCCTCTCCTCACGGCGGGCAAGCAGATCATCGAACCGGGCGAGATCGCTCTGGGGAACAACAACATCTGAGTTCGCATAAAACCACGCATGTGGCTTCGCCAGGATGTATTCGAACAGAACCCGGGCATCCAGCGCTGCCGTTTCTATGCCGGCTTGCTCCAACCTTACACGAGCCGCAGCAAGCACCTCACGAACAGTCTGTCCTGCACGACCGGCAGGGTCAGCCATCAACGGACTCGTCCACAGACAGACGCGCGGCCTGGTCTTCTGTCACCAACGCATCGACCAATTCATCGAGCGCCTCGCCATCGAGAATTTTTTCCAGCTTGTGCATGGTCAGATTGATCCGATGATCGGTCACCCGACCCTGTGGAAAATTATAGGTGCGAATACGCTCGGACCGATCGCCCGATCCGACCTGGCTTTTGCGCGCCTCGGCCCTCTCAGCGTCAATCAATTGTCGCTCGTGTTCATACAGCCGGGCACGTAGCACGCGCATGGCCTTCGCGCGGTTTTTGTGCTGCGATTTCTCATCCTGCTGCGTGACAACAATACCCGTTGGAATATGGGTGATGCGGATCGCACTATCGGTCGTGTTCACGGACTGCCCACCCGGACCAGATGCGCGATAGGTGTCGACACGCAAATCCGCATCCTCGATATGAACATCGACCTCTTCGGCTTCCGGCAACACCGCAACGGTGGCAGCTGATGTGTGGATCCGCCCACTGCTCTCGGTATCGGGCACCCGCTGAACGCGATGCACCCCGGACTCGTATTTCAGGCGCGAGAACACATCGCTGCCCGAGATGCTGGAGACAATTTCCTTGAACCCTCCAATACCCGTGTCGCTGGAGGCCATCACTTCGACTTTCCAGCCGCGATTCTCTGCATAACGCTGGTACATGCGAAACAGGTCGGCCGCAAACAGGGCGGCCTCATCGCCGCCGGTTCCGGCTCGGATTTCGAGGATCGCGTTCTTTGTGTCCGCCTCATCCTTGGGCAACAGCATAAGTTTGAGATTCTGTTCGACAACCGGCTCCCGCGCACGCAGCTCATCGAGCTCCATCGCTGCGAGCTCTTTCATCTCATCATCGGACTCCCCGTCCTCAAGAATTTCATTGAGGCCGGAAATTTCCTCACGTACGCCTTGCAGTTCGCGAATGGTCTCCACCACGCCATTGAGTTCGGAATACTCCTTGGAGAGCTTCACGAACTCCTGCGGGTCACTGCCATCCGTGCTGGCGAGCATGTCGGAGAGTTGCTCATGCCGCGCAACAACCCGGTCGAGCTTGTCGTCAAGACTCATTCTTTTCACTCCCTTGTCCCGCGCCGTCGGACATGTCGTCCTCTCCGGATCGGTCATTGTCATCCATTGCGAATAGTCGACGTGCGGCTTCCGCAATCATGTTGTCGTCTTCGCTGTCCCGCGCTGCAGCCCGCAATGCTTCCGAGGGTTGGTGCAACAAGCGATTGATCAATCGGCGCGTTGCCTCTTCGGCATCCAAAGATCTGTCTTCAGCCAGAATGTCCTCACGCATTTTCTCAAAATAGCTGCGCATATCCGAGACCTCCGAGCCAACCACGCGCTCGGCCGCATCATTCATGAACGCATCGGCATGACGTTCCACAATTTCCCAGGCCTCCTGCGCAGCCGCATCGCGCGCGGCCCGGTTGGACCGGGCAATCATCTCAAGGTCATCAAGGTCATAGAGGAAGACATCTTCCAACGACGTGATTTCCCGCTCCGCATCTGCCGGCACTGCGACGTCGAGGATAAACACCGGCTTGCGACGACGCGCCCGAATGGCCTGCTGCATCATTTGCGCGGTGACAATTTCCCGGCCCGTCCCGGCCGCGCCAATTACCAGATCAGCACGCTCGAGGGCTGCGGGCAGTTCATCAAAAGTCGCAGCATGTGCATCATAGGCACGGGCCGCTGAAGCCGCACGGTCCGGCGTCGGGCCTGCCACAACCACATGTCGCAACCCGTACTGTCGGAAGTGGTCCAGCATCAACCCGCCCATTTCGCCGGGCCCTATCAAAAGGGCAGACACGTCATCAAGGTCACCAAATAGATTTCGGATCGACTGAAGCGCTGCATTTGCGAGTGATAGCGGCCCTTCGGCTATCGCTGTATTCGTTCGCGCATCTTTGGCTGCCGAAAAGGCCTTCTGGAACAGATTGTCGAGATCGGCCCCAAGAGCACCCGACGCACGCACACGGGCATGTACTTCCTTGAGTTGGCCAAGCACCTCAGCCTCTCCCACGATCGCACTTTCAAGGCTTGAGGCGACCGCAAAGGTATGGCGTACCGCATCATGGCCACGCATTTCATAGATGGCATCGGGCTCCAGCGTTTCACCGCCAAGCCGCATTTCGATCAATGCACGCGCGGTTTGAAATGCCTTCTTTGGATCAGGAGCACAGCCAAGAAATTCAACACGATCACAGGTTGAAACGACAACCGCCTGTTCCAGGCCACCATTGCGCAACGCGGCCAGCACCGCGGGTTCATCAGCCGGAGCGACAAAAATCCTGTCGCGCAAAGCTGTGCTGCATGTCTTGTGGCTGGCGCCTACGACAACGAAGTCGGCCGGCGCCATCCGTTGATCGGGATGGGGGGCCATATCGCTTCGTCGCTAACGGTAGGCTGCCAGATGGTCCTTGAGGTCCGCGATCGCAACATCGGACTGTTCACCCGTATCGAGATTTCGGACCGTGACCGTGCCACGTTCAAGCTCGTCATCACCTATCAGAACCGCAACTGCCGCGTTGATCCGATCGGCACGTTTCAAGCCGCGCTTGAGCCCGCCCTTGTAGACGAGCTCCACTGTCAGGCCTGCGTGGCGCAACACGCCTGAAAGCCGCAACGCTTCTCGCTCTCCAGCTTCGCCCAGGCCGACCAGAGTGATGGCACGCGTAACAGCCGGTGCAGCGTCTGTCATCATGGCCAGACGCTCCAGCCCGGCGCCCCAGCCCACACCGGGAGTCCTGGGGCCGCCCATGGTTTCAATCAGTCCGTCATAGCGCCCACCCGCCAGCACGGTGCCTTGCGCGCCGAGTGCCTCCGTCGTGAATTCGAATGCCGTGTGACTGTAATAATCGAGACCGCGAACAATATGCGGGTTGCGTTTAAAAGCGACGCCCACCGTCTCCAGACCATCCTGAACCGCGGCGAAAAATGCCGCAGCCTCTTCGGTCATATAGTCATCGAAACGCGGCGCATCAGCGAGCAAGGCCCTGTCCCCAGCATCCTTGGAGTCCAAAATTCGCAGAGGATTTCGAACCAGACGATCACGGCTTTCTTCCGAAAGCTTGTCTGAAACACCGGAGAAATACGCGACCAGCGCCTCGCGATACTGTTCCTTGCTTTGCGCATCTCCGAGCGTGTTGAGCTCAAGTGTCGTTTCGGAGAGAATCCCCAACGTGTCGAGAATATCAGCCGCCATCGCGATAACTTCCACATCCGCGGTGGGTTCTGCGACACCAATCAGCTCTACACCAAACTGATGGAACTGCCGCTGACGTCCCTTCTGAGGACGTTCATGACGAAACATCGGGCCATGATAAAAACATTTGAGAGGCAGCTCATTCTGCAATCCACCAGATATAAAGGCACGCGCCACCCCCGCCGTACCTTCCGGGCGCAGGGTCAGGCTGTTCCCGCCCTTGTCCTCAAAGGTATACATTTCCTTTGTGACAATGTCGGACGTATCACCCAGCGTGCGCTGAAACACCTCGGTAAACTCAAAGATCGGTGTCGCCATGGGGGCAAACCCATAACGTTCGGCAATTTCACGGGCGGCCCCGGCAATCGCCAAATGGGAACGCGCCTCATCACCGATAAGGTCGTGGGTACCGCGAACAGGTTGGAGCTTGGCCACAATCAGGCTTTCAGGTTTTGGTTATTCAGCCGCAGAGGAGAGGTCAGTGTCTTCGGAGTCCTTCAGGGCCTCAATCTCGGCCGCCTTCTCCTCGACCAGACCAACAAGATGATCAACAATCCCCTTGTCCTTCAGGCGATGGTGCGGCTGTCCCGCCAGATAGACCTGATGGGTACCACGTCCGCCGCCGGTAAAACCGATATCCGTCATGGTCGCTTCACCAGGCCCATTCACAACACAGCCAATGACGGACACCGTCATGGGCGTGGTGATATGCGCCAGACGTTCCTCAAGGACCTTGACGGTCTCGATCACATCGAATTGCTGACGCGCGCAGGACGGACAGGAAATCACGTTCACACCGCGGTGCCGAAGGCCAAGTGACTTCAGCATGTCAAAGCCGACCTTCACCTCTTCAACCGGATCCGCAGAAAGGGAGACCCGCAACGTGTCGCCAATGCCGGACCAAAGCAGCATGCCAAGCCCAATTGACGATTTTACGGTACCGCTGCGCAATCCACCCGCTTCGGTAATGCCGATATGCAGGGGGTAATCACAGGCTTCGGCCAGCCCCTGATAAGACGCGACAGCCAGAAACACATCTGATGCCTTCACGGAAATCTTGAACTCAAAGAAGTCCTCATCCTCAAGCATCCGAATGGAGTTAAGTGCACTTTCGATCAACGCATCCGGGCACGGCTCACCATACTTTTCGAGAAGTTCCTTCTCGAGGCTGCCACCATTCACGCCAATACGCATGGAGCAATTGTTGTCCTTGGCCGCTTTGACGACCTCCTGAACCCGCTCGCGCGAACCGATATTCCCGGGATTAAGGCGCAAACAGGCCGCCCCGGCCTCCGCGGCTTCGATCGCACGCTGATAATGGAAATGAATGTCCGCAACGATCGGGACCGTCACTTCGGGCACGATCTCGTGCAATGCCTTTGTGCTCTCCTCGTCGGGGCAGGAGACGCGCACAATATCGGCACCGGCAACCTCCAGCGCACGAATCTGCGCGATGGTCCCGGCAACGTCTGTTGTGCGGGTGTTGGTCATCGACTGAACGGTGATCGGTGCACCGCCGCCAACGGGGACATCGCCCACCATGATCTGACGGCTCTGACGGCGCTCAATATCGCGATAGGGTCGCACACTCATGGCCTGTTCGAAGTCCTTAAAATCAGTCGGAGAGGTTGCCTGTAACATGCGCGCGGCACCCTCAGATTTCAACCGGAACCAGCCGGTTCTGCAAGCATGACGCTACTGAATGACAGCAGTGCCCGATTTCAGCAATTCAGGGTCAAGCCGAACATCCCGGCGGATATCGCCGCGCCCGCCGATTGTGGGCACAGATGTCCCATCAACGAGAATATCCAGACCGCCCGCATTGTTGGTCTGAAGGCTCAAACCCGGACGATTTGGCACCAGATAGCGATCACCTGCGCGCAGCATCTGGGTCAACAATGCGTTTTGCTGGCTGTCCATCACCTGTACCCAGGTATCCGTTTCCCGCGCGCTCAGAATGATCCGGGCATCGCGATTAACGATCCCATAAGTACGCCCTTCGGATTCGGCGTCTGCTGCAGCGGGCACGCCGGGAATGGAGGTCGCAGAAGCCGTCTGAGAGCCCGCGGCAACTGCCGGAGGTGATGCACTTTCGGGCTCGGGCGGCAATGCCACGCCGACATTCAGGTCCGAATTGGGACCCAGAGGCTCGGCGGGAACGGCAATGGCGGGTTGAGCTGCTGGCGCAACCTCCGGGGCGGATTCAACAACCGTTTCTGGAACCGTTGGTGCAGCAGTTTCAGGTTCTGGTGTTGCAGCGACTTCACCGGCAGGTTCGGCAGTCGGCACTGCAACCTTCACCGCTTCCGCCGTTTCAACGACGGCAGGTGCTTCCACTGCGACCGCGGCAACAGGAGTATCTGTCGAACCGGTCAGAACTTCAGGCGGTGGCGGAACACGTGCAACATCAATTGTGTTCTGGCTCTGCCACCAGTACCAGCCGCCCAGTCCAGCCGCAGCAACGACAAGACAAAGCGCGACAACCACTCCGCCTGGGAAACGCCCTTCAGGTACAGGTGTCGGGAAATCGAGATCCTGCTGGGATTCGATTCCGCTCGCCTCTTCCTTGAAACGCGCCACAATAGTCGGCACATCCAGCCGCAGAAAAGTCGCATAGGAACGAATAAAGCCGACAGCGTAGGCCGCGCCCGGCAATTCATCGAACCGCCCGTCTTCAATAGCTTCGAGATAGACCCGGCGAATGCGCAGTATCTGAGCCACATCGGCGACACTCCGCCCTGTGTTCTCACGCGCCTCGCGCAGGAATGCGCCAACATGATCGACACCCTCAACCGAGTGGATCGCATTGGGCGCGCCATCCTGATTTAACACACGAATTGATCGCGGGTTCAAACGTACCATCGAGTTCCCAGTCCGCCAGCCACCCAAAAAGGCACCGTGCGAAAATCCAGTTCCTGTGCGACCTAAAGTTCTGGCCCGGCCAACGCAACTACGCGTTAAGTAACGAAAATAAAACGCAATTCACGTTTTCCTGCCGCGTTACTAACAAAACCGACTCGGCCCTGCAATCATTTAGACCTCCACCCCATGATCACGCGCAAAGCCCCGAAGGTGCCGACGTATGCTTGGCGCACTCGAATGCAGCAGACGCGCCTGATACCCGACAAGGTCGTTTAACGACAAAGACCGAACCATTGCCTTGACCGGTCCCACGCCGACTGCGGACATCGAAAGCCGCTCATAACCCAGCCCCAGCAAGGCCATCGCGGCAACAGGGTCGCCGGCCATTTCCCCGCAAACGGTCAGTTGTGTGCCCGAATCCCGGCAACTGTCGGCAATTTTCTTGAGAAAATTGAGGACCGCAGGCGCCAACACGTCATATCTCCCCTCGAGGCGCGGATTACCGCGATCTGAAGCAAACAGGAACTGCACTAGGTCATTGCTGCCCACCGACAGGAAATCGATCCGTGGCAGCAGATTCTCGAACTGCATGGCCAACGCAGGCACTTCCAGCATGACGCCGACACGAATGTGAGCGGGGACCGCCAGTCCAAGCCCCACGGCGCGTTCGAGCTCCATATCTAGGAGCCTTCGCGCCGCATCCAGCTCCGAGACCTGAGCGATCATGGGAAACATCACGGAGAGTTCTCGCTCGCGACACGCCGTGATCAATGCGCGAAGCTGGTGACGCATCATCGCTGGCCGGTCGAGGGCAATTCGCGTGGCGCGCCAGCCCATCGCGGGGTTTTCCTCAGCCCCGCCCTGCAAATAAGGAAGGGCCTTGTCCCCGCCGATATCCAATGTCCGAAACACAACAGGTTTGTCACCAACATCTTCAATGACACGAGCATAGAATGCTGCCTGGGTCGCCACATCGGGATAGCTTTCCCGCATCATGAATGGAATTTCGGTCCTGTAGAGACCAATACCTTCCGCGCCGGTTTCCTTGAGATGATTGGTGTCGGCCAACAAGCCGGCATTCAGCAGCAGGGTGATCTGCGTGCCGTCCTGTGTGACAGCGGGGGAATCACGAAGGCTGCGATAGGCCTCCAGACGCTCACCGCGGGCTGCCAAAGCCAATTCAAAATTGGCTGTTACCTCGTCGCCCGGCCGGAGATAGACGACACCATTCTCGGCATCGACGAGGACCTCATCCCCGGTTTCGATCCGAGACAGCAAGCCATTCAATCGGCCAATCAGAGGAATGCCCATCGCACGGGCAACGATCGTGGCATGGGCGTTGGCCGAGCCCTCCTCAAGGATAACGGCCCTCAAAACCCCCGGCTCATAGTTCAGCAATTCGGCCGGACCAAGTGAACGCGCGACAAGGATGGCGTTTTCCGGCAATTGCATTGCATCATCATCGTCATCCACGAGTTGCCGCAGAAGCCGATTGGTCAGTTCCTCAAAATCGAGCAGCCGCTCCCGCAGCAAGGCCGTGTTCGCCTGCGCCATGCGCATACGGGTATCTTCCTGCACGCGCTGAACAGCCGCTTCGGCGGAAAACCCCAGCCCGATCGCCTCATGGATACGGCGCATCCACCCACGATCGTCGGCGAACATGCGAAATGTCTCAAGCACATCACGGTGCTCACCGGCCGCAGAAATTTCGGGACGCTCGAGCGCTTCATCAAGCTGAATATGAAGCGCGTCCAGTGCGAGACGAACCCGCTCCTTCTCAAGCTCCGGATCATCACTGAGCATACGCTCAATGGCGACACGGCGACGGTGTACCAGCGCGACCCCCATGGTCAGCCCCGGGCTCAGCGGCACACCTTCAAGCCGCTGCGGCAACGCGGCTGTTTCCCCATCATTGCGCGCCGCGTCGAGATTCAGGATATCGCCGCCGACGACCATCTCCGCGAGCACCATGGCGGTGGTTTCGAGAATCTCGATTTCTTCTTCGCCATAATTGCGCTGGGTTTGATTTTGAATCACGAGCACACCCAGCACGCGCCCCCCACGCACGATCGGCACCCCCATCAGCGACGAGTAGCGCTCCTCTCCCGTTTCAGGGCGATAGGCAAACAAGGGATGCGCCTGCGCGTCAGCCAGCGCAACCGGCATCGCCTGCGCGGCCACAAACCCAACCAGTCCTTCGCCGACCATCAAGCGGGTGGCGTGAACGGCATCAGTACGCAGCCCTTCCGTTGCGAACAACTCCAGCACATCACCCGCACGCCGCACGTAGATCGAGCAGACTTCGGCCACGAGTTCCCGGGCAATGAGGGTGGCAATCAGGTCAAGGCGTTCCTGCGCGGTTCCCGGTCCAGCCATGATGTCACGAAGCTGACGCAGCAAACGGCGTGAACCAACCCAGGTGGGATTTGTGGGGCCTAACGAAGTCAAAAGAACCGGCCTGCCGCGTACCCCATCGAAGCGCGGCTTCGACCGGGCTCAGAATGGGCGAAGCAGATCATGAGTTCTCCTATCAGGCGGCGTCCAGGCCGTAAGCCGTGTGCAGGGCGCGCAGGGCGAGTTCGGTGAACTCTTCGGCAATCAGAACACTGATCTTGATCTCGGAGGTCGAGATCACCTGTATGTTGATCCCTCGCTCGGCAAGCGAAGAAAACATGCGTTGCGCAACACCAGCATGACTTCGCATGCCTACGCCCACCACCGACACCTTTACCACATCGGCATCGGAGACGAGGTCGGTAAAGCCCAGATCACCTTTACGCTCATTGAGGATTCCAATGGCGCGATCAAGATCACCGCGGGTGACCGTAAAGGTCATATCTGTGTTCTTGCCATCTTCAGACACATTCTGAACGATCATATCCACGTTCACATTCGCATCGGCGAGCGGTCCGAAGATCGCGGCGGCGACACCGGGCCGGTCTGCGACCCGCATCAAAGTGATTTTGGCTTCATCGCGGCTGTAAGTTACGCCGCTGACAATTTCATGTTCCACAATATCTTCCTCATCGACCACAAGCGTGCCCGGCAGTTCGCTGCCGTCCGCGTCATCAAATGATGAGAGCACCTGTACGGGCACTCCGTGGTTCATGGCTAGTTCGACCGAACGGGTCTGAAGAACCTTTGCGCCAAGGGATGCCATTTCCAGCATCTCCTCATACGTAACCTTATCGAGCTTACGCGCACGCGTCACGATCCGGGGGTCTGACGTGTAGACGCCATCCACATCGGTATAGATATCACATCGATCGGCACGAAGGGCTGCGGCCAGCGCCACGGCCGTTGTATCGGACCCACCGCGCCCGAGTGTCGTGATCCGGTTGTCCGGCCCGATACCCTGGAAGCCGGCGAGCACACAAACCTGCCCGTCGTTAAAACGGCGTTCCATTTCTTCGATCTCGATATTCTCAATGCGCGCACGCGCATGGGCATCCGAAGTTCGGATCGGCACCTGCCAACCCAGCCACGAACGCGCAGAAACACCCTGTTCCTGAAGACAGATCGCCAGCAGACCGGCGGTCACCTGTTCACCCGTCGACACCACGACATCGTACTCACGCGCGTCATGCATCGAGTGCGCCGCACGGGTCAGTTCGACAAGATCATTGGTCACGCCAGCCATCGCCGAGACGACAACAGCGATCTGATGCCCGGCTTCATGCTCACGCTTGATCCGCGCCGCAACGGCGCGAATTCGGTCCAGATCGGCGACGGAAGTGCCGCCAAATTTTGCAACGATGCGACTCATGGTCTCTTCCATTGCGCTGGTGGTGCTGAACGCTCATATAAGGCGCAAAGCGTCTCCAGCACATGATTCCGGCCCGAATTGGCCAGGTGGCAGTGCAATTTGAGGTATCCATACTCAGCCCGAACCCGCCTTGCAAGCGCCCGCAGGTTTAACGAATGAACACAACCGACCAAAATCGCCCCGGCAACTCCCGCGATCCCGCCGAACTGGAAAAATTTCAGCGGATGGCAACGGAATGGTGGGACCCGAACGGTAAGTTCA
>Ga0181559_10005187_pt1 | contig 12509 bp, 9 predicted proteins | sample 011ome_21_FD_133752 | JGI IMG/M metagenome (GOLD analysis project Ga0181559, IMG submission 133752) | Coastal salt marsh microbial communities from the Groves Creek Marsh, Skidaway Island, Georgia - 011508AT metaG (megahit assembly) | ecosystem: Environmental > Aquatic > Marine > Intertidal zone...
AAGCTCAGCTACACAAGATACATGAACGACATTGATGATGAGGCCAAAGCTCACCCAATGGAAAGATTTGGCAAAGAGGGGCGTCGTCTGGCCTCAGTGCTTAACAAGCGACTTGAAGGCCGCGACTATGTCTGCGGGGACCATATCACCATCGCCGACATCGCTATCTATCCATGGGTTCGCGGGTGGAAGTGGAGCAAAATCAACATGACAGACCAACCCAACGTGATGGCATGGATAGACAGGGTCCGAGCACGACCGGCCGTAGGCCGGGGGCTATCCTACGGTATCCCAGAAGAAGAAATCGATCAGTGGAGCGAGGAGCGTAAGGCCAGGTACGCAAAGAACGGCGCGACAATCGCATCCAACAAAAACCTCAGAACGGATACCTGAACCATGCTGGAGCAATACAGAATATTTGGCTCGGAACTCTCACCCTATTCCGTCAAGATTCGATCCTACTTTCGTTACAAAAAGATCCCACATGAATGGCTTGTGAGAAATGGAGAATCAGAAGAAGACTATAAAAAATTTGCCAAAATCCCGATTATTCCCCTGGTCGTCACTCCAGAGCAGGAAGGACTGCAGGACTCTACACCCATCATAGAGGCCATGGAGCAAAGGTTTCCTGAACCCACCATTCACCCGCAGGATGCGCTGTCTCAGTTCGTTTCCACGCTGATCGAAGAGTTCGGTGACGAATGGGGCAATAAATGGATGTTTCACCTTCGTTGGGCACGGGACGAAGACTGCATCAGTGCTGGCGGCAGAATCGCCGCTGCCAACGCGCCGGCCGCAGACGAGGAAACCCGCATCACCCTAAGGGAACAGATCATCAGTTTTATGAAGGGCCGGGTCGGTTTTGTCGGCTCCAATGAACAAACAGCGCCGCAGATCGAACAATCATTCGAGGAGGGTATCAGGCTACTGGACGCTCACCTGAAAGATCGCTCCTACCTATTTGGCGGAAAACCTGCTTTCGGGGATTTCGGACTCTGGGGCCAGGTCTATTGCACATGGACAGATCCAACAGGCGCTGCCTTGATTGAAGGCAGGGCTCCGCACCTGCTCGATTGGATACACCGTATGCTCTGGCCGACGGACAATGGAGGCTATGAATCCTGGGAAACGCTAGCTCCGACACTCGTACCGTTCCTGACCGATCAGGTCGGGGGATTATTTGCCCCCTGGACTGTGGCTAATGCCGCTGCCATGATCGCCGGTGAGAAGGAGTTTTCGGTCAATCTCAAGGGTCAAAGCTTTACTCAGGTGCCTCAGAAGTACCATGTTAAGTCTCTGGAAGTCTTGCGCCAGAAATACGCTTCGGTTGCAGATGATGCAGAACTCTCAAAAGTTATGGCGGCAACCGGATGCCTCACAGCACTACAAGCTTGAACTTTCAATCAACGATGTTAGAGGGATCAGATCATGACCAATGACGTTTCCAAATCGAATGCGCTTTATGAACGTGCCAAGGCGGTTGTTCCAGGCGGTATTCACGGCCACTACGGTTACTACGTCCGCGACTCCGGCCCGAAATTTTTTGACAGAAGCAAGGGTTCTCACTTCTGGGATGTCGACGGCAATGAATATATCGACTACATGTGTGCCTACGGACCAATGATCCTTGGCTACAACCATCCCAAGGTCGATGAGGCAGCACTCGCGCAGTTAAAGGCCGGCAACACCGTCAGTCTTGCGTCACCTGTCATGGTCGATCTGGCCGAAAACCTTGTCGATATGGTGACCGCTGTGGATTGGGCTTTGTTCAGCAAGAACGGCGGTGATGCTACGGCATTGTCGGCATTGGTGGCACGCGCCGCAACCGGCCGGAAGAAAATCGTCAAAATCAAAGACGGTTATCACGGCGTCGCAGCATGGATGCAGGCCGAAGGTAATCCGGGTACAACACCAACTGACTCCTCGGAAGTCATTGAGATTCCCTGGAACGATGTGGACGCCTTACAACAGGTGATCGATCAGTATCCAGCAGACATCGCTGGCTTTATTTCTTCTCCGTATGATCATACGGTTTTCAGTGACAACACTTTGCCAGCGGAAGGCTATTGGCAACAGATCGAGACGATCTGTCGAAAAAACGATATCGTCATCATCGTCGATGAGGTCAGAACAGGCTTTCGAATCCACCTCAACGGGGCCAACGTTGCCTATGGGTTTACGCCTGATCTAATCTGTTTCGGCAAGGCCATCGGCAATGGCTATCCATTGGCAGTACTTACCGGCTCAGACTCGCTAAAGCAGGCCGCCCAGGAGGTTTATTTCACCGGTACACAGTTCTTCAACGCAGCACCGATGGCCGCCGCGCAAGCAACCCTGCGCGAACTGCGGGATATTGACGGCGCCAACGTGATGATCGACTACGGTAACCGGTTAAAACAGGGGCTCGTTGATATCGCTGCTTCCCACGGATACGATCTGAACATTTCCGGCGTCCCGGCAATGCCCTACTTTCGCCTCACCAATGTCAGACGCAAAACCCATGGTGCCTGGATTGATGAGTGCGTCAAACGAGGTTCCTACATGCTGGCAAATCACAATAACTTCATTTCGACGGCCCACAGTGATACTGACCTGAAACGAACATTCGAGATCGTCGACGAAGCATTCTCGGCAATGGGCCCAGCATCAGCACAGCCAGAGAATTTGGCATCAGCATGATTGCAGCCTATTGCTGGCCTCAAAGCGGCAGGCCCGGCGAAAGTATTGCCCTCTACTGCCATACGGAAGCGGACAGTTTTCAGATCGCTGTGACCCGGCAAGGCGCCAAAGACCGGCCTGTCTTCATGGAAGCAGGCATCCCGGGAAAGCAACAGCCCATCTCTGATACCATCGCCGAGCATGGATGTGACTGGGACCAGTGCTGTGAAATAGCAATAGATCCAAATTGGTCTGCTGGCTTCTACCTGCTACGCCTGCAGGACAGCGATGGCAATGAAGCAGACGCATTTTTTGTTGTCCGGGAAGAACAACCAGCAGACGCCATGCTGGTGCTCTCCACTTCAACCTGGAACGCGTACAACACCTGGGGTGGATTGAGTTATTACACCGGCGGCTATGTTGTTTCACCGATGCGACCGTTGCAGCCCGGTTTTCTGACCAAAGAAAATCCCTACATCAATCGCATTGCTCGCTTCAAGGAGTGGCTACCTGAAGACAGGCGAGCGTACTTCGGTGCAGGTTATGACCCCTGGACCATGGCCGCAGGCTGGTCTAACTGGGAACTGTTATTCGTCCAATGGGCAGAGCAGCGGGGTTACAAGCTGAACTACGCCGTCAGCCAGGACCTGGATCAGTACACTAATCTGCTTGATGGCCACCCGGCGTATATATCCATTGGTCATGACGAGTACTGGTCAGCCGGTATGCGCAACACCGTAGAAAATTATATTGACGCCGGCGGCAACGCCGCATTCTTTTCCGGAAATACCTCATTCTGGCAAGCCAGGTTCAGTGATGACTATCGCCAGATGACCAGTTACAAGTGTCAGATCAAAGAGGACCCGGTCTACAACTCCGAATATGCGCCCACTCTGTCAACCATGTGGTCAGACCCGCTAGTCGGTCGTCCGGAAAGCCAGATGACCGGTGTTTCTTTCACCCGAGGCGGTTACGCACACATGCCCAATGCGCCGGATGGCACCGGGGGTTACACCATCTGCCAACCAGACCACTGGGCATTTGCCGGTGCCGACCTGAAAGCAGGCGATACGCTCGGCGCAGATGACGTGGTTGTCGGCTACGAATGCGACGGCTGCTCGCTAAATTTGAAGGACGGCAAGATTGTCCCGACCTATGAAGATGACACGCCAAAGGGTTTCGAGATTCTGGCAACCGCACCGACTCACCTTTGGGAAACTGAAGAAGCCCCGGGCAACCTGGCAGACAATTACATCGGAGAGTTGAACTGGGTGGCCGAACGGATTGGCGGCGCTGACACCCCCGAAAACCGGGAAAAGTTCACCGCCGGACACGCAGTGATGGGTACATTTAAGCGGGGCAACGGTCAGGTGTTCACTTCCGGTTGTACTGACTGGGCCTATGGGCTGAGAGACAGCCAAGTCTCAAAGGTCACCAACAATGTACTAACCCGCTTCATCAAAGGCGAGGTAACGTAACCCATGTCTGCCTCGCCGAAACAGCCTGGACGCCTCGGAGACGCCAACCTCACGCTGCGCGATGACCCTCGCGCAGACCCGCGAATGATCTCTGCCATGGAGCAACTGGGTCTGCTCCAAGCGGCGCCGTCACCGATCAGTAGCGAGTCGAGCATCGAAGAAATCCGGGCGTTCTGCGATATGGCCGAAGAAGGCTACGAAATGCTAAACGACACGGTCACTAGCAGCTGGCCTGAGGCAGCCGGTGTTGTTCGGGAAACCAAAATCATCAAAGGCGTCGATGACAACGACATCGCGCTCTATATACATCACCCGCGTCAAAGCGATAAGAAACTGCCGGGAATACTGCACTTTCATGGTGGTGGTATGGTGCTGATGTCGGCTGCAGGATCAATTTACGATCGATGGCGGGCTGATCTTGCGGCCACCGGTATGGTCGTCATTGGGGTAGAATTTCGAAACGGCGGGGGAAAACTGGGACCACATCCATTCCCGGCTGGTCTGAATGACTGCGCTTCGGCGCTCGCCTGGATGAACAACAACAAATCCAGCCTGGGCATCTCAGGTATCGTGATCTCAGGTGAATCCGGCGGTGGCAATTTATCGCTGGCGACCTGCCTGAAAGCAAAACAGGACAATCAGCTGTCCGCCATCGACGGCGTTTATGCGCAGTGCCCGAACGTCTCAAATCGCTACCTGGACAAAGACCCTGGCCTGCCCTCTCTTTTTGAAAACGACGAACTTGGTCTCAGCTGCGCAATGATGGCGGCACTCTTCAAACTCTATGACCCAATGGGTGAAAATGCGCGCAATCCGCTCGCCTGGCCGCTGCATGCCAGCCACCAGGACCTCCAGGGACTGCCGCCGCACTTCATTTCCGTCTGCGAACTTGACCCACTGCGCGATGAAGGTATTGCCTATACCCGAGCGCTGATCGACGCGGGCGTGTCAGCCAGCTGTCGCACGATCAACGGCGTGACCCATGCCGGGGATATGTCCTATCGAGACGCGATGCCTGAAGTTTATGAAGCATCCATAAGAGACATTAAGGGCTTCGCAGCGTCAGTCTGCGCAACGTCTGGTTAAAAGTCAGGTCAGAGCGCAACGGGTGACGCGTTGCCTGATGAGAAAGGGACAACCCAGTAGATGGCGTGATGCAACAAACGGCGGAGCCTGATGCCAAGCATGTCATAAAGGACCAAGGCTTCATCGTTCTTGGCCAGTTCAGGCGAAAAGAAAACGCGAGCGGCCAGGTGTTTAACGTGAGTCCATTTGATATCCAGCGCATCGGAAAGCGAGAAGAGGTCATTGCGTTCAAAGGGTTGCCCTTTGGTCACGAGCAGAACGATGAGTTTGTTCTCGTCCTAGTTCTGTATTTAGGTCATCGTTGAATCTTTTCCGGCAATAGCTCAAGTGCTTGCGCGCCGAAGTTTCAGCCAGATTTTCACTACGACCCATTCAAGTCATTCTCAGATCACTACATTCGGTTAGATTCGATTGATTTATATCTTTTCGCCCAGCGCCCTGGCTCGTTCAAGGCGGCTGGATTCATCACCCGGCAAATATCTCCAGGCCAGGGTCAGAAAGATCAGCGTGAGTGCAAACACCCCCAACGAAGTCGCCATCGCCATTTGTAGCGACTCCGCCGAACTCATGCCCTGGCCGGCGAACATATCCGACAGCTGCCCCATAAAGTAGGGACCCAGCGCCAGGCCAATCATCGTGTTGATTAGAATGTAATAGGCGCCTGCCACAGCGCGCATTCGTGGCAATACAAGATCTGCCGCCGTCGACGGAGGAATTCCGGGCCAGGCCGCACTGAACAGATGCTGGCAGAAAAACAGAATGAATGCCGTCTGCAAACTGTCTGTATAAATCATCCAAACAACCAGCGGTACCGTGCCAAAGACCGCCAGATAGCCAACAACAAGCCTGCCTGCCGGATGTTTCGTCTTCGCCCAATCGGCGAATATCCCGCCAAGGGTAATGCCGAGCAGACCTCCAGCCGCACCACCAATGCCGAGGTACATCCCCACCTCCGCCGGGTTCGTGTCGTGCATCCGAAGCATCAGCGCCGGCGTCCAGAAGCCTATCCCATAGGTGACGAACGAAATCGTCGGGAACGCAATCATGGTGTACCGCATTGCCCTGGAACCAAAAATCATGTGAAAGGTCACCGGGTCACGGGATTTCAACGACTGCGCCCAGCAGAATGACAGGTAAACCCCAACCCCTAAAGCTGCCCACTGAGGTATATTGTCAGTCATCCACGCCAATAAGGTAGCGACAACCACAACGATAGCCGCCACAATCAGGTTGAGTTGCAGGGAAGCACCCTGGCGCTTCAGGCCTACCAGGTTGAACACCGGCATCATCGATGCCAGTTCAGTGCCCAGCAGGGAAAAAGGCGCAGGATGCTCTACGGCAACCAGACCTTCGCTGATGCCTCGCTTTGGTTCCTTGAGGGTTCGAACCCAAAGCGCCATGAGAAGACCTGGCAGCCCGACAGCAAGAAACGCAGCCTGCCATCCCGCCAGGTTTAGAGGCGCGGCGGTTCGATCCGGAAAAAGCGTCGACCAGGACTCGAGCAGAAAACCACCAAGGAACAATCCGATGCCTCCTCCGATATAGGCACCACTCGAATAAATGGCGAGTACAGTCGCCCGCACCCGCGGCGAGTAATAATCGGAGAGCATTGAATAAGCCGCAGGCGATGCACTCGCCTCTCCAATACCCACACCTATTCGCAACGTCGCCAGCATCGAAAAAGATCCCGCAAAACCAGACAAAGCGGTCATCAGACTCCAGAAAAAGAGCCCCGCGGAAATCAGGCTACGGCGTACCCAGACATCAGCAAATCTGGCGAGAGGGATGCCGAATACAGCATAAAACAAGGCAAAAACGGTGCCATAGAGAAATCCCATCTGAGCATCGCCGATACCGAGATCAGCCTGTATATCCTGGGACAGAATCGCCAGGATATTCCGATCAATAAAGTTGAAAACGAAGACTATGACCAGCACAAACAGGACGTAGTGTGCGTACAGCCCACTTTCGCGACGGCGATCCAAGTTAGCGGCCTGCGCGGCCTTCACCTGAGCGCTGATCTACATCTTGTATCGAAGTTGAACGCCCCAGGTTCGAGGTGCACCGTATGCGGTGGTGGTGCCACCCACCAGGCCTGAATTCAAGACCATGACATGGTACTCGTCGTCGGTCGCATTGTTGACGAACGCAGAGACCGACACACTCTCGTAAGCAGCAGGCTGGAAGAATACCCTGTAATTGATCATTGTCCTGCTTGGCTCAAGGCCAATGTCCGTATTCCATAGCGAATGGTGCTGCTCATCCATGTAGGCAAACTCACCCCTCAGGGTCAGCAATCCTGCCTCAAGTGGAATATCAAAATCGGCTGTCAGATTCGCTTGAAGTTCAGGTGATCGCAGAAGATTGTTACCGTCGAGATCGACAAATCCATTTTCCGGCGCCATCGGGTCTTGGGCAGCAAAGTCCTTGAATTCAGTGTTCAGGTACGAGACAGAGCCGGATAGGCGAAATCTTTCAGTCGCCAGCCAGTCAATTTCAACTTCAACCCCCTGAATATCCGCACCCGGTGCATTAAGCGTCTCCGTGCCGAGCGGCGTGAACAGCCGGGCCTGATAGTCTTCGTAGTCATAAACAAAGGCGGCAATATTTACCCTCAGATACTCCGAGAGGTCCATCTTCGCACCAACTTCATAGGAAGTCAGATTCTCCGGATCGAAGGGGTCAAAGCATGATCCATAATCGAAGCCACCAGACCGATAGCCTGTTGAAACCGACGCATAAAGAAACGTGCGATCCGAGAGGCGATAGTCAATGCTAATTTTTCCCGTCGTTTCGTTCCAGTCCTCATTGCTTTCCTGACGAACACAGGTGTCACCGGTAAAGAGATTATCTGTACTGGTTTGAACAAAGGTTTTCTCATCCTTGGTATACCTGACACCGAGCGTCGCTCTGAGCTGATCTGAAATACTATAAGTACCCTGAGCGTAAACAGCCTTCGACTCAGTTTCCTCAAAAATACCGTCATCTAGGAACAGCAGATCAGGGTCGTTTCTTCCGCTGTTCGGAACAATTCTTTCCGCTAACCCCTCGAGCGTGGGGAGAGGCCCGGGAAGACCAAAAGCAGCCCCATAAAAGCCCTTAAAAATGGGGGTTAGAGCAGGAAAGTTAAATTCACCTAGGTAATTTGACTCACTTTTGTAGTAGTAACCGCCAACAATCCAATCGAGACTACCCGTTGTGCCTAGTAGGGTTAACTCTTGAGAAAACTCGTCCATGTCCTCGAGACGATAACTATCAAGGAACGGGACGCTGGTTCCGTCGATATCTCTGAAAGCTTCCAGATCCTGATTGGAATCGGCCGTTATTGATCTCAATGAGATCGAGTCATTGATCTGGTAGTTGATCTCCAGAGAGACGCCTGAAACTTCAACCTCCTGGTCATTCGGTGTTTCTCCTGTTGACTTCCAAGGTGATTGTGTAGGCGTTACCAAACCGCCAAACGTGTCACAGCAGGGCCCGCTAACTGCAGTCGTGAAAAGATACACCGGGCCAGTCTGTTCCATATCAAACAGATCTCCCCTTAAAATTACTTCCAGGTCTTCTGTCGGCGTCCAGACCGCAGCCGCCTTGAATATAGAATACTCCTCTCCGTCCTCGTCACGATTGAGATTGACGTTATCAATGTAACCTTCTCGCTCATCCCTGGCTCCGGCCAATCGGATCTTGAGATTGTCTGATACCGGAATGTCGCCCGAAAGTTCGACCCTGATGCGATCGTAATCCCCAGCCATCAAACCAGCTTCAAAAGAAGCCTCGTCACCCGGTAGTCGCGAATAAATATTAACGCTGCCGCCGGTCGAGTTCCGGCCATTCAACGTACCCTGCGGACCTCTGACAATCTCAATACTCTCCAGATCAAACATGGCGATAGTAGATGCCATTGCCCCACCTTTATAGATACCATCTGCATGCAGAGCGACGCCCGGCTCGGCCATAATGGTCGTAAACTCGACACCAACTCCCCGCATGGTGATAAACCCGGTCGGTCCCGTTTGATTAAAGGTTACGCCTGGCGCCAAATACTGCACGTCATGCATGGTCCTGATCCCGCGTTTTTCAATTTCTTCTTCACTAATCGCGTAAATCGAGAGCGGCGAAGTTTGCAAAGTTGCTTCCTTCTTTTCCGCTCTTACGACAATTTCCTCAATGACTCTTTGTGACGCATCGGATTCTGCATACGTTGGAACAACTATGGCCAAGAGACCCAGAACCGCAGTCAGCCTGGGCCCGCAGACCGCAATAGCGTGAAATGCCTCACCGACTACATTTCTATCAGACATAACTTCTCCCCACCGACATATTCCCATTTGTGCCCCGATGTTCATCTACTTTAGACATGCTGTCCAATGCATATTTTGTCGGTTGACATACAGTTTGCGCATACCAATACAAGAAGAGAAAAGATTCACCCAGACCGGGTTACTTCTTCGCAACACTTGCCGCAGCCTGCACAGGCAACGCGCAGCTGAGTTCTGGGGATACTCGCCAGGAGACTTTGCGACGCTGTGCTGGAGGCGTGGCGGGCGCCTAACGCCCCCTTTGCTCGGTGCCCATTCCAGAGGTGATGAAGACTGCGGTAGCCGCTTCTTGGATGTCTGCGGTGTGCCATACACCTCTTGGATTTACGGCGTATTCGCCGGCGGTAAGCTCTGTTCGCTGTATACTTCCATCGGGAAAGTCTTGAATAAGCGTCATAGCGCCATGCGTGCAAAGCACCAGCTCTTCGCCATTTGGATGCATCTCCCAGGTTGTCCATGACTCGCTGAACGAGTGACTGCTCACCAGGCGCCCCTCAGCGCCATCTTTGCTGTTTCGCTCAGTGTAGCTTTCGTACCAATCCAGGGTGCCCGTCATGGCTGGCTCAACAAATAGCGTAGCGCCTAGACCCAGATGGGCCGGATTTTCGGTCAGCTTATATTTAGACATCCGTTCTCATCCTCTCATCCTCTTAGCCTCTTAGCCTCTTAGCCTCTTAGCCTCTTAGCCTCTTAGCCTCTTAGCTTTACTAGATTCCCGTTATGCCTCACCGACTGTTTGGTGTCCAATACTTCAACAGCATTTGCAATTTTATATAAGACGCTTCCGCCGGTGTAAGCGCCATTGGTCATGGTTCCTAACCATAGGAAAGATTAATGCTGTTTTATAAGGGGATATCAAAGTATCACTGTTTTTCCATCTTTGTTGAAAATGAGCTGATCGCTTGACTGATTAGTCTACCGCCAATCGCAAACTACTTCTGTCCGGTATGACAGTCTGTCAGACTAATGTCATCGTTGACGCTGACAATAGGGTCATCATCTTTGCAGCAGGAGCTAGGGGTATTTGGTATGAGTGTCGCCATCGGTATCAATGGTTTTGGTCGCATCGGCAGGTTGTTCTTGCGGGCGGCGTGGAACAATCCCGCGTTTAGATTTGTTCACTTCAACGATGTAGGCGGCGACGCCAAAACCTCAGCGCATTTGCTGCAGTTTGATTCGGTACACGGCACCTGGCCGCACCAATGCTCTGGAGACGAGCACGCCATCGACGTTGCAGATCAACAGATTAGCTACTCTAGCCATGAGGCCATTGCTGACGTAGATTGGTCCGGCTGTGACCTCGTGATTGAAGCCACGGGTCGACATCATAAGCAGCCTGAAACGCTCACTGAGTATCGTGAACAAGGTGTCAAGAAAGTCCTGGTGGCGGCACCCACTGACGGTGTGCTCAACATCGTCTACGGCGTAAATCACGCCGATTACGACCCAGGTGAACATCACATACTCAGCGCGGCGTCATGTACCACAAACTGCCTTGCCCCGGTGGTGAAAGTCATGCACGAACATATCGGAATTCGCCACGGGTCCATGACCACCATCCACGACCTCACCAATACCCAAACCCTGGTTGATAAGGCCCACAAAGATCTGCGCCGAGCCAGGGCCGCGGGTTCTTCATTGATTCCCACATCTACCGGTTCTGCCCGAGCGATCACCCAAATATTTCCTCAATTAGCGGGCAAGCTGAACGGCCATGCGGTGCGGGTGCCGCTGTTGAACGCTTCGTTGACTGACTTTGTTTTTGAAACCGAACGTGAAGTCAGTGCAGAGGAAGTGAACCAACTGTTTTCCGCCGCCGCTAAAGGTGAACTTAAGGGAATATTGGGTTACGAAGAACGCCCACTAGTGTCTGTCGATTATGTGAATGATCCTCGCTCCAGCATTGTGGATGCGCTATCCACCATGGTGGTGAATGGCACCCACGTCAAAGTCTATGCCTGGTACGACAACGAGTGGGGCTTTGTCTGCCGCATGGCCGATATCGCGCAGATGCTGGCGGATAATCTGTAGACCACATGGAAGCCGGTCTGCGCAACTACCTCATCGTTACCGGAGGGTATTGGGCATTTACCATTACCGACGGCGCGATTCGTATGCTGGTGGTGTTGTATTTCCATTTGTTGGGCTACGCCCCCTTCGAAGTCGCGATGTTATTTCTGTTCTACGAATTTTTTGGTGTTGTCACCAACCTGGTCGGGGGCTGGTTAGGCGCCCGGGTGGGATTAAACAAGATCATGCACATTGGCATGGCACTGCAGGTCGTGGCTTTGCTGATGCTCACAGTGCCGCAGGCTTGGCTCTCAGTGGTGTACGTAATGGTTGCCCAAGCGCTTTCCGGCATTGCTAAAGACTTGAACAAAATGTCCGCCAAAGCGAGCGTGAAGGTGGTGGCGGAACAAAGCCAAGGCGCTTCGTTGTTTAAGTGGGTGGCGGTGCTCACCGGATCGAAGAATGCTTTAAAGGGATTCGGCTATTTCATCGGAGCGGCGTTGTTGAGTTGGCTGGAGTTTCGCGGCGCGTTGGTGGTGTTGGCCACGGTGCTGGCGCTGGTGCTGGCGGCCACTATGATCAGTCTGCCGGCGGGCGTGGGCAAAATGAGCGCCAAACCTAAATTTACCCAGGTCTTTTCAACCTCACCCGCGGTCAACTTTCTGGCTGCAGCGCGTTTGTTTCTGTTTGCGTCCCGCGACGTGTGGTTTGTTGTCGGCTTGCCGGTTTATCTCTACGAGGTGTTGGGCTGGTCTTTCAACGAGGTGGGAGGATATCTAGCCCTGTGGATCATCGGCTATGGTGCCGTGCAAGCGAGTGCACCACGGTTGCTCGGGCGTAAGCGCCCGCCGTCCGGTGCAACGGCGTTGATGTCTGTTGTGGGTCTAATCGTGGTACCGGCGGGGATTGCGTCGGCACTGCAGCTCGGTTTGGATCCCAGCTCAGTAGTGGTGATTGG
>Ga0181559_10005188_pt1 | contig 12509 bp, 9 predicted proteins | sample 011ome_21_FD_133752 | JGI IMG/M metagenome (GOLD analysis project Ga0181559, IMG submission 133752) | Coastal salt marsh microbial communities from the Groves Creek Marsh, Skidaway Island, Georgia - 011508AT metaG (megahit assembly) | ecosystem: Environmental > Aquatic > Marine > Intertidal zone...
CCCGCTCGTTGCCGTTGCGAATCTCGGCCCAGTCGGCATCCTTAATCGTGATGGCATCCTTGGTCGTGACGAAGGCTTGTCCACAAGCGATGGACAAAGTGCACAGATGGATCGTGAAAAGAATTAGACAATTTTGAAACCACTTCGTTAGCTGGGTATTCCAAAAAGGCAACATTGAAGAGGACAAGGCGATCGCTCCTTTGAATTCACGAATGAGTCATTCCTCGAATCTTACCGCATTTCCGAACCTCTGTATCGTTTGTTTTTGACGCTGTTGCTGCTCATCAATTCGTCTTTTCAATCAGAAGGTTTTTCATGGATCGCATCTCGACGTTGATGTTATCGGTATCGGCATTGGGTTACGATGCTGCTTGCAAGACACCGAAACGCAACGAATGAAACATACGCAAAAATGATTTTTGCGGTGAAATACCTGTTTGATCAGTTGGTAAAGACATAGATAACGATGGTGAAAGAACGGACATCATGATTAAGAAACCCAAGATTTTCCTGACTCGCGAACTACCTCCTGAATCAATGCGGATCCTCAGTGAGGCATCGGAGTTAACCTTTAACCAAGAAGATCGCGTCTTAAGTAAACAAGAAATCATTCGTGGCGTTCGTGACGCGGACGGCTTGCTTTGCCTGCTGACCGACAGCATTGATGAAGAGATCCTCGAAGCCGCACCCAACTTAAAAGTGGTTGCGAATTTTGCGGTGGGATTTAACAACATCGATGTCGCAGCGGCGACCCGACGCCGAATCCCCGTCACCAATACCCCCGGCGTTCTGACGGATAGCACTGCAGACATGGCTTGGGCGCTGTTAATGGATGCTGCCCGCCGACTCTCGGAGGGTGATCGACTGGTAAGAACACGGCAATGGACGGGGTGGGGACCACTTCAGTTGCTAGGTGCAGACATTACAGGAGCAACGCTCGGAATCATTGGCTTGGGGCGCATCGGGCAAGCTCTCGCCAGACGTGCGAGAGGATTCGAGATGCGGGTTTGCTATTGGAACCGCACGCGGTTGAGTGAGCAGGAGGAGAGAGAACTTGGCGTCCAATATTGTTCGATGGACACCTTGCTCGGTGAAAGTGATTTTCTATCGCTACACGTGGCATTGAACGATGAAACTCATCACCTCATCGGTGCAAGCGAGCTAGGGCGAATGAAGCCCAACGCGATTCTCATCAATACAGCACGTGGTCCGATCCTAGACGAAGCGGCGCTCGTTGAGGCACTGAAAACCGGCGTGATTGCAGCCGCCGGATTGGATGTCTACGAGAGGGAGCCGATTTTAGAGCGTGAGCTTTATGACTTAGAAAACGTTGTGCTTGCTCCGCACCTCGGTAGCGCGACAATAGGCACTCGCACCAAGATGGGTAACATGGCGGTAGAAAATTGCCTTTTAGCGTGTCAAGGACAGCGACCGATCAATTTGGTCAACGGTGAAGTGTATGAATGAAACCATTGCAGCCATTCTGGCGATACTCCCCATCCTGGTTACTGCCATTTTCCTTGTAGGTTTTCGCTGGCCCGCATCGAAAGCAATGCCACTGTCTTATCTCACCGTGGTGCTAGTCGCTTGGCTTTATTGGCAAGTGGACACGCTGCAGATCGCCGCTGCGTCAATCAAGGGTTTGGTGGAGACGTTATCCCTGCTCTACATCATCTTTGGAGCAATCTTACTGCTCAATACGATGATCGAGAGTGGTGGTCTTTCGATGATCCGAACAGGATTCATCGAGATCACGCCCGATCGTCGGATACAAGCAATCATCGTCGCTTGGCTCTTTGGCTCGTTTATCGAGGGATCGGCAGGTTTTGGAACACCTGCTGCCGTCTGCGTTCCGTTGCTGGTTGGCCTGGGTTTTCCAGCCAAGGCGGCGGTAGTCTGCGGCATGCTCATCCAGTGTACCCCCGTTAGTTTTGGTGCCGTAGGCACGCCCATTCTTGTTGGAGTCAAAGGAGGCTTGAGCGGAACCGAGTCGGTCGTTGAGTACGCTCAGCAGATGGGTTTATCGAATTGGGAACAGTTACTTCCAGTGATCGGCCACCGGGTTGCGATTCTGCATGCGACGATTGGGACGTTTGTACCCCTGATCATGGTCGCGATTCTCACAAGATTCTTTGGGGAAAACCGATCATGGCGGGATGGACTGCGAGTGTGGAAGTTTGCCATCTTCGCTGCACTTGCCATGACGATCCCCTACGTTGTGATTTCTCACCCGAGTGTTCTAGGCCCCGAGTTCCCCTCGTTACTCGGCGCATTGACGGGGCTTGCGATTGTCGTCCCCGCCGCAAAGCGTGGTTTCTTGATCCCCAAAGAAAAGCCTTGGGACTTCCCGGATGCTTCGCTTTGGGAAGCAAATTGGATCGGTCAGCAAGCGATCAAACTTGATGCGCCACCATCGGGCATGACGCTTCGTCAAGCATGGTTTCCCTACTTGCTCATCGCTTTTTTATTAGTACTCACCCGCCTGCCTTATTTCTCCCTCGGAGATTTCCTCAAGAGTTGGCAAGTGCCGTCAGACAACTCGTTACTTGCCAATCTTTTTGGCACCTCGGTGACCGTGAAACCGATACAATTCCTTTACCTACCGGGAACCGTTTTTATCGTAGCAAGTCTCGTCGCCATTCGATTACACCGAATGCGTTTTGATGCGGTTCAACGATCCTTCCGCAACGCAGTCGGGATGGTGCGAAATGCGTCAGTGGCACTCTTGTTTTCCGTACCGATGGTCCAAGTATTTATCTACTCGGGCGATGGAAAACTTGGTTTAGATGCGATGCCAAACTTGCTGGCCAACGTCGTAGCGGGTACTGCGGGTAACGCGTGGCCTGCCTTTTCTTCATTCATGGGTGGTGTGGGAGCGTTTATCGCTGGCTCGAATACCATTAGCAATATGATGTTTTCGCAGTTCCAGTTTTCTGTTGCCCAGCACATTGGGGCAAACCCGCTCTGGGTGGTTGCCTTGCAGGCGGTTGGTGGAGCGGCGGGGAATGTTATCTGCGTCCACAACGTGGTTTCAGCCTGCGCCGTGGTCGGGTTTATCGGACGTGAGGGAGAAGTCATTCGCATGACGTCGATGATGTTTATTTACTACATCTTGATGGCCGCAATCCTGGGCGTTTGCATTGTCGGAGTTTCCTGAATCGCTTTCGTTTGGGTCGCATTTCCAAGGCTGATCAGATGGGAGATGCACATTGCCAGAAACTTGGGTGTTAATCAAAGATTGTCTCTCGCGACTCCTTGTTGACCCAACCCTTGTTTTTACTGGTGTTGACTGACCCGTGGTCGTCACGAAGTAAACTTGGTTCAACGCGGTATTCAACGCGGTGGTGTTCAAATGACTCTGATCGTGTTCAAATATTAACCGACCGGGTTCGTGCCAGAGCGTAGCCAGAGAGCTCGACGAGCAGCGTCAGACACCGGCGCCAAAAAAGAACCTCACGCATCACGAGCATCCAGAGGCTCGCGTGCGTGATTTGCGATCATCGATCACCTTCCTCCTGCGAATCTTAGTCTTAAATCATGACCATTCCCTCTGAACTAAACCCGAGAGAACGCTTGTTGATGGGTCCGGGGCCAAGTACGGTTCCACAGCGTGTGCTTAGGGCAATGGGCGCGTCGACGCTTGGGCATCTTGACCCCCAGTACATTCAGTACTTGGATGAAACCTGCCAGATGCTACGAGAGGTTTTTCAAACCGAGAACCCACTCACATTCCCCGTTTCCGGTACCGGCATGGCTGGGATGGAAACGGTCGTAGTGAATTTGATCGAGCCCGGTGATGAAGTAATCGTCTGCATCAACGGTGTCTTTGGTGGACGAATGAAAGACAACATGGAACGAGCGGGGGCGACGGTACACGCGATCGAGGTCCCGTGGGGCGAGACGTTCACCGATGAGTTGATCGAGGAGGCGGTTGAGCAACACCCAAAGGCAAAACTGTTAGGTATCGTGCATGCGGAGACTTCGACGGGAGCACTTCAGGAACTCCAAGGAATTTCTGACATCGTCCATCGTGCCGGGATGCTGCTTGCGGTCGATACGGTGACCAGTTTGGGCGGTCACCCGGTCAAGGTGGACGAGTGGAAAATCGATGCGGTTTACTCCGGCACTCAAAAGTGCCTCTCGTGCCCACCAGGCCTATCACCCGTTTCGTTCTCGCCGCTTGCGATTGAGAGAATGGAACAACGTCAAACGAAGGTACAAAGCTGGTACCTCGATGTTTCGATGCTCAAGAATTACTACTTGGGAAGCGGCGGTCGAGCCTACCATCACACCGCGCCGATCAACATGGTGTACGCGTTACGCGAGTCACTACGGATTGTCCTAGAGGAGGGCCTTGAAGCACGATTTGAAAGACATCAACAGATGCATCAATTGCTGCGAAAAGGCCTTGAGGAACTAGGACTCTGCTACATCCCCAAGAACTCGCTTCACACCTTGAATTGCGTTGCCGTCCCCCAAGGCATCGACGAGGCAGCGATTCGAAGTCGTTTACTCAATGATTACGACATTGAAATCGGCGGTGGACTTGGCGTGTTTGCTGGTAAAGCATGGCGAATCGGACTGATGGGTCACAGTGCCACGCCACGGAACATCGAGACCTTATTAGCCGCATTGAAGGCTTGCCTTCGTTAGCGTTAGCGTAAGCGTTCGAATTTGGTTTTGGAGTCAACGTTCGATCGATTCGGTATGCTGCGAATACGAGGTTTCCGAATCGATGAAACGCTTCGCAAATTCAAGAATTGAATCCAACGCGTACTTCGAAGGTTTTGGATTCACCTTTCGCCATCAGTTGGAGTGATCAATGGTTGATATTCTCGACGGACTCGATTCGATCTTTCCAGCCAAGCGACTGCTTTGTGATCCAGCCTCACTTGCGGCGTTTGAGTCTGACGGCCTGACTGCGTTTCGCACCAAACCACTGGGTGTGGTGATTCCGGAAACAGCGGACGAGGTGATCGCGGTGGTGCGTTGGTGCCACGAGAACAGGGTGCCATTTGTCGCAAGGGGCAGTGGAACGAGCTTATCGGGTGGTTCACTGCCTGTTTCTGGCGGCATTGTCATTGCACTTAACCGTCTCAATCGAATCCTATCACTTGATCCGTTTGAACGCATTGCGGTGGTGGAACCAGGAGTTGTTAACCAGCATGTCACGAATGCCGCTGCACCCCACGGCCTTTATTACGCTCCGGATCCTTCGAGTCAAAGCATTTGCACGATCGGCGGTAATGTCGCTTTCAATTCTGGTGGTGCCCACTGCTTGAAGTACGGGATGACGTCCAACCATGTGATTGGATGCAAAGCGGTTCTCGCAACCGGCGAAGTGGTAGAAATGGGTGGAGACAGCGTCGAAGGTATTGGCCCCGATTTCACGGGGTTATTTTGTGGCAGTGAAGGACTTTTCGGAGTTGCTCTGGAAATCACGTTACGTTTACTTCCCAAGCCTCAGAGATTTCACACGGTACTGGTCGGCTATCGATCGCTTCAAGCCGCAGGTGATGCGGTCTCGTCGGTAATTGATTCGGGCTTACTTCCTGGCGCTCTGGAGATCATGGATGCACTTTCGATCGAGGCGGCCGAGGCAGCGGTCGCGTGTGGCTATCCCAAAGGTGCTGCAGCGGTCTTGATCGTTGAACTGGAAGGACCCGAGGAGCGGCTCGAATACGAGCGACAATGTCTCGAAGCGATCCTTGAAAAGACGGACGCGTTTGCAACACGTGTTGCAGCCGATGAGGCAGATCGGCTCTCAATCTGGCGAGGCCGAAAATCAGCGTTCTCAGCCGTGGGCCGATTGAGTCCAGATTTTCTTGTTCAAGACGGGGTCGTGCCACGTAAACGACTTGGTGAAGCGTTAGTTCGAATCGAGCAACTCGCAGAACAATCAGGGATGCGAATTGCAAACGTCTTTCACGCGGGTGACGGCAACCTCCATCCACTGATCATGTTTGATGGAAAAATAGACGGTGAGCTACATCGCGCGGAACAGGTTGCTGCGGAGTTGTCTCGCATCTGCATTGAGATGGGTGGATCGATCACCGGCGAGCATGGGGTAGGAATGGAAAAGCGTGACTTCATGCCGGAAATGTACGACGCGGTTTCGATGGAAATGATGGCAGACGTTCGTCGTGCGATGGATCCCCACTGGATTGCGAACCCCGGAAAAATGTTCCCGGCCAGCGAAGCGCCTGCACTCTCCAATGTCGGACTCCATCCGCTAGAGAAAGCTGGGGTGATTAGTCGTGAATGATGATAGGTTGATCGTCGAGAGCGTGGACGACCTGGCGAAGGTTGTCGCATCCGAATCTTGTGTCCTGCCGGTGGGAAATTGCACCAAAGCACCGCTTTCTAAAGCAAATCAGTGCAAGCGTGTTTCCCTACAGCGGCTTAGCGGCTTGATTGAATACGAACCGTCGGAGTTCACTTTTACCGCGTGGGCAGGGTCGACGCTGTCAGAGATCGAGTCGGAACTTAGCGACCGAGGTCAGTACTTGCCGTTTGATCCAATGTTATCCAAAGCCGGTGCAACACTCGGGGGAACCATTGCATCGGGATTGTCTGGACCTGGACGCTTTCGCTACGGAGGCGTTCGTGATTTTTGCATTGGTGTCCACTGGATGGATGGACGAGGGCGACTCGTTCGCGGTGGCGGAAAGGTGGTGAAGAACGCGGCAGGTTTCGACTTCCCAAAATTCATGGTTGGAAGCTTGGGACGATATGGGATTTTGGTGGATGTCACCTTCAAAGTGTTTCCCAAGCCAGCCCAAAGTCTTACATGGAGCGTGAATTGTTCGGATCACCACGCGGCAATGAACGCCATTTCGAAACTAGCTTCGTCACGTCTCGAAGTGGATGCGTTGGATTATCGAGCGGACTTGCGTGAACTGGCAGTTCGTCTCGCTGGGCCGGCAGATGTTCTACCAGCGCTGTCCCAGGAGGTTCGCCGTCTCATGGCGGGGGGACAGCAATTATCCGACGGAGATGCGATCGATTACTGGGAGCGCATCAAGGATTTTGAATGGAGCGGGCTAGAGAATCCAGTGATGATCAAGGTTCCCTTGAATCTATCCAAATTTCTCAAGCTCAATGAGTCACTCCAAACGAATGATCAATGCCACATCCATCTCAGCGTGGGCGGAAATGTTGGCTGGATTGCCATTCGAGATGCTTCACTTTTAACCTGGCTTTCTAAACAACTCGAATCCCAAGGCCTTGCTGGCTTAGTGGTCGGTGATCGTGAACAAAAGATGCAAGACCTAGCCTCCAGTTCGAACGGTGGAATCACCACTTTCCAGATTGGTCGCTGGCCAGCAAGCGAGATGATGCAAGCAGTGAAAAAGGCCATGGATCCACTCTCCAAATTCCCAGGAGTTTGAGCGATGTTGCACAGCATAGAGCCAAAGGAACATGGGCTTCACGGGCAAGAAATGGCCAAAGCGGTCAGTACTTGCGTGCACTGTGGATTCTGTCTTGCTGCATGCCCCACCTACCAGCAGTTAGGACAAGAAGTTGATTCGCCTCGCGGACGCATCGTTTTGATGAAAGAGGTTCTCGAAGGAAGCATGACGGTGGAGGATGCGTTACCCCACGTTGATGCCTGCCTCGGTTGCCTTGCGTGCGAACCAGCCTGCCCATCGGGCGTACCCTATCGCGATCTGATCAGTCCATTTCGCGCCCAAGCGGAGCAGGTTCGCAAACGATCGCTCCTCAATCGTTTTCAGCGACTACTCACGCAACAAACGCTGCCTTATCCGCAGCGGTTCCGGCTTGCGGCTAAGACAGGTCGATTGGCAAAAGCCTTTGCGGGGCTGTTACCCGCGTCTCTGCGAGTCATGCTTGACCTTCTACCGGACCGATTACCTCAGCAGCAAAGCTGGAAAGCGTTCTATCCGGCCAAGGATCAAACCGGGGAAAGCGCGCGGGCGAAGGTAGCATTGTTGACCGGTTGCGCACAGAGCGTGCTCGATCCGGATATCAATACCGCCACCATCCAAGTTTTGAATCTCTGTGGAGTCGATGTGGTGATTCCGCAGCAGCAGGGATGTTGCGGTGCATTGAGCTGGCATGTTGGCAATCTTAAACAGGCTCAAATCTTTGCAAGACAGAACCTCGATGCATTCCCATCAGATGTGGATGCAATCGTTACCAATGCCGCAGGATGTGGATCGGGTATGGATGAATACCCTTTGATTTTAAAAGGAACAGCAGATGAGGAGCGTGCTAAAACATTTAGCGAGCGAGTTTGTGATGTTTCTGTCTTGTTAAGTCGAATTGGTGAACTACCACCGGTCCCCGATTCGGGTCGCAAGCAGACCATCGCCTATCATGATGCCTGTCACTTAGCAAATGCGCAGGGAGTGCGCAGTCAGCCCAGAAGTTTGTTATCGATGATCCCCGGTGCGACAGTAGCTGAAGTTGCTGATGCGCATCTTTGTTGTGGCTCAGCGGGAACCTACAACGTCGATCAACCCGAGATCGCCCATCAACTGGGAGAGGACAAAACCAAAAAACTGCTTGCTGCGAATCCCGATGTGATTGCGACTGGCAACATTGGCTGCATGAACCAGTTAAAGAATCATCTCAAAAATCAATCGTCGAATGTTCCTGTGCTGCATACGATGCAGATTCTGCGAGACGCCTACTTGGCGAACTGATTGGTCTAAGAACCAGCTAAACCGCGGTCACGAACGATTCGTTTCTTGATAACATACTGCCAACGGTACCACGGATCTTTCCTACGAGGATTCGTGTACCATCGGAATTTTTGGACGCAATGTTTTGAATGCCCAATAGGATGCATCCGATTGTTGCGCAGTAATCACTTGGCAAGCTGCAGTAGCCTTGTGCACTCCAAACGCCGGGAAAGAAGCCAGCGCGACAATACTGACGCGCTAGCGTAAAACGTTTTTGCTGAAAGATTGAATCTATTTTGGAAGTAAAACAATGGCTTTAACGCATTCGGACCTCCTCAAATTGAAACGCTGGAATACGCCAACCATCTACAACGGATGGGAGCAGATTACTGGTGGGGATATTGCAGGCGATGCATTTAACCTGGAAGAGACTCGTGATTTTATGCCGCAAATGGGCCCCATGGTTGGCTATGCGGTTACCGTGATCATCGAGCCTTCTAATCCGAAACACAAAGAAAATCGTGGTGCGGGGGCTGCCTATCTTGAATATGTCTCGAACGTGCCGGGGCCTAAGATTGTGGTTGTTCAAGATCGTGACAAACCGCGAGTGATTGGATCGCTTTGGGGTGAAGTCAACAGCAACACACACCGTGCGCTGGGTTGCGTGGGAACGATTACAGATGGAGCGATCCGCGACGTGGATGAAATGACCAATGCCGGCTTCAAAGCGTTGGCACGCCGATTGTGCGTAGGGCATGCTCATGTAGTACCGGTAGAGTGGAACTGCGAAGTTGAAGTGTTCGGGCGAAAAATCCAGCCCGGGCAATTGATTCATGCAGACAAGCATGGGTTCTTGGCGGTGCCAAAAGAGGACGAAGACCGTTTACTAGAGGCTTCGAAATTCATGGATGAAAACGAGTGCAACACGGTCATCGCAGCGGCCAGGAACTGCGCTGGTTTGGATTCAAAAACAGCATTGCAAAAACTCAATGACGCTGCCGGTGAATTCGGAGCGGCAACCCGCGAAAAATTCAAGCGAGACGGGGAATGGTGATCTTATCAATCTTTGATTGTGTTTCGGGGCCTGCGTGCCATTGTGTTTGATTGATCAAAAAGGTTCTAAAGCGATGGCCGTCGATCGAAATTTGCAACCAAAAGTTGTGGTGAATCCTTTCCGTATTCATTATTGGCGTGTTGAGTTTACCAAGTGCTGGGGTCTTGGACTCGTTCAAAGTTCGCTGCACCGCGTACGCTTGATCACGATGATGATCTTTGCATTGACCGTTTCCGCCAATCTGCAAGCGAGGCAGCCGAACATCGTCCTCATCCTCGCTGATGACCTTGGCTTCGAGACGGTCGGGTGCATGGGTGGTGAAACGTATCAGACACCGAACCTGGATCGACTTGCCTCACAAGGACTGAGACTTGATCGTGCTTATGCCATGCCGCTTTGCACCAACAGCCGAATCCAGTTGATGACGGGAAAGTACAACTTTCGAAACTGGAAAGCATTCGGCATCCTTGATCCAAATGAACCGACTTTCGGAAAACTCTTTCAGCAGGCGGGCTACAAAACGTGCATGGCTGGCAAGTGGCAATTGACCAGCTACGACCCGCCTGACTACCCGGGCGCCCAACTGCGACGCGACACCGGAACTCATCCTCGCGATGCGGGCTTCGATGATTATTCGCTCTGGCACGTCGGGCATACCGAAGACAAAGGATCACGTTATGCGGATCCGTTGATCATCGAAAATGGGACGACAAAACCTGATACTCAAGGAAAATATGGGCCAGACCTTTGGACCGATTTCATTAATCGGTTCATTTCCCAAAACCAAAAGCGTCCTTTCTTTGTCTATTACTCGATGGCACTGCCGCACAACCCGATGGTGCCAACTCCCGATAGCCCAGAGTGGAAAGATCCGGCCAATCGTCATCGCGACGAAACACAGTTTGCGGGGGACATGATTGAATACACCGACAAAATGGTTGGCAAAGTCGTGGATCACATCGATTCACTCGGCTTAGATCGTGAAACCCTGATCGTTTTCTATAGCGATAATGGAACCAACTATCGAGTGATGTCACGTTATCGAGGAAAGATGCTTCGTGGTGGCAAGGGAAAAGGAACGGAATTGGGAATACGTGTTCCTGCGATGGTTCGTTGGACCGGAACCATTAAACCGGGACGGGTATCCGAGGACTTATTTGATACGGTTGACGTGATGCCGACCTTGCTGGATGCGGCCGGCGCAAAACAACTAACACCCGAAAATCTCGATGGGTTTAGCTTTCTCGATCATTTCAAACAAGACATACCGGGGCCGAGAAAACACGTATTGATCCATCAAGACCCCAGACCAGGTTGGGATAAGGATCGGTTTGATCTGATTCGACTCGCATTAGATTCGCAGTTCAAGCTGTACGAAGATGGTCGACTTTTTGATTTGGTGAATGATCCGTACGAAGACAAAGCGAGATTGATCGCTGAGGATGATGCGCGTCACGCCGCGCACCGGTGGCAGTTGCAGCAAGTATTGGATACGCATTCTGATTACCGTCGTTTTGATCCAACGACGGTTCCAAGACCCAGTGCAAATGAATCGACACATGGCGCTCGGTTCCAAGATCAGGGCGGCTGCGTGGTGGTGGAGGCTGAATTGTTGCCTGTGCCCCGAGATGAATCGTGGTTGGCAGAATCCAAGATCAACGGTGCATTGGGACTGGGTTATTTGCGATCCCTATGCCAACAAGAAAGCTTTCATGACGAAGGTGTAACGCCGATCGAAATCATCTTGGACAACGCGGGAGAGTGGAAAGTGGCGGTGCGTTGCCGTTTTGATCATGCACAAGGTCAGCAACGATCTTTTTCGTTTCGAAAAGCTGGCCAGCCTTGGACAAACGTCGAACTTGCTTCGAGCCTGCAAGCAGGAAGCTGGCACTGGATTGACCCATTCTCTGGACGGCTCGCTGAGGCGGGGAGTGGGGTCGAAGTTCAATTGAAAGAACGAGGGAACGAGTTTGAGATCGCCCCAGTGTCTAGCAACTTCAAGGTGGATCGGATAGTGATCTACCAGGAAGACCGTGCCCAATACGCACTGGACCCGAGATCACCGCCGTCTGCACTCCACCGTTGGGCCAGTCCCTAGCCGGAAAGATCAAAAAGCAGCAGGCCGAACTAGGCTAGCTCCGCTTCAATCTCATCTTCAAGCGTTACACCGAGCCCTGTGAGGACTTCCTTAAGCCGGCGATCAAGATCATCCAATTGCTCCAGCACTTCATCTTGCCGGCGTTCGAGTTCTTTTAGAAGCTGCCCAGGTTCTTGTTCAGGAACCGCAGAGGTTGGATGAGGAGACATCGAGTGACCTAAGAACCGACAAATGAACCAATGGAGATTTGTCCCATTCGTGATGACCGGGGGACGACCTTTACATCGGCTCGGATAGTGGTTCGCTTTGACAATCACTCTGAATGAACCGATCCGGCAGTCAAGGCAAGCTGTACCGGTCACGCTGCGTATTCAGTCGCCCCAGTGAACGGGTTGACGATTGAAGAGCTGGCTGAAGCGAGGTGTAGTCGGGAGGCGGATTACTTAGGTTCCCTGAACATGTTTTTTAGGGGGGAAATCTGTAGCGAATGTATCGAAATTGTCGACATTTGATGTGTGGTAAAGTTCTCATCAGGATTTTTCATCTTCCTAAAACCCTGATTTCCCTGCGTCTCAGGAATGGGTCACACGCTATTACGCAATGCGCCGCTCGAGTATTAGGCTGATAGCAGATTGAGAAACGGAGATAGAGGCAGAAGTTGCGGGACGGTTGGGAATCGGTAACCCTCAAATCGATGCTGAATCAGTCC
>Ga0181559_10005189_pt1 | contig 12508 bp, 7 predicted proteins | sample 011ome_21_FD_133752 | JGI IMG/M metagenome (GOLD analysis project Ga0181559, IMG submission 133752) | Coastal salt marsh microbial communities from the Groves Creek Marsh, Skidaway Island, Georgia - 011508AT metaG (megahit assembly) | ecosystem: Environmental > Aquatic > Marine > Intertidal zone...
GAGCGTCAGCGCGCCGCACGCGAGCGCGTACAGCGCGACGGGGCGCGACGCGCGCGCGACGCGACCGCGCGCGGCGTCGGATCCGTCGCCCATGCCGCGTCGCGTCTCGCGTCGCCCTCGCGCGCGCGCGGGCCGGCGCGGCGCGGCGCGACGTGCGGCGAGGGTCGAGTCGACCCTTCGCGACGCTTCGTGTCGTCGAGCGACGCCGCGCGTCGGTTCGGCGGTTCGGGGGGTCGAAGACGCGCGCGCGCGCGCGGGGGCAAAAATGACCGAGAATTTCTGCCCCCGGGCGATTTACGATGCCTCGACGTCGCGAAAGTCGGCCGCGCGCCGAAACGACGGTGGCGTCTCGCGAGTCATGGGCGCTTTCCGAGCGGACGCCGAGCGCGCGAGGGGCGAAGGGAGCGCGAGCGCGAGAGACGAGGGCGCGGGTGCGTTAATAATCCTCCTCGAGCTCGTCGTCGGTGTCGACGTGAAGATCGTCGTCGTCTAAGTCTTCGTCCGCGGCGTCGCGCTCGTAATAGATGTGACCGCGACCGGGCTTGGCGACGCCGAGGGCGACGCCGCGGCCGCCGGCGTCGGGCGGGAGGTAGGCTAAAAAATCACCCGTGTCGTACGCCTCGACGCCGCGCACGCCTTGGTGCTCGTAGGAGAGCTTCACGTTGCGCTTGGCCTCGCGCTCTTCCGCGGTGAGACTGACGCCGAGATTGAACGGGACGACGGCTTGGAGACGCCTCGCGGCGCGCGTCTCGGCGTCGTCGTCGCCGACGCGCAGCGCGCGCGCCACCGCATCTTCCACGGATTCCGCCTCGCACGGCGCGAACTCGAGAGAATCGTCGTCTCTAATGATCACGCGCTCGCGCTCGCGACGCCGCCGTCCGCACGCGCGTCTGATTTCTACGTCTAAACGAGCCCGCGACCCGTCGTCGTCGCCCTCCGCCGGCTCGCACGTCGCCACGCACGACGCCTCCGCCTCGCACGTCTCGCGCGCCGTCGCCGTCCCGACCCCCAAAGTCACCACCAAGCACACGTTTCTGTGTCGCCGCAGCGCGCGCACGACGCGAATCAGCGCCTTTTCGCCGTACGCGCGTCGTATCTTGCTCGCGCAGTCCAAAACCACCGTCGCGTTCGCCTCCGCGTCCGGCTTGTACCCGAACGCCCCGCTCCGCCGCCCGCGCCCCGTCGTCGTCGCCGTCGCGTCCCGCGTCGCGTCTCGCGTCGTCACCACGGTCCGTTCGCGCTCGACGACGGCTAGAATCGCATCCGTCATCGCGCGTTCGCCTCGCGTCGCCGCCAAGTCCACATCCGCCGTCGGCGTCCCGCGCGCCCGCCCTCGCGTCCATCGCGCGCGCACGACCGCTCGCGACGCCGCGTCGCCCGCGCGAACGTCCCGCGCGTGTCCATCGACGAGCGCGTCGAGCACGAGCGCCCCCGCGCCGGTCGTCGTCGAATCCTGCGCCGACGCCGAGCCGTCGCGTCGTCAGTCACTCTCGCGTCGCGCGCGTCGCGCGTCCGGCGCGCGCGTCCGCGCGTCGATCGCGGCGACGCACCCGCACGTGCACGTGCGCGGCGACGTCGCGCCGCGCGCGCGTCGCGTCGCGCGCGTGCGCGAGCACCGCGCGCATGCCGCGAAGTGACGCCACATCGACGCGTCGCGCGCCGTCGACGCGCGCGCGCCGCGAGGACGTCGCGCGCGCGTCGCCGCGATGCTCGCGGACGCGTCGCCGCGCGTCGGCGGCGCGCCGCGCGCGCGACGCGCGACGCGAGGCGCGAACGCGCGCCGCCGCCGCGACGGCGCGCGAACGTTGACGACGCCGCGCGCGCGCGCCGAGGGCGCGCGCAAGGGCGCGCGATACCTGAGAGAGTCGCGCGAGTTATCGTCGTCGACGTCGTGGCGCGACGCCGCGCGCGAGGACGCCGCGCGCGAGGAGGGGACGGCGGCGGCGACGGCGGCGGCGGCGGCGGCGCGCGCGAAGCCGGAGGTGCTCGCGCCGGCGGGCGGATGGCCGCAGTTGCGCGCGGCGATCGAGGCCGGCGCGGATTGCGTGTACTTTGGGCTCGACGCGCTGAACGCGCGCGCGCGGGCGAGTAATTTTACGCTGGATGAGCTGGATGAGGTGATGGCGTACGTGAAGTCGCGCGGGCGGCGAGCGTACGTGACGATGAACGTGTTGGTGTTCGACGAGGAGTTGCGGTTGGCGGAAACGCTGATTCGAGGCGTGGCGCGCGCGGGCGTGGACGCGGTGATCGTGCAGGACGTGGGGTTGACGCGATTGATTCGGAAGACGGCGCCGAATTTGCCGATACACGGGTCGACGCAGATGAGCGTGACGAGCGCGGAGGGCGCGCGCTTCGCGCGAGAGCTCGGGTGTAAGCGCGTCGTCGTCGGTCGAGAGTTGAGCGTCGCGGACATCGCCGCGGTGAAAACGAGCTGTCCGGACGTCGAGGTCGAGGCGTTCGTGCACGGGGCGCTGTGCGTGAGCTACAGTGGACAGTGCTTTTCGAGCGAAGCCTGGGGCGGTCGGTCGGCGAATCGCGGTCAGTGCGCGCAGGCGTGTCGAATGCCGTACGGATTGGTCGTCGACGGCGAGCTGCGCGAGATGGGGGATGTAAAATATTTGTTGTCACCGCAAGATTTAATGGCGGTCGAGCTCGTGCCCGAGCTCATCGAATCCGGCGTGGGGTGCTTTAAAATCGAAGGACGATTGAAAGGTCCAGAGTACGTCGCCATCGCCACGCAGGCGTATCGCCGCGCAGTGGACTTGGCGTGGGACGCCATGCAGAGCGGACGCGACGTGAAGCGCTCCGAATTGCTCTCGAAAGAGCAGCGACTGGAACTCACGCAAGTGTTCGCGCGCGGCCAAGACGCGGATTTCGATGGATTGACGCGCGGTTTCCTGGAGGGACCGCGGCATCAAAATCTCGTTCGCGGACGAGCCCCAAGGCATCGCGGCGTCTTGCTCGGAGAAATCGTGCGCGTGATCAAGCCGGACGGCAGACGCTCGAACGGTGAGATAGTCGTACGCACGAGCGACGGCGCGGCGATGAAGCGCGGCGATGGCGTCGTCATCGATCGAGGCGAGCCGCAAGAGAAGGAGGAGGGCGGTCGCGTCTACGAAATTTTTGATCGCAATCGAGCGCTCGTGGGCGGTAAAGACGACGACCGCATCACCGCGGGCGAGTACACCGTTACGTTCGGTGCGAACCAAATCGATTTCAACCGGGTCGAGGTTGGACAGCTAGTGTGGAGAACATCCGACCCGACGCTCGAGGCCAAGCTCGCGAAGATGGTTCCCGCGGAGGCCGAGCCGAGTCGCGACGGTCGTCGAGATCCGTGCACCGTCGTCGCGAGTGGTGCGATCGGTGAACCGCTAGTCATCAAAATCATCGATGATGCCGGACGATTCGGAGAAGCTCGCACTGGTTCTGTGTTGGAGAAGAGTCAAAACAAGGCGCTCGACGAAAATTCGTTGAAGAAAGCCATCGGCGAACTCGGCGGAACGCCGCTCGTGGTGGCAAGTGTGGATGTCTCCACCCTTCGAGGTATCGCAGACGTCGACGCGCAGGCTACGGACGGACTTTACATATCACCGGGCGAGATCAAAGCTGCGCGGCGGGACGCAGTCGAGTCGCTCCTGCGAGCGCGGCGAGACGGTGGCCCGAATCGAGCCGAAGGTATGGCGGTGCGCGAAGTCGTCGACGAACTCGTCGGCAACGCATGGTGGGGCGATATCATCGATCAACGCGATAAAGGAGCGAGCAAAGAACCGCGCGTGAATCCTACGAGCGGGTTGCCGTCCATCTCTGTGCTCTGTCGCACGCGCGCGCAAGCCGAAGCTGCGGTGACTGTCGATGGCGTGGACGAAATCGCTTTGGACTTTTTAGAAGTTCACGGATTGCAAAAGACGGTTCGTCTCGTTCAAGCCGCGGGGAAAACAGCCGTGGTCGCCACGCCGCGCGTGCTGAAGCCAGAAGAAGAGCAACTGTGGCGATACTATCTCAATCTAGGCGCCGACGCCCTGCTCGTGCGATCGGCGGGTTTATTACAGACACTGCTCGAACTCGGGCGCTCGGACGCCGATGTCGTCATTCCACCGCTTCGTGGTGACTTTTCATTAAACGCCGCCAACGCAATCGGTGCGGACGTCTTTCTGAGGTCAGGACTCGAGCGCTTGACGCCAACGCATGACTTGAACGCCGAGCAGCAACGCGCGCTCGCAGTCGCCCTCGGTCCCGCGGGCGCGTCCAAGCTCGAAGTCATCGTCCATCAGCATTTGCCAATCTTCCATACCGAACACTGCGTGTTCTGTCGATTCATGTCCGACGGAAACTCGTACAAAGATTGTGGCCATCCATGCGAGAGCAAGCACTTGCACTTGCGAGACGACCGCGGTGCCGACCATCTTGTCCTCGCAGACATGGGGTGCCGAAACACCGTCTTCAACGCTCAGGCGCAAACGGGCGCGGAGTACCTGAAAACATTCATCGACGCCGGCATTTGCCACTTCCGCGTCGAGCTCGTGGACGAGCCCGCGAGTGTGGTCCCCGAGCTTCTATCGCGTTATCGCGACCTAGCGAACGGGCGCACGTCCTCGAGCGAACTCGCGAGTTGGCTCTCGAAATTACCGGATGCGAATGGCCGAGCGCACGGCATCTCCCGCGGCTCGCTCGAGGTTAAAACTGAGCTCGCGCGCGGTGAGCTCCGCCCTACCGCCGCGGCGAGTCGCGAGGCGAACAAAACTAAGGCAAAATCACGCGCCGCGCGCGCCAAACGCTAATCATGTGTAACATTACTCGTCGCGCGACGGCGAGCCCTTCTCGCCTGTAAGCGTGCAAACGTTGAAACCTCCGCACTTCGCGCCTCTCGCCATCGCTAGCGCCATGCTCCTCGCGCGCGCGCAGTGTATACACACCTACGTCACCCGGCGCATCGCACGTCCCGCGTCGCAGCGCGCGCGCGTCGCATTCGCGTCGTCTTCCCCCGCGAGCGGTGACGCCTCGAGCGGTGACGACCCAGAGCGCGCGACGCCGCTCGATGCCTCGCTCCTCGACACCATGCGCGAGCTGCGTAAAACGCGCCATGCTCGCTCGACGCCGAGCGAGGCGCGGACGCCCACGGTGATGGCGTCGAACGAGGACGATGAGAATGACGCGAAGTGGAAGGCGCTGGACGCGCGCGTCAACGAGTACCCGTGCGCGCGAAAGTTTCAAGCCATCGGCTTGGACGACGGAACGTTCGTCGATAGCGTTCGAGAGATGATTTCGGAGGCGCTGGGTGGGAGGTACATACATCCGGAGAACGTGACGGCGAGGCCGAGCTCGAAGGGGAAGTACGTGAGCGCAAACGTGACGCTGGAGATGGAGAGCGGGGACGACGTGTTGGCGGTGTACGGGGTTTTGAAGGCGGATAAGCGCGTGTTGTGGTACCTGTAGCTTTTCAGCGTTGTATTTATGGATTTCAGGAAGTGATTATTAATTCAATGCGTATTTGTTTCAAGAAATGTTTACTGCAAGACGACGCGGGCGCTGCTCCAGGTCCACGCGATTTTGTGTGTGCGCACACGACCCGCTCCCTGGGACGAGTTTGTCTCGTGCTGTCGAGTTCAAAGGTATTTCTTTTACAGAACTTTGTTGCAGTACTCGCCGAGCGCCCAGAGTGTGAAAATGCTTCGGTAGCAACTGTAGGAAATCATGCAGTTGGCGTTGAAGACACCCATGATGCTTTGCTGCGGGAAATCGCCGTTCTCATATTGTTGTGAGAGCATGCATCGTGCGGCGCGATGTAATGGCGTCGCGTCGCGGTTTTGTTGACCGCTGGCGATGAGCGCAAGCATCGCCCATCCCGTGTTTACCAAGTGCGGCTTCGGCTTACCATCCTTGTCGCGAAGCTCGTGGTACGCCTTTTTCTCGCACGATAAATAGCTCTCGCTCCATCCACCATTTTCTTGCTGTTTCGAGAGCAAGAACTCGACTGCTTTACGAAGCGATGGGCACGTCTCGTACGTCGACCCCGTGGCGATCAATCCCAGGACGCCGAACCACGTTCCGTACGTGAAGCACACCGCCCACGATCCGTACCAGCTTCCATCGGCGCGTTGAATACTTTTCAAAAACTTTCGGCCAGTCTTCTTGGCATGCGCGATATCCTTGGCGCGAATGTCCGGATAGCGCTCAGAAAATTTGCACAGCGCCTGCAAACTCGCGCTCGAGCACTCAACGTACGGGTAATCGATCATGATGTCCCCGAACGTCTCCGCTGGGTTCAAGAGCTCGACCCACTTCGTCGATCGAGTATTTTCGTACGTAGCCCAGCCACCACTGCCGCGATTTTGATAGGATAGGATGACGTTCACGCAATCCGCGAGTCGGTCGACGGGAATCGCCTCGCCGACGAGTTTCTCGTCCATCGACGCCAGCGTCAAAGCCGCCTTCAAGCCTTCGGAGGAGCAATCGGAGATCGGCCAACCGTGATCGCGTGTGCTGAACGGCCACGCACCCTTGGAAATGTGACGATACCACTTTTCGACATCAGGGCAGTCGTCTCGTACTTGACTCTTTTCGATGTAGTCGTGCGCGCGACGTAAGCACTCGCCATATTCGTCCGCTAAACCCGTCGCTACGATCGCTTGAACGGAAAACGCGCAGTCCCACAGCTGACTTCCGTTGTATCCTTGCATTTTCATCCCGTCCTCGGCGACCCAGAGGTAGTCGGCGATGCGTGGAATGTGCTTCTTCACCGCCTCTGAATCGGGATCTTCAAACCAGCATGACAACATATTGAAGACTTTATTCACCGGCCCAATGTCCACGTAGCGCGTGTTTTCGTCCTCGTAATGAATCTGCCGCATCGCATCTTCGCACGCCGCCTTGCGCACGCGAGAATTCATCAAGAACGGCTCGACCTTCATGAGCGTCGACCAGACGACGTCTTGAATCCACGGGTGCGGGTAGTACAAGTCCTCCTTCGCGCACGCGTTTCTCGCCGTGTTCCAGTTGATTGAGTCGTACGATGCCTCGGCGTACAACTCCGATTTCAACGCCGCGGTCAACGCCGTCGGTTTACCCGTGGCCCGGATGCCGTACAGGTAACTCATCGGCAAGTACACCATGCGACAGTGGCACCAGAATCGACCCGGATGCATGGGGAGCCAATACGGCAACAACCAACACTCGGGCGGAATCGGATTCAACCCGTGCCACTCGTACACCCCCAGCACGGCGAGCCAAAACTTCCCCCACGACGGTACCTGCGTCGCGCCACCGCGATCGATGATCCACTTGCGCGTTTTCGCGCACTCGGGCGAATCCGCCGCCTTGCCGAGCAACCGCATCGCCACGTACGTCAAAACCGTCCCAAACATTGTACTGTGACCTTCGATGTGCAACCCAACGCCCCCATCCTCGTTCAAGTGATTCTCCAGGTATCTCAGCATCTCCCGCCCTCGCGCTTCACCGATGATCTCCTCCGATTTTTCCATGACGTTCGCCGCGATGATCAACCCCGGCATCAAAAACATCGGCCCGCCGTAGTCGCTCGCCCAGTGTCCGTCCTCGTCCTGTATCCCTCGATAATACTCGATCCCCGCTCGCATCGCTCGCCGCACCACCTCCCCGTCGACGCCCTTCCCCTCTTTTTCCCCTCTCGAAATCTCCATCGCGCTCGGCGTCTTCGTCTTCGTCTCCAAGCCTCGCGCGCTTCGCCTCGCGTCGTACTGCGCGCGCAGAAACGCGTCTTCGCTGTGTTTACGCTCGTTCCGCGTCTTCGCGTACGCCGCCCGCATCGCGTCTTGCGCCGCGCGTCCCCTCTTTATCTCTTCCTTCGTCCACCGTCGTCGCGCGGCGTTTCCCTCGCCCGTCGTCGTCGTCGTCGTCGTCGTCGTCTCGCCCGCCTCGTCGTCTCCCTCGTTCGCGTCGACGTGCGTCCACACCTGTCGCCCGACGTGCGCGTTCAGCGTCTCGAGCGTCGCGGCATCGCGCGCGCCCGCCGCCGTCGCGCACTCGAGCGTCCACATCGCGCGCGTCGCGCTCCGTCGTCGACGCCGCGCGCCGGGCCGTCGATGCGTCGCGCGAGAGATAAAAACACAACTCGGACATACGACACGTATAATATATCACAAACGTCGATCGCGCGTCGACGCATCTGCGCCTCTCCTTCGCGCGCGCGCGTCGTCGGCACACACCGACGCGCGACGACTCGACATGGCGCCGAGCGCGCGCGCGACCGCGCCGAGCGCGCGCTTCGCGCGGCCCGCGACGAGAGTCTCGCGCGCGCGCGCGACGCGACGCGTCACGGTGCGTCGAGCGGCTCGCGCGCGACGCGCGAAGTGGATAACGGATGACGGACGCGATCGGACGCGCGACGACGCGACGACGCGACGATCGACGCGCGGCGACGAAGAGATCGACGCGCGAGCGACGGGGCGACGACGGGACGGTGGATGGGGTCGGACGCGCGCGCGCGGCGGGAGGACTGACGAATCGATCGCGATTATTCGTTCGCAGGCGAGAGGACGCGCGACGGTCAAGGCGAGCGGAGACGGGTTTGATTTGGACGCGGTGACGGCGGCGGTGGAGGCGCTGCGGTTGGAAAACGAGAGATTGAAGGCGGAGTTGGACGCTGAGGAGGCGGCGGCGGCGAAGCCGGAACCGACGCCGCAACCGGTGTCTGCGCCGGTGACCGTCGGTGCGTTCACGGAAAAGGCGGATCGTTTGGAGGGATTCAAGATGCCGCCGATTGAGGGCGATGGTTTCGCCGTCTGCGCGCTCGACTCGATGTTGGAACACCACAAGGGACACCTCGGTCATCGTTTCGAAAAGTTCAAGAACTTGCGCCAAGCGATCGAAGATAACGAAGGTGGCATCGAAAAGTTCAGCCGAGGCTATGAAAAGATGGGTTTCACGCGCACCGCGGAGGGCATTACTTACAGAGAGTGGGCGCCGAACGCGTCGGCCGCGTGCCTTCGCGGCGACTTCAACGGTTGGGATCTCGGCGAGAATGGCAAGTGGATGACCAAGAACGATTACGGCGTGTTCGAAGTGTTCCTTCCGAACAACGCGGACGGTTCTCCGGCCATCCCGCACGGCTCTCGCGTGAAGATTCATCTTCAAATTCCCAACGGCGAACCCGTCGACCGCATCCCGGCTTGGATCAAGTACGCGGTGCAGGCGCAAGGCGAAATTCCGTTCAACGGCATCTACTACGATCCCCCGGAAGAAGAGCAGTACAAGTTCAAGTACGAGCGACCGGATGCCCCCGAAGAGCTTCGCATTTACGAAGCGCACGTCGGGATGTCTTCCACCGAGCCGAAGATCAACTCTTACGTCGAGTTCGCCGACGATGTCTTGCCGCGCATCAAAGACCTCGGTTACAACGCCGTACAATTGATGGCTATTCAAGAGCACGCGTACTACGCATCTTTCGGCTACCACGTCACCAATTTCTTCGGCGTGTCTTCTCGATGCGGTACGCCCGATGAATTGAAGTACTTGGTCGACAAGGCGCACTCCATGGGCCTCACCGTGCTCATGGATTTGGTGCACTCTCACGCGTCGTCCAACTCCATCGACGGCATCAACATGTTCGACGGTAGCAACGGTCAGTACTTCCACTCTGGTCCGGAAGGTTATCATTGGATGTGGGATTCCCGATGCTTCAACTACGGCGAATGGGAAGTCGTGCGCTACTTGCTCTCGAACCTTCGCTACTGGATCGAAGAATTCAAGTTTGATGGTTTCCGTTTCGATGGCGTGACGTCCATGATGTACAAGCATCACGGTCTTCAAGTCGCCTTCACGGGTAACTATGAAGAGTACTTTGGCATGGCCACTGACGTCGACGCCATGGTGTACCTCATGCTCGCCAACGACATGCTCCACACTCTCTACGAAGGCAAGATGACGACGATCGCGGAAGACGTGAGCGGCATGCCGACGCTTTGCCGCCCGGTCAGCGAAGGCGGTGTCGGTTTCGACTATCGCCTCCAAATGGCCATCGCGGACAAGTGGATCGAGGTCTTGAGCGAGTGGGGTTCGGATGAAAACTGGGACATGGGTAACTTGGTGTTCACCATGGAGAACCGTCGCTACGGCGAAAAGTGCATCTCTTACGCCGAATCTCACGATCAAGCGCTCGTTGGCGATAAGACTACCGCTTTCTGGTTGATGGATGCAGAAATGTACACCAACATGTCCACGCTGGTACCCGACAGCCCCGTCGTGTCGCGCGGCATTGCCTTGCACAAGATGATTCGCCAATTCACGATGGGTCTCGGTGGCGAAGGTTACTTGAACTTTATGGGTAACGAATTCGGCCACCCGGAGTGGATCGATTTCCCGCGCGATGATCGCGTCGAGGCGTCGACGGGTGAATTCATCCCGGGTAACGGCAACTCGTACCATTTGTGCCGCCGACGATTCGACTTGGCCGACATGGACCACTTGCGCTACAAGTACCTCAACGCGTTCGACGCGCAGATGAACAAGGTCGCCGGCGCTTTCAAGTACCTCGCGTCTAGCCACCAGTACACGTCGTGCAAGAGCGACGCGGATAAAGTTGTCGTGTTCGAGCGCGGTGACTTGGTGTTTGTGTTCAACTGGAACCCGACGCAGTCGTTTAGCGACTACCGCATCGGATGCAAGGAAAAGACGAATTACAAGCTCGTGCTGAGCTCGGACAACCCCGAATTTGGTGGTTACTCCAACTTGTGGACGTACACGGCGCCCGAATTTGTCGCCGAAGATTACGCCTTCAACGGTCGCCCGGCCTCGTTCTTGGCGTACTTGCCCTCGCGCACCGTCGCCGTGTACGCTCCGGCCGACTTGGCGGACAAGGTTCTCGGCTTCGCGGCTCCGGCTTAAAGTCGCGGAGACGTCCCAATAAAAACATCTCGCACAGTATGTTGTACCATATAGCACACGCCGATCAAACGCAAGTTCAATGACTACACACAAACTACATATTGCATATCACAATTCTCTTTTCTTCTAAGACTCGGCGGCGCCTTTTGCCTTCGCCGCGTCGGCTTTCGCGCGTTCCTCCCACGACGTCTTGCTCACCTTGCGAATGATCCCCATGAAGTACGCCCCCTTATTCTTCGCTTGGTTACCCTTCATGCAAACCTTTTTGATCTCATTCACCGCCTTTTGACACACGTCCGAGGGGAGCAAGCCCAAGAAGGACAAGACTTTTTCGTCGCAGTCGTTCGCGGCGAGCGTGCCCTCGCTGTTCTCCGCAGCCTCCGCCACCATGGCCTTCACCGCATCCGGTTCCACCAGTGTCTTCAACATCTTCTTTTCAGGCTCTCCATCCGCGCCTTCGCCCCCACCCTCCGCCGCGCGCTTCCGTTTCTCCGACTTTGGCGCCGCGTACTCCTTGCGCGCGCACCGCTCCACCGTCACCGGCCGTCCGCGAAACAACGTCTGATGCAATTTCATCGCCTTCTTCGCCGCTTTATTCGTCGTAAAATCAACGAACGCGTACCCTTTAAACTTTTTCGCCTTTCCCGGCGTCCCCGTGCCGTCCCCTCCCGCCATGCGTATGTCCTTAATATCGAATCCGCACCCGTGTCTGGTCAAATTCGCCTTCAACCAAGGCATGATGTCCGAAGACTTCGTATCGAACGGCATCTGTCCGAAAAACAGCGTGTGAATCTCAACCGGCGTCGCCGTCGGTCTCTTCTTGTCGCCCTCGTCGCCGCCATCGGAAGACTTCTTCTCCTTCTTTTCCTTCTTTTCCTTCTTCGCCTTCTTCGCCTCGCGCTCGGCGGCGCGAGGTTTCTCGTCGTCGGAAGACCCCATCGCGTCGCGCGCGGGACGAGAGACGAACGAAAACGCTCAAACGCGCGATCGACGGCGCGCGCGCGCGCTTCACGCGTCCCGAGGCGACGACGAATGCGGCGTCGACGCGCCTCTCGCGCGTCGAGTGATTTCGCGTCTCTCGCGCGCGTCGACGCGAACGAATACAAACGCACATCGCACTACAAAGCTACAACAATCCCACCCCACCGCTCTTCAGCGCCTCCATCAACGACGCGATCTTCCCGTGAAACCGCTTGCCGTACGGTCGCGTCCACTTCACCGCGTCGACGTTCGCCGCCTTGGCCCTGCGCGCGAGCGCGTCGCCCACCGCCGCCGCCGCCCGCTTATCGCTCCTCGACCGCGTCTCGCGCGTCGTCGCGCTCGCGCTCGCGTCGCTCTCCGCGAACGGGAACGCGCGCTCGATCGTCGACGCGCTCGCGACGACGTGGCCGTCGAGCGCGCGCACGATCTGCGCGTACACGTACTTGTTTGACATGTGCACGCGCAGCGAGTGCGGCGCCTTCTCCGCGAGCGATCGTCGCAGGGCGTCGCGCACCGCGCCGCGCATCGCGCGCGACATCGCCGATCGGTCGCGCGGCGCCGTCGGAAGCGCGCGCGCGTCGGTCGCGCGGCGTCGCGCGATGCGCGACGCCGGCGCGGCGACCGACGCGGGCGTCCGAACGTCCGAACGTCCGAACGTCCGAACGTCCGA
>Ga0181559_10005191_pt1 | contig 12508 bp, 21 predicted proteins | sample 011ome_21_FD_133752 | JGI IMG/M metagenome (GOLD analysis project Ga0181559, IMG submission 133752) | Coastal salt marsh microbial communities from the Groves Creek Marsh, Skidaway Island, Georgia - 011508AT metaG (megahit assembly) | ecosystem: Environmental > Aquatic > Marine > Intertidal...
AAGGTGGCGCGCACCACGTTCACAGGGTTGGTAGACCCGTAGCACTTGGCCAGTACGTTATGGACGCCAGCCAATTCCAGCACCGAACGCATCGCACCTCCGGCGATAACCCCGGTGCCCTCGGACGCGGGTTGCATATAAACCTTTGATGCGCCGTGCGCTGACTTGATGGGATACTGCAGCGTGCCGTTAACCAGCTGTACCTGCACCATATTGCGCCGGGCCGCCTCCATCGCCTTCTGAATAGCGACGGGAACTTCTCTCGCTTTGCCGCGGCCGTAGCCGACTCGGCCCTTGCCATCACCGACTACCGTGAGGGCTGTAAAACTCATGATGCGACCGCCCTTGACGGTTTTCGCAACGCGGTTCACCTGAACCAGTTTCTCTTGCAGGTCACCTTCTGTGCGCTGGTCGCCCTGCTGCTTTCTGTCATTCATCGCCATACTTAAAACTCCAGCCCACCTTCGCGTGCAGCCTCAGCGAGTGCCTTCACTCGCCCGTGATATCGAAAGCCCGATCGATCAAATGCCACTGAGGTGACACCGGCCGCCCTGGCACGTTCGGCGACCAACTTGCCGACTGCCGCAGCAGCCGTGATATTGCCGGTTGCTCCCGCGCGCAAATCCTTATCCAGAGTGGAGGCCTGAGCCAACACTGTCTTGCTATCCCCAGATATCACCTGGGCATAGATGTGCCGGGGCGTTCGGTGCACCGACAGACGCAACGATCCAGCGGTGCGCAGTTGGACTCTGGATTTTCTGGCGCGACGCAAACGCGCTTTTGTCTTCGTATTCATCGCGGTACCCGATTACTTTTTCTTGGCTTCTTTGCGCCTGACGTGCTCGTCGGCGTAGCGGATGCCTTTACCTTTGTATGGCTCTGGAGGGCGGAAGCTTCGTATTTCGGCCGCCGCCTGACCAACTGCCTGCTTGTCGATACCAGAGATCACGATTTCCGTCTGCGAGGGCGTATCAGCGGATAAACCCTCGGCCAACTGATAATCAACAGGGTGCGAAAGACCGATAGTCAGGTTGACGGTCTTGCCCGAGGCCTTGGCGCGATAGCCAACGCCGTTCAGCACCAAACGCTTCTCCCAACCATCTGTCACGCCTTTCACCATGTTGGCCAGCAAGGAGCGCGTAGTCCCCGCCATCGCCCGTTGAGCATCACCGTCAAAGGTGATGGTCGCCACCTCGTCCTCGACATTGACCCCAATACCCTCTGTCAACGTCAGATCAAGGGCGCCTTTGCCGCCTTTGACCATCAGATTCATGCCCTCTACTTTTACGTCTACCCCTTTGGGCAGAGTCACAGGGCTGTTCGCTACACGAGACATTTCTCTAACGCTCCTGTTTTCGGATCAGAATACGGTGCAGAGGACTTCGCCCCCGACACCCGCAGCGCGCGCCGCACGGTCCGTCATCACCCCACGAGACGTCGACACAATGGCAACACCCAATCCGCCACGCACCGACGGCAACTCATCTTTTCCCGCATAGCGGCGCAGGGAGGGCTTGCTGATCCGCTCAATCTCGGCGATCACGGGTTTGCCATCAAAATATTACAGATCAATCTGCAGGCGTGGCTTTCCAGTGCTCGCGTCGTAGCGGTGTCCGGCGATGTAGCCTTCTTGCTCCAGCACCTTGGCCACCGACACCTTCAGCTTCGAACCGGGCATATCGACAGTTCGCTTACCCGCCATCTGCGCATTCCGCAAACGGGTCAGCATATCGCTCAGGGGATCTTGCATGCTCATTCAATCGTTCTCCGTTACCAGCTGGACTTAACCAGGCCCGGCACATCGCCTCGCATCGCTGCCTCTCGCAGCTTGTTGCGACACAAACCAAATTTTCTGTAAACGCCGTGAGGCCGGCCGGTGAGCTGACAACGACGCTGCTGTCGCACCGGGCTGGCGTTGCGAGGCAATTTTTGAAGCGCTATTTGCGCTTCCCACCGCTCGTCGTCCGACGCGTTGACGTTGGCAATCAGCTCCTTCAGCTGAGCGCGCTTAGCAGCAAACTTCGCTACGGTTTTGGCGCGCTTTACTTCACGGGCAATCATGGATTTCTTGGCCATATCTCTGCTGCCTCAAGTTCTAAATGGGAAATTAAACGCCGACAGTAACGCGCGGCCCTGCTCGTCGTTTGCTGCCGTGGTTGAAATCGTGATGTCCATACCACGCAACTTATCGATCTGGTCGTAGTCAATTTCCGGGAAAATAATTTGCTCGGTCACGCCCATAGCGAAATTGCCGCGACCATCGAACTGCTTGGGGCTAACACCCCGAAAGTCTCTGATCCGCGGGATCGCAATATTGATCAGGCGCTCCAAAAACTCATACATCCGCTCATCGCGCAGTGTGACCTTGCAGCCAATGGGCCATCCGTCGCGGATCTTAAAACCGGCAATAGATTTCCGAGATTTGGTCACTACCGCTTTTTGACCGGCGATTTTTTCCATATCGCTCACGGCGTGCTCCAGGACCTTCTTATCTCCTACCGCCTCGCCCACACCCATGTTCAGGGTAATCTTGGTGATTCGGGGCACCGCCATCACGTTATCGAGACCGAGCTCCTCTTGAAGCTTGGGAACGATTTCGCTGCGGTACTTCTCTTTAAGCGCTGTCATCTCTCAACTGCCTCTATTCGCCAACGCAGATCAGGCGTCAACCAGATCGCCCGATGGCTTAAAAATACGAACCTTTTTGCCGTCGTCCATGCGGTAACCGACGCGCTCGCCCTTGCCTGCCTTACTGTTGAACAGGGCTAAATTCGATGCTTGAATCGGCGCCTCCTGCTCGACAATGCCGCCAGCGACACCGGCCTGAGGGTTTGGCTTGGTGTGCTTTTTGACCATATTCACACCATTGACAACGACGCGGTCGCTGTCGATTACGCGACGCACGGTGCCGCGCTTACCCTTGTCTTTTCCCGCGATAACGATGACTTCATCATCACTTCTGAGCTTCGCCATTACCTGACCCTCTCCTTCCCCGCCTAAATCACTTCGGGCGCAAGGGAAATAATTTTCATAAACTTCTCACCGCGAAGCTCGCGCGTGACCGGCCCAAAAATTCGTGTGCCAATAGGCGCATCTTGATTGTTCAGGAGCACCGCAGCGTTCTCGTCAAACTTGACCAAGGAGCCGTCTGGACGTCGAACTCCCTTTTTGGTGCGCACTACAACTGCAGTGATCACTTGGCCCTTCTTCACTTTGCCGCGCGGGATTGCCTCTTTCACAGTGACTTTGATCAAGTCACCCACCCGAGCATATCGACGCTTGGAACCACCCAATACCTTGATGCACATCACGCGACGCGCACCACTGTTATCAGCTACTTCAAGATACGACTGCGTCTGTATCATCTTCTCTACTCCACTAGTGGCTCAGCGCCACTCGCCCTCGCTAACCGAACCTCAAATCTGAGTCGCGGTCTCTACAATCTCTACTAATTTCCAACTCTTGCTCTTGGAAAAAGGCCGTGACTCAGCCACCAAAACGGTGTCACCCAGGCCCGCCTTGTTGTCCTCATCGTGCGCATGCACTTTTGAGGATCGAGTGATGTACTTTCCGTACACCGGGTGCTTAACGCGGCGTTCAATCTTGACTGTGATGGTCTTATCCATCTTGTCGCTGACTACACGACCCTGAAGGGTCCGTGTACGGGTTTCTGTCGTTGCCATCACTGTTCCGCCTTCTGTTGCAACACGGTTTTCACGCGCGCGATATCCCGCTTTGTTTGCTTGAGCAGATGGCTCTGCCCTAATTGGCCAGTCGCTTTGGCCATGCGCAGCTTGAACTGCTCTTCTCGCAGGGAGAGCAACTGCTGATTCAGGTCGTCGACCGACTTTTCTCGCAATTCGCTGGTTTTCATCACATCACCGACCGCTTAACAAATGTGGTTTGCACTGGCAGCTTCGCCGCAGCAAGCTCAAAAGCCTCACGCGCCAACTCCTCTGACACACCCTCCACTTCGTACAGGACCCGACCCGGCTGGATCTGCGCCACCCAATATTCAACGTTGCCCTTGCCCTTACCCTGCCGGACTTCAAGAGGCTTACCGGTAATGGGCTTATCCGGAAAAATGCGTATCCAAATTTTTCCGCCACGCTTAATGTGGCGCGTCATGGCACGACGAGCGGCTTCGATCTGACGCGCGGTGATGCGACCGCGCCCCGTCGACTTCAGCGCGTATTCGCCAAAACTCACCTTGCTTCCACGCTCGGCGAGGCCGCGATTACGACCCTTCTGCGTCTTGCGGAACTTGGTCCGTTTCGGTTGCAACATGTTGTACTTCCTTAATCAGATAACTGGCTAGTGGCCGGCGAGCGCTTACGCCTCTTCGCCTTCACCAATGACCTCGCCCTTAAAAATCCATACCTTTACGCCAATCACGCCATAGGTGGTGTGTGCTTCGTATGTGGCATAGTCGATATCCGCTCGCAGCGTATGCAGCGGCACTCTGCCCTCGCGATACCACTCGGTACGGGCAATTTCTGCGCCACCTAAGCGACCACTGACCTGAACTTTGATGCCCTCAGCACCCTGGCGCATCGCGTTTTGAACAACCCGCTTCATGGCCCTGCGAAACATAACGCGGCGCTCCAACTGCTGAGCCACGTTCTGCGCAACCAGTCGGGCGTCGACGTCTGGCTTGCGAATTTCCTCAATGTTGATGTGCACGGGCACACCCATTTTTTCTGAGAGCTCCTTGCGCAGCCCATCGACATCCTCGCCTTTCTTACCGATCACAATGCCGGGTCGAGCGGTGAAGATGGTAATGCGGGCGGTTTGCGCTGGCCGCTCAATCCTGACTCGGCTGACAGACGCTGCGTCGAGCTTCTTCAGAATGTACTCGCGAACCTTAATATCATTGATCAGGTTCTGCGCGTAGCTCTTGCTATCCGCGTACCACACAGAGTTGTGCTCCTTGACTACGCCCAGGCGGATACCCGTTGGATGTACCTTCTGACCCATACGGTCGACTCCTCAGCTCTCGCTATCCGCAACCTTGACCGTAATATGGCAAGTGCGCTTGAAAATTCTGTCACCGCGGCCCTTGGCACGTGCCTTTAGGCGCTTCATGGTGAAACCCTCATCAACAAAAATTGTCGATACCCTTAGCTCATCTACGTCGGCACCTTCGTTGTTTTCCGCATTTGCAATCGCGGAATTCAGCACCTTTCGGACAATGGCGGCGGCTTTCTTGTTACTGAAATCCAACACGTTCAAAGCCTCTCCAACGGGCTTGCCACGCACCTGATCAGCGACCAGGCGAGCTTTCTGCGCCGAAATCCGGGCCGCTCTCAATTTGGCTGCTACTTCCATCTCTCTCTCCACCCGGCCCTAGCGCTTGGCCTTCTTGTCCACAATATGGCCCTTGAAGGTTCGGGTAACGGCAAACTCACCCAGCTTGTGTCCAACCATGTCCTCGTTGATAAGAACCGGCACGTGCTGACGGCCGTTGTGTACGGCAATGGTCAAACCCACCATATTGGGGGACACCATGGATCGGCGAGACCAGGTCTTGATGGGTCGACGATCGTTGGCCGCCACTGCTGCCTCTACCTTTTTCATGAGGTGGAGGTCGATAAAGGGGCCTTTCTTCAATGAACGGGGCACTGTATTGATTCTCCTGACCGATTACTTCTTGCCGCGACGGCGAACGATCATGCCGTCGGTACGCTTGTTCTTACGGGTCTTGTAACCCTTGGTGGGCACGCCCCATGGCGTTACGGGGTGTCGTCCCCCCGAGGTCTTGCCCTCTCCACCACCATGGGGGTGATCTACCGGGTTCATCGCCACACCACGCACAGTGGGTCGCACACCACGCCACCGCGCGGCACCCGCCTTACCTAATTTGCGCAAGCTATGCTCCGAATTGGAAACCTCACCCAAAGTCGCCCGACAATCGATGGGCACCTTGCGCATCTCACCTGAACGAAGCCTGATCGTGGCGTACTGACCTTCACGCGCCACTAACTGAACAGAAGCCCCAGCCGACCGTGCCACTTGTGCGCCCTTGCCGGGCTTGAGCTCAATAGCGTGAATGACCGAACCAACGGGAATGTTACGAACGGGCAGGCAGTTCCCGGCTTTGATGGGTGCCGCTGACCCAGAGTGGAGTACGTCACCGGCTTGCACGCCCTTGGGAGCAATGATGTACCGGCGCTCACCATCGGCATACAGCAAAAGTGCGATGTGTGCGCTGCGATTGGGATCGTACTCAATGCGCTCAACCTTGGCGGCAATGCCGTCTTTGGTGCGCTTGAAGTCAATCTTTCGGTAATGCTGCTTATGACCACCACCAATGTGCCGCGTGGTGATGCGGCCTAGATTGTTACGCCCCCCTGTCTTGGATTTTTTCTCAAGAAGCGGTGCATAAGGAGCTCCCTTGTGGAGCCCCTCCGTAACAACTTTAACGTGATGCCGGCGACCTGCCGAAGTGGGTTTACTTTTAACGACTGCCATGACTCACCACCTCAGCTTATCGACGCAAAGTCAATTTCCTGACCTTGCTCCACCCGAACGTAGGCTTTCTTCCACGAAGGGCGCTTGCTTAAACCGTAACGATTCCTTTTGGTCTTGCCCTTAACGCGCAGCGTCTGCACATCACTGACCGTTACCTTGAACAACTGCTCAACAGACTGACGGATCTCGTCCTTGGTCGCGTCAAGGCACACGCGGAACACATACTGATTCGCCTGCTCGGCCACAATGGCGGCCTTTTCAGAGACATGAGGCCCCAACAGCACCTGGAATACACGTTCCTGATTCATGCCAATGCCTCCTCGAACTTCTTGATCGCGTCAACCGTGACCATGACCTTGTCAAAAGCAATCAAGCTCGCTGGGTCAACCCCCTCTACATCGCGCACGTCAACCTTGTGCAGGTTGCGAGAAGCCAGATACAGGTTCTTGTCCACGCTATCCGAGACAATCAGCACGTTGTCCACGCCGTAGCCCTTGAGTGTCTCCACCAATAGCTTGGTCTTCGGCTGCTCTACATCGACCGCTTCGACGATCATTAAGCGATCAGAGCGCGCCAGCTCAGACAGGATGGACCGCATCGCTGCACGGTACATCTTGCGATTGACCTTTTGCGAATGGTCCTGAGGCTTGGCAGCAAAGGTAACGCCACCGGATCGCCAGATTGGCGATCGGATCGTGCCAGCACGCGCACGCCCCGTACCCTTTTGCCGCCATGGCTTCTTTCCACCGCCGGCAACCTCGGAGCGCGTCTTCTGCGCTCGCGTCCCCTGGCGGGCTCCCGACAGGTATGCCGTCACCACCTGGTGCACCAGCGCTTCGTTGTATTCGCGGGCGAAATTAGCTTCGGATACCGCCACGGTACCTGCTGCTTTATTACCCGGCTTGACTACACTTAATTCCACGTCTCGCCCCCGCTACTCACGACGCGGACGGGTTCGCACCCGCCGCTTTGACTGTCGGACGAATAATGACCTCACCACCGGGCGCTCCGGGCACCGCACCCTTGATCAACAGCAGGTTGCGCTCGGTATCCACGCGGATTACCTCGAGCCCCTGCGTCGTCACGCGCTCGTCGCCCATATGGCCAGACATCTTCTTGCCCTTAAATACGCGGCCCGGCGTCTGACACTGACCAATGGAACCCGGCGCACGATGCGATAACGAGTTCCCGTGCGTCGCGTCCTGGGTACGGAAATTCCAGCGCTTAACAACACCCTGAAACCCTTTACCCTTGGAGCGACCGGCCACATCCACCTTCTGACCCTGCTCAAACCGTTCTACGGTCAACTCGGCACCCACCTCAAACGCCTCGTCGGAGGCATCGAGCCGGAATTCCCACAGACCCTCGCCCGCTGTTACGCCCGCCTTGGCAAAATGCCCGGCCTCCGCCTTGCTGACTTTTGAGGCCTTGCGGCTTCCCGCTGTGACCTGAATGGCTCGGTACCCATCGGTCTCGAGCTCTTTGATTTGAGTGACGCGGTTTGGAGCAATTTCCACTACGGTCACTGGTACTGATGCGCCGTCCTCGGTGAAGACTCTTGTCATTCCCGATTTGCGGCCGACTAACCCAATAGTCATGGCTTAAACCTCACAGTGTACGGGGCTCAACCCTCTATGGCCGCCCAGTTTGGCTGGTATCAGCCGTCCCAGACGTTACACACCCGGCTAACCGGGCAGGCTACTACTTACAAATTGTGCTCAACCGAGGCTGATCTGGACTTCTACGCCCGCCGCTAGGTCAAGTTTCATCAGTGCGTCAACAGTCTTTTCCGTTGGCTCAACGATGTCCAGGAGACGCTTGTGTGTGCGAATCTCGTATTGATCGCGCGCGTCCTTGTTCACGTGAGGAGAAATCAAAATCGTAAACTTCTCTTTCTTTGTGGGCAGAGGAATCGGGCCACGGACCTGTGCGCCAGTGCGCCGCGCCGTCTCCACGATTTCCTGCGTTGATGCGTCAATGAGCCGATGGTCAAAGGCTTTCAGACGAATCCGGATACGCTGGTTTTGCACAATACATCTCCTTAAAACAGCCGGTGCCCGCGGGGGACCCCGAAAAAAGAGAGCGAAGTCTACGGATGCGCCGGGGGGGTGTCAACCGCGAAACGCCCGATTTTCGGGCGTTTTAGCGAGATGCGACTTGTCTCACAAAGTGGGCAATCTGAGGCTCAAGCGAGGCGAATCGGCAAATCCCGCACGCGCTTCCCGGTGGCCGCAAAAATGGCGTTGCCAATCGCCGGCGCGACAGGAATCAGTGGCGGTTCGCCCAACCCACTCGGAAATTCATCACTCTCGATAAATACGATGTCCAATTCCGGCACATCCGCCATCCGCAGCGGCGTGTAAGTATCGAGATTGCGCTGCTTGACCTGTCCCTTTTCGAATGACGCGCCCTCGTGCAGCGCGAGGCTCACACCCCACAATGCGGCACCCTCGGCCTGTGCCATTGCACCAGACGGATTCACCACCGTACCCACATCGATGCTTTGCCATAATTTGCGCACGGTGACACGCTGGCTATCACTGGACACGGCGACATGGGCGACGCAAGCCACCCAAGTGGGCATACCACGCTCTTGACCATGACCCACAGCGACTCCCAATGCTTCATTGGCGGGCATCGCTCGTCCCCACTCGCTGCGCTGCGCCACATCCTCGAGTACCGCATGCAATCTGCTGGCACCACCTACCGTGCTACCCTCGCCGCCCGCATTTTTGCCTCGGCCGTCCAACAGGGACAAGCGGTAGGCTAAGGGATCAATCTGCAGACTATGCGCGACTTCATCGAGGAAGCACTCAACTCCCCAACCTACCCAGCCCGGACCCACCGCTCTGAGCCAGCCCGGCAAGAAGGTGCTTTGTGCGAGTCCATTATTGACTGCGCGAACGCGATGATTGGGTAAGGTATACCAATGATCTGCGCCGCTGACCGAGAAAGTATCGAACTTACCCAAGCCATCGACCCCGTCCGCAAGAAAACCGGGGGCCATTGCCAAAGTGGGCCAACCCGCAACCACTGCATGATCGACTCCGGATAATTTACCCGTCGCGTCGATACTGGCAGCGAAGGTGCAGACTGAAGGCGAGCGCGCGCAATCGAAGCGACTATCTGTCTCCCGATCGAAGATGAGCTTTAAAGGTCGGCCTACCGCCCGCGCGGCCAGTGCAGCAGGGATCATCTGATCACCGAACAGACGCCGCCCGTAACCACCTCCAAGATAATGCTGATGAATAATGATGTCGGGCTCCGCTAGGCCGAGGGCTTGCGACAAGACGGGGAGTATCAGCGATTGCCACTGGTTACCGGCGTAAATGTGGCACTTACCGTCAGCATCAAACTCGACCAGTGCATTTTGCGGCTCTAGGGTAAAGTGCAGTGCCGTGCTGGTGCGATAGGTCGCCTCCAACACACTGGCGGCCGCGCCTCGAGCGGCCTGCACATCACCGTCGTTGACCACGAGCGTGCCCTCGCTGGGATCATCAGCGAGGCGCACACCCTCGGCCAATAGCGCCGCTTCATCGACCTCGGCCGTGGGGCCGGCCTCCCAAGTGACATTCACGAGCCGCGCGGCCTGCATTGCGATGGGTAACTGCTCGGCGACGACCACAACCCACCCCTGAATCGTAGCGGTTGGGTCCTGCACCTCCACAGCGTCAACATAGCCGGGCAGTGCCTTGGCCTGTGAGTCGTCGACCGATACCACCACGGAGCCGTAACGCGTCGGCGGCACCAATGGAATACCGTACACCATGCCTGGCAGTGAAGCGTCGAGGCCGTAGCGGGCGCTACCGTCTGCTTTTGCAGGGATATCCAGCGCCGCAACATCACGACCGATAATGCGCCGATCCGCAGGGACCTTAACGGGCATCGCATCCAACTCGGCCTGAGAGAAACTGCGACTGATATTGCCGTCGCGGATGATCTCTGCAAAGGAAAGGCTGGTCCCACCCGCAAATACCCTGCCACCCTCAACATGGCATTGGGAGACATCTGCGCCCAGCAGCGCTGCTCCTGCTTCGGCGAGGATGGTGCGCCCCGCCGCACCCGCCTGAGACAATTGGGTAAAAGAGGTATGTACTGACCACGATCCGCCGGTCACCATGTAGCCCCATTTGGGATCGGTATCCACGTGGGTAATCCGCACACTGTCCCAGTCAGCACCCAATTCATCTGCAATAATCTGTGCCAACGCGGTGCCCACATGCTGACCCATCTCAGCGCGAACGATATTGATCGCCACGCCACCCTGTACATCGATCTCGAACCAGATAACAGGAGAAAACGCCTTGCTTGCACCCGCATCGCCCAAATCCGAGACAACCTGATCAGCACCGCACCCCGGCAGCAGAGTACCCATGCCCATCACTAACGAGGACCCGGCAGCACCGGCCACAAAGCGGCGGCGCGTGAGGGTGAATGAGGAATCAGACATCACGACCTCCCTGCTCTTGAGCAGCCACTGCGATGGCACGTTTGATCCGCGGGTAAGCCATGCAGCGACACAAATGGCCATTCATATGGGCAACAATCTCCTCCTCGCTGGGGTTACGATTTCGCTGGAGCAAGTCGGCAGCCTGCATGATTTGTCCTGACTGGCAGTAACCGCACTGCGGTACCTGTTCGGATTCCCAGGCGGCTTTGAGGGCGTCACCCGCAGGTGTGGCCAAGCCCTCAATGGTAGTCACGTTGCGCCCCGCTACCGCTTGCACTGGCGTCACACACGCCCGCGCCGGTTGACCATCCAGATGCACGGTGCAGGCCCCACACTGGGCAATCCCACACCCGAACTTGGTGCCTGTGAGTTGCAATTCCTCACGCAACACCCAAAGCAGTGGGGTCTCGATGGCGGCGGCGCTCGCAACCGGGGTACCGTTAAGTATGAACTCAGTCATTCGCAGACTCCTCGCTCGATCGGTTATAACAGCATAAACCTTTGATGCATTCGAGCAAGTTATTGCACGCGCGCCCGTCAATCACGCTTGTCGAGCGGACACAAAAAAGCCCGCGCAACGCGGGCTTCTTCAGATGGGGGAATGGGTTCAGTCGATAATCTTGGCGACGACGCCGGCACCGACCGTTCGACCACCCTCGCGGATCGCAAAACGCAGGCCCTCTTCCATCGCAATCGGCGCAATCAACGTCGCCACAAAGTTAATGTTGTCACCCGGCATCACCATCTCAATACCCTCTGGCAACTCAACGGCACCCGTCACGTCCGTCGTACGGAAGTAAAACTGCGGACGGTAGCCCTTAAAGAACGGCGTATGTCGACCACCCTCGTCCTTAGACAGCACATAAACCTCTGCCTCAAACTTGGTGTGCGGCGTCACCGATCCCGGAATCGCCAATACCTGTCCACGCTCAACCTCATCGCGCTTCGTACCACGCAGCAGAACACCCACGTTCTCTCCCGCACGGCCCTCATCCAACAACTTGCGGAACATCTCAACACCGGTACAGGTCGTCTTCTGGGTCTCCTTGATACCGATAATCTCGATCTCGTCGCCCACCTTCACAATACCGCGCTCAACACGACCCGTCACAACCGTACCCCGACCAGAAATCGAGAATACGTCCTCAACCGGCATCAGGAACGGCTGGTCAATCGCTCGCTCAGGCTCCGGTATGTATGAGTCCAGCGTCTCAACCAGCTCCTTAACCGCCGTCGTACCCAGACCATTGTCGTCCTTACCTTCCAGCGCCATCAGCGCAGAACCACAAATAATCGGTGTGTCATCACCCGGAAACTCGTAGGTATCCAGAAGCTCGCGAAGCTCCATCTCTACCAGCTCCTTCATCTCTGTGTACTCCTCAGAGTCCACGCCACCGCAGTCTTCCGCCAGCAGGTCAGCCTTGTTCAGGAAAACCACAATGTAGGGAACGCCTACCTGACGAGACAGCAGGATGTGCTCGCGCGTCTGCGGCATCGGGCCGTCAGTCGCACCACAAACCAAAATAGCGCCGTCCATCTGCGCCGCACCCGTGATCATGTTCTTCACGTAGTCCGCGTGCCCAGGAC
>Ga0181559_10005199_pt1 | contig 12499 bp, 8 predicted proteins | sample 011ome_21_FD_133752 | JGI IMG/M metagenome (GOLD analysis project Ga0181559, IMG submission 133752) | Coastal salt marsh microbial communities from the Groves Creek Marsh, Skidaway Island, Georgia - 011508AT metaG (megahit assembly) | ecosystem: Environmental > Aquatic > Marine > Intertidal zone...
AGCTGGTATTGCGTGGCGTATGCAATGCTGTTTCTGTACGTGCGACGGCCCGAGTACAAGGGACCAAGTCGCATCGAATGGTTAAATCCTGCGACACTCAAGCGACTAGTGCTCGAGCCTGATGATACAGACAAGAACGTCGCTTGGCTGGTGGAGTTCTACGCATCTTGGTCACCGCCTTGCGTGAGCTTGGAACCTACGTTTGCAGACCTGAGCTGCAAGTACACCACCGCTGACCTCAAGTTTGCCAAATTTGATCTCATGAGATGGCCTAAGACTGGGGAAGAATACGGCATTAACGTTGCTGGGACGAGCAAGCAGTTGCCTACTTTGATTCTGTTCGAAAAGGGCAAGGAAGCGGTGCGCGTTCCTCACGTGTACAAAGATGGAAGAATTGCTCGCGCTCGTTTGCGACGGAGCGACTTGATCGCCGCTTTCGCTCTGGACAGTAGGCGGAAGAAAAGTCTCATCAAAGCCACGTTCTCAAAAGGAGATTAGCATAGCAATAAGTCATTGAATATCACTCAATCGTTTTAGTTGAACAATGCTATGCGCTAGAACGGCTACAATTGATACAGTCGCGTCAAACCTTTTCAAACACGGCGTTGGAACTAAGAATAATGGCCACGATGACGCCGAACAACCCGAGCGCACTACCGAAAATTTCAATCACTAAAATTTTCACGAATAACGTGGGGTTTGCCGCGTCTGCGAGCGCGCATGAGCTACCGACTACACCGACGCATATACCGCACACCAAATTCGCCAAACCGCACGTCAACCCACTCGCGAATACGGCGTACCCAGCCATCATTGTCGTTCTGTGAAACGCCCCAGTGTCGGGATCGCTGGGAACGTACTCGAGCTTTGTGCTGAGAATGATGGCGATGATTACGCCGTAAATTGCGACTGCTTCACAAAAAATGACACTGATCAAGTTTTTGCTCGTGATGCGCGGCGTGTGCACCGCGGCGCCGAGCAAGCTGCTGCCCGTAATGAAGATCCCCCACGCCGCACCGGCCACGCTTAGTCCGACCGCGGCGGCGATGCCCATGGCGGAGAAGAAGTACGGGTTAATGCGCGTGAACAGCACCCACAACCGCGCCCAATCGATGAACCCAGATCCTTCAGTTCGAGTCCCACGAACGAGGAGAACGAGCGTGAACGTCCAAAGAGCGGCGATGACGGGAATCGAACGACCATGGAGAATACCAGGCATGGTGTCGTGAACCACTCGAACGCGATCACAGCGCACGAACGGTGGACGGCGACGAGACCCACTGCGTCTGGCAATGCGGCAAGCCAGCGGGGCTGCTGCGCCTCGGCGAGCTACCGCGCAATCGTGGCGCTTTGTGACGCTGAATTCAATAATTGATGCTAACAGTTATATTACGGGCTATTCTAAAGGTGCATTCGGTCGGACGATGTCTCCGAATGCCCAAGCGTGCGTGGACAGCCAAGCGTGGCTCGCGTTTCTCAAATTGACGTTTGAGATTAGCTCCTCAGGCCGCAACGGCTCTCTCGTGATTGGGTCGAACTGAGAGATTTTCAAATGCTGTAAAATCGCCAATCGTTCGTAGCTATGACCACTCGGCGCGATGACCGGATCGCGAAATACCTCAAAGGTTAATTTGCAACAGAACGCGTCCGGCGGTTCGCACGAGCGGTCATCCGGCGCGCGGGCGCAAGCAATCACTTCCCCCATCGTACTCACGTCCTCTGCATCGAGCTGCGAGCTGAAATTTCGCACACTATTTTCTAAGTGCGAGTATCTTCGATCTCGATCGCTCGCTAACAGCTCCCACTCTAAATATTTCGCCCTCGCGAGTTCTCGCCACACGTCGTCTTGAATCATGTCCCCGCTCTCTCGCGCCTCCTCCAGCGCGCGTTGTAGCGACTTAGCCGCGTCCGTGAACTTTTTTTCCGCGATCAACGCTAAGCCAAGCATATACAGCGCCTTCACGCTGTTCCGTTCGAAGTGTAGCGCCGTCTCGCAGTCCCTTTTCACGCTCGCCCAATCCTTCTTCTTCCGATGGCACAGCGCGCGATTGATGTACAGCACCGTCCACCGCGGGTCGCACGTGATGGCTTCCGTGTACGCCTCGATGGCGGCACCGAACTTGCCGCGCTGGTAAAGTTCATTTCCGCGCGATTTCAGCGTTTGGGCGTCCATCGCACCGGCCGCGCCCGCGCGCCACGACGCGCGAATCTCGTCGCGCGCCGAGCACTGCGCGCACCGACCGCGCGCGCGGCGTCGTCGCGCGTCGCGTTCGATTTTTTCGCGCGCGCTTTCGCTTTCAAAGAGTCCCTCGTTCTTGAGTCCCGATCGGTCGTTTGAACCCTAGCCTCGATCGGACGCCCTGATTTCGGCCCTCGTTTCGCCGACGCCCGCCGCGGTCGGGCGCGACCGAGCGCGCGGGCGGGCGGGCGAGCCGGCACATCGCGAGGCGATTGGCGCGGTGAAGATGGAGCTCGCGAAGTCTACCGTGGACACTGGGATTGGAGAGAGGAGCGTGAAGGTGGATAACGCGCGCGCGGTGTCGCTGGAGACGCACACGCAGACGGTGGGGGTGATTATACCGCCGCCGGACGTGCGAGTGATCGTGGACAAGACGGCGCAATTCGTGGGGAAGAATGGACCGGAGTTTGAGCAGAGGATCTTGGCGTCGGAGAAGAATAACGTCAAGTTCAACTTCTTGACCGAGGGAGACCCCTATCACGCGTACTACCGACAGCAAGTGGACGAGGCGAAGGCGCAGGCGAACGGAACGGCGAAGACGGAGACGGAGACGCGAGCCGCCGCGCCGGTGGCTGAGCAAGTCCTGGTGAAACCGAGCACGGGTACCGCCAAGCCCGTGGTTTTGGAACCACCTAAGAGCGATGAATTCACTATCCCTATTCCAGCGGGCATCTCGTCGGTAGATCTCGACGTGATTAAGACTACCGCACAGTTTGCAGCGAGAAATGGGAAGAAGTTCGTCACCGCGTTGGCTGGGAAGGAACACGCCAACCCGCAGTTCAACTTTCTCAAGCCTCATCACTCGATGTTTACGTTTTTCACCGCCCTTGCGGACGCATACGAGAAAATTTTAGCCCCAGACGCAGCTCTGCTCGAATCTCTGGAGAAAGGTAGCGACAAGAGTGTGGTGTTGGAGCGCGTGTTGAAGCGCGTAGAGTGGGAGTCCGCGCAAAACAAGGCGAAGAAGGATAAGGAAGACGCGGAAGAAGAAGAGCGCATTCAGATGGCGCTCATCGACTGGCATAGTTTTGTCGTCGTCGAAACCTTAGATTTCGAAGATGCCGAAGATCGCGACTTACCACCACCGATGCAGCTGAATGAAGTCGTCGAAGCGATGCGCAAGCAAGAACTCGAAGCGCCCTCAGTACCTGAGGACGTCGAAGGTCAAGCGGCCCCTGTTATCACGGCCATCATGGATGAAGAGGAACGTGAACTTGTGCGTCAAGCGACAGAGCCGCGCTCGAATCCTGAACCCCCTGTGGTGGAAAATGTCGGCGCAATGAAGGTTGTGCGAAACTACAAGAAGCCCGAGGAGCGCAAGACGGCTGTAGTTGACTCGACCAAGTTTGTAGTATCCCCGATCACTGGAGAGATGATTCCACTCGACCAAATGGCGGAGCATATGCGTATCTCCCTCATCGATCCTAAGTGGAAAATCCAGAGAGAAGCCATGATGGCAAAACTTCAAGGGAGTACGCAGGCCTCTCACGAAGACGTCGCGGCGAACGTTTTGAATTTGGCGAGAAATCGCCCCGATATTTTCGGTTCCACGGATGACGAGGTATCGAAAGCGATAAATGCGGAAATGCTGAAGAAGAGATCGATCGCTAAGGCGACCGCGCCGTCTCCCTCTATTGCCCCGCCTTCCACCGCCGTAGCTCCACCGCCGCCCACTCGTGTTGCACCGCCTCCTCCGCCTCCGCCTCCAAAGGTTTTGACTCCTCCTCCTCCTCCAGCACCACAAGAGGAAAAGAAACGCGCAGCACCGGAGCCAGAAGAGGAGGTCGAACCTGAACCTAAGAAGTTGAAGGTGGGTGACGTTGAATTAGACGATGAATCAGAGTTCTTGGAAGCAAATCCCGGAGAGGCCACCATCAACGTCGTGTGCCCAACTGTGGAGGGCGACAGTAGCTTGACGGGGCAGACGCTCGAAATCAAAGTCAGTTCGCTCGCGGATAAAATTGTGGATTTGAAGAGATCGATCAAGCCACTTGCTGGAGACCTCGCTCAAAATAAACAAAAGCTCAGCACTCCTGGCTTGGGATTCCTCAAGGACACAGCGAGTTTGGCGTATTACAATTTGAAAGATGGATCGACGCTCAACTTGTCGATCAAGGCACGGGGGAAAAGATAGACATATAGCCGTAGGAGAACCCCAACTACTAGAAATATTATCTGTACAACAACTTTTCCAACAGTTTTTCTTCAATTAAAAGCACGCTCCGGCTTTTCCACGAATCTCGAATTGACGCATGCAAGGTCGCGGTACGCTTCGCTCGCCATCGTCTTTCTCGCGACGTTGTGAATCGACTGCTTTCATTCGATTATTTTGCGTCACTAACTCGCGCGCGCGTCGTATGGCTTGACGAATGTTCGCATTAGCCATGTCAAACTTAAGAGCGGCTTCGTAATCTAATAGAGCAGCTTCGTAATCTTCTCGTTGTTCATGGGCGGTCGCTCGTTTGAAAAGCGTGTCGGCGTTCGGCTTGATTTCGAACATTTCTGAGTAGTCTGATATAGCGTCCTTGAGGGACCCGAGCTGGATATTTGCGTACGCACGATAGTTCAACAATTCAAGTTGATCAGCTGGAGATATGTTCGAATGTCGTAGACCGCGAGTGATAGTAGTGAGGGCTTCAACGTAGTCACCGCATTCGAATTGCGACGCGACTCTCATCAGGGCAACATCAGCGGCCATGGCTTCAAGCTCACTTTTATCGTCCTTGAATGGCTTTTTATTGAGCCAGTTCATCGTGGATATCAACTTTCCTTCTCTTTTGGCGATCATTTCGGTACGAAGCGCCCGTAAATCAATACTCGAATGACTCGCTCGAGTCATTTCTGTACTTGTATTTGCGGGAAGGGCCTTCACATATGGAGCCTCTAGATTCGGCCATCGCATCGCATCGTTCAATTTTACTAACATCAGTAGAATACACTCGTCTGTTACGATGTGCGTACATTTATCTGGCACTATGGCACCAAATAGACGATCAATTTTCAACACAAACTCACGCTTTGCGATCGCGGACGATGTTGCCTTTGGAATTTCGATGAGAAGGCTTCGATCGCCGTACTTCAGTGCGATGTCATTCCAACGCACGTCGTCACACAATGATGTATGAGGTATCTTTAGCGTGATGGAACCGTCGCTATCCCACCAAGTAAATTTTTCAATCCCAGTGCGTTCTTCTCGCACGCCAACATCCGCCGTCGTCACTGATAAGAGTTCAGGTAATTTGCGTTCGACGCCTCGCGCGCGATCGAGTCGCGCTCTGAAGACTTCTCTGTTCGGGTCGATCTTCGTCAGCTCGTATTGCACTAAATCAATCGCCCCTTGTGTCATGTGGTTGCCGACAAAGTTTGTCGTCGGCCCGCTCTGAGGCTTCTCGTACCCCGGCGCTCGAGCTATCATCGTTCCATCACTGTGCTGCTCGAGCGCATCGTACCCTCTGCGCACGTCTGGGCCTTTGTCGATCCTATACTCCCCTCCGTGCGGTTCTTTCGTCCACACGCTCGGATAATGCTTGCCGTACTCCTTCTTCTTCTCCTCGATCAGCTCATCTTCGAGCGTTTCGTTCCCATGCGATGCGTCGTCTGGTCCGCCCGCGGTTCCGTTCGTCTTGTACTGCTCCCATGCCTTGGCTTGGAGTGCGCCATCACTGACGGTGTCGAGCGATGGGTTATACGCGTCCATCGTGCGTCAGCGTCTGCGGCGACGGCGCGCACTTTCAGCGAACGTCGAAAGAGCGTTTTTTCCTCGTTCGCTTGCTTTCATCAAAACTCTATTTTCCCGCTAATTTCGCTAATTTCTGTTTCTTACGCGCCAGGAAGCGCTCTCGCGCGGCAGAAACTTGCTCGTCGGTGATTCTACGTCCTTCGACTGGCGCTTTATTCGCGTCCACCGTGTCGGCTTCGTGCCCACTCGCTGTGTCCGTGCTTTCAGCATCCCCGGGGCTCAACACGCCGCCAGAGAGACGATGAATGTTCACCTTCTTCGAGAGCAGCTCTCTTTGCTTTGAAATCCATTCTGGCTCAATTTTGCACACGTGGCGGAGAAAGGGTCGAGAAGTCGTGATCAACTCATGGTAAACGATCCACTCTGGAAGCAAACCGTCTTTGTCGGCGAGTTGGCGAGCCATAGAAGGGTGGACCTGGCACAGCGTGGAATTTTCTCCCAATGTTCTGTAGCCATTATGATTCGGTAGTCGATGCGCAATCTTTGTCACGAAGCCTGCGCACAGCGATTGGCGCAATCGGTTCAGACCTTCATCTGTTCGTGAGAAACAATCAAAGTCGTTCCTATCGCTTTTACGCTTGTCCTTGAACACTCCAAGTAATTGTTTTCGTATCTCTCGCGCGAACTCCATTCCTCGATCCGACAACGAATACCGCTGGTGAAATTTTCTTTGATATCCACTGCTCTCCCAGGCTTGATAGATTCGAAGTAACACCACGTGATCGCCAAGAAGAAAATCTTCGTGAGTCGCAAGCTCGTGAAGACTCTCAGTTGCATCTCGGTGCTGACCTAAAAACACTCTTTCGACGCTCAACATCGCGGCAACTGTTGCAGTATCTGCAACACAATCAAGGCGTTTCGCTTCGACCATCGCACGCGATAAGCATGGCTCAAGTGGAAGCGAACTCATCTCTCGTCCAATAGAAGTTGCCTTCCCATCGAGATCGATTGCACCAACGAAATAAAGTTGGCGCAAAGCATCTGCGATGAGTGCAGTGTCTGGAGGATCCAAGAAATCGAAAGTCATCACATCTAGTCCTTTTAGATTCAGTGTCTTCAGATACAGAATCGTACCGACTAGACATGTCCGTTGGATCTCTGGCCGAGTGATCGCTGGCATGTCGAGTTCGAGCGCGTCCTTTGTGTACAGTCGGTAGCATCGCCCAGCTTGCGTTCTTCCTGCACGTCCTGCACGCTGCTTCGCCTGCACGCTACTGATAGGCACTACTTTTAATGCATTCATTCCCGTCATCGCATCGTACTCAACCTGCTTCACCACGCCTGGATCAATCACAAAAACGATTCCTGGGACCGTCAGCGACGTCTCAGCAATATTTGTCGCAAAGATTATTCGTCGCATGTTCGGATCATGTGGGTGAAACACCCTCGACTGCATATCCGGTGGGAGTGATGCATAGAGTGGCAAGACTTGCACATCTGGACACTCTCCCTCGGGCATCGATCGCACGTGAGCCTCCACAGCCCGACACGCTTTTTCAATCTCTTCTTGACCTGTTAGGAACACCAACATATCCCCAGGGCCGGTATTCACATGTACATCCACCACCGTTTCAATCGCACTTTGAAAGTACGACTTTGGAGCCTCGGTGGCGTGCGCGATTTGAACCGGAAACGTGCGTCCAGGCACGGTGAACACCGGTGCGTCGTCGAAATACGTCGAGAATTTTTCGCTGTCGAGCGTGGCCGAAGTAATCACCAGCTTCAGTTCACGCGCGGACACGAGCTTCTTCAATAATCCGAATAATATATCTGTGTGCAACGACCGCTCATGAGCCTCATCCAAGACGACGACACTGTAACGCGACAGAGTCGGGTCTTCGAGAAGCTCTCGCAGTAACGTGCCGTCAGTTAAATATTTTATCCTCGTCAGGCGGCACGTTCTGTCCTCAAAGCGCACCGAATACCCAACTTCTTTCCCAATCTCTACCCCCATTTCTTCTGCGACGCGTTTTGCCACGGAAACAGCTGCCACACGTCTCGGCTGCGTCACCGCCACCGCCGAGCCGTCGGCGACGACGCCTGAGCGCAGGAGAATCTGCGCAATCTGTGTCGTCTTCCCGCTCCCCGTCTCCCCAATCACAACCGTCACCGCATTCGTCTTTACCGCACTCGCAATATCGTTCGCTGTTCGTCGATCACCGCGCTCGTCAGTCACCGCGCTCGTCAGTCACCGTCGTCGTCGCTCTAAGAAAAAGATGCTCCTCTCGTTCGCGGTCGGGGGTCCAGTCGGCGCTCTCCGTAACGCTCGACGCACCGTAACGCGAGACCGGTAAGTCGTCCGTGGAAGACGTCGAAGGATGATCATCGTCGTCACCAACCGCGCGCGCCATGACGTCGCGCTGAACACTGGCGACTCTACGCCCGCAGTGTGCGCCGCGGATGTCGAGCATAAGAGCCGCAGCGCGCGCGGCGTTGGCGCGAAAACAGCGTGAGGCGGAGGCTGTGAAACAGAAACAAGCGCCACCGACGCGAGCAAACGACGTCGTCCGAGGCACGGGGACGGAGAAGAAGGATGAGGAGGACGACGGAGCCGCCAAACGTGCGAAGGTGTCGAAGCCGACGACGGTGAAAGGGTCGAGATGGGGCTCATCGGACGAAGAGGACGAGGATGAAGATGTGCGCGAAGGAAGTGCGCCAGACGCGACGCGGCCGACGACCGCGAATCAGGGGTACATGGAGAAGATGCTCGCGGAAGCAAACTCGTTCGCCGCGGCGCAGCGGGAAAATCAGCAGCTTGAAGTAAGTGGGCGTAAGCAATCTCAAAGTGTAGATCCGAAGAGTTTCTTTGCACCGTCGCCGAGTACCAGTGACGAAGGTGAGGCAGCAGCTTCAGCAGAAGCGGGGCCTTCGCGGCCACCGAAGCAGGACACGTTGCCGCAGTCGCTCGCCGGCGAGTTAGCAGAGCTCGAATCCGACGAAGAGAAGGAGCCCATGGCGGGACCGGCGAGACCTCGTGCGATAAATGATGAAGAAGATGACTTGACGGTTGGACCCGCGCGACCGGATCCAGAGGCGATGCGCGCCGCTGCCGAAGAAGCAGAAGCTGGCCTGGCGCGAGGGCGAGAAGCAGGTTCGTCTCCAGTTCCATCGACCAATCAGGTGGAAGTGCAGTTGCAAAAGAGACCATTAAACATGCTTCAAGCGTGTCGTAGCGTGGACGAGTTTGAGAGATTGAACAAGATCGATGAAGGCACGTATGGAATAGTCTTCAAAGCGCGGGATAAGAAAACGGGAGAGGTGGCGGCGTTGAAGAGGGTGAAAATGGACGAGGCGACGGATGGATTCCCTCTTACTGCTCTTAGAGAAGTCAACATACTGCTATCGTTGGATCATCCGAGCATTGTGAACGTCAACGAGGTAGTCGTCGGCTCAAAGTTAAACTTTGTATTCATGGTGATGGAATACGTTGAAAATGATTTGAAAGGTCTCATGGATCAGATGGCGCAGTCGTCTTCGCCCAAATTTACGATTCCCGAGACAAAGGCGTTAATGCTACAGCTTCTGAGTGGGATGTCGTATTTGCACGAAAATTGGATCATGCATCGTGACTTGAAAATGTCTAACATTCTCGTCACGAACTCGGGCGATTTGAAAATATGCGACTTCGGTCTGGCAAGACAATTTGGTGGAGTCGGTAGATACACGCAACTAGTCGTTACGCTTTGGTATCGTGCACCGGAGTTGCTATTGGGATCGACAACTTACGGTCCAGCCATTGATGTCTGGAGTCTAGGCTGCATCTTCGGCGAATTACTCGCCGGAAGTCCTCTGTTCAATGGTCGTGCGGAAATCGATCAGCTACAAAAGATTTTTAAGCTTCTCGGCACGCCAAACGATAAGATATGGCCGGAGTTTAGCTCACTCCCGAGTGTGCAAAAAGTCACGTTCGCCGAGCAACCTTACAACAAGTTGCGTCAGAAATTCCCGCAGGCGTCGACTGGTTTGAGCGATAAAGGATACGAGTTGCTCAACCACCTGTTGACGTACGATCCCGCAAGGCGCCTCACTTGCTCTGAAGCGCTGAATGATGCTTTTTTCGAGGAGTATCCGCCTCCACAACGACCCGTATTCATGAACTCAAAGTAGACATGTAGACACGACAGCCTACGGCTGTGCTCGCTCACTCGCCTCGACCTCAGTAGCGCGCATGCCAGTAGTTTGCAACATAGTCCTTAGGTAGGTTAGCTCCGCTAAAGTGCTTGAGCGTTACTCATGAACACTGTTCATCGCACGTGCCTCGGCGCATCTGCACTGAGCGCGTCGCCCGGGCGAAAGTGTTTGGGACTGTCGAAAGCGCGAAAAGGGCGGCGTCGCGTTGAACGTCGCCTCGCACGCGTTTCGAGGTGCGCACACGCACAGCATGGTGACGCGAGCCATGTCAAGGTTAGTCGCGAGCCGGATGCGATACCCACGGTCGTCCTAGAGCGCCCGAAGACGAGTCATACGGCGGGAGTGAAAGTAATTCTGTTACCGACGGCGCATGTGAGCGAGCGCTCCGCCTTGGACGCCGACGAGGTAATACGAACGAATAAACCCGACGCAGTGCTACTAGAAGTGTGCGATGAGCGCGTTGATGGCATCATTGACCGAATGAAAGGCGTCGAGAACGACGACGTAGTAGTACCCGGTGCGGTGCATATTGTTGGTATGCCGGCGGGTGTTCTTCCTGGCGGAGTGGATGAGGTTGTTCTACTGTCGCGTTTACGCACAAAAGTTGGGAAGGGAGTGTCGTTGGAAGATCTCAAAAGTGATGCCGAGTTATTGTTGCGCACTGGTTTATTCGAATCGGTCATTGTACGCGGACGTGCTGAAGACGAACACGGTGCGCGCACCGTCGTTTGGAAGGAAGGGAAGGTGACTTTGGTGGTATCGGTTGCCGAAATTGTCTTCACCGTTCATCCGATGGGCGCAGAGTTGACTTCAGACATCCGATTCAAGTGGAACGTTTATGAAAATTTCGTCTCCGCTACTTCGGATGCCGCTGCAGAGGTTGAAGTGATGCGACGAGCGGGCGAGCTTGTGAAAGTGAGCGATTGTGCGAGCGGTCAAGGCGAGATGAGCGCGTGGCAGACTGCAGCTTTGTGCGCATCTTTGGTTATTGCGGTCCAAGAGAGGCTACAAAGTGGCTACACCGTAGCGCTGGATGTGAGCGATGGGGAATGTATAACGCTCGACGTGGTTCCAGATGTGGCTTTATCGACGGATAGGTGGTTTGAGCGCATTGACGTCAGTCTTCAGGACGTGTTGTCCATTTCATTCATCGGCGAGGCGGCGAGAGCGGGGGCGGGAGCGAATAAGTCGTCTCCATTGACTGTGAAAATTATGAACGGGATGATGACGCTTGCTGAGTCTACTATTTCGAACAAGCTCGACGCTCAAGACGGTGGGGAAATCATTGCTGGTTTATCCGCAGCGTTCGAGTCGCGCACTTCACGTGTCTACTTGGCTGATTCAGAAGTATCCAAGACGATGCGATCGCTCGAAGAAAAGCTTCATGAACACGTTCCAGGAATGAAGCGTTCGCTCGCGCGCTATATCCTCGGATCCATACGATCGTTGATTACATCCGCCTTCAAGACACGTAAACAGTTGACCACGGCTATCGAAACCGAGCGTTTGACGCTGATGCGTTCGGGTGAGGTCAGCATGCCGCCTCACATGCGCGAAGTATTCATAGACGAACGAGACAGCGTCTTGTTTGATTGTTTATGGTCCGTGATCGAGGGTAAACCGACGGACCGTCCTGGCTTTTACCACAGCGCCTCCTCGACGTTTGAATACGCGCGTCGCGTCCCGGCACTCGACCTCCCCGCCGACGGCGTCTCAATCACCGTAGTCTTCGTCCTCGGCGCCGCACACGTCCCCGGCATCGTTCATCGTTGGAACGAGGCGTGTTCGAGGGATTAGTGTAGGATTTTGTCATCGAATCGACGCTTCATGAAAAACAAAAAATCCCACCACGCTCTCTCGCGCGCGCCTGGGGTTAGAACCAGATGAACCCCATGCACGTCACACCGGCGCCGCTGGTTGATGTCAACGCGCGAGACGTCTTCAAACGCGAGTTCGTGCACGCTCGGCGATATCGATTGGAAGGTGCGTTGATACGAATTATTTGCACCTTTCGCGCGGATTTCGACGCGCATCGAGCGCGCGCGCGCGCGTCGCTCGTCTCGAACGTGTCCGCCGACGTGCCGACGCGAAGAACCCTCGCGCGAGGGTCTTTCGTGGACGACGAGACTTGGCGCGTCGTCGACGGCTCGAACGCGCGCGCGCGACTCCATGGACGACGTCGTGGATAAATGAATATTTATTTCACGACCGCGCCGAGAGCGACGCGCGAGAGCGGGCGCAAAGGGCGATTTCGACGAGTAATCATCACCCGTTTGGACCGTCCACGTGGGCAAAGGAACCAGTCCATTCCATGAATCGACTCCGAGGACTGACACGTCTACGCTCGTTTACGCGCTCACCAGGTTCATCGAGTACTGTCGAGCGATAAA
>Ga0181559_10005200_pt1 | contig 12494 bp, 8 predicted proteins | sample 011ome_21_FD_133752 | JGI IMG/M metagenome (GOLD analysis project Ga0181559, IMG submission 133752) | Coastal salt marsh microbial communities from the Groves Creek Marsh, Skidaway Island, Georgia - 011508AT metaG (megahit assembly) | ecosystem: Environmental > Aquatic > Marine > Intertidal zone...
CCGCGCCCGCCGCCAAGCTCTGGGTCGGGTGCGACCGGTGCGACCGCTGGTCGCACCTGTCCTGCGAGCTCGCCAACGACCCCGCGTGCCTGGGGAGGGGACGCGAGGTGGCGTTCGCCGAGGCGAGCCGAGGGAGCCGCCGAGGCGCGGAGGACGACGGAACGACGGGCGGTGACCGGAGCGACCCTCTACCTTGCACGCGGCGCGCGTACCACTGCCCCTCGTGTCGCGCGCGCGACCGAGGCGACGCCGTCGACGCCGACCGCGACCCGTCCTGGGCGTCGTCGCCGCTTTCGCGCGCCGCCGGCGCGACGCGCGCCGCCTTCGGCGTCGTCGCGCACTGCCGACCGTACCTGCGCGAGCGCGAAAGGGTCGCGCGCGGCGCGGAAACGCACGCGGAAACGCACGCGGAAACGCGGAAACGCGAGAGGCGCCGTCGCGGACGAGACGCGCCGCCGCCGCCGCCGCCGCCGCCGCCTTTCCGCCGCGCGCCGCGCGCGAAACGCGCGCGCGCCGAGCCTCGGTCCGCGCCGACGCTCAAGGAAAAAAAGCCGCCCGAGCCGAAGCCCCGGACCACGGAGACGCCCCGGTCCGCGGAGACGCCTTCGGAGGAATCGCGTCGAGGGATATGCGAGGACGAGGACTCCATGATCGCGGCGTCCATCCTGGGCTCAGCGTTCGGGTCGGCAGAAAACGCCGTATCTTGCGGCGTCCCGAAAGCCGCGCGCACGTTTCGGGGCAGACCGAGAGCCGCTCGCGCCGGAGCCGCCGCCGCCGCGCTCGAAGCCGCCGAAGCCAAGCCGATGGCGGCGGCGGCGGCGCACGGCCCCACCGACGCGCCGCCGCCGCGCGTGGCGAGCCTCACCGCGCGGGCCGCCGCCGACGACGCGAAGGCGGGTGCCGCAGATGCACCCGCCGCTCACGAGGACGCCGGCCTCCCGACCGCCTCTCCGGCGGCGCCCGCGGTCGCCGCCGCGCCCGCGGTCGCCGCCGCGCCCGCGGTCGCCGCCGCCCCGGAAGCGCGCTCGCCCCCGCCCGCCGCTCCGCCTGCCCCCCCGCTCCGCGGCGGCATGGGCTCTCCCCGCGGGCTCAGGTTGCTGCGCGCGAGCGCACAGGGGGCGCCTCCGCTTTGCCCGGCGCGAGGAGGAGGGTCCGCGCCCGACCCCGCTCCGGCGCCGTGCGACCCGAACGCCGGCACCCTGCGCGGCGTCAACGCGTTCGTCGCCGGCGGCGTCCGGCCCGGCGGGTCGATGCTCGTCCGGCTCCTGGCCGACTCCCTCGGGTGCGGGCCGCGCTCGGCTTCTGCGCCTTCGGGAGCCGTCGGCGCGCGCGGAGAGGCGCGCGCGCCTCCGCCTCCGGAGGCTCCGGCGGACGCGACCCGAGCGCGCATACCGGCGCGCTCGAGCTCGTCCGCGCTCGCGGCGGCTCCGGGCGGCTCCGCGAAGCCCGCCGACGGAACCGCTCCGAAAAGCGGCGCGCTCGGGTCGCGTCCGCCGTCTGCGCCGAGACGCGTCGGCGGCGTCTTCGTCTCGACGCTCTCGAAGGAAGACAAACGTCGAGAAGCCGCCGAGACGTTTCCGTTCCCGCCGCCGCGCTCCGGGCTCGAGCCCGCGACGTGCCGGGACAAGGAGGACGTCTTGCTGGACGACGCGGACGCGGACCCGTGGGGTCTGGGGTGCAATCAGGAGTGGAGCGACGCGATCGAATGGGGGGATTCGGTGTGAGCGTGAGCGTGTGGTCGCGCGTTTGTTTTGCGTAACTAGTTTACATACGTTTGACGAAGCCGCGGCGCGCCGCCGCGACGCGTCCCCGAGGGGGCTCGGGGAATGCTGGGACGCGGTTCCTAAAGGCGACGACGCGACGCCGTCGCGTCTTCGTCGTCGTCGCTCTGCGTCGCTCTACGTCGCTCTGCGTCGCTCTGCGTCGCTCTGCGTCGCTCTGCATCGCTCTGCGTGTAGACCTCGCGTGCGGTCACCGCGTTTTGCGCTTCGGTCGCATCGCCTCGAGCGTGGGTTTCATCTCCAGGTACACCAGCAGCGCGCCGAACAGCGACGCGTTTTTGAAGAACATGATCATGTCCACCGCCCTCTCCGTGTGCGCGTCCGGGTACGCGGCCCAGAACGGGTGCATGATGGGCGTGACGAGCAGGATGAACAGCATCAAGAGCTTCGCCCCGAGTGCGAAGTCCGCCACGAACAGCGCCGCGCCCGCGAGCTCCATCAGCGTCGCGACCAGCACCAGACCGCCGTCGCTCGCGAAGAAGAGCGGGTCGATGCCTACTTTCCGCGCCAGCGCGTGGCGCGCGACGGCGAGACGCGGCGAGACCGAGTCCAGCATCTCGCCCCCCTCCGCCAGGCTCGAGAGCTTGTTCATCGCGGACGCGATGAACACGAACGCGAACAGAACCCGCCCGAACGTGGCGGTCGCGCCCATCGTGCCTGCCCGAGGGACCGCGCGGGGCGAATGAAGCGACGAAGTTCGATTCGCGTCCAAACGGACTGCGTGTTCGTTTCCCAAAAAAGCTGATGAGCTGGCTCATCAGCTTGCAGCGAAGGGAAACGAACGACCGTGGCGGCACTCCACGACGCGCGGAAGCGTGGCGAGCGTGGCGCACGTGGCGTCGAGACGAACCTCTCGATTTATCGCATCGCACGCGTTTGGCCTCGTTCCATTCCGTGCGCGCGTATCGCCTCGGCGGTCACGTCCGCGACGCGCGTCGCTCCATCCACGAAACGCCATCCTTACTCTCTGAGGGCACGACGAACCGGGTTGTTAAAAAAACGTCCGATCGACGGGACACGCGTCAGAGGGTGTGCGCGTCGACGCGATGCGCGTGCTGTTCCTGGATGTCCGTTCCGCGCTCACGACGCGAAGGTACGCGAGCGTCGCCGATCCCGACGCTCTCTCGGACGATCCGCGTCTCGCTCCGCGCGCAGCCTCGCGAGAACGGGCGGGTCGGTTTCGTTTAGGAGCAGCGGCGCCTCCCGATCCGGAGCCGACGACAGACACCCGACGGTTCGTTTCCGCGCCCCGGCCCGAAACGGGGCCCGAAACGGGCCGAAACGCGAAGGCGTTTTCCCAAAAGAGGAGACGTTTTCCCAGAGGAGGACTGACCCGCGCGCTCCCTCCCTTTCGATCGAACAGACAGCCGCACGTCATAGACGCGAGCCTCGTGCAGAACCTGCGCGACGTCGTCGAGCGCGCGCGCGCGCGCGTGGTGCTGTGCGGCGACGGCAGCGACGATCCCGGGCTCAGAACCCGCGCGCGCGCGGCGTTGGCGTCGCGCGGCGTGGTCGTGCACGGCTGGACCGACGCGTCCGGGCGCGCCGGTCGCGCGGCGGAGATCGTGCGGTGGCTGGAGCGGGAAGAAACGCGACGGATGCGAGTGGAGAACGCGCGGGACGGTGTCGACGGTGTCGACGGTGTCGACGGTGTCGACGGTGTCGACGGTGTCGACGGTGTCGACATCGACAGGTGGCATCACGACTTTGCGGTAAACGGCGGACCGAACGCGACGGAAACCGTACGCCGCCGACGCTCGGCGCGCGGCGCGAAGGATAAAATAATTTCCTTCGCGGCGGCGGACGACGCGCCGCTGGTCGCGCAGCCCGGCGGCGACGCGTTGGTCGGTCGCTTCGTCATGACCGCGCCCGGCGCGGGTCTGACCGCCGCCGCGGCGGACGCGATCGTGGCGTGCCTGGCGCACCAAAGCGCCGCGCTCGAGCGCTCGTCGAGCGGTTGTGTTTTCGACGGTGGCGGCTTTGGGCGTTTCGCGGAAACCCCGCGGCCGGACTCGTCCGACTCCTCGCGGTCCTCGAGCTCCGCCTGCGAGGCGCGCTTCGCCCCGGAGAGGACCCCCGCGGGGTTCATCTCCTTCCGGACGTCGCGGTCGAGGACGTCGCTGGCAACCTCGATGACCCACCGGCAGAGCAGCCCCAGCGTCCGGGACGCGGCGCTCGACGCGGCACTCGCGGCGGCGCCGCGCATGTCCGTGGAGGGCACGACGGCGACGTTTTCGCCCCCCCGGCGACTCTCCAAAAGAGAGCTCGACAAAAGCGCGCGCGAAAGCGCGTTCGCGCTGGGCGAGGGCGCGCGGTTTATCACTTGGGAAAATCAAGGCGGAGACGCGTCGAGCGCGTCGGGCGCGAGTTGGGCGGACGCGGACGACACGATGCACGTCGTTCGGTACGGATGAGACGCTCGCGAAAGACGCTTGAAAAAAGACGCTCGAGTGTCAAAAATATCTTCTCCGTCGTTCGTTTCGTCGTCGTTACGCGTACCTCGCGCGCGCCAGACGGTTCGCGAAGACGCGCGGCGGACGGTTCGCGATCGCCGCCGAAGTTCCACCTCCAAAACGTCACTTGCGCGTGGCTCTGCGCCTGGTGGAGGGGCTCTTGACGGGCTCTTCCTCCTCTTCCTCCTCTTCCTCCGCCTCCTCCTCGGGCTCGTCGTCCGGCTCGGGCGCGTCCGTCTTCTTCTTCCTGCCCGTCGCCTTCTTCTTCGCCTTCGCCTCGGCGGCGGGCGCGTCCTCGCCGCCGAACAGCGAGGACACCGCGAGCAGCACGAGGAGCAGGACCAGCGCGACGAACGAGAACGTGGAAACCGCGGACTCGGTGAGCGAGGTGACGAAGGAGACGACGCGGTCGCGCGCGGCGCCTTCGGGGAGCGCGTTGGCGGCGGCGAACAAAACGTCGGCGACGGCGTCCTTGGCGCGCGCCAAAAACGAGGCTCCGGGCTCGTCGGCGGCGGCTTCGGCGTCCAACTTTGTCTTCTCCTCCTCGTCGGCGATGGCCTTGAGGAAGTCGTGCTTGGGGCGCCAGACCCGCTCCAGCTCGCCCGCGGCGGCGGCGTCCTTCGCGACGAGCACGTTGTCCACGACCAGCCCGGAGGACATGGTCCACACCTCCAGCGCGACGGCGCCGATCTTGCCGACGCGCGACAGCGGCGCTTCGTCCACGTAGTGGTCGGGGTTGGGGATCTTGCGGGGCTCCCAGAGGCCCTTGTAGTCGGGGTTGTCGATGCGCGGGGCGTACCAGTTGCCCTTGTAGTCGGGGTTGTACTTGGTGGGGCGCTCCCACTCTCCGCAGCCGGGCGCCTCCGCGCACTTGGGGTTGTCAATCGTGGGCGGCTCCCAGGTGCCGTCCTCGTCCTCGTCCCAGTCCGCGGGCTGCGCGGCGTCGGGGTCGTCCACCATGAGCGGCTCGTCGTCAAGCCAGCCCTCGGGCTTGGTCGCGTCCTCGTCGGGGATCATCGAGGGCGCGTCCTCGTCCCAGTCGTCGGGCTTCTTCGCGTCTGGGTCCTCGATCATCGCGTCGTCGACCCAGTCCTCGGGCTTCTCGTCCGTCGGGTCGTCGATCTCCGCCGGGGGCACGAACGGCGGGTCGAACGCGCCGTCATCGAATAGGCTGCCCTCGAAGACCGCCTCCCCGTCGATCTTCACGGTCAGCTCCCCGGCGGGGGTGACCGCGAGCGCGTACAGGTGCGGGAGCTTGTCGCCGGGCACACGCGGAGGGTCCGCCAGGTGCTTCTCCTCCACCTCGCCCGTCTTCGGCGAGGCGTGGCGGAAGATCACGTGCACCTTGTCGGTGCCCCCGCATCGGTCGGGGCCGAACATCAGCGTGTACGGCGAGTCCCCGTCCAGCGCGTCGGGTTCGAACGCCTTCTCGTCCGTGTTCAGGAACTTGAGGTACGCGCCGCCGCACTCCAGGCCCTCCTGCAGCGTGGCTTCGTACTGCACGACCAGACCCGCGCTGGGGTCGAAGGGCTCCGCCAGCAGCGAAGAGACTCCGTAGTGGCGCGCCTCGGTGTCCACGAACAGACCCTGGTCCTCGGTGTGCTTCGCGGCGGTCACGACGGGGACACCTGTGCGTGCGAGGAGCGCGCGAGGGGAAGGTCAGTCGTCCCGTCGACGGTGTCGGCGGCGTCGGCGGTTGTCGCCCCGAACGCGAGCGGAAAAAGCAAAAAGCGAATCGTCGGAAAACGAGCTCGAAAACCTGAAGGGAGACCAAACGAAAATGTTGGATGTTTCCCGGCGGATCTCGGCGGGATGCGGGACGCGCGCTCGCCTCTGTGACGCGCTCGAGAAGGAAAAGACACGCGATCTGCTCCCCTGAGCGTCCGCGTCGTCGCGACGAATCCGTTCGCCTCCGATTATCGTTCCGAGCGCGCGCACGCACCGTTGTACTTGTCGTTCTTCGATCCGGACCACGATCCGAGGCCATCGGAGAAGGTGGCCAGAAACGCGACGTCGCCCGTGACCACGGGCTCGACGAAGGGATGCGTCTCCACGGCGTGCGCCGAAGAAGCGGCGGCCGCGATGGCCACACCGGCCACGAGGAGCTTGTTGCTCATGCTGGGCGAAACGAAGCGCAGCGGATGAGGCGCGTGTCGTAATGGGAGTCACGCCGACCCTGGACGCTTTTCCCGCCCGCGCCCCCACTGCAGTCGGTTGAGAGTTTCCGCCACGCACGCGCGGCCAATCAGCGTCGTGCGACGGTTCGACGGCAAAGTCGGGTTCCGAGCACCGCTTCCGGGAGTGACGTGTTCTCAGCTCGGCACTCTCGACGGCACGTTCGCCATGTCGTCCACCGCGCACGCGCTCGCGGCGCGTCCGGCCGCTCCCCGAGCCGCCGCGCGCGTGCTCCCGTCCCGCCCCCGCGCGTCGCCCTCGTTCGCGGAGCGCGCGACAACCTCCGGCGCGTCCCCCGGTCGCGGCGCCGTGGCTGTCTCCGCGCGATTCGGTTTCGGGTCCGCCGACGACGCCGTCGCGGACGAGGACGCCGCCATCTCCCGCCGCACGCTGCTCGCGGGCAAGGCGCTGTTCACGCTGGGCGAGGCGTTCGTGTTCCCCTGGGCCACCGAGGGCGCGACGCGCCCTCCCTCCGCGGCGACCGCCGACCTGACGCCCTTCTCCCCCGCGTGGCTCACGAGCGTGCTGTTCGTGCCCACCGAGCCCGAGGCGAAAGCCGCCGCCAAGGCGGCGCTGCTGCGGGGCGAGGCGCTCGCGGCGCAGGGCGAGCACCTGAGCGCGATCGAGCAATTCGAGTTCGTCTACGCGACCGCCCCGACCGAGTACAAGATGTGCCAGCGCGCGGGTCTGGACATCGCGAAGAGCTACAAGAAGCTCTCCTCCAAGCCGGGCGACGCGATGGACCGAAAAGCCGAGGACGCCAAAGGCGTGGTGTGGTGGTGGGGCCGCGGAACGCGCTGGCCCGGGTGGTACATCATCGCGTACCTCTCCGCCCGGAACGTGTACTTCACCGCCAAGGAGGACGACGTCGGCGCGTTCACCGCGACGGAAGGGCTGGCGGTCCTCGTGCCCATCTGGTTCGGGCTGCTCTTCGCGCTCGTGACGTACGGGTTGCCGGATTATTGATGAGTTACACATATCGAATACGCGCGCGCCGGAATACGCGTACCCCTTCGGACATGGCGCGGAACGCGTCATCGCGACGCCCGGTCACTTCCCGTTTCCCTAAAAGCATCGACTCACTTCGTAACCGGCGTCTCCTCTTCGTCCGAGGACTCGGGGTCCGCGAGCGCGGAGAGGGGCGAGCCCTCGCCGACGCCCGCGCGCGACGCCAGCGCCTGGAGCTCCTTCTCGATGGCGGCGAAGCGCTCGGCGCCGGCGACCGACCCAGCGGCGCCGCGCCTGCCGGCGACCGACCCGGCGAGCGCCTCGAGCTCGCGCAGGTTCGAGCCCCGGGAGGCGCGCGACGCGCGATGTCCGCGCTGGGCGTCGACTCCGTCGGAGGCGTCCCCGGCGCCCGGCGCGGCGTCTCGGGGACCCGAGGCGTACGCCTCAAACTCGGAGCGCGCGTGCGTCTGCGGCGCAAACGTGCATTCCGCCAGCGCCTGGCGCTCGAGCGCCGCCGCCAGCTCGCGCAGCTTCTCGTCCTTGACGCGCCCCTCCACCGCGAGCTTCTCGTAGATGGGCGTCGCGGAGGACACGCCGAGCTTGCGTTGCCTCGCCGCCGCCAGCCGCTCAGTGCGCGTCGCCGAGGCGGAGCTCCGCCCGAGCTCAACCTCAGCCAGCGCCTGTTCGCGCGCCGCGGCGGCGGCGTGGGCCGCCTTGGTGCCCGCGCGCGCGCCCGAGAAGCGGCCCTGCCCCGCCGCCAGGTACGCGCGCGGGCCGGTTTTGTCGTGCGCGATCACCGCCTCCATGGCGGCGATGAAGCCCTCGACGCCGACGGGCCCGTCGCACATCGCGCTCGCCGAGCGCACGTCCGCCACCATCTCGCGCAGGCGCGACTCGCGCGCTTCATCGTCGCCGCCGCCGGGGCTTCCCGGCGAGAGCGAGCCCGCGCGCGGCACGCCGCCGAAGCCGGCGAGGTCGGGGCGCCCCGCGTTGCTCGCCGGCGTCGCCGCCGCCGACGCCGCCGCCGCCGACGCGGGCGTGTTGTACACGGAGTCGGAGGCGGCGTCGGCGCCGCGCTTGGCGCGCGCGCGCTTGGTTTCGACGTCGGCGAGGCGCGAGAGATCCGCACCGCGCAGGTCCACCGATCCGGCGTCCCCGGCGTCGAGCGCGGCGAACATGGCGCGGAACTTGCGTCGCTTCAGCGCGCCCACCAGCCCCTCCGTCTTGGCGCTGGACTTGGCGGAGAGCGCGGCTTCACGCAGCCTGTCCTCGTCGCGCGCGCGGATGAGCTCGCGCTTGTCGTCGTACTCGTGCCTGTTGGCGTACAGCACCTCGTGCACCGGCAGGCCCGCCGGGTTGCGGTCGATGGCCGGAGGGCGCCCGACGCGCGGCACGCCCAGGTCCGCGTACGCCTCCTCCTCCAGGCGCGCCTTTTCGTGGTCGCCGCGCGCCTTGCTCGCCTCCAGGCGGCGCACCACCTCCTCGTGTCGCACCTTCGGGGGCTTGAACGCCGCCGGCGCGCCCGAAAAGCCGTCGACGCCGTCGTCTTCGCCATCGGCGAATCGGTGCGCGTTGGGGTGGAAGGTGTGGTCCGAGGGGCGCCAGGTCTCGTACTCCTCCCGACGCACGGCGCGGCGGTTGGCGTCGAAGTACAGCTGCTCGTGGTGCGACAGCCCGCGGTCGCGCAGCGCGTCCGTCTTGCCGCGCACCAGGTTCCGGGATCGCGCGTTAATCTTCGGTCGGAACGTGCACTCGGAGAGCTCCTTCCGCTCCAGGTCCTCCTTGATCTGCGCCAAAACCTCAAACTTCTCCGCGTACCCCTCCCCGAGCCGGTCCCACGCCGCCTCCGGCCGCCGCAGCGACTTGGCGTACCGCGAGATCTGCGGCGCGCCGGTGGCGTGCTCGAGCTCCTCGCGCGCCTTCTCCTCGGCGGCGCGCGCGCGCGCGGCTTCGCGCGCAACCGCCCTCTGCGCGCCCTCCGCGTAGAGCCGCTCGTTGTACGAGGCGTAGTCGCCCGCGGTGCGGTTCTGCATCAGCTCGCGGGACGCGCGGGACATCACCTTGGTCGACCGCGCGCGCGCCTCGGCGTCGGCGGCCTTCTGCGCCGCCTCCTTCAGCTTGAGCAGCGCCTCCGCCTTTTCCTTCTTGCGCATCGCATTGGCGTACAGCTTGTCAAAGACGGCGGCGCCCCCTCTCGGGGCGTCCGCGTCCGTCGCCGCCGGGGCGTCCTTCTGCCTCGCCTTCGCCGCGAGCCTCGCCGCCTCCTTCTGCGCGAACGACTTGTCGCGGCTCTGCTTCCCGGGGCCGGCGCCGAAGACGTACTTCCGGTACGCCGGCGCGCGGCGGTCCGAGAGCTCGCCCGCCACCAGCCGCTCGGCGCCGGCGCTGGCGGGCCGCCGCTTCCCGAAGACCACCTCCGTGCGGTCGAAGGCGTGCTCCGCGGAGCTGTGGAACTGCTTGGACTTCTCGTACCTGAGCTCGGGGGGGCGCGCCGCGGAGCTCGCCGGGCGCCGCGCCGCCTCCCACGTCGCCGACGCCGGGCGCCGCGCCGCCGCCGCCGCCGCCGAGTCGAGCCGCCGTCGCTCCGCCTCCGCCGCCGCCGCGCGCGCCTTGGCCTTCGCCCGGGCCTCCTTCGCCTTGAGCGCCGCCTTGGCCTCCTCCGTGAGCGTGGAGGCCATCACAGGCTTCGCGGTGACCGGGCGGCCCTGGCGCGCGGCGCGCTCGAGGCGCCGCGACTTGTCCCGGGCCTGCTCGAGCTTCACCGCGAGGGGCACGGCGATGGTCGCCGAGAAGCCTTTGGCCTGGCAGAAATCGCGAGCCACCTCGATGGGGTCGTCGCGCGGCGCGATCTCGATGCGCTCGAACAGACCGCCGCCGAAGTCCACCTCGACGGCAGCCATGGCGTTCCTGGCGTTTCGGGACGGGAAGGGCGTGCGGGTCAGAGGGCGCGCGCGGTGTAGGGGCGCGAGGGCGCGCGGCGATGGTTGGAGAATTCCCAGAATCGGGCCGCGACGCGGGGCAGACCGGCGTCGAACGCGACGTCTCAGACGGCGGGCGCGGCGGACGTGCGACACGCGCGCGACCCGCGGCGAGCGACGCCGGGGACCACCGAGGGGAGAAAGCGGCAGGTGACAGGCACGCACTTGGTCTGCCTGAACGTCCCCATCGCGGTCGAACGGCGTGTCGCGCTCCCGATTCGCGCGTGTGTGAAGAACGGGAGTGGGGACAATCAGCCCGCCCCGAATTTCCCGAACCCCGACTCGCGCGCGCGAGAGGAGCCTTCTCCGCGCGACGACCTCGACGATGCACTCGGCAGCGCCGATGCGTGCGTGGTCAGCAACGGTTCGTCCGGTGCGCTCGGAGTGGCGAGTGTCCGCGCCGGCCCGGTGTTTTCGAAACGAATTGGCCGCCTGTTCGCGCGATCGCAACTCGCACCGTCGCACCGTCGCACGCCGGATTCGGAATCGACGTGTTCTGGTCTGTTGACTCGTCGTTTTGCCGACACTTGATTTTGCCCGAACCGACATCCGAATCATCTCAGACTCCACATTCCTTCCTCCTCCTGGGCGACGAACGCGTTTTCTCCATTGCGGCACGCGCGCGGCGTGGAGGCGGTCGAGGAGGCGTCCGCCGCGATGGACCCGACCGAGGCGGACGACTCGGATGGCTTCCCGTCTTCCGGCGCGCGGCGCCGCGGCCCCGTCTTCGCCGGCGTGGAGGGGGGCGGCACGACGTGGGTCGCGGCCGTCGCGGTGGGCGAGCCCGATCGCATCGTGACGCGCGCGGACTTCCCGACGACCACGCCCGAGGAGACGCTCCCCCGGATCAGGGACTGGCTCGCCGCGCAGCACGCCGAGCGCCCATTCGACGCGCTCGGCGTCGCCACGTTCGGGCCCGTGGACCTGGACCGGCAGAGCCCGACGTACGGGCACATCACGCACTCGCCCAAGCCGGGCTGGGCGGCCGTGGACGTGCTGGGCGCGCTGAAGCGGGGGTGGGCGCCGGCGCGGCTGCCCGTCGGCTTCGACACGGACGTCAACGCGCCCGCGGTGGCGGAGTTCGAGGCCGTGCAGCGCGAGCTCGAGGCCCTGGACGGCACGGAGCGGAACTCCAGCGCCGGGGCGTTCGTGCGCGCGCTCTTCGAGGATGACGGCGACGACGCGTCGGAGACGGAGTCGGACGACGAAGCTCCGGACGCCGAGGCGAGACGAGCGCGACGGGTAAAAACCGACGAGCTACGGTTCCAGAACCTGGCGTACGTCACGGTGGGCACGGGCGTGGGCGTGGGTGTGGTGTGCGGGGGCGAGCCCGTGCACGGCTTGTCGCACCCCGAGGCGGGGCACATCCGCGTCTCGCGGCTCGCCTCGGACGGGATCGCCGGCGAGCCCGGCGCGTTTGAGGGAACGTGCGCGTACCACGGCGACTGCATCGAGGGCATGGCCGGCGCCGCCGCGATCGCGCGGCGGTGCGGGTGCGAGATGTCGCAGCTGGCGCAGGTCCCGGACGACCACCCCGCGTGGGACGCCGCCGCGCACTACGTCGCCGGCATGTGCGCCGCGCTGGTGATGGTAGCGTCGCCGCAGCGCATCGTGCTGGGCGGCGGCGTGCTGCAGCGCAAGACGCTGGTCGCGAAGATCCGCGAGAGCCTGCGCGCGCAGCTCGGCGGGTACGTGCGGCACGACTTCGTGGAGAAGGTGAACGGACTGAAGCAGTTCCTGGTGGCCTCCAGGCACGGGAACGAGGCGGGGATCGTCGGCGCGCTCGCGCTGGCGGCGCGCGCCGCCGCCGGCGCGGCGGCGCCGGCGGCGGCGCGCCGGCGCACGCAGAACGTCTTCAGGCGCCTGGCGCACTACTTCGGGTTCGGGGTGGTGAGCGCGCTCGTCGCGCTCAAGATTGTCAACAAGGAGGTGCGCGTGCGCGGGCGGAGGCTCTTGTGACGGCACGAGGCGGGAAGGGATCGGGGACGGAACGCGCCAAAAGGCGAAGCCGTTTTGTTTTCATGATGAGTTTTCGTTTTTTTTTTTTTTTTTTTTTTTTTTTTTCGGGGTTCGGGGGGGGATTTTTTTTTTGTACCTTCGGAAGCAGCCTGCACCGCTCCCTTTTCCGACACGCTGCTCCCCCGTGCCCCCACGAACCC
>Ga0181559_10005201_pt1 | contig 12493 bp, 7 predicted proteins | sample 011ome_21_FD_133752 | JGI IMG/M metagenome (GOLD analysis project Ga0181559, IMG submission 133752) | Coastal salt marsh microbial communities from the Groves Creek Marsh, Skidaway Island, Georgia - 011508AT metaG (megahit assembly) | ecosystem: Environmental > Aquatic > Marine > Intertidal zone...
ACGGAAACGACTCGCGACACGCGCGCGCGCCACGTTCTGCCGGGGTCGCGCGACGAGGCGACGCGCAACGCGAGCAGGCTGAGAAGAATTCATCACCGATTAAAGTCGGCGAACCAACTCATCGGAGCCCGGCGCGCCGGTTCTCGCCGCGACGGCGACCAATTCCGTCAGATTTGAGGTCGCTCCCGTGTCGTCGGCGCCCGGGGCCTCACTCAATATGTCCGCCCCCCTACCCCACGGGGACCCGTCGGAGGACGCGCGCGCTCGCGACGCGACGCAGGACGCGTCCTCCCTCTCCGCCGAGCTCCTGGACGCGGCGAAGCACGCGTCCTTCGTCGTCCGCTCGTCGGAAGATCGCGACACGTTGGAGTACGTCCTGACCGAGCACCTGCGCATGAGCGGCGTGTACTGGGGCCTCACCGCGCTGGATCTGATGAGCCGGCTCGACGAGATGGACCTGGAGCCCATCCTCGCGTGGCTCCAGACGTGCAGACACGCGAGCGGCGGGTACGGCGGGTCGGAGGGGCACGACCCGCACATCCTGTACACGCTCAGCGCGGTGCAGATCTGCGCGTTGTGCGATCGCATGGACCTCGTCGACGCCGACGCCGTCGCGTCGTACTGCGCCTCGCTTCAGAACGACGACGGGTCGTTCAGCGGCGACGTGTGGGGCGAAATCGACACGCGGTTCACGTACTGCGCGCTGAGCGCGTGCCGGCTGGTCGGGCGCCCGGAGGCGGTGGACGTCGCCGCCGCCGCGCGGTACGTCGCGCGGTGCAAAAACTTCGACGGCGGCTTCGGGTGCGAGCCCGGCGGCGAGAGCCACGCCGGGCAGATCTTCACGTGCGTCGGGGCTTTGTGGTTGGCGGACGCGACGCACGAGATTGACGGCGATTTGCTCGGGTGGTGGCTGTGCGAGCGGCAAGTCAAGGCGGGTGGTTTGAACGGCCGGCCGGAGAAGTTGCCGGACGTGTGTTACAGCTGGTGGGTGTTGTCGAGTCTGTCCATTCTGAAACGCGCGCACTGGATCGACCGCGGCGCGCTGGCGTCGTTCATCCTGCGGTGCCAGGACCCGCAAAAGGGCGGCATAAGCGATCGCCCGAACGACGAGCCGGACGTGTACCACACGTTCTTCGGTGTCGCGGGGCTGAGTCTGATGAACTTCCCGGGCTTAAAAAAAATCCACCCCGTGTACGCGTTGCCGACGCACGTCGTCGAGCGGATGGGGCTTTCGACGCGCGACTGAGACGCGTTTGACGCGTTTGACGACGTTCCGTCGCCGCGCGCGTGACGTATTACGTAATATAACGCGCCCATATAACGTGACAGAAGCGAAAAGCGCTCTGTGATAGTACTTTAAAAAAAAAAAGTACGTACGTCACGCCACTACCACTCGCGTCTGCGCTCGTCGTCGCGTGCGGACTCACGCGTCGTCGAGACACCGCAGAGCCGCTTCGTCCGCGATGTTTTCGGGGACCCAGCTCGGCATCGGGCAGGCAAACGCCCACGCTTCGCCCCTGTACTCGGCGCAGTGCAGGTACAGACGTTCCAGGTCCTCCGCGCGCGCGCCCGACCCGCCCGCGTCCCCCTCCGCGGCATCGTTCGCGCCATGCGCCATCATCGGGCAGTGCGGGCACAGAGGCCATTCACTTTCCAATTTGGCATTCGGCTCGGCTGTCGCGCGGCACGTCGCCAGCATCGCCTTGGTTTTTTCGCCGTCGCGCTCCGCCGCGCCGCCGTATCGGAAGTCGTTGGCGATGGGGTGCCCGAGGTGCTTCAGGTGCGCGCGGATCTGGTGCGTGCGACCGGTCAGGGGCGCGCACGCCACGAGCGCCGTGCCGCGCGGGATCGACGGCGACGAAAACGGTAACTTTGTCTGCGTTTTTCGAGTCGGACGACGCGGATTATTCGCGTCGTCCGCAGATTCGGCGGCGTCCTCGAAAGACTCGAAAGACGGAGGAGACTTCCGGAAAGAATCGACGACGCGCGCATCCGCGGCGGAGACGGCGACGAGCGCGAACGCGGTTCGCGCGTTCTTCGCGTCGTGGATATGTGTCGTGGATCCCACGCATGGACTCGCGACTCGCGCGCGCGGGTCGTACCGCAGCGCGACGTCGACGACGACTCGGTTTTTTTTTTCGAAATCATCAAGCGCGTCGTCGCCGCTCGGCGCGTTTTCTTCAGACTCGGTTTCCTGGGAGAACGTATCGAGGATGTGCTTCCCAGTCGCGAGGTTCGCGCTGGAGACCAGCGCGACGTACCGCTTGCGCACCGAGTGGCTCTGCACCTCCTCGCGCAGCCTGTTCGCGCTCGCCGAGTCGCGCGCCATCAGCAGGAGCCCGCTGACGTTCTTGTCCAGCCTGTGCACGGGCAAAAGGCGGCCGAGGTCCGGACGCGCCGCCGCCAGCAGACCGAGCACGGTGTTCTTCCGGTACTGCCCCGTCGGGTGCACGGGGACGGTGGCGGGTTTGTGAACGGCCACCATCGAGTCCGTCACCGCCAAAACAGTCACCGGGTCGTCCAGCGTCGGCGGCTCGTGCCGGTGCAGGAAGTGCCGCACGCGCTCGCCGGCGCACAAGGGCCGAAGCGGCGAGATTTTTTTTGTCGGCGAGATTGTCGTCTCGCGCGCGTTCGACCCGCCAGTCCAGTTTTTCGGGAACGGAGTACTTGGCGGAGTACTCGAGACGGGTTCAATCACGCTGGGTTCAATCACTTCCTCCTCCTCGTTTTTCGCCTCTTCGCGAGCCTCCGGATGGCGCCGTTTGCGCGCCTTATCGGAGCCTAACCCTTTTTTCTTCCCGGGCGGCTTGTTCCTCGCCGGCGCGCGCCGCTCGACGCGCAGCAACCCGATTCCGCGCGCCGCCTCGTAGTAGCTCCGCGGCCTTCCCGGGAACTCGCGCGCGAACAAATCGACGACGTCCAGGCCGGCTTGGCGTCGCTTCACGTGGCACACGAAGTCGAACGCGTACGGGCGCACCAGACGCACGCCGTCGACCGTGACGTAGTCGTTCTCGAAATCGGGCGGCGACGCGAACAAATCGCCGTCATCCGCCGCGACGCCCTCGCGCGTCGCGGCCATTTTTCTCTCGCCGTCGCGCGACACTCGTGTCTTTCTCGGCGAACTCCTCGTGTTTGAGCCGATACCGCGGAGGCTCGCGCGTACGTGGAGAAACGTACGCGCTGTCACGTCGTTTTCCGGTTTAAGAGTTTAGGGTTTATAAACCTTCAAGCGCGTCTCGTACGCCTCGAGCTGCGACGCGTACGTCACCCAGACGCAGAACTTGCACTGGGGCGAGCTCTGGCAGCAATCCTCCGGCCCGGGGTAGGGGGGCTCGACCGGGGCGGCGTGCTCGCACTCGCAGAACCGGCGCCCGCACGCGCCGCACAGGGGCGGGGGGGGCGGGCGCTCGTCGTGCCTCCCCACGCGCGAGCCTTCGCCTCGCGCGGGGCCGCCCACGCCCGTCCACGCGAAGCCTCTGGAGAAGGCTGAACGGCGACGCGCGCCGAGGGAAGAGGGCGCCGGGCGGATGACGTTCGCGCGTCGCGAACGGGACGCGGTCGTGGTCGACGCGGACGTCGAAGCGCGCTGTGCGGCAGCTGGGAGACGGAGCAGGCGCGTCGCGCGGCGTATCGCGTCCCGCGCGTGGTGCATGACGCGGGCGCGCGCCGACCCGAGTGCGGAGAGGTCCGAGGGCTCGGAAACGGAGTGATGCGCCCCTGCCGGACGGAAACTCCGAGATTTTACCGACACGACGTGGTTTCGACCTCGCGGAAGGGTTCCGACGCCACGACGCGAGACGACCGCACACCTCGCGCGCGCGCACGCGTGTCGCCGATCCTCTGGCGTTCGCGTCTCGCTTTCCGCGCTCGAGGCCTTCCCGACCGCGCCGCGCGAGCCCCGCGCGATGTCCGCCGCCGCGCGTCGCCGCGTCACCGATCTTTCCTCGCAGGTCACCTCCGGGGCGACCGACGTCGAGGCGTACACGGCGGACGTCAAGGCGTGCCGCCGCGACCTGCGCCGCTTGATCGACACCGTGAACTGCCACCCCATCCTCGTGCGCCTGGCGTGGCACGACGCGGGCACGTTCGACCGGCGCGAGCGGGCGTGGCCCGCGTGCGGCGGCGCGAACGGCTCCATCCGCTTCGACGTCGAGATGGGGCACGGCGCCAACGCGGGTCTCAAGAAGGCGCTCGGGTACCTTTCCCCGCTCAAACAGAAGTACCCGCGACTGTCGTGGGCGGATATCATCCAGCTGGGCGGCGCGACCGCAGTGGAGACCGCGGGCGGGCCCACGATCCCCATGCGCTACGGGCGGTGCGACGTCGCGGGGCCGGAGCAGTGCCCGAAGGAGGGCAACCTGCCGGACGCGGAGCCGCCGTTCGCCGGCGGCGCGCACGCCGACGCGCCGGCGCACCTGCGCGCCGTCTTCGGGAGGATGGGCTTCGGCGACGAGGAGATCGTCGCGCTCTCCGGCGCGCACACGCTAGGGCGCGCGTTCGCGGAGCGCTCGGGAACGACCGAGCGGGGCATAGGCACGAAGCGCGCCACCAAGTACACGGGGAAAGGCGGTCCCGCCGGCGCCGGCGCCGGAGGCGGCGCCGGCGCCGGCGGGTGCCCGTTCGCGCCCCCGCGCTCGGACGGGAAGGAGGGCTTCGGCATGCCTGGCGGCGCGAGCTGGACGCGGCGGTGGTTGACATTCGACAACTCGTACTTCAAGCGCGAGTACGCCGCGGAGGCGAGCCCGGGCGAGCTGTTGTGGCTGAGCACGGACGAGGCGTTACACACCGATCCGGGGTTCAAGCCGCACTTCGATCGGTTCGCGCGCGACGAGGGGGCGTTTTTCGAGAGTTTCGCGGCGGCTTTCGCCAAACTCTCCGAGCGCGGCGCGCGCTTCGCGCCGAGCGGAGGCGTCGTCGCGTAACGATGCGCCGCGCGTCTCGCGAACGCGAGACGAAGAAACGGACTCCTTGAGACTGACTGACTGTGTTTTTAGCTGTATGTAGCTCGTATCTCTCGTCTATGCACCGCTACTACTCGCGCGTCTACCGCGTGATGAAACCTCAGGAACTAGTTACTACGTACGAAGGTATGTCTCTCGTCTTTTCCGGCGCGCCTCGCGTCAGACGAAAGGCAAGAAGGAAATCGCCCGCGCCAGAACGGAGAGCACGCCGTCCTCGCCGAGCATCTCGCCGAGGTCGAGCTCGGTGGCGACTTCGCCGCCGGCTTTCTGCAGGAAATTCGAGACCCAGAAGTTGGCGGCGATCGCGGCCAGCGTCAGCGCGGTGGCCAAATCCACCTTTCCCACGTCGGACATCGCGCTGTCCTCCATCTGGCACTCCCCCATCGTCGCGACGTGCTCCGCCTCGTCGTCGCGGATGGCGCAGAAAACGTCGTGCAGCGAGCGGACGCGCGGCCGCCGCAGCGCGCGCCGCGGCCGCGCCGACTGGAACGCGTCGAACAGGTACAGGTCGTCGGACGTCCAGTACGCCTTCGCCACTCGCGGCGCGGGCATCGAGCGCAGAAGTGCCTTGTTCTCGTCCGCGAACTGCGCGTACGTGTCCACGGCGTGCGCCTCGATGAGCTCGCTGAAGTTGTACGCCAGAGCCGGCGACAGGAGCCACGCGAAGCACAGCAGACCGAAGTACGCCAGCGCGGCGTGCTGCGCCAGGAACCGGTCGCGCCAGCTCCTGTCCCCCCCCAGGCTCTCCATGACCAGCAGGTGCTGGTACTCGTTCCACTGCTCCGCGAAGTGTACGCGCTGCAGCTCCGAGCTGCGGCGCCACCACCCCAGCAGCTCGTACAGGGTGAGCATGGTGTTGTAGGAGAAGTACGGCATGCGCGCGACGGTTTCCAGGAACCAAAACCTCTGAATCGGTTTGTTTTCGGGAAACGCCGCGTCGAGTGCGTAGCAGAGGACCAAGTACGGACCTTTGATGATCCAGGGCGCCTTCACCTCCGGCCGACACCGCTCGCGCTCCCAGATCGCGTCGTTGCTCAAACGCAGCTTCTCGAGCTCGTCCCGCAGAGCGGACATCGCCTCGACGTCCGCCGTTGCGTCGGCGAGAAACGCGTCGCCGCCGTCGCTCGGCGGCACGAGAATCGGGTCATCCTCCGCTTCCGTCCCCGCCAGGAACTTGCGCAACTCCCGGAGCTCTCGCGCGAAGTTCTCGGTGGATATGGCGAGCGCATTCTTGGGGACACCCGGGGGGCGTGTCTTGCTCACGTCGATGTACACGCCGGCGTTGCTCTGGATGTACCCGTACTCGCACCGCACGCGCGCGAACGGGGACGCCGCCAACGCCGCATCCGCCTCGTCCGCGGAGGCGGACGGCGAGACGCGCGCCTCCACCGCGCGCGCCAGCGCCTCGCGCGCCTCGGCCGCGGCGACGTCCGCGGCGAGCACGGCGGACTCGAGCGCGTCGAGCTCGGGGTCCTCGTCCAGGGACGGAGGGCGAGGGACGGGGTCGTCGGAGACAGCCCTCGCCAACCCACCCCGCTTGGCACCGCAGGGCAGACGTTTCGGGAGGGCGGTCGCGCGTCCAGCGAGGCGCACGCGCGGCGCGCGCGCGCGCGCGGCGACCGGCGTGGAGGGCAGGGCGAGAGGCAACATCGCGCGCGCGTTCGCGGCGGCGAACGGCGGGTGACCCCGCGCGGGGCCGGGGTCGAGTGCGCTTCGAAGAATGACACGTGGAGAGAAAAAGCGGACATACATATGAGTGTGTTCCGAGATAGCGTCAACCTCGTCCGCGACGGATATCGATCGGACGGTCGCCGCGAACCGTTAATGGATCTGGGGCTGCTCTGTCTCCCCCAGACTCGCCCACACCGCTCCGGTCATGCTCTTGGAAACCTTCCAGAACCGCTCCGCGGCGTCCCGGTCGTAGGACCACCGCGAGGACTCCGCCACGACGTGCGCGCCCTTCGGGCCGAGCGGAGCGGCGCTCGGGCCGGAGGTCTCGGCGACGTATTTCCCCGAGACGTTTTCGTACGCCTCGCCGACGGCCACCTCGATCTGCCCCCGCGCGCCCTGTTCCGGCGTGATCAGGCTCCCCATTTTTTTGAGCTGCGGGTAGAAATTAAACGAGAGCGACCGCGGGAGCTCCGTGTCCACGATCCCGGGGTGCACGGCGTTGACGTCGACGCGCGCGCCGTCGCCGCCGAACCTCCGCAGCCGCCGGTGCAGCTCGTAGGTGAAGTACAGGTTGGCGAGTTTCGTGCGGCCGTACGTGAGCCAGCCCGCGGCGAGGTACCCGAGCGGCCCGTCCGAGTTGGTGTTCTCGAAGTCGATGTGCCCCCACTCGTGCGCGACGGAGGACAGGTTGACGATCCTCGGCCTTCCCTTCGCCGCGAAGATGCTCGGCATCATCTTTTCGGTCAAGTAAAAGTGGCCCATGTGGTTAGTGCCCATCTGCGTCTCGATGCCGTTCACCGTCAGCGACTTTTCCGGCAAAGCCATCACCCCCGCGTTGTTCATCAGCACGTCGCACCGGTCGTACTTCGCGGAGAAGGCCTCGACGAAGCTGTCGATGCTCTGCAGGTCCTGAAGGTCGAGGCGCATCACGTCGAGCGCGCCCGCCGGCGCCGACGCGGAGGCGCCTTTTTCTTTTTCAGCCAGAAGCGCGCCTTCGATCTCCGACGCAGCCTTGGCGCCCTTGTCGGTGTCGCGCACGGCGAGCACCACGACGTGGCCCTTCGCGGCGATCTCGCGCGCGCTGATGAACCCCAGGCCCGTGTTCGCGCCCGTGATGACGCACACCTTCTGCGTCCCGGACGCGGGAGGGGGCTCCGCGGCCGCGGACGCCGCGAGCGCGCGCCGGGATCGGCAGTGCCGACGCCCGCGGGACAGCGCGCGCGACATCGGGGCGACGCACGCAGCGCGCGCGGAGGCCAGCGCGGCGCAGGACATCGTCGCAAACGGTGCTGCCGGAGGCGATACGGAGGTGCGGGACTCGGCGCGGCGGGAGGGTGTGGCGCGGGTGGGACTAGCGCGATGCGTCGCGAAGCGGCGGACGCACTCCAGCGGCCACGTGTCGCGACAACGTCACGGGACGCCGATCGAGCGTTTCGTCACTTCGTTCATCTGTGACATTCGCTCCTTTCGCTACCTCTTGCACGGCCTCCTGCGCATCCCCGGCCTCGCGCCCTGTACTACTTTCTGGCACCGCGCGACGACCGCGCGCGCGTCCCTGTGCGCGGTCTGCGCCGTGGACGTCACCGCGGCGACGTACTCGGCGGCGAGCGACGGGTCGAGGCCGAGCTGCGCGACTAACAGCCCGTCGCGCATCTGCGCGGCGAACGCCGGCCCCAGGCGCTCGAGCGCGAATCGCTGAAACGCCACCGCCTCGCCCACCGCGGCGGCGCCCGCGGCGTCGCGCACGTCCAGGTCCCCGCGGAGCACCGCGACGACGCAGCACTCGCGCACGATCACGTCGGACGCGAACTGGCAAAAGCCGGGGACGCGCTCGCCGACGCCGCCGGCGCGGGAATCGTCCGGGAACCACGCCTGCGCGATTTTGTGGAGCGCCTGTAACGCGGCTTTGCGCGAAACCGCGCTGGGGTGCGCGGCGGCCCACGCCGCTAACGTCGCCAGAGCCGTCTCCCGAACGCTCGAGGACGGCGCCTCGAACGCGCCCCACAGCCCGTTCGCGCCGAGCGCGTGCAAGTGCGCGACGAGGGTCGCCTCGAGCTCGCGCGCCTCGCGCGACTCCTCCGTGTTGCGCGCCGCCGCGTCGGCGGCGTCGGCGGCGGCGGCGGCGGCGCCCGCGCGCGCCATCGCCCTCGCCGCGACTGCGGCGTCCGCGCGCGCGAGCGCGTCCGGGACGTCAGTGACGCGCGCGAAGATTCCAAGCACGCCGTGCGCGTGTCCGTCCGGACTCGCGAACGGCGCGAGCGCGCGCGCGGTCTGCGCGAGGAGCGTTTCGGTCACCGTCTCCGCGAAAGGCGCCAACTCGCTTTTGAACGTCGCGCAGAGCTGGTTGCACAGCACGAAGCACTCCTTGAGGTCGCTCGCCGAGCCGGAGGCGCGCACGCGGTCCACGAGGGGCGCGGCGTACGGGAACGCGAGACGACCGACACACTGGACCATGCGCTGGAAGTACGCCACCACGCGCTGACGCAGCACACCGGCCGAACCCGTCGGGTCGCTCGCGGCGTCGAAGCGCGCGAGACACGCCGTCGCCGGCGCCAAGCCCGCGACCAGCGCGAGTCCCAGTCGGGGCCGGATCTCCGTCGCCAGGCGAGAAGAGAAACCTTTGGCGACGTTCGCGCACGCCACGATGCACCGCGCGCACGTCTCCGCGTCCCCGCCGTTCGTGGCCGCCTCGAGCCGTGCGCGCAAACGCGCGCACGCCTTCTCGGTCAAGGAGACCTGCGCCTCCTCCGGCAACTTAACATCCTCCGTGCCGAGCAAAAACCCCAGCGCCTCGTACGCGTACAGCCGGTCGTCGTTCCCGCTGTTGGCCATGGCGCCGCCGGTGCCCCGGCCCACCGCCGCCGCGCCGCTCGTCCGGCTATTTTTATTCTCCACGGCGCTCGCCACCACCTCCTCCATCGCGGCGAGCGCCTCGGGGAGAAAGGCCGCGATCTGCTGCCGCAGCGGCTTCACGAAGCGCGCCAGGAGGTAGCACGCGCGCGCCGCGACTTCCGGGTCGGCGTGGCGCGCGCCGCGCGCGTCCAGAAACGCCGCCAGCGCGGGAAGGAGCAGCGCCGAGGGGTTCCTGGCCACCGCCAGGTGGTACCGCGCGCACGTCTCCAGGAACACGGGCGCTACCAGCCTGTGCGTCGCCGCCGGGTTCGCGTCCGGCCGAAGCGTCGCCTCGGCGAGCGTCGTCGGCGTTCCAGAAATCGAGACGCCGTTCCAGCGGGACACGACGAAGGCGAAAAGCTCACCCAGAGGCGACGGCGCGTTTACGAGAGCCGCCGTCCCGTCCGCGCCGGGCTTGACCGCGGGGTCGTTCGCGCCCTCGCCGAGCAGGTGCACGGCGGCCACCGCCGCCTCCACGCGCTGCCACGGCGGCGCCGGCGCGCTCGAGTCCGCCGGCAACGCGGCGGCCAGCGCTTCCCGCACCGCGCCCAGCGCGATGGCGGGCGAGACGCGCGCGACGCTCCGGAAGACGACGAAGAGGTCCCGGCGGAGCTCGGCGGTCTCCGTCTCCGCCTCGCGCACGCGCGGGTCGCCGCCGTCGCGAAAGTCGACGCCGGCGCGCCGCTCGTCGGGGAAGGCGCCGCGGAACACGCACGCCTCGGCGATCGCGCGCAACGCCGAGCGCGCCGTGTCCGGGTTCACGCACACCACGCGGGCGGCGACTCCGCTCGCCGCGCGCAAACCGTCCAGACCGTCCGCGCCGTCCGCTAGGCCGACGCCGTCCCCAAACCACAAACCGCCGGTGTCTCGGGGTCCCAAAACGCCCGCGTCACCCACCGTGAGAGTACCCACCTTGCCCTTGCCCGGCTGAGCCGCACCGGGGGCCTTCAGCCTGTGCGCGTACGCCGAGCACAGCGGCAGCGCCGCCGCCACCGCGCGCTCGTCCTCGGCGCGCGCGTGCGCCACGGCGACGGGCATGAGCGCGTCCAGCAGTCCGGCCGCGGTCTGCAGCGTTTCCGGGGGGGGCGGCGGCGCGTGCGGCTCGGACGGGTCCGCGCACGCGGCGGCGTCTCCGGCGCGGAGGCAAGAAACCAGCTCGTGCCCGACGGCGGCGGCGAGTTGCGCGGCGCGCAATTGAAAATCCTCGTCGTCCAGAGTGTCCGGCGAGACACTGTTCGCCGAGACGGCGTTGAGCTGCGCGCACGTCTCCACCAGGCCGAGGCCGCGGATGAGCTCGGTCTTCGTGCGGTGGTCCATGCCCTTGGCGACCAGCGCCTGGAAGAACTCGCACGCCGCGGCGCGGCGGTCGGCGTCGAGCGCGTCGCCGAGGTTGGCGCGCGCCGCGCGCGCCACCGAGTCGCCGGCGACGCCGCCTTCGACGAAGAGCCCCACGTCCATCCAGTCCACGTACCTGCGCGCGGTGGCGGTCGCGGCGACCGCGACCCGGGCGTCCGGGAACGCGATCAGCGCCTTCCACGTCTCGGTCAGCCGCCGAAGCGCCTCGGTGTCGGCCCGCATCGCGTCCTTGACGCGCGCCGCCGCCGCCGCCGCGCGCGCGCCGCCCGAGGCGCCGGCGACGATCTCGTCGTCCACGGCGTCCATCACGCGGCAGAACATGTCCGCCGCCGACTTTTGGTCGCTCCGGCACGCGGCGAGCGCGTCCAGGAACTCGTGCGTGAACCGCGGCCACCGCGCCGGGAACTGCGCGCGCGCCACCAGCGCGACGCACTGCGCGAGCTTGTTCTTGACGAACGGCGGGACCGGGGGGTCGGCGCGCTCGGCGGCTTCGGCGACCCAGCCCGCGAGCGTCGCGCGCAGTCTCGACGCGTCCTCGTCCCCGAGCGTCTCCAGCACGTCCGCGTTCGCGCCGACGTCCCGCCTGAACGCGTCCGCGAGCGTCTGCAGACACCAAAACCGGACCTCGGGGTAGGACGTGGACGGATAGCGGTCCACGCACGCGCGCCACGCGTCGGGCGAAGCCTGTGGATGCGATGGGATGCGACGCGACGCGCGACGTTGTTAGTTCACACTTCCGTGAGTGAACACGGAAAGGCACGCGGAAGCGCACATAGGATGACGAAGACGCGACGGCGCGTGGGCGCGCGCGCGTTCGGAGTGAACGGAAAACGCGGGGTGGCGCGAACGGAGCCGCACGAGCGCGTCCGCGGTCGCGCTCGAGGCCGTTGAACCCATAAACACGCGCGTGTCTCCACGCTCGGGTCGATCGAGGGTTTCCGCGTCACGCCAAAGAGAGACTCTCCGAGAGCGATGGAGCCCCGGTCGTTCGCCTCTGTCACGCACCTGCACATCTCGCAAGTATCCCACCGCGCGCTCGCGGAGGTCGTGGGCGACCGCACCGGACTGGTCGAAGGCGAACAGGATCGCCTTCTCCACGTCGTCCGCCATCGCGGGCCCCTCGATCTCGCGCGGTTGCGCCAACGCAATCATTCCCCGACGCGTCTGGCTTCGCTTTTTGGCAGCGAGTTGGTCGACGATCGATTCGATGTGCCAAAACTCGAAACTTCGCGATCAAAAAAGTGTGACTGCCTCTGCTGTGAGGCCCACGATCGACGAGAGCCGCTCGTGTAATTCGGGACGCCGGTATCTCTCGTCAAGACGAACCACGGCCCGCGGCGCTGCACATCGTCGCGTCGCGAGATCACGACACAGGTACGCCCATGGCTTCCCGACTTCGGCGGACACGGCGCGTGGCGCCGCTTCGCATAGAGAGGGCGCTCGCGAACGAGCCATCGCGCCCGCGGTCCCGCGGCCGCGCCGCGCGGGTATCGGCGGAACCGCCGCGCGTCGAACGCCAACGGGCTAAGGTTCCCCCAAGCGTCGGGTGTGGTCCTCCGCGGCGCGACGCCGGCGACGGGCGGATCGCGTTCGGGAGTGGGACGCGCGCGTCC
>Ga0181559_10005204_pt1 | contig 12486 bp, 10 predicted proteins | sample 011ome_21_FD_133752 | JGI IMG/M metagenome (GOLD analysis project Ga0181559, IMG submission 133752) | Coastal salt marsh microbial communities from the Groves Creek Marsh, Skidaway Island, Georgia - 011508AT metaG (megahit assembly) | ecosystem: Environmental > Aquatic > Marine > Intertidal...
GTGCTGCTGGCTTCATCTTGCTGTAACGAAAAATGAGTTAACAGATCTTGAACGCCCCACTGGATGAAGCTTTGCCCCCCGATCCATTACTCGTCATTGGATGGCGCGAATGGGTTTCGTTGCCGGGTCATCGAATTCGACGTATCAAGGCGAAAATTGATACGGGCGCTCGATCATCCTGCTTACATTCCCCGTCTATAGAAACCTTCCAGATTCATGGTCAACCACATGTTCGATTCTTAGTGTTTCCGATTCAACGTAACGAAGATTTCTCGTTGACGTGTGAATCACGAATCCATGATCAGCGTTTGGTTCGGAGCTCGAACGGCGAAGCGTCTGAACGATATGTCATTCGCACCCGCATTTCTTGGCTAGACCAAACGTGGCCAATTGAATTAACACTTGCCGATCGATCCGCCATGGGATTTCGTCTACTCATTGGACGAGAAGCGATAAGAGGTCGAATGCTAGTTGACTCAGGACGATCCTATCTTGGTGGTCGACCGATGAATCGAAAAAACCCAAGATAGACTCGTACGATTTGCATCAATGTCCGCCTGCCAATTTTCCTTTTCTACTCCAACGAACACAAATGCTTGTTTTGAAGTAACACCAAAAATCGTTCCTTGTTTTATCACTGAGCCGCTACCCCCGTTTCCACGGCTAGGTACTTTCAAACAAACAACCATACGCGTCAATAATCTTTGCAATCATGAAATTAGCCATTTTGTCACGAAGCTCAGATTGCTACAGCACTCGTCGACTGACTGAAGCTGCTTTAAATCGAGGCCACGAGGTAAAGGTGCTCGATACTCTTCGATTCTCGATCGACCTCGCTAAAGGCGAACCAGATCTTTATTTTCGAAGCAAACACTTGAGTCACTACGATGCCATTATCCCTAGGATCGGGGCCTCGATCACCTACTTTGGTACCGCTGTGGTTCGGCAATTCGAGCAGATGGATGTATTTTCCGTGGCGTCATCGGCTGGCATTTCAAATTCGCGAGATAAGCTGCGATGTCTACAAATTTTAAGCCGGCACCAAATTGGGATTCCGGAGACGACGTTCGTTCGCGAAAAGCGTGATGTGCTACCAGCGATTGAACGCGTTGGTGGAGTGCCCATCATCATCAAGCTTCTCGAGGGAACGCAGGGAGTCGGGGTGATTCTGGCCGAAAGTGTCAAAATAGCAGAAGCGATTATCGAAACCTTACAAAGCACAAAACAGAACGTTTTGATTCAAAAATTTGTTTCGGAAAGCAAGGGTCGAGATATCCGCGCATTTGTCATCGGCGATCGTGTGGTCGCGGCAATGCGACGGGTCGCTCAAGGCCAAGAATTTAGAAGCAACGTCCATCGCGGAGGTCGTACCGAACGGGTCATTCTTGATGAAACCTACTGCGAAACGGCAGTAAGGGCTGCACAGATCATGGGTTTACGAGTCGCGGGTGTGGACATGCTCGAAAGCAGCGAGGGTCCTCAGGTAATGGAGGTAAATTCATCGCCCGGACTTGAAGGGATTGAGACCTGCACCCAGCTTGATATCGCGGGCGCGATTGTTGACTATGTTGCTGCTCAAGTTGATTTTGCGGATGTTGATCTTCGTCAGCGACTATCAGTAAGCCGAGGATATGGCGTTGCAGAGCTACTTATCCCAGAAGGCTCAGATCTGGTAGGAAAAACCATCGATGATTCTGGCCTTCCTGAACTCGACATCAATGTGCTTACGCTTTATCGCGGCTCAACCGTTATCCCTAATCCACGTTTAAAACGTTCACTCGAACCCCAAGATCGCCTGCTATGCTTCGGCAAACTGGAGGCGATGCGAGGCCTTATTCCAGAGAAAACGCGAAAAAGACGTCAACCAAAACTTCAGCAACTCTCCCAACAATCATTCAAGTCGAATGCCAAAGATTCTTGATCGCCACTGGAAAATCCCAACCAAGTCTATTGACACATGGCGTGGCAAAGAGATTCCGAGGAATCAGCGGAGCAATGTTTTTCTGCCTGTAAGCGAGAGCTATAGCGGCATCTCATTAAAGATTCCCATACAAATCCATCGGGGCGAAGAGGACGGCCCGGTTGTTTTTGTCACCGCTGCGCTGCACGGTGACGAGTTAAATGGAACCGGCGCAATCAGAGAATTAATCTGTGATGAATCGTTGAAACTGCAACGCGGCGCATTGATCCTTGTTCCGATTCTAAATCTACTAGCATTCGATCGACACAGTCGCTATCTACCTGACCGTCGCGATCTAAACCGTTTCTTCCCCGGCTCAAACAAGGGAAGCCTAACGGGTAGAATCGCACACAAAATCTTTAGCGAAATCGTCGCAAGATCGTCGCTCGGAATCGACCTTCACACCGCTTCGGTTCGTCGTACGAATTACCCGAATGTGCGTGCAGATCTTTCGAATCCCACAGCGAGAAAACTAGCAGTGGAATTCGGCAGTGAAGTAATTCTCGATAGTACGGGCCCGGATGGATCGCTGCGAACGGAGGCTACTAAACGGGGCGTACCTACCGTTGTAATGGAGGGCGGAGAGGTATGGAAAGTCGAACCGGCTATCGTTGCAACGGCATTAAGAGGAATCAAGAACATCCTGTGTAGCCTCGGAATGATTAATGATCCAGTTGACCGCCCCGAATCGCAGGTAATCATCAAGACTACCAAATGGATTCGAGCCGACCGGGGCGGATTCTTGCAGTTCCACGTTCGACCAGGACAGGTTGTGCAACAGCATCAGCCATTGGCAACCAACACAAGCCTTCTTGGGCAAGAAAAGAACGCACTGGTCTCTCCCTTTAGTGGCATCGTGCTGGGAATGACAACTCTACCAGCAGTAAGTCCGGGTGAGCCAATTTGCCATATCGGTCAGCTAGAGACGGATTCCCATCGCTGCGAGCTGATGGAAAATCGAGCTGAAACCGAAAGCCTTGAACGCCGAACAGTGAAGGACCTTGCGTCAAACGTTCTGGTGAAATCGACGGAACACGAGATGCGACCTCCGAATGATAACTGAACATCGAGCATGAACTAATCAAAAACCTTAGGTTGCGATTGAGCCCCCAAGTCCGCAATCCTACTGAAACAAGCAAGTGTTGCTGGACTGACGTGATGTTCAATCCCCTCTGCGTCAACTGCTGCCGCGTGAGGATCAACCCCGATGGCCAATAAAAACTGATAAACAATTTCATGGCGTGCTCGACATCGGTGCGCAAGACGCTTTCCCTTTGCCGTCAGGCGAACCGGCTTATACGGCTCTGTGTCCATAAGCCCCTCATTCTGCAATCGCCCCACTGTCCGATTGACCGTGACGTGACTCACCCCAAAGTGTTTCGCAAGATCCACAACGCGGCAAATACCAGAATCTTCCGTGATTTCCGCTACAGCCTCAACATAATCCTCCGCAATCTCCGTTGAGTGGTCGTGCCGAGTCCGCTGATGAGGTAGAGCCTGCTTTGGATGATTCGGCATGTCATGACTCACAACAATTGGAAAAAAGATCACAAGAAACACGAAAGCAAATCGAAACCAAGCTTACTTAGAATTGACATAATTGTAGCCCATGCTACAATCCCTTCAAGGCTCCTGTAGCCTAGGCTACAAATCCCTGCTTTACAGAGGCTTACGTCCCGCAACTATCTTTCTTCTTTAAATCTCATGAACGCGTTAAACCCGTTACGCTGCGAGAGAAAAAACTTGTGGTCCAAATTCATCTGGATCGGACTTGTGATTCTTAATGGCTGTTCAAGTCGTAGTGCTGACAATGTGTTACATGAGCCCTCAAACGAAAAAACCATTTCGGTAGTGACAACAATCGGAATGCTCGCCGACATCGTTCGTGAGGTCGGTGGAGAACATGTCTCAGTCACTCAACTGATGGGACCAGGTGTAGACCCTCACCTGTACAAGCCTAATCGAGATGATATTCAGAGCATTCTCGATTGTGACCTTGTTTTTTATGCAGGCCATCATCTCGAAGGGAAGATGGCAGCAACGCTGGAAAAAATCAAAAATCAAAAACCTATCATCGCTCTCTCTGAACGACTTGATGACAAGTTCCTGATTCTCGATGACCAATCCCAAGTCGACCCGCATCTGTGGATGGATGTATCTCTATGGACTGGTTTATTAGATCCAATCGCAGCCGAATTACAGCGAGTATCACCTGAACACTCAGGAGTTTTTGAGAGCAATTCCAAAATGACACAGCAGCGTTTAATGCAACTTCACCAATACGGCTTGAACGCAATCGCTTCGATACCAGAAAGCCAACGCACCTTGATCACGTCTCATGATGCATTTCGTTACTTTGGAAGGGCTTACAATCTCGAAGTATTAGGAGTTCAAGGAATCTCCACGGAATCCGAAGCGGGATTACAACGGATTAACGAACTGGTAGACATGATCACACTGCAACAGATCCCAGCGATTTTCATCGAGAGCAGCGTGCCACAAAAAAATATCGACTCTCTCATTGAGGGATCGCGAGCGCGAGGTCATTCAGTCAGCATTGGTGGTGAACTCTACTCGGATGCGATGGGGGAAAGCGGCACGCCAGAGGGTACTTATCTAGGGATGATGGCACACAACATCAAGACAGTGACAAAAGCACTTGGAGGTTCAGCAAAAGAATTTCCCTTAGTTGAACACGGTTCTCTCCAAGATGAGAAGTGAGAGAATGCAGTCATGACTGAAGATCCAAAAAATCAATCTCAGAACCAGGATAAGCGGACACAAGCCGTACCGCTTTCGGTTCGAGATCTAACGGTGGCTTATCATCGCAAGCCTGTACTTTGGGACGTCGAATTTGAGATCCCCACGGGATCGCTCGTAGGTATCATAGGTCCAAACGGAGCAGGCAAGAGCACGTTGCTAAAATCGATCATGGGGATCATTCCGATGGCCTTCGGAAAGGTTGAGATTTTCGGCCAGCCCTATCGAAAATCACAACAGCGGGTCGGCTATGTTCCGCAAAAAGAGAGCGTCGATTGGGATTTCCCTGTGACGGCTTTAGATGTGGTAACCATGGGACTTTATAAAAAAATAGGGTGGTGCTTGCCGGTTCGCAGTAAGCATCGCACGGAAGCTCTTCAAGCGATGGAACGTGTTGGAATAGCGGATCTCGCTAATCGTCAAATCAGTGAGCTATCTGGTGGGCAACAACAACGAACCTTTCTCGCTAGAGCTTTGGTTCAGAATGCTGATCTTTACTTAATGGACGAGCCATTTGCAGCGGTTGATGCGGCTACTGAAAGTGCAATCATCAAAATGCTGCGTGTCATGAAGTCAGAGGGTAAAACCGTAATCGTCATTCATCACGATCTTCAAACGGTTGCCTCGTATTTTGACCACGTCATTCTGCTAAACATGCGAGTGGTTGCTGACGGTCCGGTGAACGAAGTATTTCATGAGGATAATCTCAATAAGACATATGGTGGACGACTCACTTTACTAGATGAAGTTTCTGAAGCGATGAGGCGCCGGGAGCGTTCAATATGAGCGTCTTGCCATTGATCTTGGCTAAATTTCCTCAAGCCGCTCAAGTGTTCCTGTCGCATGTTTTCGCTTTAGTAGAAAATCGAGTGGCAATCTGGGAGCAGATGCAACGACTTGCTTTGCTGCAGGACTACAACACGAGAGTTGTTCTATTTGGAACTGCGACGCTTGGCTGCGCAGCAGGGGTGGTCGGAGTTTTTACGCTGCTTCGAAAACGCGCGCTCATGGGTGATGCAATTAGCCACGCAACGCTGCCAGGCATTGCGATCAGTTTCATCCTTGCAGGCACATTCGGCTGGAACGAGAAATCGCTTCCAATTCTCCTCGCTGGCGCTACCGCGACGGGCTTGCTGGGAGTCGTCTCCATTCTCGCCATTCGCAACCTAACTAAATTGAAGGAGGATACAGCACTTGGAGTTGTGCTCAGTGTTTTTTTTGGTGCTGGGGTTTCTTTGCTTGGCATCATTCAGCAGATGCCAAAAGGCCATGCTGCAGGCTTAGAGTCCTTTATCCTTGGAAAGACAGCGTCGATGGTCGCTAGCGATGCGATTTTCATTGCAACCGCATCGCTTCTTTGCCTTGCGTGCTGTGCGTTAATGTTCAAAGAACTGAAACTGCTGTGCTTCGATGAGATTTTTGCGGGATCTCGAGGATATCCAATTTTGACACTCGATCTCGCACTCATGACCTCGGTTGTAATCATTTCAATCGTTGGCCTACAAGCAGTCGGCCTGATCATGGTGGTTGCTTTATTGGTCATCCCTGCAGCATCGGCAAGGTTCTGGACCGACAGCCTCGGTAACATGACTTTAATCTCTGCAGGCATTGGCACGTTTAGCGGAATAAGCGGTGCTGGGATCAGTGCCATTTTCCCACGACTACCGTCGGGTGCAATGATCGTTTTGATCTGCGCGGGTTGGTTTGCATTAAGCGTCTCAGCGGGATCACGACGAGGACTAATCGTGAGATCACTACGTCGCCTTAAAATCAATCGCTCTGTGCAAAGGCAACATTTTTTACGCACAATGTTTGAACTTTCAGAAGAGGCGAACAGTCTAGCGATTGTCGACGGAATTTCACTCGCGACCCTCTCAGTCGCACGGACTTGGAGAAAGCGTGAACTGATCAGCACAGTACGTCGATCGGTAAAAGAAGGATGGATTACTCGTATCGGGAATCAGATCAAGCTGACCAAAAAGGGAAAAATCGAAGCGGCTCGACTTACGCGACAACATCGCCTCTGGGAGCTATTTTTGATTCACCATGCAGACGTTGCTCCGAGTCGAGTTGACCGCGAAGCGGATCATATTGAACATGTGCTAGAGCCAGAAACCGTTGCAGAACTCGAGACGATTTTATCCGAGGATCGACAGCGTATCCCTCAAAGTCCGCATGAGCTACCGCATCAACAGCACGATTCATCCGCTGCGCGAAACGTTGCAAATGATCTCGAAAAAAAACGGGTGAACATTAGGAATCAGGAGAATTGCTAATGCCGAACCTGCCATGGAACTGGATGCTTGACGGCTGGATTGTCGCAACGGCAATTGTGTGCGCCGTCTCCTGCTCGTTGGTTGGTAATTTCCTTGTGCTTCGTCGCATGAGTATGCTTGGGGACGCGATCACCCATGCAGTTTTACCGGGATTAGCGATTGCTTTTTTCGTAACACAAAGCCGATCCAGTTTGCCGATGTTTTTCGGTGCCGCTGGAGTTGGAGTCTGCACCGCCTTTTTTACCGAATGGATCAGAAAAAGCGGCAGAGTTGACGAAGGAGCTTCGCTCGGTGTGGTTTTTACAACCTTATTTGCACTGGGACTCGTCTTCATTGTCCACTCAATTGACCGAGTCGATCTTGATGCGGACTGCGTTCTCTACGGATCGATCGAATTGACCCCGTTAGATCTCGTTAAAGTTGCTGGACTCCAAATCCCCCGAGCTTTTTTTGTGCTCACGCTTGTACTGTGTCTTAATGCCATGTTAATTCTTTTATTCTTGAAGGAGCTAAGGATCACATCGTTTGACCCTAGCTTAGCAGCAAGTGTCGGATTTTCGCCGGCAGTGATTCATTACCTCTTGATGATTATTGTGGCAATCACGGCGGTAGCAAGCTTTGAAAGCGTGGGAAGCGTTCTTGTCGTTGCTATGATGGTTGTCCCTCCCGCGAGTGCATATCTGATAACCACTCGCCTCTCCAGCATGATTTTTGTAAGCATCATGTTTGCGATCGCATCTGCAATACTTGGGCATTTGTCTGCCATTGCCATTCCAAATTGGTTTGGCTTTCGCAGTACTTCAACTGCCGGAATGATGGCGGTTGCATCGGGTGTCTTTTTATTAGTCACTGCTTTATTTGCACCGCGTCAGGGGATAGCGATCAAATTATGGCATCAATTGACTCTCGGCTTACACATCCTCGCAGATGACATTGTCGCACTGCTTTATCGAGTCGAGGAAAAACAGGGAAAAAAACACGCTGAGTCGCAGTGGGTTCGCGAATCTTTGATCTGCAATCAGAATCTTTTCAGGTTGATTAAAACTTGGCTACAAATTCGCGGAGAAATTGAAGTTCATCAAGAAAAAATCTCACTCACCAGACGCGGCCATTTCCGCGCGCAAAACCTTGTCCGATCTCATCGTCTCTGGGAGCAATATCTGCTTGACGAAGTGGGCGTTAGCCCAAATCGTATTCATCCCCAAGCCGAACGCATGGAACATTACACTGATAGTGAGCTGAGAGAAAAACTACACCAAGCGGTCGATAATTCATTGATCGATCCACATGGAAGCCCAATCCCTGATGAGCGTTCAACCGAATCCGAATCCTGAATCGAACTTGAAAAATCGGGTGCTAATCGACTTCAGACATCCGATATTCAGCGTTTTAATTTCTGTACAATGGCACCGCCTGTTTTTTGTCGCTATCTGGCTGGGGACAGGCCTCTGTCAAGCACAATCGCAACCGCCAAATATCTTGCTCATCATGGCGGACGATCTCGGATATTCAGACTTGGGATGCTACGGAAGTGAAATCCAAACACCCAACCTAGATGAACTCGCAGCTGGCGGAATTCGCTTCTCACAGTTTTACAACACTGGACGCTGTTGGCCGACCCGAGCATCTTTATTGACTGGCTTTTATCCACATGGCATACGGCGAGATAAACTGGACGGTGTGCGAAGCGGCAACAGCGGAACAAGACCGGAGTGGGCACCACTCATGGTTGAAGAATTACGTGCAAAGGGCTACCGAAATTATCACACAGGTAAATGGCACCTTGATGGGATGCCGATCGCCTCGGGTTTTGATCGCTCCTATTACCTGAAAGATCAACATCGTTTTTTTAATCCGACTCAGCACTGGATAGACGATCGACCGTTACCGCCAGTACCGAAAGGAACCGATTACTACGCGACACGTGTACTGGGCGATCACGTGCTGGAATGTATTGACGATCATTTTAAGTCGTATCCCGAATCACCTTTTTTTCAGTATCTCGCATTTGCTGCTCCACATTTCCCGCTCCAAGCACTGCCGGAAGATATTGATCGTTACCGAAGCCTCTATGAAGAGGGATGGGAAGCAATCAGAGAGAAACGCTGGGAACGCATTCAACAATTAGGCTTAGTCAACGGTGAATTATCCAGCCCAATGCCTAACGTCGGACCGCCCTACTATTTCCCCGATGCAATCGAGCAACTCGGTGATGATGAAGTCGATCGACCGCTCGAGTGGGATTCACTGACGGAGTCTCAACGGAAGTTCCAAGCCAACAAGATGGCGATCCATGCTGCAATGATTGACTGCATGGATCAACAGATTGGACGTATTCTTCGATGCTTAAACGATCATCGGCAGCTAGATAACACAGTGATCTTTTTTCTCTCGGACAACGGGGCAAGCGCAGAGATGATGGTTCGCGGTGACGGACATGACCCTAATGCTGCAATGGGTTCTGCGGACAGCCACCTATGCTTGGGACCGGGCTGGTCAACAACCGCAAACACTCCATTTCGTTACCACAAGACTTGGACACACGAAGGCGGTACCGCCACGCCACTAATTATTCACTGGAAGCGAGGCATTCAGGCAAGGGGAGTAATAAGGCATCAAGTTGGTCACGTCATCGATCTTTGGCCGACCCTCATGGAAATTGTCAACGGCAAAGATCTAGCGTCCGACAGCTCAAATCACCCGAGGCCTGGAAAGAGCTTGGTTCCATACTTCGATCGCTCGAGCACCGACGCAAGATCGGTTTGGTGGCTGCATGAGGGCAACCGCGCGATGCGAGAGGGCGATTGGAAAATCGCCGCTATCGCCGAGACCGATGATTGGGAATTATATAACCTTGCATCGGATAGAACAGAAACCCAGAATCTCGCCAAGGAACGTCCCGAAGTCGTCAAAGAACTGAACGATGCTTGGACCAGAATTCTGGGAGAGCAAAAAGAGTGGGCGATAGAGTGACACTAGACGCGATCATCGCTTGCGCTCGGACTTTTGCTCACTGCTACAACAAACGATTAAACCTTAGGCTCCCAGCCTGCTTCATAGTCCCGGGACCATAACGCTTCAGCAGCCGCGTTATCACGAATATGTCCATTGGTTGGATCTAGATTCAATACGCTACCCGTTCGATAAGCAATGTTGCCGAGGTGACAGAGCAGGGTACTCTGATGCGCAATTTCGATATCCGCGTTCGGTAAACGCCCCGATCTTACTGCATCAAGAAAATCAGCGAAGTGTGCCGTATCCCCGGCGTCACCAGTTCCGTTTTCAGTCTCATTGCCTCGAAGGTCATAGACGGTGTAGCCAGCGCCTCGAATCACAATAGAACCTTCCGTGCCATGGAAACTGATACCAAAGCCATTGTCATGTGGACCTAGTGGCGACCAACTCAAACCCTCCCAGGTGATTGTTTTTTTCTCTGGAAAGTCCATGGTCACCATCATGGTGTCCGGTGTTTCTTGGTCGTGCTCATGACGATACATTCCACCGCCAGCGGTGACACGAATCGGATAGGTCACCTCTAATCCCCAACGAGCTACGTCAATCGCATGAACCCCATTGTTGCCAAGTTCGCCGTTGCCCCAGTGCCAATGCCAGTGCCAGTTATAATGCACAACATTGTCTTTGAATTCTCTTCGTGGAGCCGGACCTTGCCATAAGTCCCAATCTAGCCATTCAGGAATGGAGGCCGTTTTTCCGACGCCGATGGAGGGCCTGCGGTTGTTGTACCAAGTCCGGGAATAAAGAACTTTTCCGATCAGTCCAGAATGAATCTTGCTGATGGCCTCCTGCACCCCAGACCACGAGCGGCGTTGTGAACCCATCTGAACAATTCGTTGATTTTTCCTTGCCGCAGCGACCGCCATTTCACCTTCTGCCGGAGTGTGACTACACGGTTTTTCGACGTAAACATGCTTTCCCGCTGAACAACCTAGAATGGCTGCGGGCGCATGCCAGTGATTTGGTGCGGCAACCACAAGCACATCGATGGCTTGATCGTCCAAGATCCGCCTAAAATCGCCAAAAACCTTAGGGGCGCGACCCTGTTTATCACCGACCATTTGCCCAACTCGTAGAGCTGCTCGCGAATCGACATCGCAAATTGCACCAATCTCTGTATTAGCAGCCGCCATCATTCCATTGGCGATCGCCGCTCCTCGACCGTTGACTCCCATAATCCCCAAAACTATTTTCTCGCCTGGGGAATTCGTCTTTGAATCCTGTGCACACGCTGTGCGATTGAGACCTGCAGATATCGCTGCGGCTGCGCCGGTTTTTAAGAACAATCGACGATCATGTTCGATTCTGTTTTTCATCTATTCACCTTTCATGACTAAAGAAGATGCTTGTTCCCTGCGATATCAACCTAACCGCATTGTATCAGGTGCCTCTGCGAATCACTGCCTCGTGATGCGGTCGAGTATCTTGCAGCACCTCAAATCCCGAGGTTGCATGGAATGACTCCGCCACCTGATCCATTCTGTGCTGGCTTGCAGGCCCTGCATGAACATAAAGCATGTATCGCCAAGTAATAGGTTGTTCGCTTCGCAGCATGACCGGCTGATCCCGACAAACCGATGCGCCCATCCATCCATCGTCCCGAACATGCCACTTACTGGGAAAAGTAAGGTTATCGGGGTGATCAAAATAGGTGATACCCTCAATGACATCCGAATCCACTTCCCCACTGTAATCGACCCACGAAAGCGACTGGCCGAACAAGTCCTTCTCTCCACTTTTACCATTTGAGCCAGTTAACATGCCGGATCCGAAAACATTGGAGATCGTTTTAGCAACTCGAACCGCAAGGAGCCCAAAATTCGTGACCCCTAATTCGAGTTGTTGCGAGACGCTCCGCATTGACGTCTGCAGTTCCAAAAAGAATTCACCTTCTTGCGCTGGTCGAATTGCGACGACTAACTCTTGCAAAATTAATGCTTCGGGATTATGTCCATCATACCATGCTAAATCGACTGCCATGCGTCCTTCTTCATTGCCATCCTCGTATGATCGCCACTGCGTTTGACGGATAACCGCTGTGGATTGATCAGACCAAAAATCGATTCCGAGAACTCGATGATGAGCGAACCAGACTGAACGGTGATGGTCGTGGTTTGAGGCACCGGGGTGACCCATACGAGTAAGTGGCAAACCAGAAGGACCAACCAAAGGAAAGAAGAAGGGACGGGGACATCGATCCGAAGCGTGCCAACGTACACGTTCCACACCATCGACTGCAAACGCGACTTGCTGATCAGGCAACGGTAAAACCTGACATCGGGGCTTACTTGCAAACACGAGTCTCTATCCTTCGAGCGAAGTATGACGTATCAGTGTGTCCCTCTGCGTGAAAGGGGCCACTCAATAAGTTAACGAAATATCCACTTGGTGGTGGCATCGTGCCCAAGTGACCTAAGGTGTCAATGCATCGAGATAAAATCCCGGGATGCTCTGACAAAAGCACCCATAAGGAAA
>Ga0181559_10005205_pt1 | contig 12486 bp, 13 predicted proteins | sample 011ome_21_FD_133752 | JGI IMG/M metagenome (GOLD analysis project Ga0181559, IMG submission 133752) | Coastal salt marsh microbial communities from the Groves Creek Marsh, Skidaway Island, Georgia - 011508AT metaG (megahit assembly) | ecosystem: Environmental > Aquatic > Marine > Intertidal...
AACCCTTAGGGTTTAGGTTTTGAGGTTGTTTTGACCCAAATGCCCGACTGTTCTCGACCACGCGCCACGTGTCCAGCTCGTCCATCCGTTCTCGACGCCAGTCCCCGAGGCGCCGCGCACGCTCCGACGCACATGCGCGCCGCGTCCGCCGCCCCCGCGACGCTTCGCGCGCCCGCGCGCCGCCGCGCGCCCGCGCGTCGCCGCGCCGCCTCGCGCGCCGCCGCCGCGTCGTCGTCGTCGTCGTCCGGTCGGTCCGATCGGCACGTCGTCCTCCTCCCCGGGCTCGGGAACGCGTCGTCGGACTACGACGACTTCGTCGCCGAGCTCGAGTCCAGGGGCGTGCGCGCGACCGTCGCGAAGGTCGCGCGCCCGGACTGGCTGCGAAACGCCGCGGGCCTCGCGTCGCCGACGTACTGGCAGGGCACGCTGACGCCGCGTCCCACCGTGGACTGGTACCTGACGCGGATAGAGGACGCGATCGCCGCGGCGAAAGCCGACGGCGCGTCCAAGGTGACGCTCGTCGCGCACAGCGCGGGCGGGTGGCTCGCGCGCGTCTACCTCCACGACTTTGGCGTCGACGACGTGCGCGCGCTCGTGTCGCTCGGGTCGCCGCTGAACGCGTGCCCGAAGGACGTCCCCGGCGTCGTCGACCAGACGAGAGGCGCGTTCTATCTCACACTGGTTCCCATACGACCGCGATGGCGTGGTGAACGCCGTTCCTTGAGGACTTTTCCCGGCGCATCTCTCCGCCCAGGGTCCCTCGCTTTCGATCCCGACACACCTCGACGCCTTTCAACTCCACCTGACGCCTTTCAACTCCACCCTTAGGCATCTTGACGTGGGTGGAGCGCGAGTGCGACGCGCCGGAGAAACTCGGGATCCCCGTGACGTGCCTCGCTGGGAAGTGGAAGATGGGGAGCGACACGCCGGGGGCGACGATCGAGTTCGCGGTCGGGCAAGGGTACAAGCAAGTGTGCGGCGCCGCGGAGGGGGTGTGGGGGGACGGGATCACGCCGGTGGAGGTGAGAGTCCGAGTGCGATCGCTTTTTTCGTTTTTCACCCCGCGCCTGGGTTTCAACGTTAGATCGCGTCCCCTTTCAACTGACCGATCAACTTTGGAATCACCCATCCATCGTCAGACCGCGCACCTCGCGGGCGCGACGTGCGTCACGCTCGACGGGGTGTTTCACACGCCGCTGGGGAGCGACGAGAAGGACAGGCCGTGGTACGGCTCGCCGAGGGTGTTGGACCAGTGGATAGACGCGCTGCTCGCGTGATGAGGAAGGAGCGAGGATGCCCTAGAGCGTTTGAACCGCGGGTCCGCGTTAATAAGTAAACTTACAAAGGTCATTTATTTACCTCCGCCCGAGCGTCGTCGCTCGTGGGAATTTGAAGCTCCGCCCTCCGACGTCCCGCGCGCCGTCCCGGCGACCTCTGAACGCGCGCGCGCCCCCGCGCGCGGCTCCCAAACTATGCGTTGTACATCTTCGCGTCCGAACCCCGCCGTCGAAGCGCCGCGATCTCGCCCGCGGCGCGTCCGCGACCGTCCTCGGTTCGCGAGCCGCGGGGAAAAAACCCGCCCGCGCCCCCCTCGTCGCGCGCGCGTCGTCGGTCGAATGTTAGGTCCCTCCCCCCGCTGTATCGATCGCGCGTCCGTCCCGCGCGTCAGCAGTACGTGCACGGCTGAATCCCGCTGTTCTCGACGTACTCCGAGTACAACTTCATCGCCGCGCTGTGCAGCTCCGCGTGCGACTCGCGATCCTCCGGCGGGCTCCACTCGCTCACAGGCTGCCACAGCGGCTTCACGTACGTGATCTTAGCCTCCGCGCGCGACGGGAGAAGCGCGACGAGGACGAAGAGCGCGAGGAGGACGAAGAGGAGGAAACGCGCGGCGGAGTGCGTCATCGCTCGCGAGGTTCGCGGAAGAGCGCGCGTTCCGGACCGACGCGAGCGCGTGGCGAGGCGCGCGACGCCGCAATGCGCGCGCCTCTCGAACGGCTCGCCCTCGAGGTCGAGGTCGACGGGCAGGGTCGGTCGAAAAAAAAATCCATCGCGCGTGTGTCACGACAACCACGTGCGCGAAATAACAACTACAGAACGCGTCGCGCAGAACGCGTCGCGCGATGGCGCTCGCGCTCCGCAGCCTCGGACTTCTCGGCGCGTCCGCGCGCCGGGTCTCGTTCGCGTCGAAACCCCGCGGAGGGTTCGCGCGCGTCGGCGTCCGCGCCATGGCCACCGACGGCGGCGACGGTGCGTCGCGCTTCCGTCCGTCGATCGTCGTTTTTAATATCCCTCGCAACAAAAATGCGTCGTCACGTCTCGCGGTGCATCGCATCATCGTCCCCGTCGCCCTCGCGCTCACGCCATCTCCGCCCACTCCCTCACTCACGTCGCTCGATCCCATCGCGTCGAAACCCCCGTTAGGCTTCGCCGAGGACGCCGTGCTCCTCGCGCTGAAGAACCCGACGCTGATGGACGTGCGCGGCGTCGAAGGCAAGGGAGAGATCGCGGAGAACCCGTCGCCGGCGGGCGCGGTAAACGTCGCGTGGAACACCGCGGGCGGGGAGTTCTTCGACGCGTCGAAGTTACCCGCGGACAAGACCGCGCCCGTGATTGTTTTCTGACAGAAAGGCGGCCGCGCCGGCAAGGCGAAGGCGTATCTGGAAGAGATGGGGTACACGGACGTGCACAACGCCGGCGGCGTCGACCGAGTGAAGCGCACCTTCGGGAAGTAACCGAAAGAATGCAAAGAAAGAACGGGAGCCGCCTGCCCTGCGCGCGAGCGTCCGGTGGGCTTCGTCGCCGGACAGACGCGCGCGGCGACGCTCGACCTCGTGATGACGGGCGTTCGCGACCTCCGCCCACGACCGATGGCGGAAGCGGACGAACCCTGATGAACGGTCGAGCGAGGCGCGCGCCGTCGAGACGCGACGACGCACTTTTTAATAAAAATATCCACTCATCGCAACATCCACTTGGCCGTTCGGAACCGACAGAAAGCAACGACCTCGTCGCGTCCGAGTCGGCGTCGGCGCACACGCGCTCGCGCGCCGCGGCGTCCCGTCCGCGCGCGCGGGATGACGTCCTCGCCGCGCCTCCCCCGCGCGGCGCCCTCCCCCCCCCTTGGGCTCGCGCTGATCCTCCTCCTCCTCGCGACCGACGACCGCGTCGCGCGATGCGACGCCGCGGTCGTCGTCCGCAACACGACCCACGAGGGCGTGGACGGGATGAGCTTCCCGACCGCGGACGCGACGTTCGGGCCGAGGCTCCCCGCGAGCGGCCTCACCGGGACGCTCGCGCTCGCGGACCCGGTCGACGGGTGCGCGCCGATCGCGTGGACGACGCTCGCGCGGCCGCCGTCGCTCGGAGGCGCGCCCGTCATAATAGCGCTGATGCGACGGAGCGCGCCCTCGGACGCGCGCGCGTGCGATTTCGTCACCAAGGCGCGCAACGCGCGAGACGCCGGCGCGGCCGCGGCGGTGATTCACGACGACGTCGACGAGCGCTTTCTGCTGCCCATGGGGAAAAAGCCCGGCGAGGACGACGTCGGGATCCCCGCCGCGTTCGTCTCGCTCGCGAGCGGGAGCGTGCTGCGAGGGCTACTGGAAGATACCGACGGAGGAGAAGGGTCGTCGCGCGCGGAGGGAACGTCGCTGTTGGTGACCCTGACGCCCGAAAACGACGGCGACCGCGAAGAGGACTGGCGGTCGCTGTTCGCGAGCGCGTTCGTGTCCTTCGCGGCGATGAGCGTCGTCATGTCCACGCTGTGGCTCCTCTCGCGACGAATCGACCCCCAGGGGCCCGGCGGCGGAAATGGCGGCGGCGACGGCGGGGGTCAGACGCCGCAAAGTCGCAATCGCCTCCTCACGCCGCGAGAGGCCAACGCGCTGCCGTCGTCTCCGTTCGTCGCCGCGTGCGACCACGCGGACGAGAACGGCACGGCGAAGACGTGCACGTTCTGCCTCGACGACTACGACGACGGCGACGCGCTGAGGACGTTACCCGAGTGCGGGCACCAGTTCCACGTCGACTGCGTCGATCCGTGGCTCACGACGAAACGCGCGTGCTGCCCGGTGTGTAAGCACGACGTGTCGCCGCCGGAGGGTCTCCGCGCGCGCGCGCGACGCGAGCGCAGGGAGCGGCGAAGGCGAAGGCGCGAGGAGGAGCGCCTTGCCGCCGCGCGAATTGCGGCGATGGGAGAGGAAGCGACGAGCGGCGAGGAGGAGGAGGAGGAGGAGGAGAGGAGGGAGCGCGGCGGCGGCGGCGCCGGAGACGCGTTGTTGCGCGCGCCTCTGCTGCCGCGACGGCCCTCGTCGGGAGGAACCCGGGCGCACAACGCGTACGCCCCGGGGAACGCGCTGTACCGGTGGCTCGTTCGCAGGTTCGGGTTCGAAGGCGAGGGGGGCGATCTTCTCGCCTCCTCGTCCGCGGACGGGCGGGACGTCGAGGAGGACCCTGACGCGGAGGAGAACGACGACGACGACGACGACGCGGCGGCGGCGGCGACGACGGACATCGAGGCGGGCGCGGGGGCGATCTCGTATGGGCAATCAGTCGTAGATCCCAACGTGATCTCGCCGCCGACGAACGCGAGCGAGACGGCTGCCGCCGCGTCGTCGTCCCCTCGAGAAGCGGAGTAGCTGTGAGCTGTGAGCGTACCGTGTGCGCGACCGAACGAAACGACACGAAACGACGTGTGTTGTAACGAAAACAGATAGACAAGTTTCGCGCCGCGCCGCGATGGACCGACGCGGTGCGGCGACGTCCCTCGCCGTCTCTCCACCCTCCGCTCTCCGGTCAACCGACCGCGTCACATCTTCCTGATCGGCCCTTTCGAGAACGCGAACGCGACGCCGAGGTTTTGACCCAGCATCTCCGCGCCGTTCATCGCGTCGATCGCAGCCTGCGCCTCCTTCTTCGTCTCGTACTCCACGAGCGCGTACCCCTTCACGAACCCCGTCCTTCGGTCGAGGTTGAGGTGCAGATTCTTGATCTCCCCGAAGTCCGCGAAGTGCTCGTGGATGTCGTCCTCCTGCGCCTCCTCGTGCACGTTCGTGATGAGGATGATCCACCCCTCGATGCTCTTCGCGGGGCCCGGGCCCAAACTCGCGGGCTCTAAGGAGTCGTACGCCCCGGAGGCGTGCTCGCGATCGCTCGCTGCCGCGTGCCCTCGGCCCTGCGGATTTTTGGATCGGATCGATCGATCAGATCGAGCGGGGGACGATCGATCGGGGGACGAATCGCGTCAGCGCGGGCGATCGTCGCGCGGGGAGGGCGCGCGGTGGGGGCGGTGGGGAGGGTAGCGGCGGTCGAACCCGCGCGCGGGGACGACGCGAATCTCTCTCTTCGCGGACGGAGAAGCGACGCGTCGAGCGAACGAGGGGATGGGCGAGCGAAACATTCGTTTCATCTCGTTCGCTCGCTCGTCGACGCGCGACGAGCGAACGCGGCGCGGGCGATCGACGGACCTTCGTCGCGCGCCCGTCCTTCGACGGCGCGCCCGTGTCCATCGTGTCCATGGTGACGTCGTCGGACATCATCCCGCCCTCGCTCATCGCGCGTCGCGTCCTCGGCGTCGCGCCGGGGGAGTGACGCGTCCCGCGGCGTTGGCGCCGTCCGCGCGCGTCCGGGTGCGGTCGGTTTTCCGGGGCGGTTCTCTGTGTTCAAAAAAAAAAAACAAAATGGAGAAGCGATCGATCGCGCCGAGCGCGCGTCGCACTTCAACACAGCACCGACACGCCGTCGACGTATATAGTATCAAAACACCTCGCTCATCATGTTCGAAGCCCGCCTCGTGCAGGGCTCCCTCCTGAAGAAGGTCCTCGAGTCCATCAAGGACCTCGTCACGGACGCCAACTTCGACTGCTCGCAGAACGGGTTCGCGCTCCAGGCGATGGACTCCTCGCACGTCTCGCTCGTCGCGCTGCTCCTCAGGAACGACGGGTTCGAGCACTACCGATGCGACCGCCCGATGACGATGGGGATGAACCTCACGAACATGGTGCGCGCGCGATGAACCTCGCGATGTCTCTCTCGGCGGGCGATTTTCCCCCGGCGCGCGACGTCGCGGACGTCGCGATCTCCGGGGGCGGGGCGGGCTCGCGCTTTCTCGCGGGGAAAAAAAAAAAACCAAATATCGAAATAGCGCGACGGGGGACGCGCGACGCGACGCGACGCGACGCGCGTCCCCCCCGCGCGCCCTCGCGTCCTCGTCCGGTGCGCCCGCATCGAGATTACGCCGCTGACGACGCCCCCCGATCCCTTTTCCGCTCTTCGCTCGCGCAGTCCAAGATGTTGAAGTGCGCAGGCAACGACGACATCATCACGATGAAGGCGGACGACGCCGGCGACGTCGTGACGTTCATGTTCGAGTCCCCGGGTGCGACGCTTCCCTCCGTCCTCCGCGTCGCTCCCGACATCTCGCGACGCGCGCGAAGAACCGCGATCGAAGCGCGTCGCGCGGCCGCACGCGTCGCGTCGCGTCGTTCGCGTCGCGTTTCGTCGCGCGCGCACGAGGCGCTTTTTTGAATCTTTTCCCCGCGGCGGGAGGTGCCAACTCGGGATGCGTCTGGTCCCGTCCGTGCCAACATTCTGTTTTTCGCGCCCCGTCGACGACCGCCGCCGACGTCCTCTTCCCCCCGAAACTAAACCCCCCATTTCTTCCCTGCGTGCGCCGCGCAGAGCAAGATAAGATCTCTGACTTCGAGCTCAAGCTCATGGACATCGACAGCGAGCACCTCGGCATCCCGGACACGGAGTACGCGGCGACGGTGAAGATGCCGTCGGCGGAGTTTCAACGCATCTGCCGCGACCTCTCCTCCATCGGCGACACCGTGACCATCTCCGTGTCCAAGGACGGCGTGAAGTTCTCCACGACCGGCGACATCGGCCAGGCGAACATCACGTGCCGCCAGAACACGTCCGTGGACAAGGAGGAGCAGACCGTGATCGAGCTCCAGGAGCCGGTGACGCTCACGTTCGCGTTGAGGTACCTCAACTCGTTCACCAAGGCGACGCCGCTCGCGCCGACGGTGCAGCTGCAGATGTCCAAGGAGCTTCCCGTCGTCGTGCAGTACCTCATCGCGGACATGGGGTACGTGCGCTACTACCTCGCGCCGAAGATCGAGGACGAGGAGACCGCGGGCGAGGCGTAAGTAAAGGACGACGAGGGAGGGCGGACGGACGGAGGGACGACGACGACGACGACGACGACTCGGAGGAGGGCACGCGGGGGAGAGGACGAGACGAGAGGAAAGGCGAGGCGCAGGCGTCTCTCTCCCGGTTTTGTCGGTTCGCTCTTTAGGACTCTTAGCCTGGGCGTTTAGCTACGGACGGCGGCGAGCGGTATGGGATGGGGTGTGCGGTGAAGCGACGATCACGCGAGCGTATGAAATATGATATCGAAGTGTGATCACTCGCTACTCGCGTCTCCTCGAGCTAGAGCTACGCTAAGACTAGTATTTTCTCGCCGACGGCGACCTTCGGTCTGCTCCGTCCGCTTCGTCTCTGACGTCCTTCGTCCCCGCCGCGACGAGCGCGCCCGGCCGCGACGGCGTCCGGAACGTCTTCGCGCGCGGCACGACGCCCGCGGACTGGAGCAGCGGCCGCGCGCCGCCGCCGCGGCCGCGGACGAGGCCGCCCGCGGGGACGCGACCCCGCGCCGCCGTCGCCGTCGCCGTCGCCGTCCGACGCGCCGCCGCCGCGGACGCGGAGGAGGGCGCGCGCGAGGACGACGACAGCGCGACCGCGCGGTCGTCGTCCTCGAACGCGCGCTCGGGCTCGGGATCGGGCTCGGGCTCGCACACCGGCGGCGGCGCCGGGGCGTCGACGTCCGCGACGGAGAGTCGGTCGCCTCCGTCGAAGAAGGCTATGATCCCGCCGCCGCCGCCGCCGCCGCAGTCGTCGTCCGAATCCGCCGCCGCCGCCTCCGCCGCCGCCATCGCCGCGGCGACGCGGTCCTTCACCTCGGGGCTCCGATCGCCGTCCGCGTCCACCGTAATCTGAACCGCCGCGCTACCCGGCCGCGACGACGGAAACGCGCGCTCGTACCGCTCCAGCGCCGCCCTCGTCCTCGTCCTCGCGTCGGACAAAACCCGTTCCAACGACGGGGTCGCGCCGCGCGTCGGCGGCGTTTTCGGCGGCCGCGACGACGACGACGACGACGCGTCGCCGCCGTCCCCCGCGATAGCGATCGATTCCGACGCCGATGCCCCAGACCCCGCGGCGGCGGCGCGTTTCTTCGCGCGTACGGCCGCGTCGTTCTCCAGGCGGACGCGACGCTCGCCCGCGGGACGCGTCGCCGACGACACCGCCTTCATCCGCGGCGCCGGCGGGAGTCTCGTCGACGGCGCGACCGACGGATCGTCCAGCGCGTCCTCGAAGACGCCGTCCGCGCGCATCGCCGCCGCGGCGTCCTGTCGCGTCTCCTTGAGTCCGTTCCTGATGCGTCCTATGATCCCTTTCATCTCCTCCCCGAACGCGCGCATCTGACGCGTAAAGTCCGCGGCGACGTCTTCGTACGCGCCGGCGTCCATGAGTTTCCTCTCGCCGAGTATCCTCGCGCTCCGGGGCCTGAACACCGCGCTCGCGGAGGACGCGCACTTCTTTCGTCGAACCAGATCCAACTCCAACTCCAAATCGTCGTCGTCCTCCTCCCCGAGCGTCACGCTCACGCCGCCGCCGACGCCGTAGAACCCAAAGTCCGCGGGCGTGACCGGCCGCCCCTCCGCCTCCGCCTCCGCGTCGCCGCCGCCGTATTTCGACGCCAACGCCGCGCGTCGTCGCAGCGCCTCGGTCTCTTCCGCGGTCATCTCCGGCCCGCGCTCCGCGGCGCCGACGGCGACGTCGTCGACGTACAGCACAGACGGCAGCGCGCTCACGATCTCGCGGCGGAGGCTCAGGGCGACGTCCGCGCCGTCGGCGCCGCCGTCGTCCGCGGGTCGCGCGCACGGAATCCCCCGGCACCGCAACTCCGTCAGCGCGGGCAGCGCGGATAGAGCGCTCGCGCCGCTCCCGAGGAGATCTCGCAGCGCCCTGAACCCGCACGCCTCCAAATCCAGCGTCTCCAGCGACGGCGCGATCCTCGCGAAGTCCACGCCGCTCCACGACGTCAAAGCGGGCAGTCTCGCCGCGTTCAACTCGGTGAGATTTTCCAACCTCGGCATCTTCGCCAGCGACGTCAACGCGGCGTTCCCCTCCAGCGACAGCGCGTCCAACCTCCGCAGCGGCCGCAGGTGCGCCAGCGACGCGTCCGTCAGCGCGCACTCGCCGACGTCCAAGTCCGTGAGCTTGACGCACAGACACAGCTGTTCGATCGACGCGAGCGCGTCGTTCCCCGAGACGTTGAGCTCCGTGAGGTTGACGAGCGATGTGAACCCGTCGAGGCGCGTGAGCCCGCACCGCGAGACGTCCAGCGCGGTCAGCGACGCGAGGCGCGTCGCCGCCCTCACTCCAACGTTCCCGAGCGGGTTCCCGTCCACGCGCAGCGACCGCAGGTTTCGCAGCGTCTCGACGCCGTCGAGCGATCGCAGCGCGTTGTTCTGAAGCGTCAGCGTCCGGAGCGTCGTCGCGAGCGCGCGGAGGCCGTCGCACGTCGCGAGCGCGTTGTCGTACGCGCGCAACGTCTCGAGCCCGCGCATCGCGTCGACGCCCGCGAGCGTCCGCAGCGCGTTGAAGCTGACGTCCAGGGTGTGCGCGTCCGCGACGACGCCGGCGGCGACGGCGTTCGAGAGCGCGCCCGCGGTCAACGACGAGATCCTTCGATCGTGGAGGTCGACCACGCCGGGCTCCGCGCGCGTCGCCTCCGCCAGCATCTCGTCCGTCACGAGGACGACGTCGGCGTCGGCGGCGTCCGGAGGCGGCTCATCGGGCGCGGGCGCGGGCGGCCGCGGCGGCCGCGCCTTCCGCGCGGGCGCGACGGGCGCGCGCGTCATCTCTCCTTCCGCGCGCGCCGACCGCGGAGTACTCTCAACGTTCGCGTCGCGTCGGCCGGGTCTCGTCGTCACAACGACGCGCGCAGATGCTCGCGACGCGCGCGACCGCGTTCGCGACCGCGGCGGCGCGGCGCGTCTCCGCGTCGATCGCGTCGTCCTCGCGCGGCGCGCCGCCGTGCCCCGTCGCGGTCGCGGTCGCGTCCTCGCGCGCCGCGCGCGTCTCGACCGTCGCGTCGTCGTCGTCGTCGCGATGCGCACACCTCGTCCGCCCCGAGTCGGCGCGACGAGCGGGGTCCTCGCGCGCGTGGCGCGCGCTCCCGTCGCCGTCCTCCGCCGCGTCGGCGTCCGCGCGACGCTTCCGCGTCGGCGCCGCGTCCGACGCGTCCTCCTCCTCCTCCTCCTCCTCCTCCTCCTCCTCCGGCGACGACACCCTCGGCGCGCTGCGTCGCCGCGTCGACGCGCTCGCGTCGCCCGTCGCGAACGCGCTCGACGTCCTCGACGCCCCGCGCCTGCGCGCGACGCTCGCGGACCTGGACGCGCGCGCGTCGGAGGCGACGCTGTGGGACGACCCGAAGAACGCGAAGGCGGTCATGGAGCAGCTCGCGGACGTCCGAGAGCGGCTCGACGTCGCGGCCGCGCTCGAGGACGGGCTCGGCGACGCGCAGACGGCGCTGGAGATGATCGCGGACGACCCGTCCTCCGCCGACGTCCCGGAGCTCGCGTCGGAGGTTTCCGACGCGGTCAACGCGCTCGAGGGCGCGCTCGAGGCGTGGGAAGCGCGGCGGCTCCTCGGCGGGACGTACGACGCGCTCGGCGCGACGGTGTTCATATACGCCGGCGCGGGGGGGACGGATGCGCAGGACTGGTCGGAGATGTTGGAGCGGTGTTACCTCCAGTGGGCGGATCGACGAGGGTTCGCCGTCCGCGTCGAGGCGCGGACGCCCGGGGACGAGGCCGGCTTGAAGTCCGTGACGTTGGAGATCGAGGGGCGGTACGCGTACGGGTACCTCGCGAGCGAGAAGGGGACGCACCGTCTCGTGCGGACGAGCCCGTTCAACAAAGGCGCGTTCTCCTTTATACGTTGGTCCCCGCGCGACCGCGTCGAGGACTTTCGCCCGCCGGCGTCTCTCTCCGCCCGCCCCACGGTTGGTTTGGATCCCCGACACACCCCGACGCGTTCGTTTCAACTCCAACTCCAACTGACGCCGCACCCCTCGACTCCACCCCGACGTTCGTCGCTTCGAACGATGGACCCTCGACCCGAAGACGCGACGCGGCAGACGAGCTTCGCCGCGGTGGACGTGATGCCGACGTTGGAGGATAAGGTGCGTTCTATACACTGGTCCCCATACGACCCCGTCCGCGTGGTGAACGCCGATCCTTAAGGACTTTGTCCCGCGCATCTCTCCGCCCACCCCTCGCTTTCAATCCCCGCCCTCGACGCCTTTCAACTCCATCTGACGCCTTTGAACTCCACCCCGACGTTCGCTTGTATGGAACGACCCTAAGGACGCGGACGCGATCGTTTTGAACCCCGCGGAGATCGAGGTGACGACGATGCGCAGCGGCGGCGCGGGCGGGCAGAACGTGAACAAGGTGGAGACCGCGGTGCGCGTGAAGCACCTCCCGACCGGGATCGTCGTGCGGTGCGAGGAGGAACGGAGCCAGGCGATGAACCGCGCCAAGGCGACGGCGCGGTTGAAGGCGAAGCTCGCCGCCGTCGCGGAGGAGCAGCGGCTCGCGGACGTCGCCGCGGTGCGAGGCGACGTCGTGAAGGCGGAGTGGGGGCAACAGATCAGGAACTACGTGTTTCATCCGTACAAGATGGTGAAGGACGTGCGGACGGGGATGGAGACGAGCGACGTGGAAGGCGTCATGAACGGGAAACTCGACGAGTTCCAGAACGCCTGGTTGCGATGGCGGGCGAGCGAGAAAGACGACGCCTCCTGACTCGCGCGACCGCGTGAGCATCAGTGCGCATAGGGCTATTAATAAGATATTATTATTATTAAAACACGCATCACGTCGTCGTCACTCCACTTTTCGTCCGTCCCTATAGACGACGTCGCTCGGGTCTCTGACCCTGCGCGTGATGCGCCCCACGCTCGCGAACCTCCCGGCGTAACGCGCCTGGACCGCGTCCCCCGACTCGTGCGCGCGCGGCTCCGTCCATCCCCGTCCGTCCCCGCCGCCCGGTCCCTGTCCCTGTCCCGGCGGCAGCAGCGTCACCACGAGCGCGTCCCTCGAGACGCCGTCCCTCCCCGTGGACGCGCACGAGGAGTGCGCGTAACGCAGCGTCGCCCTCGTCGCGTCCGCGGGCGTCACGGCGTCGAGCTCAACGTCGTCCACGAGCATCGCGACGTGATCTGCGTCGGGGCGTGGAGTTCGGGTGGGATGCGTCCGTTGGAGTTCAAAGGCGCGCGGAGAACGGCGTGTCGGGATCGAAAGCGAAAAAGCGAGGGATGGGCGGAGAGACACGCCGGGAAGAGTCCTTAAGGATCGGCGTTCACCACGCGAACGCGGTCGTATGGGGACCAGTGTATAGAACGCACCG
>Ga0181559_10005208_pt1 | contig 12483 bp, 9 predicted proteins | sample 011ome_21_FD_133752 | JGI IMG/M metagenome (GOLD analysis project Ga0181559, IMG submission 133752) | Coastal salt marsh microbial communities from the Groves Creek Marsh, Skidaway Island, Georgia - 011508AT metaG (megahit assembly) | ecosystem: Environmental > Aquatic > Marine > Intertidal zone...
AATTGAAGCGGTGTACATCGACCCAATCAGAAAACACCAGTTGCCGGTCGAATCCGATCGACGGGTGATCCACTGCTTAACCGGAGAGGCCAACAGTGCTTAAAGATCGATTACGAAGTTCCGCCGTACTGATTGCCATCGTCTCGACGCTCATCTATCTCGATGGTAATTACTCAGTCGCTGGGGCCGAGGGTTTGTGGCTTTTACCCGTTTTGCTTTTTTTCGCATTGGGAACGAGTCGCGATGCAGCCTCGATGATGAATCAAAGCGGGAGACCCGTTCATCTTGCTGCAACCCTATTGGGTACAGGTCTCATTACACTGACGGGTTATTTACCCCACCTTTGGCCGCTTACCGGATCGGAGTACCCGGTGGATTGCCCGGTGGGTCGCCTTGGCTGGCTTGTGATTGGAGCGACAGCGGCGATCTTTATCATCTTGGCGACCGAGATGCTTCATTACGGCAAGCTCCCCCAACCCGAAGTCACTGCAGGTAAACAGAAGCTCGCGGAAATGGAGGGTGGCGAAAGCCAAGAAGTTCAGCTGGATGACACAACCCTGACGCATGATCTTCCGCCCATCTCACAAGCACCCACCTTGAGGACTTCGAATCATTCAAAAGCAAACGTAGCCCAAGGAGCTTTGGAGCGGATCAGTGGAGGCGGTTTCATCGCGGTCTACGTTGGCCTTCCGCTGGCACTTTTGGTGGCACTCCGAGGATTGGGTAGTGGCAACTGGGGACTTGCCGCACTTTTAACGACCATTGCGGTCACCAAGTCGACCGACGCGGGGGCCTACTTTACTGGAAAAGCAATCGGAAGAAATAAACTGATCCCGCGATTGAGCCCCGGAAAAACGTGGGAAGGATCGGCTGGCGGAGTCGTGACAGCAATCGCGGTCGCTTATGCCTGTTTGGTTTGGCTTTTCCCCGCAGTAGCAGGCGAATCGACCGGGCCGGCCGAATCACCGTCGATTCCATTACTGGCAACATCATGGTTCGGAGCCATTGTGCTCGGTAGCCTTCTGGCAGTGACGGGAATGCTTGGTGACCTTGCTGAGTCGCTGGTCAAGCGTGAATGTGGGGCGAAGGATAGTGGCAACCTTTTACCCGGCTTAGGAGGGGTTTGGGATGTCACCGACTCGCTAATTGTCGCGGCAGTTCCCGCGTTTCTCTGTTTTTCTGCGGGTGTTGCGGGTTAATGACCAGCCAATCGCGAAGAAAACAGTGTGGTTCATCCGGATGCTTTCGGAGAAATAGGCGGGCGCCCGCTCGATAAAATAGCAGCGAACAGTCCGTTTCTAGGAACTACCCCCTTTCTTTTGCTGCCACCTCCCCTAGTACAATACGGTGGAGGAGTTAGTTCGCTCACAATGCCTGAGTCGATGCTGACCGGCGTTTGATAGAAACAGAGGAGTTCCCACCGGGAAAGGCATGACTGAGGCGACGCTATCGATCGCGAACCAGCAAGAGATTTTGGATCTTTTCGGACCGCGCGATCAACACCTACGGCGAATTCGCCGTCTATTCGATGTCAACATCACCCAACGAGACGGCAGTATTCGTATTGCCGGTGAAGATGCCGGTGTGCAGTGTGCGGCAAGAACGTTGGAGAAGCTCCGTATAATTTCACGCAAAAATGGTGGCCTCAGCCCCGGCGATGTCGATCAAGCGGCCTTTGACGAAGGGGCAGCAATCGACAACCCAGAATCGGCAATTCAACGCAAACGTGCGCTCGCCTCGGGAAACAGCGGCAGTACTGGGAATCGGGAAAAAACCGCGTCCTTTGGCCAAGCCGAGATCCAACTGCAACACGGTGGACGTCGTGTCAAACCCCGCACTCCCGGCCAAGCTCGCTACGTGGAGGCGATCCGAAAATACGACCTAACCTTTGCAACCGGCCCTGCCGGGTGCGGAAAAACCTATTTAGCGGTCGCCACCGCAGTTGAGAGCTTGCGTGCGGGCGAGGTTCGAAAAATCGTACTAGTTCGTCCAGCGGTCGAAGCGGGAGAAAATCTCGGGTTCCTTCCTGGTGATCTTCGAGCCAAACTTAACCCGTACCTTCGACCATTGATGGACGCGTTGGGTGACATGATCGATTATGATCAGGCCCGGCACCTGATGGAGCAAGATACCATCGAGGTTATTCCGTTGGCTTACATGCGGGGACGAACCCTGAATGATGCTTTCATCATTTTGGATGAAGCACAAAACGCAACCATTTCACAAATGAAGATGTTTCTCACCCGTATGGGTGAACGCAGTAAAGTCGTGGTAAGCGGAGATGAGACGCAGCAGGATTTGCCGCGTGGCATCACCAGCGGATTACGCGATGCGTTAAGGCGTCTCGGCGAAATCGAAGGAATTGGAGTCGTAAGACTTCAGGCTTCTGACATCGTCAGACACCGCCTTGTCCAACGGATCGTGGAAGCGTACGAGGATGACCAGTAACGGTAAGAACTGCTTCAACGATCAGACGAGTCGACAAAATCGACTATCCCGAACACCACAGGAGCCGACAGGATTGATTTGGTGAGTGATTGAGTGACTTGATAACTGCTTGAATTGCGTCCTTCGCACTTGATCACAAATGAAAACGACACGCGACTACCATTCGCAGCTCCTTGTGCCAATCAGTCCATTGTGATGAGCGGATCCAACAAACAAAGAAATCGACCTGAACGCATCAATTCTCTCGGAATTCAAAAGCCGAAACTGGTGCAGTGGTGGCTAGAAAGTGACAAGGCGGATTTCATGATCCGCATGGGACTGGCGGTGTTAGCCGCAGTGACGCTATTGGCAGCCTGTCAAACATGGCGTCCCCAGTTTGCGTATCGCAAGCAAGATATCCTGTCCTACAACCTGATCACCCGCGTCTCCTTCGAAGTTGAGAACCAAGATCAAACCAAGGCGTTGCGTGACCGAAAAGCGAGGGAACAACTCGCCTTCTATAGCAATCGATCGAAACCACTCTACGATCTTCAAGCCGCGCTTCGTGATCAACTTTTCCTCGTCTTAGCAGCTCCAAGCTATGAGGAGATGAAACCGGATGAACGCGCCGTCTTTTCTCAATTTAAACCACGTGCAGCTGCAACGTCAGACGAAACACCTGCAAATCGCTTCGCCGAAATGCAGCAGGTTTTCGCGGATGACCCCAAGCTCGAAGCGTTCAAAAGAGCGTTAGAAATTGCTTTTCAACCTAATTATCGAATCGGTCTGATCCAAAGTCTCGAGCACTCGCCCGAGAAAGGTGCGCCGGCGATGATTCGGGTTTATCAGGATGGTAATCCTGAAGACATCGAATTTGTCGAAATGAAAAACGCCAGAATCGCGGAGGCAGCGCAAGGGATTGAAAAACGGATCAAAGAAGAATTCCGCACCAAGTTTCCGGCCGAGGCAAGTCAAGAAGTCGCGGTAATGATGTGTGACTGGTTGGTTGAACGTCTTCCTGAATACCAGACGCTTTCTTACGACGAAAAACGCAGCCTTGAGGCGGCGGATACCGCTGCGGCCGAAGTCCAACCGGTCATGACCACCTATCGCACTGGAACCGATGTGCTTGCGGTAGCCGGTGTGCCTCTGGGTGACGAACAGTTGCTCTTGCTCAGGAAAGAATGGAGTACGCTGGTTGAGCAGATGAGCTGGACTGACAAGGTCGCCCGGGTGGTCGCCTATGCAGGAATGATCGTCGCTCTCTACCTGCTGTGTGGGTCCTATATTTTCTTTGTCGATGATCGTCGACTTTTGCAGGACCGAGGAAAGCTCGCCAAGTTGCTGGTGATTATTGTGACCACAATCGTCCTCGGACATTTTGCGTCAGCTGATCAATGGCGAGGTGAATTGGTTCCCTTGGTACTCGCCTCGATTTTAACGGGCGTTGTCTATGGCCGCGAACTTGCCTTGTTATTGATGGCGGCAACAAGCGTGAGCATGACGCTGCTGCTCGGTGAAGGACTTCCGCAGCTGGTCATGATGGCCGCAGCCTTCACAAGCTGCACGCTGCTTCTGGGAAGGATCCGAACAAGAACTCACCTTTTCTACGTCGGAGCAACCTCGGCAGTCATCACCATCTTGACCGTGGTCGGTGTTGGCATTGTCACCGGTACAACGCTTTCCGATGCGAATCCCGGCGGGTTAACACCTGTCTATCAAGGACCACGATTCGATACCGTTGTCCTGACACTGTTTCGCGATGCATTCTGGTCTGGCTTTTGCATCGTCGTGTCAGCTACCGCAATGACAGGCCTCTTACCATTGGTCGAAAAAGCATTTGGTGTTCAAACCGACCTCAGCTTGCTAGAGCTTGGTGATGCGAGTCACCCGCTGCTACGAAGACTCGCGCAAAGAGCTCCCGGAACCTACAATCACTCGATCAACGTCGCATCCATCGCGGAGGCAGCCGCGGATGAAATTGGTGCCAACGGTTTGCTGGTTCGCGTGGGCGCATACTTCCACGACATCGGAAAAATGTTCAAACCCGAATACTTTATTGAGAACCAAAGCGAAGGAATCAACCAACACGATTCGCTGCAACCTGCAATGAGTACGTTGGTAATCATTGCTCATGTCAAGGACGGTGCTGACTTGGCTCGCAGCCATCACCTTCCCAAGCCAATTATCGACTTCATCTTGCAGCATCACGGAACCACGCTTGTCGAATATTTTTATCGAGAAGCATCGAGGCGAAGTGAAAAGAACCCTGATGCTGAATCGGTAAGTGATAAAGATTTCCGGTACCCGGGCCCCAAACCACAAACGCTCGAAGCAGCCGTCATGATGCTCGCTGACGCGGTAGAGAGCGCAAGCCGAACGCTGGTGGATCCGACACCAGCGAGAATCCAAGGTCTCGTCGACATGATCGCCGAAAAGAAAATGACCGATGGTCAATTTGATGAATGTGGTCTGACCTTCCAGCAACTTGCAACCATTCGTCGTAGCCTGCAAAAATCCTTAACTGCTATCTACCATGCAAGGGTGAAATACCCTGGACAGCAAACCGCCTAATTCGTTTGAACACTACCTAGCGTGCCTGCTTCTCAAATCGTTGTCGACGTCCTGATTGATCATCATCTTGATAGCCCACTCAACTCGCATGAAATCGGCGAGATCGTGAAAGCTGCCGCTTCCGATCAAGGTTTTTATCAAGGACAAATCGGTGTCCGAATCACTACCGACTCAGAGATTCATCAAATCAACCGACAACACTTGCAACATGACTACCCAACGGACGTGATCAGCTTTGATTACCGATCCGAAGATTACCAGACCGAGAATCAAAGTGAAAAACGCATCGAGGGTGAACTGGTAGTGAGTGTGGAGACCGCCGATCAACAAGCGAGTGAAGTTGGCTGGAGTTGCAAAAATGAACTTGCTCTCTACTTGGTACATGGAACGCTACATGTTTGCGGTATGGATGATCAAGAACCAGAAGCTCGACTTGAAATGAGGCGGGCAGAACAGCGAGTTCTGAAGCGAGTCGGAATTCATCTACCGGAAAATGTTTCGCCGGATGGAGGATTTCGTTGAGCAACCCAGCACTTTGGTGGTCTCTCTCCTTGGTAGGTTTCGTCTTCAGTAGTATCGGTGGACTCGGGGGAGAACTTCTCGATCGCTTCGCCGGAAAACCGTTCGAAGCTTACTGCCGATTCAAACGCAACCGAGAGCGATTTGGAACCGTTCTCGATCATCAAGATGCGGCGATCCGTGGTAGTGAATACCTACGAATGATGGGAACGGTACTGTTTCTTATCTCCGGAACCGTCGCCATTACCGAAAATCACTCGGAAGACTTATGGAACGATTGGTCTTTGATTGCCTGGGGAGTTTGGGCCGTTGTGATGATGATGATGGTTCATGTTTGGTTACCAGCTGCGGTCACTCGATTCGCCTCTCGCCGCGTGCTGTACCACACTTGGCCCTTCTGGTACGCCAACTCCATTTTCATGAGTCCGCTAGCCGCGCCGGGGCACTTTGTCGAACTGATCACACGACGTGTCACCGGCACCGTTGAAAGTGATGACGAAGAAGAAGAGCAATTAGAGGATGAGATTAGGACAATCGTTACCGCGGGAACGCGAGAAGGATTTTTCGGACCAGGCGTACGCGACATGATCCAAGGCGTCATGACGCTTCACGAAGATACGATCGGACACATCATGACTCCTCGTGGTGATGTGGATGGAATCGATATCGCGTGGGAATGGCCGCGCATCATGGAAACAATCGTGGAATCGGGAAGAACTCGGTTCCCCGTTTACGAAGACACACTCGATCGCGTCATCGGTATTCTCTATGTCAAAGACCTGATCCCTTTTTTTGCCCGACAAAAAATTCCCGAGCAACCGCTAAAGGAACTGATGCGACATGCCTGGACGGTTCCGGTTGACCGAGACGTCGAAGCGTTGCTGATGGAGTTTCTCAATAGTCGCAGTCACATGGCGGTTGTTCTCGATGAGTTTCAGCAGATGGTCGGTGTGGTGACCATCGAGGATGCGCTCGAAGAAATTGTAGGTGAGATTGTTGACGAATCCGATGAGGAGGAGGAGTTTGGAATCGACCTAATAGACGCCTCCACCGTGCAGGTAGAGGGACGCGTGATGATGGACGACCTAAACGAGTGCACGGGGTGGAATTTGCCGGAGCGTGACGATTACGAAACCATTGCCGGCTATGTTCTTTATCACGTTGGAACAATCCCAGAACCGGGCCAACACCTGCAAATTGGCGACTCGGATTTTGAGATCCTTCAAGCCAATCACCAAAAGATTCAGCTGATGCGGATTCGTCATTCGATCGAATCGACGGAAATAGGCCTCTAAGGTCCCCCACCTAGCCGTTGAAGCGGGTTATCCGCAACGCTTAAGCCGTTCCAAGATGGCTTTTCCGCTGTTCTAAGCCGTTGTTCTGGAGCAGGCTAATTGCTGCTATTGGACAGCCTCGCTACACTGCTAGCAAAGCTAAAGTGGAGTCTTGGGTTGCCTGCAAGGAATGCTCCCGCACCCCCTCTATTTAGCTACTACCTGCAAGCACTGTTTTCCCGCAGCCATTTTGGAATCGCTGATGTCTAACCCCGCACGCCTCGATGTAGAACAAGCTGACACCATTAAAGTGATTTACGGTGATCAGGAACTGACGCTTCCCGTTGTGGAGGGAACAGAAGGTGAGCGGGGAATCGATATCTCGCAGTTACGCAGTAAAACCGGTTTGGTGACGCTCGACGAAGGATATGTGAATACGGGCAGTACACGCAGCGGTATCACCTACCTTGACGGCGAGAAAGGGATCCTGAGGTATCGCGGCTACCCAATTGAGCAACTTGCTGCTCAATCCGACTTTATCGAAACGGCTTATCTGCTGATCCATGGCGAACTCCCGACTGCGAAAGAAGCAGAAGCATTTCGTTCGGGTATCCGCGAACACACCATGATTCACGAGGATATGCGATCGTTCTACAACGGTTTTCCTCGCGACGCTCATCCGATGGCAATTCTAAGCAGCGTTGTCGGTGCGTTGTCGACCTTTTATCAGGACGCGATGGATCCGCAGGACGAAGACCAGGTTGCGATCTCGATTGACCGTCTTTTAGCAAAGCTGCCAACCATTGCAGCCTACAGCTACAAAAAGTCGATGGGACAACCATTCATCTATCCAAACAATGAACTCAGCTATTGCGAAAACTTCCTTCACATGATGTTCGCAACTCCAGCCAACGAGTACCTCGTTGACCCTGATTTTGCCGAAGCGTTGAACCTGCTGCTCATCGTGCACGCCGATCACGAACAAAATTGCAGCACTTCGACCGTAAGAATGGTCGGTAGCAGTAATGCGAACCTTTTTGCCTCCATCTCTGCAGGAATTGGTGCTCTATGGGGTCCGCTTCACGGTGGTGCCAATGAAGCTTGCGTGAACATGCTTGATCGCATCGCCAAAGACGGTGGCAACGTCAAAAAGTACGTCGACATGGCGAAGGACAAGGACAACAATTTCCGCCTGATGGGATTCGGGCATCGGGTGTATAAAAACCGAGATCCGCGTGCGACCATCATTCGCTCAAGCTGCGAAAAACTTCTCAACAAGTTGCATCTCGATGACCCATTGTTCGAAGTCGCTCAGCAACTCGAAGAGGTTGCACTGAGGGACGAATACTTTATCGAGAGAAAACTGTACCCGAACGTCGATTTCTATTCAGGCGTGATCTACCGGGCACTGGGGATTCCCGTTCAGATGTTCACCGTCCTATTTGCAATCGGTCGTTTGCCAGGTTGGATCGCACACTGGAGTGAGATGCACGCCAATCCTGCCAAGCGAATCAATCGCCCTCGACAGATCTACACCGGCTACAACGAAAGAGATTTCGTACCAATCGAAAAGCGTGGTTAGACGTATCCCCAGAGATCGCGTTTGGCGTGGATTGAACCGCCAAAACTCAGAAACATGATAGGCCGCCGAACAACACGATTCGGCGGTTTTTTTTGCCCCAGCACCAGTTTACATTACCTGTCCGCAGCGCCAGTTTACCGCGACAACACAGTACCAGTATACAGCGACAACACAGGATGCCTGATCACGGCACAAGCTTACGCCACAGATTGTGGTGTTAGGTTCGATTACCAACCAAGGAAATCGAAGCGAAAAGAAAAAGGAAGCGGATGGGGTGGGATTCGAACCCACGGTAGGTTGCCCTACGCCAGTTTTCAAGACTGGTGCCTTCGACCACTCGGCCACCCATCCGTCCAATGGATTTGCGTCACCACGGATTCGTTTGTGTTCCGCGAGTCGGCAGAATGTACCAAACGTTTTCGACAAACGAAACCGATATCCGGCCGCGAATTTTTTTTTGCTGATTCGAATCAGCGACTCACAAATCGGTGCGGCGATAGGACGGTCGAGACCGCTGTGTGGACCGTCCGGATCCAAAATGTGGTCCGGAGACGCTTCGTGAAGTAGCAGAATCGCCCGAGCGATCGATGTCACCCAGATAGACTTGTCGAACTTTCGGATGCTGCTTGACCCTTTCCGGTGATTCGTCAATCAGCACTTGACCCTCGTAGATCACATAGCAGCGGTCAACCGTTTCCAAAATATCTCGCGCTGCGTGGTCGGTGATCAGAACACTAATTCCGTTGCTTCTCAACTGCTGAATCACCCCTTGAATCGACTGAACGGTTTTCGGATCAATTCCCGCAAACGGCTCGTCAAGCATGACAATCTTGGGATCAGAAACCAAGCATCTTGCAATCTCGAGACGGCGACGCAAACCACCGCTCAGTTGGTCAGCACGATCTTTACGTTTATGATCAATTCCAAACTCTTCGAGTAGTTCGTTGGTTCGACGTTTGCGTGTCGCTCGATCAGCGCCCAGAAGTTCAAGTAGAGACGAAATATTCTGTTCAACCGTTAACTTCTGAAACACACTCGGTTCCTGCGGCAGATAGCCCATGTGACCATCTCGGGCACGACGAAACATCGGCCAACTCGTGACATCACGACCATCCAAAAAAACCTTGCCGTGGTCCGGCTCCACCATACCGCAGATCATTCGAAAACTGGTGGACTTACCTGCACCGTTAGGCCCCAGTAAGCCAACGATCTCTGCAGGACCAACATGTAGATTGACCCCATCCACAACGCGTTTACGCCCGTAGGTCTTTTGTAGATCCACGGCCTGCATGACCGGTTCAACCGACGTGCGGGATTCGCGGTTTGCGGGAGCGGTGATCGTTTGAGAAGCCATTCTCGACAGAATCCTAGATGTTACCGAATCAGTCTAAATCGTTTGAAATTTGGAAGGAAAGGCACTGGCGCATTCCAGGAGTGCGGCCAAAAAACCACCACCGCTTTCCCCACCAACAGGTCGCGTGGCACAAACGACTCGTTTGACCACTTCCACGCTGCTTCGTTCACGCCACGTGGTAAAGGTATCTGCGCCTTCCAGCCGGCCCAGCAACGAGCATCCAAGCTCTCGGGGCTGTTATCACCCATCGGGAAAAATTGATCTTCACCCATCTGAAAAGTCACGCGTCGACGAGAAGCCCATCCTTGAAAGTCATTCCAAGACGAAGGATCCGCGAAGACCTGCTGAAAATCTTTGATACTTAAACTCTTACCGATCATGGCCCACAAGTTGTTCATGTCATAGTCGACCATCGCAAGGTTACTATCGTTGTTGGAAATGTAGTACTTGTCGCGATCAATTCTCAGATTGCGAATGGTCGCGTTACCGCCCCTCACTGCAACCGCTGCTGGACTTGCATCCAATGGGTGTTCAACACTGTATCGAGGACGATTCTCGCTATCAGGTCGATACAACCGCGAATCAAAAGTCGTTGCCGTAGAAAAATCGACCAAATCACCGTCGACCCACAGCAACAACTGATCATCACAGTTGCTGTATCGAATGGCGTGTCGTTTTCCAGCCCGAACAGCCGTGTCGGCAACGGGACTGAGTACCTGCTCGCCAACGTTACTTATAAACCCTTGAGGCTCCCCGCTATCGATTCCCAATGTGGCTTTTCCGGTGGCCAAATCAATCACGCAGTGATACTTGACACCCGCTTTGATCAGTTCCAACTGCACCTCATTGCAATCACTGGTGGTCTCGAGATCCACTTCGAAAATCAAATCCCCAGTCCAATGCAAACCGTCACGCCCCACTTGCTGCCGACCGCCATCTTGACCACCCCATTCAGCAAGCCGACCAAATTGCTCGGGTCCTTCGCCGGACTTGTACTCATCGGTAAACACACCCTTTGAATACCCACCGTTCAACATGCGTTCAACTCGACCGCCTGCAATCATCGAAGGTCGCTGTTGATAGACGTAGCCCGAGCGGACATGCACATAGGAGTCGAACGCATAAAAGTCCGTAATTGCCCGACTGGAGTAAGGATCCACCTCGGCAAGCTTCTCACCCTGCGCGGCCATCTTCCACTGATCGTCCGTTGGCCAGCGATGGAAGTATCTCAGCCAGTGCAAACGATCATCCGCAGCGACCGTTGCGGTTAGTCCATCCGAATCCCTCTCGACGCTCCAAGAATCACTCGGCGGAGCAGTCGCACCCTCTCTCCAAGGCTGCCAGCGACTGGGATAACCAGATGCAATCAATGAATCGGATTGGTGATCGGTGTCGTAAACCAAATGACTCATCGACAACAAGGTGCTTGCTGGCTTTCGCACCATTTGATCGGTTTCATCGCTACCCGTTGGACGTACGTACACATCACCATGACGGATCGTTAACGTTTCATTGGGTAGCCCCACCAGTCGCTTAATGTAATTCTGCTTCGGATTTCCTGGGTACTTGAATACCAGTACATCCCAGCGTTCTGGATCATTGAGCGCATAAGTGAACTTATTCACTAAGATGCGATCGCCATTGAACGTCGCATGATTCGCATTGTCTTTTAAGTCCAACGGATTGACGTAGCGGCAATTAGGACAAACTCCCGCAACCACCACCAAGCTTGACTCGGTTCCATTGCGTTCACGACTCGCCCCACACTGAAAAGAAGTTCCACACTGTGAACACGAAACGTCTTTGTGCGCTCCCATCAACGTCGGAGCCATGGACCCAGTCGGGATCACAAACGCCTCTGCCAAAAAGGCCCGAAACAGCAAAGCCAAAATGAACGCGACGACAAACGCTTCGACTGTCTCTCGCTGGGCTGCGACGCGAAACGCCTCGGCACGCATGACGGCCGGATCTCGACGATCAATGTCTTGACCGGTCAAGGCTGGGTTCTTCACTGAATTGGTTTGGTTCGCTCGTTTGCCCATGAAACAAATGGATTTCAGAATCGTTGATTGATAATTCGCTACCCGTGCCTCATCGGGCATGGAATACCGCCAGAATTGGCGATGCCCCTCATGCAATGGGCGGGATCAACTCACCGTCGTTGAGCTGCAATGGTAGCTGGTTTGTGAAGGCTTTGATACTTCGATTCAACCTGTAAAACAGGCAAAACAGCAAAACTGCAAAACTAAAGTAACACAGGGGCTCTGAATTCAGTCCTCGCTGTGATCCATCCTGTGACGCGCCCCACCCAAAGCGTTCCTGAAACGGGTTTGATAAGCGTGACATGCCCCACGAAAGCGGATGCTGAACGAGCCGTAGTATGCAGACTCGAGGTCACCGAAACGCAAGTGTCTTGAATGCGGCCGCGGTACCTGTCGATTGGGCTAGGATCGCGTGAACCAATCATCAAATTGCCCCGTCAATTTTCTGCTAGTTCGACAGCCAAACCCTATTTTTCGGTTACCTGCCGTCCAGTCAGTGGTTCGCCATGGACGCCGTTCGCACCGACCCAAAATCAAAAGTCAACGAGAACCGGCAAGCAGCAAATTTGCCGAGAGACGCGACCCTCGCGAATAATCACCAATCACATGCAAGCGAGTCCCAAAAAAGACTCAGGGAATCAAACCTTCTGGCTATCACTTCATCATCCAATGCTTTTTTCCAAAAGTCCTTTTGATTGCCTGATCGAGCGT
>Ga0181559_10005210_pt1 | contig 12482 bp, 8 predicted proteins | sample 011ome_21_FD_133752 | JGI IMG/M metagenome (GOLD analysis project Ga0181559, IMG submission 133752) | Coastal salt marsh microbial communities from the Groves Creek Marsh, Skidaway Island, Georgia - 011508AT metaG (megahit assembly) | ecosystem: Environmental > Aquatic > Marine > Intertidal zone...
ACCCGAGTCACTGATCGTGTTGAAATTTTCTTTCCACAGTGGTGTCGCTACAGCTACGCCAGCTTCACTGCTCCAAGCTATCGAGGCCAAAAGTTAGCCAGAGATCGCTGGCCCGCCGGTCGCGCACTCAGCACTGCGAAGCTCGGCTTTGAACCCCGAGAAGTCTACTATCACAACGTCGCAAACTCCGAGACATTAAAAAGCGATGTCGCCGACGGCACGGCCAGTATCCGATTGGGTTACGGACTCTGGGCACACATCGGTTCTTATACTGTGTGCTGGAATTCTCCCGCTGCAAAACGCAATGGCATCGGCTTTCGATCTTCGCGAACGGTAACGACCGCTCAAACCTAGGTCATCATTCGTAAAATCCGCACCCCCGACTGAGCAAAGGGATACCGAAACAGGATTTTGCTTTTCACCTCATATCAGCTGACCGATTATTCGTCCCCAGGGCGATAGCTGCGGGCGACCACTTTTTCTAGGGTCGCCTCCGCGAACGGTGCCTCATGCAGCACCTCCTCTGCGTAAGGCTGCGCCTGATCAGCATAATGCTTCGAGCCAATATCGAGAGTGGCACTGCCAAACTGATGTACACCTTCCACCGTCTGTTGGCCTTTGGCATCCCAGGACACCAAATAGTAGAGCCCATCACCCGCCACGTTGGTTAGAAAGGGATCATCATCAAGGCGTCGGCCGTAAATGGCACGCAACGTATCCGGTCCTCCGGCGACGGGCAAATTGATGTCTCCACGCACGTGTCGGTTCACCTCACCCCAAGGTGGGTCAACCCGGCCGTGATGCTTCATCAGGGTCTCCACACAGCCCTGCAGCAATTGCACAACCTCATCAGGGGTATGCTGAAGGCGTTGCGCATCTTTCTCTGCCGCCAAGAAAACACACGTACCCAGGGCCGCGGCGGGATTGGCAAGATCCGTATTTAAGTCCCAGCCCGCCAACAGCGTCTGAGCCTCTTGCAGCAACGGCTGAGCGAAGGAGGTCGCCGCGATCACATCCAGGTACTGCACATAGTCTGTTCGCCGCGAGTAACGCTTATCATGTTTTATGTCGTAGAAATCTTGCTCACTGATCGGTGCCAGTGCTTGCATTAGTTCCAAACCCCGGTGTGCCCGATTGGTCATATCCTCTTGAAACCCCATGGCAGCGGAAAACGCTGCACGACTGGGATTATCGGCTTCACCACTCACTCGAAACGGCGTCTGGTTTGCGCTGAATACAAACCCAGATGGCGGATTCACGACTTGGGGTAGCTCATCGAACGTGAGTGTGTCTTGCCAAATCAGGGCCGATCGATCCCCGGGTAAATATTGTGTCCAGTCGTAGCCAGCAGAGCGTCGCGGCGTTTTCGAATTGTGAACAAATAAAATATTGCCCGTGTGGTCGGCATACACAAAATTAAAACTCGCAAACGACATCATCGACATCGCAGCCCGCCATGCGCTTAGGCTGCGCGCTTGATTCATCGCGTACCACTGTTCTACCTGTCTTAACTCCCCCATACCCGCATAGCGAACGGCATAGGTTCCATGGTCAGTCTGCATCACTGGTCCGTGGGCTGACGCCAGAATATCGCGCGTAACCGTCCACGGGAAAAAACCCCACAACCGTACTTTAAGATCCACTTCAGAGCGTTCTAGGTCCGTCCAGACGCCATCCAACTTGTACTGGTAGGGGTTTTCAGGGTGCATTTCGAGCACGTATACATCGACAAGATCAGGTTTATTCACGGTCGCGCCCCAAGCCGTTGTCGGCGTAAACCCCACGTTAATAAACGGGCTACCTGGAAACAGCCCGCCCATGACCTGCAGGCCCGCCTCACTGGTCAGGTGGGCCTCGTACCAAGCCACCGGGCCTGTCGTTGGTTGGTGCGAGTTTATGGCTATCCGCGTCGCCCCGTCGGTCGACAGAGATGGCGCTACAGCAAATGCGTTAGACCCGATTGGTAGACCCGCAAAAAGACGTTCCGACAGCGGTCCACCGGCCACAGCTCGGCGCGCCTGGGCAATCTGGCGCTGTCGGGTAGGCTTATTGAGTTCACCGACAACGCCGTCAAAACCGTAAAATAAAAGATGCCTCAACATATGGCCGGCAACCACATCTTGCCCGGTGATGGGTAAAATACGCTCGTCGACTTCTTCTGGGTGTTTGACCGCATAGAAATTCAGACCCGCAGCGAAGGCCTCCAGATAGGCCCTTGTCGCCGGTGCAAGGTCCGTTTCATAGCGTTGATCGAGGGTCTCCCAAAGTCCTAACCACCGCACCAGATAATCGGTCACTGCACCATCGATCCCGTTGTAGAGGCCACTGTCTCCGCGGTAAAACGGCATCGATGCTTCGATTAACGCCCAGTTATCTTCCGCCTGGGCATAGGCGAAACCAAATGCAACATCTACATCGGTGGCCCCCAGTATATGAGGCACCCCACGCACATCACGGCGAATAACCACATCATACTCATCCACGCTGACCGCGATCTGGGTCTGATCCAACGGCAACTCGTTGCAACCAGCGGTCAACAAAAATACACACACAAACCACAATCTAATGAACAATCTGGTCACGTCACCCCCGACAACCTTTATCCGCTTCGCTTTATCCCGCCAATGTATATGAAGGCCGGCTTGCAAACTATACATTTGAACGCCCGATACGCTAACTTAATGCCCCTGCGGCAACTTCCGGGGTTTGAGCAACTGAGCACGCGAGCAATCGATACATTCAACACGCTCTGGTGGCGCAACCTTCACAGGACATAGACCAAGCTGATGTCACTCTCACATAATTTAGGCTGACGTTACATGTATCCACACGCCCCCCACGTAGCTGATTCCACCTCGGACTCGTTGCCTTGCGTTGCGATTATCGGTGCAGGTATTGCCGGACTTGCCTGCGCGCGCGAACTTTCATCAAACCAAAATCAGTCTACGCCTATCCGAACGGTCACGGTCTACGACAAAAGTCGGGGCATAGGAGGTCGATTGGCCACCCGACGCTATCAGTCCTGGCAATGGGATCATGGCACCCCGTTCTTAAGCGCCCAATCACCCGTGTTTGCTGCAGAGATAGCCACTCTACCGCGTTGGCATGCCGCTGAACTGGCCATGAAAACAGGTCAGATACCGGCATCTGAATTGGCCCCTGTGTCCACAATGCCTACACCAACCGAGCGCACCTCCACCGACCTGAGGGTTGGCGTGCCGACCATGAATGCATGGCTTAAATCATGGTCGAGCGCATTCAATCTGCACTTGCACACGCAAATCAACCGCGTTTCCAGGGTCGGGCATCAATGGCAGCTGTGGGCCGGCGATGAGCCTCTCCAAGAGTACGCTGACCACGTTGTTTTTACCGCACCGCCCACGCAGACAGCCGCCTTGCTACCCCCACAGGTGAATTTTAAAGGACTGGCCAAAGCCCGGATGACACCCTGCTGGACCTTAATGATCGCAACCCGGGACCGACTACCACTACCCCCAGCCATGACCCACCCCCACCCCGCTGTCCAATGGTTCGCCGCTGACCACACCAAACCCCACCGAGCCGGGGCAGACTACACCTATGTGATGCACACCACGCCCCAGTGGAGTGACGCTCACCTCGAACGGTCACCCGACGAGATTTGCGATATCTTGTTGGACACGCTCGGCAGCCTTGTCGGACACAACGTCGCTGCGCTGTACGCCACCGCCCATCGATGGCGTTTCGCACGGACGCATCAGGCGCTGGGTGTACCTTTCTTGTATGACCGTGTTCAGCAGATTGGCGTTGCCGGAGACTGGTGTCTTGGACCCAATGCTGAGCATGCGTACATAAGCGGCGTGGCCCTGGCACAGCACTTAATCGACCTCACCAATGCGCCGTCTTGATAGGCCCTCGTCATTCTGGCCTAGCCTCTAGCCCGGAGCCATTTGCGCACCCGCGAGCACACGGCCTTGGTAGTGCGCAGCAGTCAGCCGGCCGTGCCACGATGCTGTTTACAATCGGGAACAGTCACCCTATGGTCCTAAGGTCCATTCACTTGCGGAGCCCAGATGCGCGCCATTACCCTAAACAGCCCAGGTGGGCTACAAAACCTGACGTTAACCGATCTGAATTCGCGAGACCCGGGGCCAGGCGAAATACAGGTACAGGTTGAAGCGAGCTCTTTGAACTATCACGACTATGCCGTAGTTGCGGGCATGCTCCCGGTCGCAGACGGCCGCATACCTATGTCAGACGGGGCTGGCAAAGTGATCGCGGTCGGTCCAGAAGTTTCTGACTTTATGGTTGGCGACTCGGTGCTCAGTTGTTTTTTCCCAAACTGGTTGGATGGGGAACCCAACACCAGTGTGATGATGGGGGTCCCCGGCGATCATGCTGACGGCTTTGCTGCAGAAATTGTTACCCGGCCCAGCACCGCCTTCACGCGGGCGCCGGCCGGCTACTCAGCCGTGGAAGCGGCCACGTTGCCCTGCGCAGCACTCACTGCCTGGCGCGGTTTGATGGTAGAGGCGCAGATCAAACCAGGTGATACCATTTTGACCCAGGGCACCGGGGGAGTCTCCATTTTTGCCCTGCAGCTGGCGAAGGCCACCGGTTGCCAAGTCATCGCCACCTCGTCTTCGGATGCCAAGTTGGCGCACCTAAAAGCCCTTGGCGCAGATCATTTGATCAACTATAAGCAAACGCCTAATTGGGGCGAAGAAGCGTTATCCTTCACCGACGGACGTGGCGTAGACGTCGTGGTTGAAATTGGGGGGGCAGGAACTTTGCCTCAGTCAATTGCAGCCGTTCGTGTAGGCGGTCATATTTCACTGATCGGGGTGCTGGCTGGTTTTGAAGGCAACGTCCCGACCGCTGCGCTATTCGGCAAAAATGCCACGCTCAAAGGCATTACTGTGGGAAGTCGAGCACAGCAGCAGGATATGATCCGTGGACTGGAAATTAACGCCATCAAACCTGTCATCGACAGCACTTACCCGTTAGAGGATATTGCCGCCGCGTTTCGACACCAGGAGTCGCAAACGCATTTCGGGAAAATCTGCTTGAGCTGCGTTTAACCTTACTGTTTCACTCACCTCATCGTCTAACGCGCGATGTGGCATTGCGGCCACCTGGGCCTGCGTGGCCCGCGCTTGGATCACTTTTGCAACATTGCCCGCCAGACCCGTTCAGGTGTCAAGGGCATATCAATCGAGCGAATCTCTAGAGCATCCGTGACCGCGTTCACCAGCGCCGGCGGCGAGCCAATGGCTCCAGCTTCACCACAGCCTTTCATACCCAATGGATTGGTCGTCGACCGAGTTTCAGTAAATCCCACGCGCACGTCTGGCGCATCATCGGCTCGCGGCATCGCGTAATCCATAAATGAACCACTCATCAGTTGGCCATAGTCGTCGTAGCGTACATTTTCCAGTAGCGCTTGTCCGATGCCCTGAACCACACCGCCATGCACTTGTCCCTCTACGATCATCGGATTTCCCACTACCCCAAAGTCATCCACCGCTACAAAATCTACAATCTCTATGGTACCGGTCTCCGGGTCGACCTCCACTTCACAGATGTGGGTACCGGCCGGAAAATTGAAATCAGGTGGATCAAAGAAGCAAGTCGCGGTTAACCCAGGTTCTAGTTGCGCGCCGGTAAACTGGTGGGCGGTGTACGCATTAAACGCCATCTCAGTAAAACTGAGGTGTTGGTTCGAATCTGGACTGCTGAATTCGCCATCGGCGAACTCGATGGTGTCCGCAGCAACATCCAGCACCTGTGCGGCGACTAGTTTGCCTTTCTCGATCACTTTGCCACAGGCCAGAGAAATGGCCGAGAGCCCCAGAGGTCCCGACCGCGAGCCAAAAGTACCCACTCCGTATTGCACCTTATCTGTATCGCCGTGAACAATTTCCACGTCGGCAAAATCTACGCCCAGCTGATCTGCGACCCACTGCGCAAAGGTGGTCTCGTGACCCTGACCGTGACTGTGGCTACCGGTCAACACTTCTACAGATCCCGTGGGATTGACCCGAACTTCGGCGGACTCCCATAACCCCGCACCTGAGCCTAAGCGACCCATGCGGGAACTGGGCCCAATACCCGCTGCCTCTATATAACAGCCAATACCCAGGCCCCGCTTCTTACCGCGCGTTTCCGCAGCTGCGCGGCGTTCGACAAACCCCTCGGCATCGATCATTGCCAAGGCCTTGTCCAGATGGGCATCAAAGTCTCCAATGTCGTAGGTCATATCTACCGGTGTCTGATGCGGAAACTGGCGAATAAAGTTAATGCGACGCATCGTCGCTGGTGCAATGCCGACCTCTTTAGCCGCCACATCCAGCAAGCGCTCTACCACGTAACCCGCTTCAGGCCGACCTGCACCGCGATAGGCATCAACCGGTGTGGTATTGGTGTAACGCGTCACCACCCGAGCGTGAATCGCTTGAATATCATATTGCCCTGACAGCAATGGCGCGTAGACGTGGGTAGGAATGAGGCTGCCAAAGGTCGATAGATAAGCGCCGATATTGGCTTGGGTAAACACGCGCAACCCGAGAATTCGATGATCCGCGTCCAGCGCGATGCTGGCTGTCGTGACATGGTCTCGGCCATGGGCATCAGTGAGGAAGGCTTCACCCCGCTCCGCCGCCCATTTAACTGGGCGATGCAATTGTTTGCTGGCCCACAAGCAGGCCACTTCTTCTGCATAATTAAAGGCTTTTGAACCAAAACCGCCACCCACGTCTTCACTGATCACGCGAATTTTATGCTCCGGCCCAAATCCGATAATCGCGGCTAAGGTGGTGCGCAAGCCATGCGGGTTCTGGCTGGCAATGTAGACCGTATGTTGATCACGGCCAGGATCATACTGGGCATTCACTGCCCGAGGTTCCATCGCGTTGGGTACCAGACGATTATTGACCAAATCCAGCGTAGTGACATGAGCCGCCTGCAAAAAAGCCTCTTTCACCGCTGCTGCATCACCGGTCTCCCAGTCGTACACCAGATTGCTTGTCGCCGCTGGATGTAATTGCGGTGCATCGGGTTCCCCTGCAGCAACGACATCGACTACCACCGGCAATTCTTCGTAATCTACTAAGACCTGTTCGGCCGCCAGCTTCGCGGTCAGTTTGTCCTCAGCGATCACGATCGCAACGGCGTCTCCAACATAGCGTACAAAACGATCAGCCAGAGCCGGATGGTCACCGACATTCATGGGACTACCATCCGAGGAGTGAATCAAAAAGCCGCACTGCAAATGGCCCAACCCGCTGCGCGCAAAATCTTCACCGGTGTATACCGCCAGCACTCCCGGCATCGCTACCGCTGCAGCCACGTCAAACCCCGTAATCTCCGCGTGCGCCAGTGGTGAACGGACAAATGCTGCCCAGGTCTGGCCACGTAAGTTGACATCGTCTGTATAACGACCACGTCCGGTAATGAAGCGCAGATCTTCTTTGCGCTGCACAGAGTGGCCGAAAGATTTTGGAATAGCAGGCATGGAATAAACACTCCGTATTTACAGGCAAACTCGCTAATATATTGGCACACTTTGAAAAGGAATTGCGTTTGAGCAACCTGTTATTGCAAGGCGGCCAAATCATTGATGGATTAGGAAATCCAGCATTCGATGCCGATGTCCTCATCTCCGGAGAAAAAATAAGCGCCGTCGGCACTGGACTCGATCGCAGCAACGCCACAGTGATCGACATCACCGGCAAAACCATCATGCCTGGCCTGATCGACGCCCATTGCCACATCAGCTTTGATGAACCATCATCGAACGACGAGTTGTTTTTTCACCGACAGCGCGAGGGACTCACCGCTATTATCGCGGCGCGTAACGTGCAAAAGTTGTTACACGCCGGCGTTACTGGATTCCTCGATGCAGACTCCCTGTTCGACGTCGGCATTGACCTACGTGATGCCATTGAAGCCGGCATCATTAACGGCCCTCGCATGTCGACCGGGGGCAATGCGCTGTTGACCAGTGTTGGCGGCACCGCTGGCCGTTTGATCCCCGACCAGGGGCGCATCGGCTATGGGAAAGTCGTTAACTCTCCAGCCGAAATTGTGCAGGAAGTACGCCGGCAAATAAAAATCGGCGTGGACTGGATAAAAGTCCACGTCACCGGCCTGACCCCAAGACACAACGGACCTGGCGAACAGCAGGTCTGGTCCTATGACGAACTGAAGCTGGTCTGTGATACGGCACACGAATTAAATGTGCCCGTTGTTGGGCACTGTCGTGGCGCGGGCAGCATCAGAGACGCGGCGCGCGCCGGGTTCGACATGATTTTACACGCCACCCACATGGATGAAGCCGCGCTAGAAGCCGTGGTAGAGCACAGCGTTCCGATCGTGCCCACGTTCACCTTTCAGGCCAATCTGGCAGATCATGGCGCCCATATCGGTGCGTCAGAAGAACTACGCCGTTTGTTTAAGCAGGAAATTCAAGACAGCGTCGACATGCTCAATCGCGCACGCGCTGCCGGTGTGCCCATTGTGTGTGGTACAGAAAGCGGGTTCTCGCTCACCCCCTACGGGGAATGGCACTATCGGGAATTAGACGTCTTTGTTTCCTGCTTGGGGTTTACGCCCATTGAGGCCATTCGGGCAGCGACCAGTGAAGCCGCACGCGCATTAAACCTCTTTGGTGAAACGGGTGCCGTAAGTCCCGGCTATTTGGCCGACTTATTGGTTGTCGAGCCCGGCGTTGACCAAGACGTCTCGTTATTGGGTAACCCGGCCAACATCCTCAGTGTTTACCTCGGCGGTGTGGCACAAAAACGGGCTGAGTTGCCGCCTCGTAAAGATCCACCTGGATGGCGCGTTTCTCACTATGGGCACAGCATTTTGCATTGGCAGGACGTGGCACGATGACGCAAACCGTTGAACTCACTGACTTCAACGCAGCCGAAGCCGCGTTGCGCGAGAAGGATCTGAAGCAATCGCTGTATGATGCCGGATCGCTGTTAATGGATCGCGTGCTCGTGACGCTGCACGGCGATGCGCACAAAACTCGGCGTCTCACCGAAATGCGCGTGTTTCGCCGGGATTTTTTCAAGCGCTACGAGCAGCAGGTGTTGCCCAGAGTCTACGCAGAAGTGATGGCCGACATCGATCGAACCCACGCAATCGATCTGGTCCAATTGAATTATCGCTTCATGGTCTATCTGGCAACGGCCTTCGCCGGCATCGATCGTCCGTCGGATCGAGCAGAGGCACTGGATGAAATGATTGGCTTGCTGCGTGCCTTCGGCGTGGCTGCAACGCTCGGTCAGGCCAAACAGACCGACGCCCTAGACGCTGCCAAAGCGCAGGTTTTAGACGCCATCGCCACCTTCAAAACCGACTACTTTGAACCTTCTGTGGCACGCCGCCTGGCGTTGATTGAAGAGGTCGCGCAAGGACGGCAATCCGCAGAAACGCTGCCCATGGATGTGTTGACAGTATTGCTGCAAGATGAACCCAAACTGCAGTTAGGTCCCGACATGATGATGCGTGAAAGCGCATTTTTCTTTCTCGCCAGCGCCCACACCTCTGTCCACTCGTTGGGACACGCCATGGATCACTTGCTGCACTGGTGTGAAGAGCACCCAGACGCCAGGGCGCAATTACAGCAAGACCCGGTTCTGGTGCAACGCTTTGTACATGAGAGCTTCCGGCTACATCCGTCAAGCCCCATCGCTAAGCGTACAGCACTGGCAGCGATCGAGTTTAACGACGGCCAACAGGCCCGTACTGGAGACACTGTGGTCATCAACCTGCGCGAGGCCAATCGCGACCCTGCGGTGTTTGGCGCTGACGCAGCTACTTTTAATCCGTTTCGAACGATCCAGCGCATGAACAGCGAAACGGGGATCACGTTTGGTATCGGCATGCATGCTTGCCTGGGCAAAAACCTGGCTGCAGGCGCGCTGCCAAAACCCGGCAAAGCGGTGGACGAAGACGCACATCAACTCGGCACCGTCGCCTGGATCTGCGCGCAACTGCTGGGCGACGGTATTCAAAGAGACCCGGATCGTCGCGCTGAATTAGACCAGAGTATCGAGCGCGAGACCTGGCAGTCTTACCCCGTGCGCTTTCCTTAATGGCCAGTGCACACCCATGCACCCGCTAAAGATATCTGACTATGCAGGGGCTATGGCGGCCCTGAAGCATCCTGAACTGGCACAGGCGCTTTACGACGATGGCCGCGTGGTCATGGCAGATGCACTCATCACGCTACACGGCAAAGCCCATAGCCAGAGACGACTGGCCGAGCTCAAAGTGTTCAATCGACGATATTTTCAGACTTACGAACGCGCGGTTTTTCCACAAAAAATCGAGCCCATCGTGCGTGAATTCATCGAGGCCGGTCGGGTAGACCTGGTCGAGTTCGGCTATCGGATCACCATGCATTTGACCGCAGATTTCGCCGGCATTGATCATGCTGCAGACCCTGAGGTTGTCGAATCCCTGCTGGCTTTGGTGAAAGTCTTCAGTGCTGGCGCAACACTGGTCCATTCAACCCGAGATCGTCACCAGGTCGAAGCTGACGTCCATCGTGCCATGACCGAATTTGATCACCAATTTCTCCAACCCTCCATCGAGCGCAGGCGCGCGCTACGCTCGAGGGGCGCCACCCTACCCAACGACGTGCTGTCTCAACTCGTGGAGTTACACAGCCCGTTGGCGCTCACCGATGACATACTGCGTCGAGAAATGGCATTCTATCTACAGGCAGGTGCACACAGTACTGCCAACGCCATGATCCATGCCGTGCATAACCTGTTCGAGTGGCGCCGCCAAAACCCGACACAAACCGCCCTGTTTAAGGATCCTGCGTTCATACAAAAAGCGGTACACGAGAGTTTGCGTCTGCACCCCGCAAGCCCGGTAGCAAGACGACGAGCACTGAGCCCAATTAAACTCAACCAGCAGCTCGTGCCGGAAGGCACCATCGTCACGATTGACCTCGAGGCGGCCAACCGCGACCCCAGCGTGTTTGGATCGAACGCAGACCAATTTGACCCCCAGCGCGCCCTCCCCGGCAACGTCTGGCCATTCGGCTTGTCTTTTGGCTATGGCGTACATGCCTGCCTTGGCAAAGCACTTGATGGTGGCGTAGTGCCGAACCCGAAATCGAACAATCATCAACATTACGGTATCGTTGCGCTCCTGGTGCACATCTTGCTCAAGCACAATGCTCGCTGGATTGAACATGATCCACCGCGCCTTGACCCGAATACCGTGCGCCGCAACTGGGGCTACTACCCCGTATCGCTGGAGAACTTCAAATGAGCGGTTTCATCATTACAGGCGGTGGCAGTGGTATTGGGGCGACGATCGCGCAACAGGCGGATGCAGCTGGCCATAAAGTCGGCGTAATGGACGCCAACCTGGAGGCAGCAACCGCAGTCTGTCAAACACTGCGTGACGCGCAACCCCTGGTCGCAAATGTGAACGATGCCAGTTCGGTGACACAGGCTTTCGACCGCTTTGGTGACTTCACAGTGCTGGTCAATTGTGCCGGGATTTTACGTCCGGGCCCCTTGATGACACTCGACGAACAAGATTTTCGAGCGGTGATCGATACCAATCTGATCGGCACCTACCTCGCGTCACAGGCCGCCGCGCAACGCATGCAAGCAACGGGCGGGTCTATCGTGAACCTTTCGTCTATCAACGCCAGCCAACCGAGTCCGGATACCGGAGCTTACGTCGCAAGCAAGGCGGCAGTGGAGGCCATGACCCGGCAAATGTCGTTGGAGTGGGCGGTTCACAACATTCGCGTAAACGCCGTGTCACCGGGCTTCGTGAATACCGGTATGGCTGCACCCTTCTATAAAAATCAGGAGGTCAGGGAGCGACGCGCGCAAGCCGTACCGCTACAACGCCTGGGTACCGCTCTAGATATAGCCAACGTGATCTTGTTTCTCACCACCGATCAGGCCGCCTACATCACGGGTCAAACCTTATCCGTGGATGGTGGTCTGGGTCACAGCCTGCTGCGCAGTTTACCGCGCGAATGACTACGCGCGAGAAAGATCTTTCTGTGCTCATCACCGGTGGGGGTTCAGGCATTGGCGCCGGCACCGCCCGCTATCTGGTTGAACGCGGTGCACGTGTCACCATTTGCGGCCGGCGATCGGACAAAATCAGCGCTTTGGCGAAAGACCTGGGCGAGGGTTGCCATGCCGTCACCGGAGATATCACGTCGGCAGAAGATCGTGAAAGCATCGTGGCGGCCGCCTTACGCCATGGGGGCAAACTCGATGGGTTAATCAACAACGCAGGGAACATGTATCGCGGGCCGCTCACCGAGTTATCAGAGCAAAGACTGCTGACCCTCTTCCACAGTAACGTCATCGCCAGCATGATGCTGAGTGGCCTGTGCACACCCCATCTCGAGGACACCCAGGGGGCTATTGTCTTTCTCGGGTCCATACACAATCGTCGGGCGTTTCCCGAAGTGTCTCCTTATGCTGCGACCAAGGGCGCTATCG
>Ga0181559_10005217_pt1 | contig 12471 bp, 10 predicted proteins | sample 011ome_21_FD_133752 | JGI IMG/M metagenome (GOLD analysis project Ga0181559, IMG submission 133752) | Coastal salt marsh microbial communities from the Groves Creek Marsh, Skidaway Island, Georgia - 011508AT metaG (megahit assembly) | ecosystem: Environmental > Aquatic > Marine > Intertidal...
ACTTTTTTAACTATAAAAAACAAACGGCAAAAAAAGATTTAATTAATCATCTTAAAGAGGTTGTCTTGAATGATGAATTATCTAAATCGATTCGGAAAAACTTGCGGGATCACAGCGCATCTGTCGAAGAAAGTTTTATAGATGAATTAAAAGGGTTGATTTCGTGAGTAATAAGAAAAATGATTTTATAGACTAGGGCTACAATCAGTTCAGTAGGCGCCTCTAGAATTATAGTTTAACTAACGCAGAAAAATATCATGCGTGGAAAAAGCTATCTATAAGAAGTTGAAATTGAAGCTGGAAAACAAGCCGCTGATCGAGTTGAGAGTTATGTATATAATCGTTTTAGCCTCTTTTTTTACGCGTTAGTTTGCGGATGTTAAACCATTCTCAAGTTGTAACAAATTTTGTCCTTTTATGTAGTCATTAAAATCGGGGTTCTTTAATACCGTTAGCGACTGTTTTTCAGTTAACTCCTTTTGCCAACGTAGATCGACATGGGTGGTAGTAGGCTGTTTTTTAACCCATTCATACTCGCTTTTTTGAGTGCCATGGTGGTCAAATTCCCAGTATTTTAATTGGGAGGTTTCATAGCTTTCGCCAAGCCATTCCATAAGTGCTGATAAGGCTTTATTGGGATCTAGAGTCAGATCATGGTAAGTAGTGATTTTTGTATTTAGTGTGTGTTGTTTTATGAAGTTAGCAATTTCTTGGTTTTGCTTAAGCCATTTATATAGGTAGATAGTATCTTGACTACTAAAAAGTAGGCTGAATATTTTTTTAGGGAAAGCCTTTAAAGTTTTTCTTCTTTGATTAAGTCGACTGGTTATAGAGGCGTATTTATTTTTCCATCTTCTGAGTAGTGCTCTTGGGTCGCGCATTAGATGAATTACTTTGATCTCATAATCGGTTTGATTATGGATAAACTGGCTCATCCATTTTATTTTTTTAGACGTATCAATGAGCAAATTGATTTGTTCGCCCGCACGATTAAATAGTTCTGGGTACAGTGCGTCTGTTGTTAGTTGATTGATGTCTTTAAATAAAATACAGTCATTTAAAGCGCCGCACGCGTAGCAATTGACGTGGTCTTTTATTAAGTTTTTTGTCTCACCTAGGTGAACTGCTTTTGAATGGCTACCGAGCAAAAGGGATAGAAAGTGCGAGCCAGAGTAATTGCTAGATAAAATAAAGACGAGTTTCTTTTTCATGATAGGTGCTTATGTTATTTGATTCGTTAATAATTTTTTATAGGCGGCGTTATCATCGATAAGGCTTTGATGCGTACCTTGTTCGATCACTTTTCCTTTATCCATAACCAAAATTAGGTCGGCATTTTGAATGGTCGACAGCCTATGTGCGATGACTAGGGTTGTGCTTTTATGCATAACCGTTTCCATTGCCTGTTGGATGAGTTTTTCGGATTCGGTATCTAAGGCTGAAGTCGCTTCGTCAAAAATTAGAATAGGTGCATTTTTTAACAGGGCGCGGGCGATAGCTAAGCGTTGGCGTTGCCCCCCAGAAAGCTTAACGCCGTTTTCGCCTACCATGGTGTCCCAACTATCGGGTAGTTGCTCAATAAACTCTTTTGCGTTGGCATCTTCGGCAGCTTTTTTAATGTCGTCTAAGGGGGTGTTTTTTAGTGCACCGTAGGCAATATTATTGGCGATGGTATCGTTAAATAGCGTCACGTTTTGGGTAACTAGTGATATATGTTGTCTTAGATTTTTTAGGCTGTAATCTTTAACATCGATACCGTCTAGCAATACCTCGCCTTGTTGGTGCTGGTAAAAACGCGGGATTAAGTTGGCTAGGGTTGTTTTACCGCTACCGGATTTACCAACTAAGGCCACCATCATGCCGGGTTTAATGTCGATATTGATGTTTTTAAGAACGGCCTCTTCAGTTCCTGGATAATTAAAGCTTACGTTTTTAATTTCAATATGGCCTTTGACGCGGTCAACTTCATAGCCGCCATTATCTTGTTCGGGTGTTTGGTCGAGCACCTCGAAAATACTTTCGGCACCGGCGATACCTTTTTGGATATTGGCGTTAACTTCGCTCAATTGTCTTATGGGCTTAGGCATTAGACCCGCTGCGGTAATATAAGCGACAAACTCGCCAGGGGTTGCTTGGGTCATCAATAACAAAGCTAGGTAGATCATTAATGCCAACGCTGAGGCGACAATCAGCTGTAACACAGGGGTGTTGATGGCGCCGGTTTGTACCATCTTCATTGCTTGCCTTAAATTGGAAAAGCTGGCTTGTTTAAAACGGTCTTTTTCGTATTCTTCCCCTCCAAAGCTACGCACAACGCGGTAGTTGTTAATTAACTCGGATGAAACATGGGTGATGTCACCCATGGAAACTTGTAAGCGTTTACTGATAGCTTTAAATCGTTTTCCCGCGTAGTTAACCAACAAACCGATAATAGGTGCGATAGCCAAGAAAATGAGTGATAAAGCCCAATTCATATAGATAAGATAGGCTAGTAGACCGATGACGGTAAGGCCTTCTCTTACCACGACTTTAATGGCATCGGTGGCGGCAGAGGTTACTTGAGACACGTTGTAGGTGACGCGAGAAAGCAAATGGCCGGTATTTTGATCGTCAAAGTAACCGTTAGGTAAGGTGGTGTATTTATCAAAAATGGCGCAGCGTAGCGTATGCACAACATTATTGGCGACTTTAGCGATGTAGTAACTGCCTAAGAATGAGCCGATGCCGCGAAAAAAAACGATCAGGATAGTTGCCACGGGTACCCAGTAAATTTCACTGCGATCTTTGGCCTGTAAGGAATCGACCAAGTACTCCATTAAAGCGGCCAGTGCGGGTTGGGTTGCGGCAAAAATTAAAAAGCCAAATAAGCTAACGGCAAACGGTTTCCAATACGGCACTACGTATTTTAGCAGTCGTAAGTAAATGGCTAAATTAGTATCTGAAGGGACTGTTTTTTTAGGCTTGTTTTTTTTATTCACAGTTTAGACGGCTCTACGTGGCGAATTAACATTTTAACGCATAGTTAAGCCATAGGTTGACAGAATAAGGGTAAAATAATTTCTCATTAACATTAATTAATCAGTCAGCTACGCCATGCGCCTTGCCTTTGCACTTTATAAGTATTTTCCCTTTGGTGGTTTAGCACGTGACTTTATGCGCATTGCCGATGTGTGTTTAGCCAAAGGGCATACGATTGATGTGTTTGTGATGCAATGGGAAGGGCCAGCGCAAGCGAATTATCAGGTGCATGTTATAGATTGTAAAGGCTGGAGCAATCACGCAAAAGTAGCGGACTTTCATCGTCAGTTAGCCGGCAGGGTGCAAAACGAACGATATGACGCATTGATTGGCTTTAACAAAATGCCAAGTTTAGACGTGTATTACGCCGCTGATCCTTGTTACGCCGATAGGTTTAAAAATAAGGGCTTCGCGCATCAATTCAACCCTCGCTATCGTTTTTATGCCGCGGCCGAAGCCTCTGTTTTTGGAACGACGGCCAAGACCCTGTGCCTAATGATTTCAGATACTCAAATGGGCTTATTTCAACAACACTATGATACGCCGCCACAACGGTTGCTATTGTTGCCACCGGGTATTGATCCTGACCGACGCAAACCAGATGATGCAGCCGAAAAAAGAGCGGCGTTTCGCCAAGCACATGGCTTAACTGAAGAGGATCAATTGATATTGATGGTGGGCACTGGGTTTAAAACAAAAGGCGTTGATCGCGGCATGCTTGCCTTAGCTTCTTTACCGCAAGAAGTATTGGCTAAAACCCATTTAATGGTGCTGGGTGAAGACGACCTTGCAGCCTATAAACGGCAAGCAAATAAGCTGGGGGTGGCGAAGCATTGCCATTTTATGGGTGGACGCAGTGATGTGCCCGATTTTTTATTAGGCGCTGATGTATTGCTGCATCCAGCGCGTAAGGAAAATACTGGAACAGTGATTTTAGAAGCAATGGTGGCGGGTTTGCCGATGTTGGTGACGGCTATTTGTGGTTACGCCAAACACGTGACGCAATCGATGGCGGGTCGTGTAATTGCGTCGCCTTTTCAGCAGCAACACTTGAATAAAAGCCTGGCTGAGATGTTATTGCACGATAAAAAAACCTGGTCAGAACATGCCCTCGCGTACGCCAGTAGCGAAGATTTATACAGCATGCCCGAGAAGGCGGCTGAAGCCATTGAACGTGTCGCGAGAGAGAAAAATCATGCTGTTTGAAGTAGCCGATAGCTTTAAAAAGAACTGGGGTGGCGAGCCTGGTTTTGACGATTTAATGCAACTCGATGGCGAGATGTACCGGCAAGTGGCGCGACGTAAAACATTTAAGTTTTCCTTACAGGGTAAGGATTACTTTGCAAAAATCCATAACGGTGTGGGGTGGATCGAAATCATTAAAAACCTATTGCAGGCTCGTTTGCCGGTTTTAGGTGCTAGCAATGAATATCAAGCGATTAAGGCATTAACCCGGCTCGGCATAAAAACGATGACTTTGGCGGCTTTTGGGCAACGCGGAAATAATCCGGCAGAACGGGCCTCTTTTGTGATTACCGAGTCGCTTGAACCGGCCATTAGCCTTGAGGACTTATGTGTCAACTGGGCCAATGAAACGCCTTCATTGGCGTTAAAGCGAGGGCTAATAGAACAAGTGGCAAGCATTAGTCGACAACTTCATCAGCACGGTATTAATCATCGGGATCTCTACATTTGTCATTTTTTATTAAAAGAGAATGACTTGAAAACGCTGGCTAACGTGGCTGAGCTGCCCTTGTATTTGATCGATTTACACCGTGTGCAATTACGTAGCAAAACACCCCAAAGGTGGCGCGTAAAAGATTTGGCCGCATTGTACTTTTCGAGCATGGACATCGGCTTTAGCCAACGCGATTTTTATCGGTTTATTCGCATTTATAGCGGTACTGATCTAAGAACAGCCTTATCACGTGACAAACGTTTATGGCAAAAAGTAGCGACTAAAGCGATGGCTTTAAAAGCCAAACCACTAAAAGGGTAAATCAATAGACGACTGAACCAATAGCTTTTTTAATAAAAGCTTAATCGAAAAAATCGTCGGGCGGGCGTCTAGCCAAATGATCTCGGATAGCAAAAAACAATCGTCTCGCCTCCTGCTTGCTAGCCGTTTCACCTAAGTATTCATACAACATACGATAGAGCTGTTGAGGGCTAAAAAATGACGTTGCCTTGCGCGCAAGGCCGCTTAAGTCAGCGACTTTCAGCGAGTAATTGGCGTAACGCCGTTGTACTCCGCGGGGGCAGTCTATCCAAATGGGCGTGTACTGGTCGCCTAGTTGTTGAATTAAAACATTACGCCACTTCAAATCCAGATGAAAAAAACCTGCTGCGTGGGCGGCTCTTAATTGTGCGAAGAGTTGTTTTTTGATGCCGTTTAAAATAATGACACGCTGCTCGATTGACTGTGTCGTCATGAGTTGGTTATAAAAATGATCCAACTGTTGCGTGTCCGGTATTTCTTTAGTGACGATACACGCTGTGCTTAGGCGACCTAGGGTGCGTTGCTCATATAAAGCAACCACGTCTAAGGTAGGAATATTGATGGACTTTAGTCGTTGATAATTAATCAGTTCGGTAGCGGCTTTACTGCGGCGTAGAAAGAATCGCCATTTATGTTTTAAATAGGAATAGCGCTTGAAATACACCGTGTTAGCACTCGGTGCAAGTTCAGTCTTAATGCAGGTCGTTGTGCCCTTGGAAATAATTTGGCCGTTATGGAAGGCGTGCCAGTTATCGTGTTTGCTCAAGCCCTTGTCGGCTAGTAGCTTGCGGTAGGCCGGGTCGGTAATTAGACGCGTACCATGAAAAATATACCGATATAATGGCTCGTATGACGACATTGGATAAGTGAATTAAGCGGTGAATGATGCATTATATAGCTGATAAATGGCGAGATGTACTGGTTTTCAATCAATTAGATAGCGCTGAAAAATTATGGGCGTTAAAAGCTGATTGGTTTGAACCGCCTAATGCGGCCCGGGGTGGCTGGAGCGGGGTTTGCAGACTAGACCTTAAATTGCCAGCAGGCGGCACAGTCGGTGTTTTTCTTAAACGACAAGAAAACCATTGTTACCGCTCGTTGTTGCACCCCATTAAAGGTTTGCCGACGTTGCTAAAAGAATTTAACAGTATTCGTACGTTTGAGACGGCGGGTATAGCTAGCTTAGAACCGGTTTTTTTTGAACACTGGCAAACCGAGGGTGATCGACGGGCGGTGTTGCTGACTAAGGAACTTGACGGCTTTATGCCTTTGTCGGCAGAGGATTATAAACCAGGTGGTGTATTCGCCTCGTCGGCGGGTCAAAAGGCGGTCATTATTTCAAAATTAGCCGAAATAACACGAAGGATGCACCGACATAAGGTTCAACATAATTGTTTTTATTTAAAACACGTGTTTGCTAAACAGCTAGAGGGGGGCGATCTTGAGTTGCGGCTGATTGATCTTGAAAAGGTTAAGCAACCGTACTTTAACGGACAGGCTGTTTTTCGTGATTTATACAGTTTGGCGCGGCACGCGCAACACTGGGGTATTAAGGATCAGTTGAGGTTTTATAAACGCTATCGTCAGGAAAAAAAGTTAAGCCCAGCAGGCAAAAAACTCTGGCGACGAATAGCCGCTAGAATTAGAGCTAAACACTAAATTAATAGCAAGAACCAGGTTAACCCCGTTAATAAAGCGGCCAGTAAAACGGCTGCTGAGGCAATATCCTTAGCCCGACCGGATAACTCATGACGTTCCATGCCAATGCGATCGATGGCGGCTTCGACGGCAGAATTGAGTAACTCAATAATCATCAACAACAATAAACTGCCGATTAATAACACCTGTTCAATTGGTGTTTCACCCAAGTAAAAACCCAGCGGGATACCGACGATAGAAATAATCACTTCTTGGCGAAACGCTTCCTCATGTGTCCAGCAAGCTTTTAAACCAGCCAGTGAGTTTTGCCACGCAGCGTTAAGGCGTGCGATACCTGTTAAGTTTTGTCCGGCCATTTTTAGGTCTATCTCTAGTTAGTTGTTCGAGACAAGCTGCGTTGTGCGAGGTAGTAGTGTATCAAAATCAACCAGTTTTTTTGGTGATGCCGGGTTGCCGATTAGCCTTTTTCTGGCGATAAAATCGGGGTTGAACAGGCTTTTTGTTGGCTCATAAGAATGGAAGCGAATGTCGGCTAAATCAGTCCAGCTATGGATAAAGTCGGAATTTAAATAAGGGCGATTCAAGTAGGGGCGAAGGTCTTTTTTAGCCCGTAAGGTCGGCGAGAGCCAGGTGATAAAAGGCACCCTATACATGGCCACAGTAGGCTTGCCTTCATTTCTACCAGTAAACAAGTGGTCTTTGGTGTCAAACACTTCTTCGCCATGATCGGCAAAGTAGACAAGGGCACTATTGGCCGTGGCCTTTGCTTTTAACTGTTTAACGAGGCTGCTGACAACGTAATCATTGTATAAAACGGCATTATCATAGGCGTTATACTCGTCTAGGTTTTTTTCTGGAAGCCAGTCAGGTACACCTTGTCGCGATGTAAAGTGGTTAAAACTTTCCGGGTAACGGTACTCATATTTACGGTGCGTGCCGATCAGGTGAACGATAATTAATTTTTTTTCTGCAGGGTCACTCAACGCTTGACCAAAAGGCTCAAGCACCTCCTCGTCAAACTGTCCGGCATTTTGTACACGGTTATTATTTAAATACACCTGCTCATCGGTTTGTTGTGAGAAGGTCAACAACATGGTGTTGCGTTTTGTTTGGGTTTGCTGATTGGTAATCCAGAATGACTTGTAGCCGGCTTGTTGCATCATATTCATCAGTGTCGGACGGGTCAAATAGTCGTCAGGGTTTTGCTGGTCGCCGAAGGTTAAAATTTGTTGCAAGGCTTCAATGGTATAGGGCCTTGGGCTAATTACGTTATCGAACACATATAACTCATCTTTCATTTCGTCCAGTAAAGGGCTGGTCGGACGTTGATAGCCGTATAAGCTCATTCGTTGGGCATTAGTAGACTCACCCATAACAATCACCATGGTAGACGGTTGTTGACCGCGGGTATCTTGTAATTCTTTGAGTGGAGCTATTTGACTGTTGTTAGCCAATTGCCGTTGCATATTACCGAGTACTTTTTGGTACTTAAAATAGCCAGCGATAATGTTCCAGGGCGCAGCCGGTTCGATACGGTCCTGCATTTTTTTTATCGATACATCCCAATCAGCGCTTTGTACGACTAAGGGGTTTATTAACGGCCAACTAAAAATAAAACTAAATATAAAAACGGTTGCATATTTATGCACGCGATGCGGGATATAAACCGGTTCGAGTCGGCGCCAAAGCGCATACGACATAGCGGCATACGCGAACAGTAAGGCGACAATGGCTGGGCTAATGTACGACTCAATAAACTCATTACTTTCAGCCATATTAGACTCAAAGATTATGAACAATACGCTCTGTGAAAAATCTTGACCAAATACGTAAAAGTAGCTCCAGCTTACGATGGATGTCGTCCATAACAGCACCCCAATTAGGGCGGTCAAGAGCTTTGTGTGTTTAGGCCAAAGCAACACAGGCACCATCCATACGCTAGACATTAAGATAGCGTCGCGCATGCCAGTGGTATTTGACATTCCCGCTAAATAAATTGCTAGTTGATACGGCCCTGAGAAGAAAAAGAAAAAGAAATACAGCTTGCCAAATGTTCGCCAGTTAAAAGTTTTATTCATTGATTTTTTATTACCACGTTAAAGAACAAGCATGATGCATGACTAAGATTAAATTAAACTTAAATTAAACAGAATGTTTTTACCCTGTCAGCTCAAGCCTTAGCAGTTAATGTGAGCTTAGAAGACTAACCGCGTTAAATAAAAATAACAAGCAGGTTTTAAGCTTATCTCTAGCCGGCTTTAACGAATCTTAGTGGATCGATTTGAACAAAAGGGGCCAAATAAGGCGTATCAAGCACTGGTTGATGTCAGCTGATTCAAGACCCAAGTTATTAGGGGTTGGACGAAGAGTTTTTAAAGAGACGGTTAGTTCCTGCTGTGGAGCGAAACAACACTAAATACCACGTTAAGCTAATAAACCAGCAAGCAAAGAAGGTCCATAAATCGTGTGAAATAAAATGCGCCCCCCTAAGCTGTTGGGCCAGGCCAAATATAAAACCGACGGTAATGCCAATGGATAAGCCTACAAACTTCCAACGAGGGTTAACCACTAAAAAAAAGAAATATAACGATAATAATGAATAACCAATGCTTGAATGGCCAGCAGGAAAACACTGACCAAACGAATAATTGCCCGGGTGATCTGCGAATAAATCTAAAAAGGGTTTATTGCCGCCGTAACGCACCAAATCCCATGGGCAGTCGACATGGGTTAGGTGTTTGCCAACATTGGTAAACAGAGCGACAGAGAGGGGGACCGCCAAGGAAAGGTAAAACAACGGCGCGCGATAGTGACGGATTGATTTAAAAATATAACTGGCGATATAGCCGCTAATTAATAAGATCAGAAGCAGGTAAAAAAAGGCTTGCCCCCCTGAATGTAAGACATCGGAAAGCCAAAAGTTATCACGAAAATACCATTGACCTCCTTCCAATCTGAACAACCAGTCAGCCAGCATTAAGTCGGCACGGGTTACCTCTAATAGCCCCGCCACATAGACAAACAGTAGCAACGGGATGGTTAGGTGTTGGTGATAAAATTTGCTGTCAATTTGCATCTTGTGTTCCTAACAAGGGGTAGGTGTTCAGGCGGTTTTGGTAGATATAACTGGCACCTTGATAGTAAGCGATATTACGTTTTGTTTGTTCGTCGGCTTCGTTTATTGATCGTACGTTTGTAACGCCTTGCTCTTGACCATATTGAACGATCGACATGGCTTTTCTGGGGCTCAGTATGGATAGCCTATGGTTTGCATAAAGACCTAAGTGTTGATAGTTGCCTATTAATGCCCGTTCGTCACTTTTCTGCATAGAGAGGATATCGTTACCGAAAGCGAAAGAGTCATAACTCACATTCAATATGCTCAAAATAGTTGGCGCGAGATCAATTTGACTCGATAAGGTATTAACTGTTTTTGATTGGATCTGAGCAGGAGCATAAATTAAAAGGGGAATATGGTATTTATCAAGGGGTAAGGCGGTTTTTCCTGCACTGCCAGCGCAATGGTCCGCGACAATAACAAACACCGTGTTGTTAAACCAAGGCTTGGTTTTTGCTTGTTCAATGAAGCTTCCTATCGCCCAATCGGTGTATTTGACTGCCCCATTTCGCCCGCTACCGGAAGCAATATCAATGCGTCCAGCAGGGTACGAATAGGGGCGATGGTTGGAGGTTGTCATTAGGTGGAAAAAGAAAGGACTACCTTGTGTGTTTGCCTTATCGGCCTGATTCAACGTGGTATTGAATAGATCCTCATCTGAAACGCCCCAGGCATTGGAAAAAATAACTTGATCGTCGGGGATATTGGATTTATCAATAACGGTATAGCCATTACCGCTAAAAAATGCATTCATATTATCGAAGTAGCCATCGCCACCATAGATGAACTGCGTGTTGTATCCCTGTGTTTTGAGAACATTGCCAAGCGACCACATACCCGTTTCACGGCCCAGACGCTTAACGATGGAACGACCCGGGGTAGGGGGGATAGACAGTGTTACCGCTTCTAACCCCCGTGTTGTCCGTGTGCCGGTGGCGTAAAATTGATTAAAAAACAAAGACTGTTCGCTTAAGCGGTCCAGGTTGGGGGTTAAGCCTTCGGTATTGCCAAATTTGCCAAGATATTTGGCGGAAAGGCTTTCGACCATAATAAGGACGACATTCAAGGGTTTCTCACCCGCAGGATTTATAATGCTACGTGCAAGAGAGTAGGGTTTATTAGACAATCTAAGGTGGTCTGTTTTACGGAAAACGTTTTGTTTGAGTAAGTTTGAAGCTTGATCATCGGGTAAGGTTGAATAGAAGGTGTTGTAATCCAACTCGTTATTTCTAAAGGCGGCAAAAAACTGATAAGGCCCATTGCTCGCCAATTCATTTAAATAATTATTGTCCGAGAACGAACGAGTAGACTGACCGAGTAAAAAGAAAAACATAACCGGTGCTAATAATAAGATAGTCGCAAGGCGGGTTCTTTTGTTAAACGGCTCAACTACGTTTAATGCGTGATTTAATCGCGGCCTAAGCAAGGTTATATACAACAGAGTGCTAAGCAATAGGAGGCCTATTAACAATCTAACGAGCGGGTAAGATTCAATGATGTTATTGGTAACTTCCCTGCTGTATACCAAATAGTCGACGGCGATAAAGTTAAAACGCACAGTAAATTCGTCCCAAAAAAACCATTCGGCTAAAGCGACAAAGCCGATGGCGTACAAAATCAAAAAGCTAACTATATGCACCAGGGCGCGGTTAAATCGACTGGTCCATGCCTTATTGGGCAAAAAGCTTATATACAAGACAAAGGGGATGGACGCAAAAGCGAAGAAGGCAAGGTCATAGATTAAACCAATCGCCGTGAGTTCAAAAAACACGCTGGCAGTGGGGTCTACTAAAGGAAAAGAGACAATGAAAAGCGCTAAACGCGTTAATGCAAAATAGCCGCAGGCTATTATAAGCATCGTGGCGAGCAAGCTGAATCGGCTGTTGGTTTGTTTGTGGCGGAGTTTTATTTGTGGCATAAGATAGTCTTTTTAAAATAAATAAATAAACTATATAGTCGTTTCATTAAGAGAAACTTAAGGTGTTGGATGGTGTCTAAAAAAGCCATTTCATGTTAATGCATTGGGTAATGCGTTTTAATAAGCCTGCGAAAGCGCGGAAAATTAAGTAAAATACCTGTTCATAAAAGCCATACCATGGCAGATAAAAAAACAGACGGATCAAATATGAAGGTTTTAGGCTTATCAGGTGCAGTGAACCACGACGCATCCGCGGCATTATTTATTGATGGTAAATTAGTCGCGGCAGTAGAAGAAGAACGTTTTTTGCGCGATAAGCACGCAAAAGGTAAGTTCCCTTATGAGTCCACTAAGTTTTGTTTGCAATATGCTGGCATAAAACCCAGTGACATCGATGTGGTAGCCTTTCCTTATGCAGAAATAGGCCTCTCTAGTCCGGCCCGTTGGCACTACGCTAAGAGGCATTGGTATGCTCCGGATAGGGCGTTAATGGCTTTATTTAATGGCAACCGTCGCTACCAACGCAACTTTAAGAGCGTGATGAAAATGCTGGATGACTTGGGCATTGATTCTAAACGGGTAAAGTTTGTGCCGGTTGAGCACCACTTGGCTCACGCGAGTAGTGCGTATCACTTGAGTGGTTTTAAAGAAAAAACAGCAATTCTAGGTATCGATGGTAAAGGTGAATACGCCACCACATTTTTTGGTTACGGCGAACACGGAAAGATCCATAAAATAAAAGAATTTTACGATCCTGAT
>Ga0181559_10005221_pt1 | contig 12467 bp, 13 predicted proteins | sample 011ome_21_FD_133752 | JGI IMG/M metagenome (GOLD analysis project Ga0181559, IMG submission 133752) | Coastal salt marsh microbial communities from the Groves Creek Marsh, Skidaway Island, Georgia - 011508AT metaG (megahit assembly) | ecosystem: Environmental > Aquatic > Marine > Intertidal...
CAAATCTCCCGCCGCGCGCATCAGGTCGGCTTCGCCACTAACCTCTGTGCCCGGCTTTAACTCTTTGGGCTCGAATCGGGCCAGAGCGGGTGCCTGCATGATGCGGCGGGTGAACCTGAGGCCCGCAACGGCAACGTCGCGGTCTTCCTGGGTGGACAGATAGTTCATTTTTATTTCAGGCGCGGCAAAGGGATCGCGGTCCTTGATTCGGACGTGTCCACGACTGCTCGGGCGTAGATTACAGACGCTTGGGGTGATTGCATTGTAGCGATGTAAAGGCTCGCCGAACTTGTCCAGGGATAATGGTTGAACGTGCCATTCAATATTGGCCGACGTTTGGTTTGGGTCACTTTTTGCAAACGCGCCGAGTTGGCTGGGTGGCATGGTCAGCGGTCCTGTGCGTTTTAAAAAGTATTCAGCACCCATGGCGGCCATACCCCATGGCCAGCGTGCTTTCTGGTTCAGCGTGACGGTGTTGCTGACCCCATAAATCGTCCGCACCTGAAGATGGTCCTGTAAATTACCCCCAACGCCCTGAGCCGCGTGGCGTACGGGAATATCATGTTGCTTTAACAGTTCGGCTGGTCCAATGCCCGCTAACTGTAATATCTGGGGCGTGGCAATCGACCCTGCGCTTAGAATGACCTCATTTCTGGCCTGCCAGGTGTGTTCACCCTGCGGAGTTCGGACGCGAACACCCTGGGCTTGTAGCGTCCCATCGGGTTGCTTGTCGGTGAGCAGTTTGGTGACGTGAGCTTCGGTAATAACGGTCAGATTTTTGCGGTTTAGAGCGGGCTCCAGAAAGGCGCGCACGGCGCTCCATCGTCGTCCGCTCTTTTGATTCATTTGAAAATAAGCGTTGCCAAAATTGTCGCCCTGATTGAATTCTGTGATTTTTGGAATGCCACATTGGGCAGCGGCTTCGCGCCAGGCGTCGAGAATTTCCCAGTTGACACGTCGTTCCTCTACCCGCAGTTCGCCCTGATCGCCGTGGAATTCATCAGCGCCATGCTGGTAATTTTCCGAACGTTTAAAAATGGGCAGCACTTCGTCCCAACTCCATCCACGATTGCCCAGTTGACTCCAATGGTCGTAGTCACTGCGTTGACCGCGCATGTAGATCATGGCGTTGATCGAAGAGCAGCCGCCCAGGACTTTCCCTCGCGCGTAGCCGATAGAGCGGCCATTGAGGCCCTCATCCGGCTCTGTTTGAAAGCACCAGTCGGTGCGAGGGTTACCGATCGTGTAGAGATAACCCACCGGTATATCGATCCAAAAGTAGTTGTCTTTTTTGCCCGCTTCCAAGAGCAGTACAGACTTATCGGGATCTGCTGACAGACGATTTGCCAAAACGCAGCCGGCGGTGCCCGCGCCAATAATGATGTAGTCGTATGCCTCCAAGCGACGGATTCCTTAATTCAGTGTGTGGCTCAAGAAACGTCAGGGCCAGTATTGATCTTTCAACAGGCGCTTGTACAGCTTACCTGTGGGCAAGCGGGGCAGTTCGTCGATAAAATCGATCGACTTGGGCACTTTATAGCGCGCCAGATGGGCGCGGGCAAAGTTGTCCAACTCAGCGGCCACCGCCGGGTTTGCCTCAACTCCAGGTCTGAGTTGTACGACGGCTTTGACCTCCTCACCAAATTCCGCATTGGGGACGCCAAAAACGGCCACGTCCTCGACCTGACTGTGCAGGATTAGGGCGTCTTCAATTTCCTGAGGATAAATATTGACCCCGCCAGAGATAATCATGAAGGCTTTTCGGTCGGTCAGATAAAGATAGCCTTCGTCATCAACATACCCAACGTCACCCAGGGAGGTCCAGTTAGGGTGATGGGGGTGAGTGGCGCTGTGTGTTTTATCCGGCGCATTGTGGTATTCGAAGTTGCGACTGGGCTGCTCAAAGTAGATCATGCCGGCCTCGCCCGTATTGAGTTCTTCGCCATTTTCAGCGCAGATGTGCAATACACCGCTACTGGCTCGACCAACAGAGCCGGGATGAGCCAACCATTCTTCGGGGCCAATAACGGTATGCCCGTTGCGCTCCGTGCCTGCGTAATATTCCCATAGGATTGGCCCCCACCAATCCATCATCTGACGTTTCACCTCTACTGGGCAGGGAGCGGCCGCGTGGATCGCGCACTGATGGCTGGACAAATTAAATTCAGCGCGCAGTGCAGGGTCCAGTTTAAGCATTCGAATAAACATCGTCGGCACCCACTGGCTATGGGTGATCTGGAATTGATCGATATAGGCCAAGGCCTGCTCTGGATTAAAACGCTCCATCATGTACACCGTGCCGCCCAGAGCGAGGGTTCGCATGCAGTAGCCAAATGGGGCTGCGTGATAGAGTGGGGCAGGAGACAAGTAGCGCGTGTGGTTGTCGATGCCGTAGGGATTAACTGTTTCCAGCCCGGGTATCCCTTCGAGCACACTTTTGCCGGTTAGGGGCCGTTTGATGCCTTTCGGGTGACCTGTGGTGCCTGAACTATAGAGCATTGAATCGCCCATGGGCTGTGCCTGCAGGGGTGTAGCAGGATGTGCTTGCAGTGCTTGCTCAAAGTTGTCGTAGCCGGTGGCTGATCCGATGCAGAAACGGTGTTTGCACTGTGGAGTCTGGTCCAGTAACTCTGGTAGCGCCAGCAGGCTCGAGGTAAACAAAACCTGGCTGTTCGAGTCGTTAATGATGTAGCTGGATTCTTCTGCTGTCAGATAGCGGTTAATGCACGTGAGGTATAGTCCGGAGCGAAAGGCGCCCCAGGCAATGGTGAAGAACTCCAGCTGGTTTTCCATTAGCAGGGCAACATGATCCCCCGGGCGCAGTCCAAGACTGTACAAAAGTTGGGCGACCTGGTTGCTCCGAGCATCCAGTTCAGCCCAGTTCATGGCCTCGCCGGAGTCGGCATTAATGACAGCAGCAGCGTCGGGTTTAATACTTGACCAATGTCCTGGATACATCGGCCTATGATAACCGCCAAAACCAAAAAAAACCCCGATATCGGGGTTTTTCTTGTCTTATCGCAGCTAATAGCTGGCGTGTTGAACGCCAAAAGACAATCAGGCTGCCTCGATCATCTCGAGTTGATCAAGTTGATCCAGTGCGTTGTCTAACGCCTTATAAAAGATTTGTGGGTCGAATGTTTCGTCCAGAAAATCTTCCAGCGAGTCGACACTTAGAGTTGCTTGTGAGTTATCCATGATCACTGCCCTTATCCTTGATTGGGTTGAACACATCTTGTGTGCAAGTGATATTAGGTAAATTCTTCTGCAACTCCGTGAACGGGTTCTCATTTTTCAACCCTATGTCGACGTCTTTTGTGCTTCTACAGCATTTCCTGTGCAATGAGCTCCAATGCCTCGGGCTGCTGACAGCCCAGCATCATGGCGGCAACATGGCCTTTTGAGCCAGCCTCTTGCCAACGCGACAGTCGCTCCTTGATCCGACCTGCAGGACCGACCAGATGGCAAGCGTCAATCAAATCGGCCGGGACTGCGGCGGCAGCCTCATCTCGCTTGCCTGACAGGAAGAGATCTTGAATCTTGCGAGCGTCGTCTTCATAGCCCATCGCTTTGACATAGTTGTTGTAGAAATTTTTGTCCCGCGCTCCCATGCCGCCGATATACAACGCCATATTTGCTCTGATTGGCGCCATGCAGTGTTCCACGTCGTCACCCATCACGACAGTGACGAAGGGTGAGACCTCAAACTGGGTCAAGTTTTTATCTCCAGCGTCAGCAAAACCCTTTTGAATGGGTCCTTCGAAGACTGAATATTTTTCGGGGTCCATCCAGATTGGGAAGAAACCGTCGCAGACCTCAGCCGCGGCCTGCACGCCGCGAGGTGTAATGTTGGCGGCAAAAATTGGAATGTCCTCTTCGCAATGAAGAATGCTTTTGAGTGGCTTACCCAGTCCCGTTGCGCCAACGCCGGTATACGGTAGTTGGTACATTTCCCCGTCGAATGTGGCCGGGGCCTGGCGTGCAAATATCTGTTTCATAATTTGCACATATTCTTTGAGTCGGGTGACCGGCTTGCCGTAAGGCATGCCATGCCAACCTTCGACCACCTGAGGGCCCGACGCGCCAAGCCCAACGATAAATCTGCCGCCGGAAAGTTCCGCGAGACTCATGGCGGTCATGGCCGTCATGGCCGGCGTGCGTGCGGGCATTTGCATGATGGCTGTGCCGACCTTGATCTTGTCGGTTTGGGCCAAGATCCAGGCAGCCGGAGTTACCGCGTCACCGCCGTAAGCCTCTGCAGTCCATACGGAATCGTACCCTAGGGCTTCCGCATGTTTGATGGCCTTGAGATTGATGTTGACGCGTGCACCGATGCCACCGCCGAGAATGCCTAATTTCATTGTGTATTCCTATAATTGCTAGATTGGTTGAAGTGCGAACTATTGTCCGGTGAATTTGGGTTGTGTTTTGTTCACGAACGCCTGGGCGGCGGCCTTATGATCGTCGGTCAGGCCGCTGTGAACGTGGTGTGTTGCTTCTAAATCGAGGCATTCAATGACGTCTGCCCCTTGCGCGGCGCGGTTGAAGTTTTCTTTCATGTATCTGAAAGCGACCGGAGGTCCCGCGGCTAAACGTCTGGCCAGATCCATGGTGGCGGACTCCAGCTCTGCTGCAGGGACCACCTGATTCGCGATGCCAAGACGAAGACACTCTTCACTGTCGACGCGATCGGATAGATAGTAGATTTCTCGAGCTTTGCCTTGGCCGACCAATTGTGACAGGAAATAGGAGCCGCCGTAGTCACCGCTGAAGCCAACTTTGGCAAAAGCGCTGGTGATGAACGCGTTTTCTGACAAGATACGCAAATCTGCCGCGAGTGCTAAAGACAAGCCGGCGCCGGCCGCGGCGCCGGGTAGGCTGGCGATGACTGGTTTTGGCATGAGGTGCATGCGGCCCGCGGTGTTACGTTGGTTGAGTCGCTGTTGGTGAATACGCTCGTCGAGGGTAGACGAGCGGGCGCCAACACCACCGTCGCCACCCGAGGCCATGCCTTTGACGTCGCCGCCTGCGCAAAATGCGCCGCCCGCGCCAGTCACCACAACGCACCGCACCTCTGCCGAGCGCTCCGCAAAGTCGAGAGCCCGATCCAGCGCTGCGGTCATCGGGCCAGACATGGCGTTACGAGCTTGTGGCCGATTCAAGGTAACGACCAATATGTGATCTTCCAGATGTGCCAAACAGTCTTCTGTGCCGGTTTCGATGGCTTCTTTACTCATGTTCGTCCTCGTTCTGATTTGTGTTTTGGTTGTAAATTCGGTTTCAGATGCTGGCGCTGCTCGTATTGAGGCTGGCTGTCGTTTGCAGGTCATGACGCAATGAGCGGGCACCTATGAAGTAGTGTGTCGCGGCCCAGGCATTGACCAGCACGGCAATGCACAGTGCATAACGCAAAGAGTCTATACCCGTTGATGGGTTCAGCAAATCACTGAACACACCGACCAGGTACGGGCCCAGCCCCATGCCGATGATGTTGAGCATAAACAGCAAGATCGCTGATGCCACGGCGCGCATGCGCAATGTCACCAGGCTTTGGGTCATCGCGAAGGACGGGCCCAGATACATGCCGCCTAAAATTGAAACTAACATCAGGCTTGGCAGAACGGCCGAAAGGTCACCGTATAGGTAAGCAACAAACTGAAACGGCACCATCAGCAGAGTAGAAATGCCGGGTACCCACATATACCACCGGCGGTCGTCGAAGCGATCTGACAACTTATCGCCCAGGTAGCCGCCCAGGAAGGTGCCGATAGCACCGATACCCGACACTAAAGCGAGCCAAGCGCCCACCTCGGTGACCGGCATTTCGTGCGAACGAATGAGAAAAGGTGCGTTCCAGGTACCTGCTCCGTAACCGACAAAAGCATGTAAGCCTGCGGCAAAGGAGAGATGGCGAAAAGAAACCCTGGACCACAACAGGTGCATAACCTCTTTGACATCAGGGGCGGGCTGTTTTTCCGGCGTGCTTTGCGGCGCCGCGTCGGCCATGCCTCGGGGGGGTTCGCGCAATGTGAACCAGATCAACATGGCGACCAGAACCCCAGGTATGCCCACCAGAATAAAGGTGTCGCGCCATCCCAGTGTCTCTGCACCCCAGCCGCCGACAAAATTACCAATCATGGAGCCTATGGGTATTCCCAGGGCGTAAATGGAGAGCGCTGTTGCGCGAGTCTCAATGGGAAAATAATCTGAAATTAGCGAGTGGCTGGGAGGGCTGGCGCCAGCCTCGCCGATACCCACGCCAATGCGGGCGAGCAATAAGGTCAAAAAGCTGTTTGCCAGGCCACATAGGGCTGTCATGGCACTCCAGATGACCATGGCGATGGAGAGTATTTTTACCCGACTGCGACGATCGGCCAGCGCCGCGATGGGTATCCCCAGCGTGGTATAAAACACGGCGAAAGCCAGTCCGCCGAGGAACCCTAACTGGGTATCGTTGAGTTCCAATTCAAGCTTGATAGGCTCAAGGAGGATCGACAGTATGGAGCGATCGACAAAATTAACCACGTAGCCCAACAATAGAAGCGCAAGGGCGTATTTGCGATAGCCGGGTGTGAACGACGTGGGTTCACTCATCACAAGCCACCGGTGACAGGGTGGGGTCAAAGACCTCGTGATCGTGGCAAGCAGTCAGGGACGTTGGTCCACCCGAAAATGATGATGTGCTTTGTTGAACGCATGGCGTTTGCAGGTTTGGATACACAACCCCTCTCTCATTGGTGTAACCGCGACCAGACCTAATTTAGATCATCGGGTACCCGGCATTCAAGCGTATCTTCGGTGTTGGGTTGTGCCTCCGCGGGAAAGACACAGGCGGGCCTGAGTTGGACTCGCTCGCCACTGGGCGCGCTCTGCCAGGTCAGCATTGTCTGTGGGGCGTGATTGTGTTCGACCCAGTCTATGAGCAAGCTCATAGCGTCGAAGCGATCGGGTCCAGGGCCGCCGCGACAGTGGAAAACGCCGGGCAACATGAACACGCGAAAGTAGTCGTCAATGTGCTCGTCTATGCGTTTCACTTGCGCATGGTAGTTGATCAAGGTGAGCGGGTTAATGTCTGGATCGGCCCATCCGAAGTAGCTCAGCACTTTACCTCCCGCTTGCTTAAAAGCCGACAGATCAGGATTCACGGCGTCAACAATGCGGCGGAATTCAGCCAGATTGTCCGGAGCCTCGACAAAGTCATAGTCCGCCCAATCAAAATCTGGCCGGTCTCTCACAAAGGCCATATAGCGAAAAAAGTCTGACCCCAGCAAATCGAGCAAAACCGGGCCATCTGGATTAATTAACCATGGGTACCATCCGCTACGTTGTTGCCTGTCGTACGTTGTGCCGATGGCTTCGCTGCCTACAGGCATAGGCGGGTACACGGTCTCACCAGCGAGCACCACGGGGGCATAGTAGCGTTTCAAGGCGTTGAGTTCCTGGGCATCAAAACATTCGACCTCATCGTCCCCGGGACACCGCGGCAGGTCCCGCGATGGATCAAAATCGCAGCGCCTCGGATCGGAAATCAAGCCATCGCTGAGACCGTCTAACGCGTCACAGCGGGCATAGATGTGTTTAGACAGGGCTACCACTTCGGCTTCCTCTAAGCCAGACTGACTGATCGCGGCCACGCGCCAGGCCTGGGAAAATTTTAATCCGGAATAGTTCGCGGCCGGAGCCCCGGCAATGACCCCGTCAAAATCTTGAGGGAAACGCTGGGCCGACAAAAGCGCTTGTCGGCCTCCCGTAGAACAACCATTGAAATAGCTATACTGCGCAGGCTGACCGTAAAACTCGGTGGCGAGCGTTTTGGCGGTCATGATGGTCAAGTGGACTGCGCGGAAGCCATAGTCCACCAAACGGTGAATATTACCCGCGGCAAACGAGCCACCGGGCTGGATGCGTCGGTCATGGCCTGTGTCTGTGTAAGCGGTGCCAAATCCATGTTGCAGCGCTTGGTTCCTAGCCAATTGTTTGCCTGGATCATGAGCGGGAGTGCCGGCCATCCCACCATTGCCATACATGTACAAACGTCCGTTCCACGCCAACGGTAGATTCACCTCAAAACGGACCTCCAACGGGATGATGCCAGAAACCCGACAATGAGCGGGCGTTTGCGCTGTGGCGGCAATCTTTTCACTGGCGATGATGGTGTAGCGAAAATTACTGCTGGCGAGTAAGTCTGCACAACCCAGCACTGGGGTTAGCGGCGTGTGCGTATAGTTTGTTTTGGCTAGAGGGTGGTTACTGAATGCATCGGCCCAGCCAGCGCTGCTCAGCGTCAGTAGTGTGGCCAGGGTGAACGCGTATCGGCGTGCGCGCCGGCGGCGGTAGTAGATACCGGTGTTTGTGTGTCCATGGTCAGCTCGATGGCCGACTAGGGTATGGTATCGCTCGACCATGGGCGCCACAGTGAAGCGATGGATCAGCGTCGAACCCGACGTTTGAGCCGATCCAATTTTTCTTTCCAGAACTGGAACACCTCCGGGTCGCCTCCGCGATCTGGATGGTGCTCCTGACACTTGCGTCGCGCTTCCATGATCTCATGCACCGGTAGGACCAGCTGGAGCCCCAATTCTTCAATTTCGGATGCGGACAATGTACGCACCGGGCTCGCTTCTTCCGGTGGACGATAGAAGCCACGCCAGTTACTGTTGGAGCGGTTCGCGTAGGATACCGGGCCGGATAGACCAAGCTTCCACGGATGATTTTTGGCTGGTTTAGGCATAATTAAGTGACAGACGGTAACACAAAATTAACCCTTTAAGAATAAAGGTGGCGTATCGTGAGTGAAAAGAAATTTTGTTCAGTATTGAGGATGTGGGGCGTCGTTGTGCTCAGTGCAGCCCTCGGCATGGTGGCGACGGTCCGGGTGGCCGCCTCGCAGGCTTACTTTAGCGAACCAGTTGCCCATAAGAATGAGGCCTTCGAAGGTCTTTTTGCGCAAGTGGCTCCGCGCGTGTACATGGCCGGACAACCGTCGGAAAAAGCCCTCGCACAGCTATCGGACCTTGATGTGACCACGGTGATTAACCTGCGCACGCCACAAGAGATGGATAACCGCGATGTCGTACCCTTCGATGAAGCCGCCGTTGTTGGCGCTTTAGGACTGGAGTACGTACATCTACCTTTGGGTGGCCCCGGAACACCCTACGCACCCGCGGCAGTTGAACAACTGGCTGAGGCGCTGCGCCGTGCTGAGGGCAAGGTATTGTTGCATTGCACGGTTGCCTGGCGTGCCAGTCACCTGTGGGCAGCCTATTTAATACGTGAGCATGGTGTCGCATCCGCGGAGGCTGTTGCCATAAGTCGGCAACTCAACTTTGGTAACATTCCGCTGGAAGGTTTTTTGGGACAAACCCTGAATATAGAGGTCGCCGATGAAAGAATTACCGATTAGCCGTTTTAGTCTGCCCCAACTGGCAGATCTCCCAGACGATATTCGACAGCGTATAGAAGCCATTCAGGAAAAATCCGGTTTTGTACCCAACGTCTTTTTGGTGTTGGCCCGCCGGCCGGAGGAGTTCAGAGCGTTTTTTGCTCACCACGACGCCTTGATGGACAAAGACAGCGGTTTGACGAAAGCCGAGCGAGAAATGATTGTGGTCGCCACGTCCGCTGCAAACGCCTGTCAGTATTGTGTGATCGCGCATGGTGCCATTCTAAGGATACGGGCCAAGCAACCCCTGCTGGCGGACCAGGTGGCGATCAATTATCTGAAGGCGGATATCACCGAGCGTCAGCGGGCTATGCTGAATTTTGCGCTGCGGGTGGCCTTGGATTCTGCCACGATTGAATCGGATGATTTGGATCGTTTGAGCGAGCATGGCTTCAGTGAAGAAGATATTTGGGACATTGGCGCGATCGCGGCTTTTTTCGCCATGAGTAACCGCATGGCTAATTTTTCTGGGATGCGGCCCAACGACGAGTTCTACACCATGGGTCGCTAAACGCATACAGCACCGCCGCAATGGGTTTTAGGACGTTGGGCTAAAAACTCGCCGCGCAACACACGCGGTCTTTGCCCCCTTAAGCGGGTCGTGCCCAACGCGTGTCACGTGTACTCCACCAGATGATCGCAAGCAGAATGACCTGCACGATCAGCCTCAGCGATAGGAAAGCCGGATCAACGTCAGGAAAAGCGTCCGGGTTTTGCCACATATATAGGTTGGCCGGCGTCACCGCGAGGGTCAGTGCGATTAAAAGGTTCCCGGCCATCTGGCGAAATTTCGGGAGCAATAGGCCTGCTGCAAATACAATTTCAAAGACGCCGCTGAGGTAGACGAGTTCGAGATGCCATGGCAGGTAAGGGGGCATAATGGCCACGAAGAAGTCAGGGTTCGTGAAGTGGGTGATACCGCCGCCCATAAACCACAGGAAGACGATGGCGAGTCCGGCGTAGGAAGCTATTTTTTGCATGTGTGAAGCCATGGGTACGATGTCGAGAAGTCTACTGAAGCGGCCACTGGATTGCATACCCAGATCATGGGCCCCTGCGCGCGGGATTGTCTGCCAACAGCCCTCCGGCCAGGGTCGATTGGCCTGGTTGACCAGCCATGCTAGCCCGTGTGCACTACCGCGAGTCGGACAGGCAAGGTTAAACCCCGCATTGTGGCCGCCAGTCTTTGCCTGTGCGAGCGGTCGTCAACTTGGTGCGCCAACTCAGTTCGTGGCCCTGCACGTGTGTAACTTTGAGTCCTTTGACCATTTAGACGGACGCCATAGTTTGGTCTGCTGGGATGCCGAAAGAGGCGCCCGACAGCGGGCGGCGGGCATGCTAGGCTAAAAGACTCTAGCAAGATAATGAGGCGAAATGATGCGATTGGCAGATAAGGTAGCGGTGATTACTGGTGGTGCAAGTGGTATGGGCAAAGCCACGGTTTTGAAGTTTTTAGCCGAAGGCGCGCGCGTTGTCATTGCCGATTACAACGAAGTGACCGGCGCTGCAGCGCAAGCGGAGGCCGCGGAACTGGGGTTTGCTGATCGAACACGATTCATTAAGGCCGACGTAGCCCAAGAGCAGGATGTGGCAGCCATGCTGGCGTTGGCCGTGTCCGAGTTTGGCGGATTAGATATTGTTTTTAATAATGCAGGCGTAGGCGGTGCGATTGGTCCGCTGACCGAGACAACGACCGAGGCCTGGGATTACACGATGGATGTGTTGGCAAAGGGTGTTTTTCTCGGTATGAAACACGCCGCGCGAACAATGCAAGCTCAAGGTCGTGGAGGGTCGATCATCAACACCGCTTCAATAGCGGGCTTAAGTGGCGATGGTGGACCCATGATTTACTCTGCGGCTAAGGCCGCGGTCATTAGTTTAAGTCAATCTGGCGCGGTTGAACTGGCGGCCGATCGTATTCGGGTCAATGCCATCTGCCCGGGATTTATAGCAACGCCGTTGGCTGCTGGTGGACGATTGGAGGAGACTGCAGAACGTTTTGCCGGTGCGCAACCCTGGCCGGAGCACGGGTCGGGTGACCATATAGCGGGCGCGGCGTTGTTCTTAGCGAGTGCTGATTCAGAGTTTGTAACGGGTGAGGCTTTGGTTGTGGATGGCGGATTGACTGCGGCTGGGCCTGAGTTGTCTAAAAAATTCCCGCGATCTTCAGCTCGAAATGCCAGAGTGTCGGGTATCACCAAAGGCAGCACCGGTGCTGCGCCAGAGATCCAACGGCTGGATTAAGGCTTGGCGCGATGTTCACGCGCTAGAGGTTTTAATCGCGTCCTGTAATTTAAGGACGCCAACATGTGGTTTGCAAACGACAGTGATATTGACCTGAGAGAAAAGATAAATCGGTGGGGCTGGCTCATCTTTTTGTGTGGCTTGGACCCGTGCGTCAGCCGAGCGGCTCTCGCCCCGCAGACTGCACGGCTGGCTAACCGGTTCGAGGGTCGCGAGTGATCGAGCTGGGCCCAGACCGGGCTTAGACCGGTGAGCCGCATAGCCCGGAAGCTTGCTGGGCTGTGCATAGGAATCCGGGTGTCATGGGCTAAGGATCAGCGGTCACCCCACATGGCCACGGTACTAAGCGCGGCGGCGATCGTTTCGAAAACGGCGTTCGGGTTTTAGGTAGTGCACACCAGGTAACCCGTTATCGCTGTCTCTGCGTGGACCTAGACGACGATCGGCTAAATGTCGGTAGCGACAACGACAGACGTTAGCCTGAGAACATCCCCCTAAAGGCAGTTGGGGTGCGTACTGGGCTAAAAACCGGTGAGACTCTAATCGAGTTGCCGCCTCACAGCACCCATCGGTACTAAAAATGGTCACTCCCCGGAAGGACTTCGATTGAGGTGCTGGAAGCGACCGGCCTGACTTAGATTTCCGCTGTTCAGGGGTTGGCAGCAGGTAACCAAGTTTGCGTTTGATCCAGTTCACAATCTTCCTTAATTGACGGTACAGAATCGACGTTTAGGCTTCGCCGAACTTTGCTGGCTGTAATGACAGAATCTTTTGGTGGGAA
>Ga0181559_10005226_pt1 | contig 12452 bp, 8 predicted proteins | sample 011ome_21_FD_133752 | JGI IMG/M metagenome (GOLD analysis project Ga0181559, IMG submission 133752) | Coastal salt marsh microbial communities from the Groves Creek Marsh, Skidaway Island, Georgia - 011508AT metaG (megahit assembly) | ecosystem: Environmental > Aquatic > Marine > Intertidal zone...
CATCATCGCGCGCGTCCTCGTCTCCCGACCCCCCGACGTCCACGACGTCCCCGGTCGTCGCGTACACCGCCCCCATCGCCTCGCTCAGCGCGTCCAGCCTCGCCAGCCCGCTCGCCAGCCCGCTCGCGCGCGCCGCGCTTCCTCCCGCCCGCGCCGTCGCCTCCTCCTCCGTCGTCACCGCGTCCGAGTACTCACCGTCGATGATCTCTCCCTCGAACGTTTCCCGCGCCCGCGTCGTCGTCGTCGTCGATCGTCCGCGCGCGCGCGCCCGTCGATGATTTCGAACCGTCGTCGTCGTCGCGCCCGTCGTCGTCGCGCGCGGCGGCGTCGCGGTGCGTCGCGCGCCGATCGCGCGCGTCGTCATCGCGCGCGTCGTTTCGTGTCGAGCGCGGGCCGCGTCGCCGTCGCGCCGTGACGCGCGCGAACGACGACGATCCGGCGTCGCGTCGATCCGGCGCCAGCGGTGGCGGCGTCCGCGCGTCGACCGACCGACCGCGATCGTCAACTGTTTGCCCATACGAATCGGATTTCGCGCGTTTGGGCGTCTCGACACGCATTCGACGCGTCGATTCGCCCATTTAGCGCGAAGAGCGATGCTCAACGTAAAAAATCGGCGACGGCCGCGAAGACCCGGGAGTGGGCGTCGGCGGCGCGCGCGACGACGACGACGACGGCACGCGCGCGCGCGCGGCGACGGGGGCGAGGCGCGAGCGACGCGAGGGACGGGATCCGATGGCGCGCGACGACGCGCGCGGCGCGAGCGACGACGCGTGGCGCGCGCACGTGCGCGAGGTGGGACTGGGACTGTTTCGCGCGCTCGCGAGAGACGCGCGCGAGCTGAGCGCGAGCGAGGACGCGGAGACGGCGGAGGAGGCGGCGAGGAACAGGGTGTATCGATATTACGTGCCGGTGTACGAGGAGGTGGTGCAGCGGCTGAGGATGCACAGGCGAAAGGCGGGGACGACGAGGGAGGGGCGAACGCCGAAGCCGATGGTGGTCGGCGTGAGCGCGCCGCAGGGATGCGGGAAGACGACGCTGACGAGGACGATAGTGGACATGATAAAGGCGACGCCGAAGAAGTTTTTGGATGATTCGGCGGCGGATGAGTCGGGGAACGTGACGGCGGTGACGCTGTCGATCGATGACTTTTATCTCGCGTACGAGGACCAGGCGGCGCTGGGCGAGGCAAACCCCGGAAACGCGATGTTGCGGTACAGAGGGAACGCGGGAACGCATGATTTAGCGCTCGGATCGAGATCTCTTCAATCTTTAGCGCGAATCAACGATTCGGACGGGGAGACGTCAAAGTTTCTGGCGCCGAGATACGATAAGCTCGCTCGAGACGGGAGGGGCGATCGCAAACCGCAGAGCGAGTGGGAGAGTGTATCGGCGCCTCTCGACGTCGTGCTCTTGGAAGGATGGATGCTCGGGTTCGAACCTATCGAATCCGATCGTGCGCGTGCGATTAATCCCGATTTAGTGGTCGTTAACGAGCGATTGAAGGAATACAAGGCGGCGCTTTGGGGACCAGATAACGTCGCGTGGTGGATCATCTTCAAGGTGGACGACCCGGCGTGGGTGTACGACTGGAGACTCGAAGCCGAGAGAAAGGCGAACGGGGGACTGGACGATTCACAGGTGAAAGACTTTGTCGATCGTTTCATGCCCGCGTACGAGGCGTACTTGCCAGGGCTTTACGTGGACCCTCCTCCAGAATCGCTCGTCGTCGTCGTCGACAAGCACCGCGAGGTGCTCATGGTGCACGTCAGCACTGCTCTCGACAGTGCTGACGACGCGATGGAGGCGTAGAGATGACGTCGACGCTTGGTCCACGCCAAGACGAGTCTTTCATAGCATTAGCGAATTTTTCATAACCAACCAAGACTTGACTTGCATTAACAAAGCTTCCCTCGGTCGCGAGTCTAACTATTGTCGTGTTCGTATCCATTCCATCGTCAAAAGACGTCCAAACGTTTAAGAACGCGGCTTTTCCTGTTACGCGTAAAACAATCTTTGCGTCAGTATCTTGGTCATACATCTCCGTTTCGAAAAAGACGAGCGGCGAACAACCGTTGAGCGCGCGAGAGCCAAAGCGACGACGTACCTTCTTCTCTCTGAAGAGCGCGTTGAGCGACACACCGGCAACCTTGACAACCTTGAATCGCACACCCGGAATATCACCAACAGCGTGACCCTTACGACCGAAACCAGCGATGAGGACTTCATCGTTTTCATCGGTGAAGTTCAAGCAACCATCGCGCGGGACGAAGGCCGCAATCTTCTTGCCATTTTTGATGAGCTGCACTCGCACGCACTTACGAATAGCAGAGTTCGGCTGCTTCGCTTCGATGCCAATCTTTTCCAAGACGATACCCTTGGCGTGCGAGCAACCAGCGAACGGCTTCTTCCACTCAGAACCCAAGTTCGCCTTGTTGAAATCCTTGTCGGCCCATCGCTGTTCGCGGCGATGAATGCGCAACTTACGGCCAGCCCCTAAACCACGAGTCTTACTGCAAACGTGCGAAAGCGTCGACGCGCACCGTCAGTCATCGCGCACGCCGAACGAAACGAGGCGATCGCGTGGTGTTTTAATCGATCGTGCGGTCACTGCGTCCCAATCACCGCGCCGGGCGTCGCGCGCGCGCGCGAAGCCCCCACGCGCGAGCGCGAAGCCCTAAACGCGCGCGCCCAGCGTTCGCGCGCCCACGGACGCGCGCGCGAACCCTCGACGCGCATCGCGACGCGATTCAACGATGCGTGGAATCTTCACGCATCGAGCATCGCGTCCATGACCGCTCGAACGCCGTCGTCGACGCGCACATCGCGCGTTTCCACCGCGCGATCGATCGCCCGCTGGGGTTGCGTCGATCGACCGCGCGGCGGAGCGGCGGACGCGCGCGCTACGCCGCATCGGTGCGCACGCGCGCGCGCGATGGTCGGTGATTTGTTTCGTCGCGTCGTTCGATCGCGATGTCGCACGCACCCCATGTTGTCTTCGTTCTTGCGTCAAAGAGAGAGGGATGGCCGACCGCGAGGTCGCGAGGTCACGTTGGTAGGGTCTTGGCCAAGACTCTTGGGACCTCTGCGGCGAGCGCACGTGCGAAGATTAATTACAAACCCGCGAGCGCCGCGCCGGTGATGAAAGAATGTGAACACGAATTGAAGAAGGCTAAGCGGTCCACCGCGGACGTTTTCGGGCGCGGGACCTGGGCGACGAGGGCACGCGGCGTCACGCGTCGCTTCGCGGCGTCGCCGACTGCGTCTCTTGCACGGAGACCGTGGAGAGAGTGCCGACGCGCATGGAGACCTCAGCGGCGCGTTTCACTCGTTTCTTGCGAGCTTGAACGGCGTTCTGTTCCTTCGCCTTACGGTCGAGGAGTTCCTTGGTGGTGAGGGTTGGTATGACGTATTCGTCGAGGAGTCTGTCGGCGAGCGCCGACGGCGTGAAGAGGAGCTCACGCGGCGCGTTCGGACGCGAACGGCAGCACGGGCACGTGTAGGCGTGACAAAACGAATTGTCGATGCATTCGAGGCAGAAGAGGTGTCCACAAGTGATCAAGGCGTGGGGAAGTGTCATCCATTCGCGGCATATCGCGCACTTGAGTTCAGATTCCACCCACGCCGGTCTGTCTCGCAAGCGTTCGAGAACGAGCTCGGAGAGCTTATCTCGCAGCCCATCGTCCGCATCAGGATCTTGTGAACTCGGCGCACTTCGAGTCGCTTGACCCACGCTCTTACGCTTACCCGTAGACTTACTCGGCGACGCCGTCGGCGTCACCACTCCAAAGTACCGTTTGGCGCACGCCTGCGCGAAGTCCACCTCTCCATCGAACATCGACCTCAACCGCGCTTTCAGCATATCATCCAACTCCTCGTTACTCTCGCTCGTCTGACTCGCCTGCACCGCCTGATACACCTGGCTCAACTGCGCTCCCTGCGACCCGAACGCCGCTTCGTTCTCTTGGCTCGCTCGCAGTCGTTTGCTCCTCGCGTCCACCCCCGGGCGTTCCAACCGCACGTACCGATACCGAAACGGGTTCGCCAACCGACCGCTATCCCGCGCCACGTACCGCGGCCCTCCGAACGCGACGACGTCCCCGTCTTTCAGCGCGACGTCCACCTTGGCGTCGATCCTCGACCCGTTCACGAACGTCCCGTTCGTCGTCGCTAAATCTCGCACGTAATGCGCCGCGCCGTCGCACGTCATCGCGGCGTGTTTGCGACTGAGCAGCAGAGGAATGCTCGCGCAGTCCATCGCGTGGTCGACGACGCCCTTTTGGCGTCCGATGACGACGACGTCGCGCGCGGACGGGGGGGAGAGGATTCCCGGCACCCCGTCGTCGTCGTCGCCGTCGTCGTCGCTCGCGCCGTCGTCGTCCTCGCTCGACGCGCGCAGGCGCTGGAGGATGATTTCCTCGGGCACGTCCGCGTCGCGCGTCGTCGCGGCGCCGTCGTCGATGAGGACCAAGGCGCAGACGCCGCGCGCGCGGGACATCGCTCGAGTGCGTCGCAGAGTGACGCGACTCGAGGGCGGGCGAGGGGGGATGTTGGATTACAATTCGTCGTGCTTGGCGACGCCGCGAACGGCGCCGAGCTTGGCGGTGACTTCCTTGGCGAGCTCGGCGCGCTCGTCTTTGTTCGGACGGCGGTTCTCGGTCCAGGACGCGGACGCCGTGGCGCGGTCTTCGTCGAGCTTGGTCTCAAAGTCGACGCCGCGCCGGAAGAGGTCTTCGACGGTGGAGGAAAGGGTGAAGGTTTCGTCGGATTCTTTGGCTTTGTCGAAGGCGACTTTGGCGAGTTTGAATTTGCCGATGGTCATAAAACCGTAGCCGAGGCTGGACCAAAGCTGCGTGCGCGCCTTGTCGAGGACGAGCGCCATTTGTAGGGCGTCGTTGCCGATGGCGATGAAGCCTTTTTCGAACATGTGTTGACCCGCGAGTTCGAGCATGTCTGCGCACGCGCTGTCCGCGTCTGTACCGCTGCGCGAGCAAAAGTGACGAGCGTTCTTGAGTACCTGAAGCTGCTCGCGGGTGAGCTTCTTGAGAGCGGCGTCTTGCGCCGCTTGCAAGAAATAAATAGTCATGCCGAGTTGCGCGATTTCATTCTTCACCGGATTGAGGACCAAGGCTCGCGTGAACAAATCGAGCGCTTGGACGAGCTCGTGCGCGATATTGTGCTGTCTCTCTTCTTGAACATCGTCTTCATCAGTCGCACGAATCGCCTCGACCTCGTCGAAGAAACGAACGACGTGAATTTGTGCCAAAAGCCGAAGGGTGTGGAAATTGTACTGGTCCAACTCGACACCTTTTCGACACGCGCTGAGGGCGCCAGTCACGTTTTTATCGTGGAACTCGACTTCACATAAAAGCTTCAAACTTTCGGCGCGCGTTTCACTCGCCATATCATTCGCACGCTCACTCGCGACAATGATGTACAAGTGATCCTTCGCCGCGGTCCAGTTCTTGGCGCTCTTGTACGCGTAGGCGAGATTGTGTCGCGCGGCGTAGTTTTCGGAATCGATGTCCAACGCGCTCGAAAAGTAGCCCGCTGCGCGTGCCAGAGTTATGTTTGCTTTAATCTGTGATGCATTCAACATGGCATCCGCGTACAGCTCATGGACATCACCATCTTTGTCCACATCGTCGTCGTCGAGCTTTTTTTCCCCGCCGCGCTCGAGGAGCTTTTCATACTTTGTCGCCTCGCCGGTGAAATTGTGAAAGGCTCTCGTATTCTCGTCACCCTTCTTTAAAAGCTCTCTCACGAGTACATCACACGCTGCGGAAGAAATAGAAATAGCGCGCTCGTCATCCTCGTTGTTGCACTTTTCATTGGCCAAGGTGATGTTTACGAGGTTATTCTCATCCACCGTCGCGTTGTACAGTTCAGACGCCGCCGCGGTCGCCGCTTCCGTCGACTCCTCTAACGACTTTGACAACGCATCCTTGAACCAATCGACACTCTCGCACATTTTCACGTTTTCCACGCAATTCTTGTCTAACAACTTCATGAACACAGCCGTCGGCTTCTCCGCGCCCTTCGCGCCCGACTTTTCCACCGCCGCCTCCGCCTCGGCGTACGTCTCCGCGATGCTGAAATCGTTCAACTCGTACATCAACGCCTTACACCTCGCGTACAGCTGCGTCGTCACCCCTTCGCGATCCCTCACTTTTCCATCCACGCTCGCGAACACATCGATTCCCGGTCCGACGATGTGCGTCTCGTTCGCGACCGTCTTGTATCCGTACCGCGCGCTCCCAGCCGCGAAGCGCGTCTCGCACGCCTCCGCCCAATCCACTTCCCCGTCGCCCACCTCGCTCGACCCCATCATCGCCATCTTGCGCGCCTTGAGTCGGTCGATGTGCACCATCGACGCGTGCGTCACCGCGGCGCACGATTCGCACCTCAGCATCGCGCTCGACGCGAACTCGTCGTCGAGTTTGTGCGCGCGCTGGATTGTTTGGTCGGCGCGCGCGAGCGTCGCGAGCGTCGCGAGCGCGGCGATCGGCGACGCGCGCGCGAGCGCGGACGCGCGTCGCGAGGGCATCTTCGCGGACGCGCGAGATGGGCGCGAACGCGCGCCGAACGCGGCGGTGTGCGGGACGATCGTTCGATCAGATGGATGACTCGCGACGTCGGTTGGCTCGAGGCGTCGCGCCGAGTCGAGTCGAAACAGTCTACGGTACAATCACAATCGTCGCTATTCGCGCATCGGAGTCAGCTCGACGTCGACGTCTAACGCGCGGGCGTCGTCCGTGGGCATCGGTGCGTACGGCCTCGCCCGGGCGTCGGGGATGAAGAATCGACGAACGCGCGCGACGAACGAGACGTCGTCGTCGTCGGGGGCGATTTCGAGCGACGACGACGACGACGACGGGTCGATCGAAGGGTCGCCCGCGTAGGCGAACACGCATATCCCACCGGCGACGAGCAAAAACGCGAATCCAAAGGCGATGACGGCGGAGAAAGACGCGAAGCCTTCGAAGAAAATGAGTCGAAGGATGACGCTCCACACGTCGCTCGCGAGCATGCTCACGTTGAACGCCGACGCGCCGCACCGCTCGAGGACGTCCATGGCGAAGGTGTACAGGACGAACAGCGACAGCGCGTAGGTGGCGAAGAAGCCAACGCCCATCGCTCCCAGAGCTTTGAGCTGGGTGATCTTCATCCCCTCTAATAACGCGCACTGCGCGCCGCTAATCGCGAAACCCATCACGCCGACGTGCGCCAAAATCTCCACCTTGTCCGCGTCCCGCAGAAACGCCTCCACCAGCACGTTCGACGTCGCGTACATCGCCGCCGCGCAGATGGCTAAAAAGTCCCCGAGCGCCCTGTTCGTCCCTCCCCCCGTCGCCTCCGCCGACGCGTCGCCGAGCACCAACGCCGCCAGCCCCGCGAACGCAATCGCCGCGCCGCCCGCGTGCGTCCTCGCGTACCTCGCCCCCAAAAACGCCGTCGACAGCGCCATCGCGAACGGTATCGTCGCGCTGTCCAACAGCGACACGCTCGTCATCGACGTGTACCGAAACGCCAGCGTGACGAAGTAATTCGCCTGCACGTCCGCGAACGCGCACGCCGCGTACGCGCCCAGTCGCCGCGCGTCGCGCCCGCGCGCCTTCCCATCGCGCGCGCGCGCGTAAAACCGCCCCCCGTACCACGTCCCGACGAGCGCGTACGCGAACGTCGTCTGCCACGCCGGCATCGTCGCCCCCGCGCGCTCGAGCGCGGTCGACGACGCGGCCGAGACGGCGTTGACGAAGGCGCAGACCTGCGCGAGCCCGAGGCCCACGTACCGCGCGCGCGCGCGCGGCGCGTCGGACGTCGACGGCGCGCTTCGGTCGTCGTCCGCGCGCGTCCCGTCGCGCGCGTCCATCGCGCGTCGACGAAGGACGCGTCGGCCGCCCGTCACTCGCCGACGCGGCGACGCGGCGCGACGCGGGATGCGCGGCGCCGTCGCGCGCGGCGCGACGCGGGCGACGACGTCCGAAGCGCGCCGTCGACGTCCGGCGCGACGGGACGCGCGCGGACGGCGACGCGACGCGACGGCGCGCGCGAATGGCGACGACGCGCGCTTTTTCGGCGACGGCGGCGACGACGACGACGACGCGCTCGCGGGAATGTCCTGGGAGGAGATCATCGAGCGACGACACGGCGCGCGAGGGACGACGCCGGCGATCGACGCGTCGAGCGCGACGGACGCGACGGTGGGCGCGGGACGGGAGAGGGAAGATTTGTGGGGGTGGGACGCGCGACCCGAGCGCGTCGTCGTCGTCGGCGTCGCGGGGAAGAATCGATCGTACGAAAGCGCGGGAGAGTTTGATCTGGAGGACTCGCTGGATGAGTTGGAGAGGTTGGTGAACACCGCGGGGTGCGAGGTGGTGGGGCGGATGACGCAGCGGTTGGCGAGAGGGCCGGCGCCGGCGACGTACTTGGGATCGGGCAAAATCGGCGAGTTGCGCGAAATGTGCGGATTGCCGCGGGCGATGGAGGCGGATGAAGAGGACGACGACGAGCGCGAGGACGACGAAGACGATGAGATATTTTGGGAGGATGACGAGGACGAAGACGAGGACGAGGAGAGAAGTCGAGATAGGCGAAACGGGTTCCGCGTAGACGCCGCGGCGGTGGACATTGTGATTTTCGACGACGAGTTGTCGCCGAAGCAAGCGCGAAATTTAGAGCGTAAGCTCGGTTCAAAAGTGCGAATCTGCGATCGGACGGCGTTGATTCTGGATATATTTTCACAGCGCGCGCAAACCGCGGAAGGTCAGCTGCAGGTGGAGATGGCGCAGCTCGAGTACGAGATGCCGCGCCTGACAAAGATGTGGAGTCATCTCGAGCGACAGAGCGGAAGCGGGGCGGTGAAGGGTATGGGGGAGAAACAGATTGAGATCGACAAGCGCTTGTTGCGCGAGCGCAAGTCGTTACTCAACGCGAAGATCGAGAGCATGCGGACGCACCGCGAGCAGTATAGACAGAAACGGAAGGCCGAGCGTGTGCCCATCGTCTCGCTGGCTGGATACACAAACGCCGGAAAAAGTTCGTTGCTCAACAAATTGACGAATGCGGAGGTATTGGCGGAGGACAAGCTCTTCGCGACGCTCGATCCGACGACTCGTCGCCTCGAACTTGCGAATGGGATGACGGTGCTCATGACGGATACGGTCGGTTTCATTCAAAAACTCCCGACGCAACTCGTCGCCGCGTTTCGAGCGACGCTCGAGGAAGTTCTCGAGTCGTCGTTGATTCTCCACGTCGTCGACATCAGCTCTGATCTCTCCGAGGCTCACATGAGCACGGTGGACAGCGTTCTCGATGAACTCGACGCTGGTGAAATCCCTCAGCTTCTGGTGTGGAATAAAATCGACAACGTCCTCGACGAAGAGGAACGTCTCGAAATCGAAATCGCCGCCGAAGACGCCGGCGCCGTCGTCGTCAGCACGCTCACGGGGGAAGGATTGGACGCCCTCCAGGACAAAATCGTCGAAATCATCAAAAAGCGCACGTTGAGCCGATGCGAAATGCTCATACCGTACGAACGCGGCGCTTTAATCGGCGAAATTCGTCGAACCGGATTCGTCGAGAGCGAAGAGTTTCTCGAAAACGGCACGCGCGTCGTCGCCCACCTCCCCGTCGGCATGGCGCGACGCAAAGACGTCGTCGTGTACTTGACGTAGCACCGAACCCATTAGCGGCGCGTAACGCAAGCATCGCGTCATCATTCACTCTACATCGATCTTTCATTCATTACATCGCGCGCGCGCCTCTACCTCGACTTACGCTAAATCTCGCTCTCCGCCGCCGCGCCCGCGAACCCTCTCTCCGCGTTCGCCCTCGCTCGCTTCTCCGCCACCACCCGCTCCTTCACCGCCGCGTTCACCGCCTCCCGATCGAACTGCCGCTCTCGTCGCACGATCTCGTCCACGACCCACCGCTTCGTCTTGCTCAGCGGTCTCGAGTGTCGCAGCCGCACCAAATCCCCCGGGTTGCATCGATTCTCCTCGTCGTGCGCCGCGTACTTTTTCCTCGCCCTGACGTAGCGCTTGAACCGCGGGTGCCTGAACAACCGCTCGACGACGACGGTGACCGTCTTCATCATCTTATTCGACGCCACGCGCCCGACGAGCTCCTTCATCGCGGTCTCGACGGCGCCGAGGCGCGGAGTGCCGGGACGATCGCGCGACGCCGACGGCGCGAACGACGCGATGGAACGACGGCGCGCGGTCGACAGAGCGCGACGCGGTCGACGGCGCGCGAGCGGTGACGCGATGACGGACGTCGAGGACGACGCGCGCGAGACGACGGCGACGGAGCAGGTCGTCACGCCGTGGGACGTCGAGGGAAAAGACGGCGGCGGCATCGATTACGACAAACTCGTGCGCGACTTTGGATGCTCGACGATCGACCGGGAGATGATCGAGCGCGTCGAGCGCGTCACGGGACGAAAGGCGCATCCGTTCCTGCGACGAGGGATGTTCTTCGCGCATCGCGAGCTGGATTTGATCCTGGACGCGTACGAGAGGGGTGAAAAGTTTTATCTGTACACGGGACGCGGACCGTCGAGCGAGTCGTTGCACTTGGGACACTTGATTCCGTTTCAATTCACGAAGTGGTTGCAAGACGCGTTCAAGGTGCCGTTGGTGATTCAGTTGACGGACGATGAAAAGTTTTTGTGGAAGGATTTGAGTCTGGAGGAGTGCGGGAGGTTGGCGAGGGAGAACGCGAAGGATATCATCGCGTGCGGATTCGATCCAAAGCGAACGTTCATCTTTTCAGACGTGCAGTACATGTCGACGCCGTTTTATAAGAATATGATGAAGATCGCGAAATGCGTGACGCTGAATCAAGTGAAAGGGATCTTCGGATTCACGGGTGAGTCGAATATTGGGCAGGTTGGATTTCCACCGACGCAAGCGGCGCCGAGCTTTCCGGATTGCTTTCCACACATGTTCGGCGAGAGCAAGACGAGCTTGCGGTGCTTGATTCCGTGTGCGATCGATCAAGATCCGTATTTCCGAATGACGCGCGACGTCGCGCCGCGCATCGGTGGCTACAAGCCGGCGTTGATTGAGTCTCGATTCTTCCCGGCGTTGAAGGGCGAGAGCGGAAAGATGAGCGCTTCGGATGCCACGAGCGCCATTTACGTCACGGACACGCCGAAGGAAATTAAAACCAAGGTGAACAAGTACGCTTTCAGCGGTGGTCAGCTCACGGTGGAGGATCACAGGCGTCTTGGTGGCAATTTAGACACGGATATTAGCTGGAAGTGGCTAAACTTCTTCCTCGACGACGACCAAGCGCTGGCTGAGATCGGCGAAGAGTACAGTAGCGGCAGGATGTTGAGTGGAGAAATTAAGGCAAAGCTTATCGAAACGTTGGTGCCGATTTGCCAAGGGCACCAAGACGCGAGAGCAAAGGTGACGGATGCGATGATTGACGAGTTCATGTCGACGAAGCCTCGCGTCTTTGCGTCCCTTTTCGGCGACATGGGCGATGTCGCCGGCGCCTTGGACGAAGCGACAATCGCGAACACCAAGCCTGGAATTGCGATCGGTGCGCCCGAGGATACGGGCTCGGTGAAGAAGGAGCAAGACAAGGCGCAAACGGGCGAAGATGGTGGACAAATGTCCAAGTCGCAGCAAAAGAAGTTGCTCAAGGAGCAACAAATCGCGGAAAAGAAGCGAGCGAAAGAAGCCGCCAAGGCAGCAGGTCAGGCGCAATAGTGAAGCAATCAATATTCATATTCAACAACAAATATCATTCTCCATGGTACAGCGTTTTCGTACAGCGTAGTTGCGCGACAAGCAGTCGGAGCGTACGAGACGTCTCGCCGGCCGCTCACTTCGACGCAGTCTTCGCCTCTTCCTCGTCCGTCTCGCAGAGGTACAACGTCCCATCGTCACACTGGCTCCCGTCCGTCTCGAAGTCAATCTCGCACGCGTCACAATTTTTCCCATCCATGCGCGCCTTGCGCGCCGCCAGGTGTTCCGCGAGCGACCCCCTCGACGTCACGTTCAATCGATACTTTGCCCACACGTCGTACACCTTGTTCGCCGCGTTCAGCAAAAACGGCACCTTGGTGAACGCGTACACGTACCCCAATCCGACCGCTTTGTACGCCTTTTCGAACACCTCCACCCCCGTGTACACGTTATTCGCCGCGTCCAGCCCGTGAATCGTCTTCATCGCCTCCGCGTACTCGATCCCCGCGTTCTCCTTCGCGTCGTAATCATCGCTCGCGATGTCCACCAGATCCAGGTTCCCTTTCCCGCCGTCTTTCGCGCGCAGCATCTCCACCTCGCGCACGCACAGCGGGCACGCGCCGTCGTACAGCAGACGAAACTCCCACGATCGCGTCGACGCGTTCGCCGCGCTCGACGACGCGGGCGCGACGCGGTGCGCCGCGCGAGACGGCGCGCGGGCGTCGCGCGCGACTCGAGTCGCGACTCGAGGCG